>ERZ780226.2205-NODE-2205-length-13814-cov-3.810306_pt1 | contig 13814 bp, 12 predicted proteins | sample MGYA00511165_ERZ780226 | MGnify/ENA primary metagenome ERZ780226 (study PRJEB29588, sample SAMEA2152373) | human gut metagenome | biome: human gut; feature: human-associated habitat; material: faeces | place: Denmark | collected 2008/2010 ...
GAGCCGATCATCCGGCTGCTGTTCGGCGAGATCGAGCCGGAGGTGATGGCCTCGGCGTCGGTCTATTTCCGGATTTCCGCGTTTTCGTATCCCGTCATCGGCGTGTACAGCTGCTGCGCGGCGCTGTTCCGCACGATGGGCAACTCGAAGGTGTCGATGTACAGCGGCCTGCTGGCCAATGCCGTCAATATCGGCGCCAACGCGCTGTTTATTTACGGGATGGACATGGGCGCCGCCGGCGCGGCGCTGGGCAGCCTGCTCTCGCGGCTGGCCTCGATGGCGCTGCTGCTGGTGCTGCTGACCGACCGCAAAAACGTAATTTACATATCGTTCCGTGAGAAATTCGTATTCAACGGGCAGGTTCTGCGGAAGATATTCCGCATCGGTCTGCCGAACAGTCTGGAAAACGGCGTTTTCCAGCTCGGGCGGATTATGGTTCTGCGCATCATCACCCTCTTCGGCGTGGTGCAGATCGCGGCGAACGGCGTGGCCAACAGCCTGAGCGCGCTCGGCTGCATCCCCGGGCAGGCGATGAATCTGGCGATGATTACCGTCGTCGGCCGGTGCGTGGGCGCGGGCAGCCGCGCGCAGGCGCGCTGGTATACGCGGCGGCTGATGGGGATTACCTATCTGTTCACGATCGGCGTCAACGCGCTGATTCTGCTGTCGCTGCCGCTGACGCTGCGCCTGTATTCGCTTTCGCCCGAGTCGATCGCGCTCGCGCGGGTCCTGACCAGCATCCACAACGGCTGCGCGATGCTGCTGTGGCCCGCCGCCTTCACGCTGCCGAACGCGCTGCGCGCGGCCTGCGACGCGCGGTTTACGATGGTTATTTCGGTCGCGTCGATGCTGGCCTTCCGCATCGGGCTGAGTCTGGTGCTGGCGCTGCGGCTGAACTACGGCGCGGTCGGCGTTTTCGCCGCGATGGTCGTCGACTGGCTGTTCCGCGCGGTCGTGTTCTTCTTCCGTTATCGCTCCGGCCGCTGGTGGCCGTCTCGGGCGCTGACCGAATAGGTCAGGCGGGGAAGTCCGGCGCGGATCGGAGTATATGCACAAAAAAGGACGGGAGGTTTGCCGAGTGCGTATAAGGAAGTATTTCTGAAAACACATAAAATCGGCATTGCAAGGGCGAAAAACAGACATCAATCGAAAGGTTGATGTCTGTTTTTCTATAATCGGCACATTGGTAAAAATGAAAATCCTTCTGTAAAATGATAGTACAATCAAATTACAGGAGGATTTTTCTATGAAAACAATATTTGAAGAACAAGGTGTTAAATATCATCAGTCAGGAGATTATATGCTTCCTAATGTAACGTTGGCAGAACAAAAAGATTATCAAATCGGTGTATGGGGACAGCGTTACAAACGCTATTTAAAGTCCAATCACAAAGTTCTTTATTACAATTATTTGACTTCGGGCAAACTGTATGAACACCTCGCCGAAGTTGACACACGAGCCGAAGAAATGTTTCAGCAATTTGTAAAATCACTTGCCGAAAAAGAAAATGTAACAGAAAAGCTCAAAGCAGAAAACGCAATGTTGTGGGTTCAGAAGATGAATAATATCCAAGCGAGAGCTATGGAAGTTGTAAACGCAGATTTAATCTACGTATAAAAATTACGCCGAGTGTGGCTCTGAAAAATAGCTACACTCGGCGTTTTTTTAATATCATATTAAAACGGTAAGTCGTAGTGCTGAGTATTTTTTGCATTTTGTAATTCGTCAATATATTCTTTTGGACAGTTGAACAGGAATTCCTGAAGTGAGGCACACAGCGAGTATTCCCGTGGGTTCCCATAGCTTGTCCAACTGGATTCATACACAAGGTCATTTTGAATCAATAACTGCAAACAACTACCATAATTTTCAGAAAGCGTTGAATAAAGTGTATTTTTGCTTTCCCAATTTTTAATGCTTTCAATTTGTCCCTCTGCCATCCAACGAGCTCCGAAGTTGCATATTCTCTCGTCAACAATATATGCAATAAATAGCGACATCATTTCGCCCCAGCTATCGGAAGTCCATAAGGATTTGAATGAGTTGACGGCTAATTTGGTATGAGAATTTACGCACTCTTTTAATGCGGGAATTAACGAGTCTGCGTTAGCAGAGTATTTTCGGAATGCCTCAATTCCAAATTCCAATGTATCATTGTTAATTGCACCGCCATCAAAGGAGGACAGCAAATCAAAGGCGTTATCGACATTTATATTATAAATTTCATTTTTATGTAGCCAATCAGATACAGCACTTTTAGAAATTTTGCGCACGTTTTGCTGGAGTATGTAATACAGAACGATTCTCTCATCATCGGTTGTGATTTCTGAAACATCTATAGTCGGTAAAATCGCAGTAGTCAGTTTTGATGGCTCTCTTGATTTTAAAAAATCAGTATATCGATTTCTAAGTTTATTATTTTCATAAGTAACAACACCGACTTTTGTATGCGGTGCAGATACCGCTTCACTTACAGTATCATAGATATATGAAATATCAGTGTCTAAATCTAAGTGGCGCAATTTATACTCACTATTCAGAAATCCGTACATATTATTCGAATTAATTTCGGGTAGTGCAATAGGAATTACAGGCACGTCATTATACCAAAGAACCCCCGCTTCATTCAGGCAGTAAGCACTCTGATAATAATCATATGAAAGAATGGCTATGTTAATTGCACTATTCTTCAAAGCCATTTTGACTTCGTCGGATATTTTCTCGTTTATATCGTTGCCCGGCAAAGAGGAACAGAATATTTTGTCTCTTGAAATTCCAGTTGCAGAAAAGAAGTCAACTATCATATCAGCAACTTCTTTATCTGTTGATCTATGACTTATAAAAATTACTGAATTCACCTTCTTGTCTTGAGATATTGAGTATGATTTTTGAGCCTCAAATTCAGCGAGTTGTTCTTCGTATACTCTTGCCGAGTTGTTGAGAGTCACGAAATATGGTACATTGTCTGCCCATTTTACATCTATATAACCCTCTTGTCGCAATTCCCTAATAATTCCTCTGAGTTCATCGTCTTCCTTCTGAGACGCTTTTTCAAATAGATTACATAATAACTGAACAGGATTATCTGTGTAAACAATCTTGTGCAAAAGTTTTTCTGAATTTGATGGTAATTTTTTAAAATCCATTAGTCCTCCTTAACAATACACTTATATTCACGCCAATATTCCAAGAATTGATGTAGTTACTATGCATCAATTCTTATTCATTGATAAAATCTTCGAATTGTGAACTTGTAAGTGTGCTTTCTATTCCGTTTGCAAACTGGGTGATTTGCCAATCGTTTCCTACTTGAATAGGAAGATAGAAATACTGCCCGGTTAGTATGGAAGCTTGTCTATAACTCTTTTTTAACTCTGCGACTTTTGCAACATAAATGTTGTTGTCAATATTGAAATTTGCCGACTGATTGACACTTTTAACTTCAAATATGTGTATGCGTCCTTTGGCATCTTTCATTATGAAGTCAGGGTATGAAGAGTGTAGCGCACCCAAGTAATACTCAAATTTTATCGATGAGTCCGGAACATAGTTTTTGCCCCAAAGATACAGTTCTTTTTCATCAACTATGGTATCAGTAGCGATTTCTCCCCAAAGGTTAACCGTACCGGCATTGGGATTTATTTTCTTTTTGCCGGTTTTAATTTTCTTGAAGCCTTCAGAAGAAATGTCTTTCAAAAATTCTGCCCAATCACGTTCTGCATCGCTATCAAATGAAAATTTCAGATTACCGTCCTTACGCTTCCATACCCAATTATTGATGCGAACATATTTGCCAGTATCATAATAATAACTATCCGAAGAAAATGTTTCTTCCGGTCCAAGTTCCATACTTTTTGAATAATCGCATCTAAACTGATTACTCTCTTTGATAATGTCATCAACATATTCGGCAGCGTGGAACCATTTTGAATAGCCGTCGGCATAGTCGTAAATCATTGTTTTTACCGAATAATCTGATACTTGTAATTTGCGGTTTAGCTCAAATATGCTTTTGTGCGTGATTTTAGGTGTTCTATCATCAAGAAACTGATTTATGTTAAACGAAGTGTCCTCACTTAACGGTTTTATTACCGTAGTTTTGATTTTAACCTCGTCCGTAATATCTTTTTGATCGTCATACAGTTTTACGGCATATGCTTTTCGGGTGTCATTATCAACAACACCCCAAACCCACGCCATTGTTGCTAATTTTTTACCTTCGTCAGATAGTGTTTCATAATCAAGCAGGCGGGGATTTCTTCTAACTCTACCCATTACTTGCTCATCAAGCTGCTTACTGCGAGAATTTCTTGCCTGATAAAGCATACAAGCACGTGGAATATCCCAACCTTCAGATATAACTAATTTGAAAATGATTACATCAATGTTGCTTAAATTGCCACGAGCGTAGTTTTTCCACAGTGAAACAGGCAGCTTTTTAGCCTTAAAAACGTCGTTAGTGTCACATTCTTTGGGATTATTAACAATAAGCATCCATTTTAAATCGGGATGACCATTAAGGGCAGGCAAAATCTCATTATTTAACTCTTCGTCTGCTTTCTGCTTGTTTGATATTTGAATAATTAAGCACGGATTAACATCAAGTAAATTGCGATATTGTGTCTTTATTTCCTCAAATTTCTTTAAAGCATCTTCTACTGCATCATCATCTTCGCCCTGCACAACCGTTTTTATCAGCTTACACTGTTCTGCTTCTGCATCAGTAATTTCTACATCCGGATGCTGCCCACGTCCTAAATTCGGCGTAGCGGAAAAGTTTACTGTTAATTCAAAATACATATCCGCAATAGCATCTAAATTCGAGGTTGCAATATGACATTCGTCTTTAATCCATATGATGATTTTACCGCCTATCCACTTCAGGTCGTGCAAGAAATTTAGCATCGGTCCCGCCATTAAACGTGAATCCTTTTTATACAAATCACGAGGGAGCAAATATACATTGTAATCAGCCGGTATGTATAACCGTTCTTCGCCTGCAATATCACTGTTAATTAAGTAAGGGTTGAGATTGGCAAAGGCGTTATTATCTCGATATTCACAAAATTTATCATAATTCTGCTTTGCTAAGTCACTTTTTGATAACGAAGATACTAAGAATACCACATTGGGATTAATATGCAGAAGACGATTCATATAATCCGCCATCATATATGTTTTGCCGCTTCCGGTCGGTGCTCTAAATGTGTATGATTTTTTTGAATTTTCACGAGTAAGCGCAACAAGTTTTTCAACAGCGCTATTTTGAAGTTCAATTATTTCTTGCAGCATCTGTTATTCCTCCAATTGCTTCTGTGTAATTTCAAAATTATTACATACCCACTCGATTTTATCTTGAATGGCTTTAAATTTATTAACACCGTAAAGTGTTTCGTCAATCACATCAAATGGCGTTTTACCTTCCGATGCCTCAAAATTAGCAACTTCTCTAATCTCATAAACATCAAGATTATCTCCTAATGCGGCATTGTTTTCTATCCAACTGAATGAACAATTATTATCGTAACAGTGTCCCGTCATTACACGCTTCAATCTTTTTGCCGTTACATCGTACGCAATACCATTTGGATTTTTATCTGTTTTTTCATTATTTTGAACGAGTATAAACTCCCTGCTGCCGCCATCTTCTTTATTCAGCTCAAGAACAGCTTGACCAGTTGTACCCGAACCAGCAAAAAAATCTAATACAATAGCCGTCTTATCACTAATATCAATACATCTTTTCACTAATGCTGTAGGCTTAGGATTATCAAATGCAGATTCACCTAAAATGCTTTCGAGTTCTTTGCTTGCGGCACTGTTTTCGGGCAAATCGTTCCACAATGTATCAATTCGCTTGCCGGGATTTTTGCGTTCATTCCAATAATCCTTTACTCTTAGTGTCTCACCATCCATATATAAGCGACCATCGTTCTCTAAAGCTCGAACTTTCTTTTCTACCATTCTCCATCCTTTAGGCGGACAAGGCCAAACCTTACCTGAATTGTCAACATAGTCATACGATGTTTCCGGACCGGGATTTTGTGGCTTTTGTAGACTCACAGTAGCGTATAAACCTCTGCCATCGTGGTCATCTTTGTTGTAAGCTTTTTTGGAAGTTTCAGCCAATTCTTTGTATGTATCGTGAAGTTGGCGAGCACTGTTTCGTGAGTAAAGTAGCACATACTCAGTGTTTATTGTGAATTTATCTTTCTCAGTTTTACCACTTGAATTCTTTTGCCAAACGAATGAATTAACAAAGCAATTTTCTGTAAAAACCTCATCAAAAAGTCCTTTAACATAAGCGTGATTTCTATCATCAATGCTGCAAAATATTAATCCGTTTTCACTTAAAAGCATTTTCGCCAAAAGCAAACGAGGATAAAGCATAGACAGAAGATTATCTCTTGTGATGGCATTCTCATAATTTGTTTCTGCGAACTCTCCCATAGTATCCTTACCGTATGGAGGATCGATATAGATAACATCAATCGCACCTTTATACTCAATTAGGAGATTAAGTAACGAAGGGTAATTGTCACCGATAATCAACTTGTGATGAGGTTTACTCTCGTCAGTAACAAATGACAATGTATCATCCTTTTTGAAGTATTTTATAGTATCACTAAGTGTTTCTAAACGTTTATCGAAATGAAATCCAGTTCTTTTATAAGTCGTACCGAGTTCCGAAATCATTATTGCCTCATCTAAAGTATCTGCTTTTTCTATGAGCTTTTTTAGCAATTCAAAATTCGTCGGCTCCAAGATTTTGTCCTCTACACGATTCTCAAGTTCCTGAATCAGCTCTTGCTTTGTAATATCTTTCAACATATTGTTTTTCCTCCGGTTTTTTCTATATTTCTTTTTCCATCAAGCATCTACACATTCGCTTCATATCGTGTATTTTTTCCGTTGCCGATACGGCGAAGCAGTTTTTTATTCGTTAAGCCGGTTAGTAATTTTACGGCAAAAGGTTGCGATATTTTAAGCGCTTCTTCGACTTGTTTGCGAGAAAGGCGTTCTTCTGTTTTGAAAAGGTCAAAGCACTGCTTTTCCTTTTCAGAAAGTGTATCAAGCACTGTTCCCTCATTATTTGTATTCGTGTTAGGAAGCGTTATCTTAAACGCATTATCGGAAATTTCAATTTTAGGTTTTACCATATAATCGGCATAGCTGTTCACAATTTTCGGCATCCCTGTTCCGTAGGCTTCTATAAGCTTCAATCTGTAAAAGAGGTTTGCCAGCTTTTTATTTCTTAAAATTGAAGCGCCGAGCATAATATCGTCGTACGCAATGCCCTTAACAAGACCGCCGAGAGAAAGTATTTCGATACGGTCATCAAAGATACTGATAAGCGTACTGCCGCTGAAAGAATAATCACGGTGAACCAAAGCATTGAGCAAGGTTTCACGAATAGCGTCAATCGGATAATCACGCATATCGACACGATAAAGACCGTCGAATTCAGCTCTTGTGCGATTATATCGGTCAATCATTTCGTAGGCTTCGTTTAATTGCTTTAACAGAGAACCTGAAAATTCGTATCTGTCTTTGAAAACAGCTTTTTCGGTTCCCTCAAAAACAGCAACTTTAATTGTATGAACACATTGGTCTGAAATAAGCAGACCTAAGTTACTGTAAACACCATCTACATTTACAATACCGAGCGTTATTTTTTGCGGCGCGCCGAAAGGCACCTTTGCCTTTTCAAATTCTTTTGTTGCATAGGCAAAGGTTAAATCTTGATTGAGCGAACGAACATCTTCATATTCATCGCCGTCTGTTTCCTTTATCATCTTTAAAATTGCAGTTTCTGTTGCAGGAACAGTTGAAGCGCCCTGACGCAAAAATACGCCTTCGGGGCGAATACCCTTAGAAGCAATATAATAAGGAGACGCCGTTCCTTTTTGAATTTCCAATACTACAACATTTTTACCGTCAATGCTTTCTACAGAGCAAGTGGAAAAGAGCGTAACATCGGGCTTAATAGAATCACGAAGCGCATTCGTACACTTGAGCATAGTTTCATCAATATCTTCTACGCCTACAACTGTTCCGTCATCTTCAATGCCGATATAAATTTTACCACCGTTTGTATTAGCAAATGCGATAACCGTCTTTTTAATATCATCAACATATATGCGCTTGAATTCTGTATTTACATTTTCTATAAGGGTCATAATTGCACCGCCGTTCTTTTTAATCCATTCTAATATATTCTTATCCGTTCTTATATATTCTAATCCTATTAAAAGAAAAAAGCAATAGGAAAATTAAAAATTCACAACTAAAAATGAAAGAATTTTTTGATATCTTCGCATCCATAACTTGCACCTTATCATAGGTTTTTGAGTCCATTGGTTGCACCTTTTTTAACTTATTCATTCGTTATACAAACGCAAAGCGAGGGTAAAACTTGATGGAAATCTCTTGCTTTCCCTTTTTTATTAAGATGTTGTATCATCTTAGCGAGCAGACCGTTTATACTCCTATCGTCGTAAAACGGTAAAATCTCGTTAGGACACACCCTAAGACCTAATGAGAAAATTACCGTTGCTCAGTAATGTCGGATGCAAAATTTATTTTGTACCGAGGTGTCGTCATTTGGCGACACCTCAAGGCGATTTTGAAAATAGGTATTGAATTTCGGAATCAGATAATGTAAACTTAAAGCAACAAATAAATATTTACGATTTCTAATCGAGCAAGCGGAGATAGTTTTTTTAACTAAGCTACCAAGCGCCGTACGAAACCAGATATACAAAGGGATAGTTGTGCCCTTTTGTGTGTCTGTTTTCTGCGGCGTTTTTTTGTTGCTCGATTTTGTTTCGTACAGTGTTAGGTCCTTTCCTGTTTGTTCGGGAAAGGATCTTTTTATGTTTTATACGCTTTATCAAGAGTTGCTTGCGGAATACCCCTGATTAAATTTAAAAATTTTTTCTTCAGAGGGGGTACAAAATGCGTTCTTTGTCCAAATGAATGAGATGTATTTAAAAAAGTTTTCAAAAAACGCATAATTTGAGCTTTCTCGCCGGCTATTTATTGAGGGCAAATTTTTAAAATTCAAAATTTTTTGTCCAAACTTCAAAAAAATTCAGCAATTGAATATTAGAGAGAAAAATTAAAACTTTTTAGATTTAAGGTGTGCATTTGTCCTCTCCCAGTGCAAACAAGTGAACAGATAAATATTTTTATTCTTTAAATTTTTGAAAAAAGGGGTTAGTAAATATCTCTTCTCAGTGGGAATAAGTGAGGGGGTAAAAATAATTTCGTTATTTTACGAAAAAATTTCCCAATTGATTAGTGAAAGAAGATTTCTCAAAATGTGCATATTTTTACTTCTCTCGCTGGCTACTTATTGAGGGCATCTCTCAGCCGCACCTTGAAAATTGAATAACCGTCCTAATGAGATATGACTTTGCGATGATAAGAGCAAGACGACACCGCTGAAAAAGGGGTAGGCATACAAAAACAACATTAGGGAAAACGGCAACGAAAAACACAAAAAAAGGAGGTATCAAAATGGTTATTAAAATCAACTCGCAACAGTCAAGAAAAATAAACGCTTTAATTAGACGGTTGTGCTGTAACTGCGTAAGCGGTAACTGCTTGCTGCTTGATGATGGTGAGGAGCACAACTGCGTTCAACTTATCAGTAAATACGGTATTTACTGCAATTATTTTTTAACTTCGGTCTTGCCTGCTGACAAAGAACTGTTTGCAGAGGTTATGAAAATTCGCAATGAAAAGCATTGTCAGATTTGTGGAAAAGCATTTGTTCCGAAATCTAAAAATCAAAGATATTGCGCCGAATGTGCCTTGGTTCAAAAGCGTAAAAAAGCAGCCGAGCGCCAACGAAAAAAACGAGCGTCCCCGTCACGCTTTTAAGGTGCGGAATACCGCTTGGTACAAGGCTTTTTGAAAGCCAAACAAAGGCAAGTAATATCTCAATACCTTAACGTTCAATTTTAAAGTTAATAAGCGTGACAAAATCGAAAGGAGGTTATCGCTTGAATAAATATTTTACTGTATCGGAGTCGGAGCAGTTCGCATTTTATAAAGTCCCGAAAGTGCTTTTTACGGATGAAAAATATCGTGCTGTTTCGACCGATGCAAAAATGCTTTATGGGCTACTGCTTGACCGAATGTATCTGTCCGTCAAAAACGGCTGGGTGGATAAGCAATGCAGAGTTTATCAGTTCTTTACGGTTAAGCAGGCACAGGAGTTACTGCATTTCGGACACGAGAAAATCTGCAAGCTGTTTTCGGAGCTTGAACAGGCTGATTTAATCAGTCGAAAAAGACAAGGTCAGGGTAAGGCGAATATTATCTATTTAAAGAAATTCAACTGAATTCTGATTTTCCGATTTCTAAAGGTCCGAGAAGCAGAAGGAAGTAATACTTAGAGAGTTAGATATTTACTTCCCGAAAAAGAATATATGAAAGGAATTTTTATATGAAAAGAAATATCAAAAAACAATTTTGGTTTAACGCCGAAGAAGCGAAAGACCTGAAAACTAAAGCGGAAAAAGCATTTATCACAGAAGCAGCGCTTGTAAGAATGTTGCTTAAAGGCTACGAGCCGAAAGAAAAGCCGGACGACAGATTTTATGCTGCAATGCGTGAATTATCTGCCATAGGAAACAACATCAATCAGCTTGCTGCAAAAGCAAATGCTCTCTGTTTTGTTGATGCGCCTATGCTAAAAAATGAGATTTTACGCTGGCACAGATTTCAAGCAGATATAGAAGCTCAGTTTTTGCGTCCGAGCGAAAGTAATCTCAAATGGAAATAACGAAAGGAAAATGACTATGAACAATAAAGAAACAATAGAAAATATCAGCACGGAAAATTTAATTCCGTTTAAAAATCATCCGTTTAAATCAAGAAGCGGAAACGAGCAGGAAGAACTGAAAAACAGCATAAGCGCACAAGGCGCGATTGAACCGCTTATTGTTCATCCTTTTTCTTCGGAAGGTAAATACGAAGTAATCAGCGGTCACAGAAGGCTTGAAATATGCAAAGAGCTTGGAATTACGGACATTCCTGTAATTGTACGAAATATGACAGATGAGGAGGCTGTGATTATGATGGTTGATACAAATTTACACAGAGAAAATTTGCTGATGAGCGAAAAAGCATTTGCTTACAAAATGAAGTTAGAAGCGTTATCTCATCAAGGTAAAACCACTTTAGACCAAGTTGGACCAAAGTGGACAACAAAAGAAATAGGCAAAGAAAATAACGACAGTATGAGTCAGGTTAAACGATATGTCCGCTTAACATATCTTATTCCAGAACTTCTCAAAATGGTGGATGAAAAAAGGATTGCGTTTACACCAGCGGTTGAGTTGTCATACTTACCGGAAGACGAACAACAGCTTTTGTATTCCGAAATTGAATACGCCGACGCAACACCGTCACTATCTCAGGCACAACGGTTACGCAATAGTTCAAAGCAAGGTCTGCTCAACCGAGATGTGATTTCCACTGTGATGAGCGAAGAAAAAGCAAATCAAAAGGAACAGGTACGCTTTATGGCAGATGATATCCGTAAATATTTTCCCCAAAGCTATACCAACCGTGATATGCAGCAGACAATCATAAAATTGCTTGAAAAATGGCAAAGGCAGCGAGAACGCAACGCAAGGGAGGAAAGATAATGAACAATATCATTAATTATTCAAATATTAGTTCAAAATATGTTCCCCATTTTATTTCACCCGACGAGGAAACGATTACGACTAAAATCGGCGGAACGGTTTATGAGATAACTTCTCATTTTAATACAAAAGGCAGTGAGTCTGTTCTTAAACAATTTATGGACTTATTGCTGGCTGACACGAATATTTAACTTTACACATTTGCAAAAGATAGCCGGACATTGTACAGTGTAAGAACCTTGCAATGCCCGGTTGTCGGAAAGGAGCATTTTATTATGACAACTAAAAACAATATTAACGGGCAGGAAAAAGAGAAAATCACAGCGCTGTATTGCCGTTTGTCCGTAGATGATGATAAAAAGGATATGGAGTCCAACAGTATAACAAATCAAAAAGAAATTTTAATGAATTATGCAAAGAAACACGGTTATTTACATCCGCAGTTCTTTGTAAATGACGGAGTCAGCGGTACAACTTTTAACCGCCCTGATTTTCAGCGTATGGAGCAAATGGTCGAGAACGGCGAGGTCGGAACAATCATTGTAAAAGATGTTTCTCGTTTCGGTCGTGAGCAGGTAGAAATGGGCAGATTAACTCAGGTGGTTTATCCGTCATTGGGTGTTACCTTTATTGCTATTCAGGAAAATGTGAACAGCACTACCGGCGAAGGTATGGAAATGCTGCCGTTTTACAGTATCTTTAATGAATGGTATGCGGCGCAGACAAGCAAGAAAATCCGTGCAGTCAATGAATTGAAAGCGTCGCAGGGCAAACGAGTTTCATCAACCGTTGCCTACGGATACAAGAAAATCGAAGGCGGTAAAGAGCAATGGCACATAGACGAGCCTGCCGCACAAATCGTAAGAAAAATATTTGCACTTTGTCTGTCGGGCAAGGGACCTCTCCAAATTGCAAAACAATTGGAACAAGAGAAAATTCTTGTTCCAACAGCATACTATTATTCAATTGGGAAAAAGACTCCAAATCCAATGCCCGCAAATATTTACGGATGGCAAAGCAGCACCGTTGAGCATATTCTTGAAAATCAGCAATACACCGGCTGTACAGTAAACGGAAAATCTTCCACCGTCAGTTACAAAGTGCATAAAGTAATTGAAAAAGCAAAAGAGGAATATCAGATTATTCCGAACACGCAGGAAGCAATCATTGATGAAAATATGTGGCTGAGAGTACAGGAGCTAAGAAACAACAAGCGCAGAAATACAAAAACAGGCAAAACAAGTTTGTTTTCAGGCTTGGTGTTCTGTGCTGACTGTGGTGCAAAATTACATTTTTGCGCTTCTAAAAGCTTGAAGAAAAATCAAGAGTTTTTCCGTTGTGCTAACTACAAAGACGGCAGAGGCAAATGCACCATTCACTTTATCCGTGATGTTGTGCTTGAGCAAATAGTGAGGGACGCTATTGGCGACTTGGCAGATTTCGTGCGCTGTTATGAGCCTATTTTTATCTATATGCAAAAGATGAAAAGCGGAGATTTTCAAAAGAAAAAGCAACAAAATTTAAAGGCGACTATTGAAAGCAGTACGAAGCGTATCGCTGATTTAGATAAGTTGTTTTCGAGAATTTATGAGGACAATGTCATCGGAAAACTTTCGGACGAGCGATATGCAAGAATGTCTGCCGATTATGAAGCAGAGCAAAAAGAATTGCTCGCAAAAGTCGATGAGAGCGAGAAATTGCTTTCCGAAGCTGAACAAAAAAACAGTAGATATGCGTATGCTTTCACAAGGTTTAAGAGAATTTACCGATATGAAAGAGCTGACTCCGGAGATTGTAAACAAGCTGATACAGCGAATTGAAATCCATAATCCTGAAAAGAAACATTCCCGTAAAAGTGTTAAGGTGGATATTTATTTTACCGCAGTCGGTTTGATTGATATTCCTACGGAACAGGAAATCGAAAAAATAATGGAACAATACAAAAAAGATTCGCAGATACTTAAACGGCTTATCGCATAAAAAGAAAACGGTGTAACCACATTTCTGAGGTTACACCATCATCTTAACTTAATACTGCCTTATCAACACTCAGCATTGCTCCTGTCCTTTTCTTTTGCGCATCTGTCCTCGTGCGGGTGGGGGCTGCGGCTTTTGGGCCGGCCCGCGCGCAGACCGTTCCTCCGGCCGCC
>ERZ780226.2210-NODE-2210-length-13789-cov-3.894495_pt1 | contig 13789 bp, 10 predicted proteins | sample MGYA00511165_ERZ780226 | MGnify/ENA primary metagenome ERZ780226 (study PRJEB29588, sample SAMEA2152373) | human gut metagenome | biome: human gut; feature: human-associated habitat; material: faeces | place: Denmark | collected 2008/2010 ...
CTCGCCGTATTCGCCGCCGCAGACCGTGCAGACAGCCTTGGCGGTGCAGGTCGCCGTGCCGCCGTGGCAATTCTCGGTTTCCGTATGGCTGGTGTCACGCTTACAGATTCGGGTGTGGGTCTTTTCATCGCTGTTCTGCGTCCAAGCGCCCCAGTCGTGGTCCAGCGCGGTATTCGCTGCGATAAACGTATCAGCGTCGTTGGTGCTTACTTCTCCGCACGCACAGGATAGATAATACACCGCGTTATTGGTGCAGTCCGCAGGAGTTTTCAGCGCTTCGGGCTTTTGAACCTGCTGTGTGTAGGCGTGCACATGGATCGGCGTCCAGTGGGCGTAGAGCGTATGCGCCGCACGGGAGGACATAATTGTGGTTTCCTCCACCTTCGTGCCGCCGTCCTTCTCGGTGAACCAGCCGTCGAAGCGGTAGTCCGCGCGCGTCGGCGTCGGCAGCGAGCCGTAGGGCGAGTCGGGCTGAACGAGTTTGCTCTCTTCGCCTGCGTTCAGCATACCGCCGTTCGGGGCGAAGGTGACCTTGACCGCAGAAGCGGTGCTGCGCAGATATAGATTATAGTATCCGTTATCGTTTTGTATCTCCAGCCGCCCATAATCCGGGTTATCGCAGAAGATGCGCTCGTGGTATGGCTTCGCCCGAGACTCAGAATTAATTTGCAGATAATTCAAAAGGACAGACGCGCCGTTTTTGGTGATGCCGGTGAAGTAGACGCCGAGCTTTGCGTCTGCGTCCGTGTTTATGCGGGCGGTAAATACAATCTGCGTGTCCGGATCGCTGAGATAGAGGTTGTTCTGGGCGGAATTGACCGTGTTGTCATAGATATACGGAGCGATCGTGCCGCCTCCTCCATACACGTTGCCCATATATATTTTCTTTTCAGACGCGTACGGGAACAGATAGAGGCCGCCGCCCGCTTCGGTGGCGGTGTTGCCGGTGATGCGGCAGTTCCGGTAACCGATGAAGCAGACGCGGACATACGCGCCGCCGCCCCGTTGGGCCGTGTTACCGGATATGGTGCTGCCGTTAAACTCGCAGCGTCCGTCTGCGTTGCTATAAAGGCCGCTGCAGTAAACTCCGCCGCCATCCCCTGTGGCGGTGTTGTTGATAATCTCGCCGCCGTTGAGATGAAAATGTGTTCTGCTTGCGGCATAGATACCGCCGCCGTTGGTAGCGCGGTTATTGGAAATGACACCGCCGTTGATATTGACCGTGCTGGCATTCCAAGAGTCGTAAGAAGAAATACCGCCGCCGTTGCCGGTGGCCGTGTTGCCGGTAATCGCACCGCCATACATCGTAAAGCTGCAATTGCCTCCCGTGACTGACACAGCGCCGCCGTCTCCGGATACGTTGTTGCCGGTCAGCGTGCCGCTGTAGAGCGTGGCGTTTGCATATGCGCCGATACGGATACTGCCGCCGCTGGCATTGGAGCCGCCAAGCGTACCTGTGCCAACGCAGTCGCACAGATCCAGCTCCACAGGCTTGCCATCCTCGCCCGTCAGAGTGATGGCCGGCTGAGATGGATCGGCGCAGGTGAAACTGTAGCCGTTCAGGCACAGATACAGGATGTGCTTCGGCGCAACTGTCAGATTGGCTGACACATTGCCGGTCAGATAGACATAAGCAACATAACGGCTCTGTTTAGTGTATTCGCTGACCTGAACCCATTTCTGTTCATATTTAATCTCGCTCTTGCCGTCCCACGCCTGCCATTCCACGTTCTTATGGGTGTGATTGAACGTACCGCCGCAGATGCAGTGGTTGGCGTGGGGCGTGACGGTGATGGCAACCGGCGCAGAGGCCGTTGCCGCATAGTTGTCGGTTTCAGCGGCATAGGCATATATGGAACCGGTTCCTGTCTGAGCGAAAGCAAAGTTCTCGTCTATAACGGTATCGCTTTCGGGAGCGGGTGAACTCCCGTTCATGAGGTAATACGTTATGGCAGCATCTTCCTTTATGCCTTCAACGGAAAGCAGCGGAAGTATCTTTTCGCGTATGCCAACGGTAGTCTTGGATACATTCAGTGTGAAGTTCTGAGGCTCCTTCTCCCCCGCTACCGTAAGCACAATCTTGGCGGATATGCTGTAATCATCGGTAGTCGCCATACAGACTACGGCTCGATTTCCGGCCTTGATATTCTCAATGGTCAATTCTGCTTTTTCAGAAAGAATAGTGCCATCCTGACCGTCATAGTACCATTTATAGGCAACGTTGGCGCTGTCCTCACCATCCGCGGTTTTTGCTGTCGCAGTAAATGCTACGGTATTGCCGGAATAGGTAGTGAATGCATAGCTGCCTTCGCTTCCGGTAACGCCGTCGCCTGCGATTTCAATATAAGCCATAGGCGAATAGCTGACCTTTACGTTGCTTAGCGTGTTTGCCGTAGCCTCGGCCGGGAGAATCCATCTGCCATTGGAAAGATTCTTATAATAGCAGAACTTGTTAGCATCTTCCGGATCACTGTAAAGGAAACTGCCGACATTGCCGCCGCTGGTTTGGTTGATTACCTTGCCGTATGTACCTCCGGCGCTCATCAGCACAACTTTGCCGGTATAGCCATTCAGTTCTTTGATTGTACCGTCGTTTATAACCGTAACAATGCAGCCTTCGGCATCGGTTGCTTCAAGCTTTGCAACAGTTACACCTTTATTGATGTACACTTCGCGGGCATTGCTTATGGTGATGCTCTCATCGCAGTCTTTGCCTATTTCGATTCTGTAAGCATCTTCGACATCGAGCGCGGTAAGGGCATCGGCAATGTTATCGTACCATTTATTATCCTTGGACAGCACCTTTGCAGCAGCCTTGAAGCTGCATACACTGCAAACTCCGTTGTCGTCATAGCTATGCGGCAGCAGCGGAGCATCAGTTTCGATATTGGTAAGCTCGTTTTTGCCTTCCTCATCGCTGAAATTCAGGCCGCAGCGTTCGCAGTGCCAGTATTCCACGGTGCCCTTGGCAACACAGGTGGGGTCTTTCTCTGGGACGTGCTTCAGATCATGTCCGGCCGGAGGAAAATACACTTGATTCGTTGTAAATCTATTGCCGGACATGTCCGCATGCAGGAAGAAATACCCGCAGCCAGTGCATTCCCAGCAGTGCTGGCTATAATAGTACTCGGTGCAGAGGTCGATGTTTTGATTATGAAGCACCGACTCGTAAATCCCCTTATCCGACGTCAGCGCAAAGGAAATAGAGAAATTCTTGGCGCCGCCGGACGTAAGGGCTGTCGGAATTGTCGCCGTAAAGGATTCGCTGATCTTCTTGTGGCAGAACTCCGTATTTGTATCTATGAAGGTATGTGTTCCGCTGTAGGAAAAGAACGAATCGTCGCTGTCGTATAACTCGCACGAAGAATCGGTGCAGCGATACTGCACATCATACTGGATTGTGATCCTTTTGTTCGATTTCCACTTTGAAATGTCAACATTGGTTACTTGTATGCTTCCGATTTCGCCGGTGTGTCCGCCCGCGCAGGAGGCGCTTGACGCGCTGAGCGTGAACGCAGCATCGCCGGCCTTGGACGTGCCCACTCCGGCCGATAATACCGTTTCCGGCAGGAGCGTAAGCACCATGCTGAGTGAGAGCAGAATACTGATCAGTCTTTTCTTCATTTAATTCCCTCCGTTTTTGTTATATTTGCCTTTTCTATTCCCTGTAGCGAAAACTCAAAGTGCATTGCCAGCACCTTGAATAATTGCTGCATTACCTGTTCTGAAATCGTTCTGATATCCAGTCCCTCAACAAAATGAATAGCCTTGTCTATTTCCTCATTAGGGACATTGTATACCCTAAGGCTCATGGTAATGAACAGCCGCAGCTTTTTCTCGAGCGTCAGCTCATCGTCGCACGGGTGCGCCATATAGCCGCGCATTATGCTCGCCGAGCCTATCTCCATTTCATAAAAGTCGCGCAAAGTAAGCCCAGGCAGATATGAGCCGAAGATTTGGTGCAGCTCCTTTGTTGTTTCCCTGAATATATACTCCGATGCTTCTTTTTGAGTGTAGGCTTCAATGTAGATTTCCCGCAGGCTTTCATTAAGCTCTGTCAGAGTCATTTGAATAGCCGTTTCAACGGCATAAACATAAACCGGCGGCAAGTCTGCCCCGGCAAGCTGCCTTGCCATGCCGAACTGAGTGCTGAACATAAACTCAACCAATTCCGTCAGCACGCCGTCTTTTGCGCGGAATATATTCTGAAAGGAGCTGTATGAAACGTTGGCCTTATCGATTATCTCGGCCAAAGTGGTTTTTTTGTAGCCCTTTTCGAGGAACAGCCGCACGCACACTGCTAAAATGCGTTTCTTTGCGGGCAAGCTTGCGCTTGTAATTGCTATGACGATCACTTCCTTCCATGACTTTGGTGTATACACCAAGCATTTTAACATAGTGCATACAAAATCACAATAGCCTTTGTAAAAATTAGCCCCCGCCAAACATTTTGCATACAAAGTATGTTAAATGCGGCAGGGGCTTAAGTTGTTTCATATTATGTTGTGAAGTTTATCGGCGCCTCACACGAAAGCCTTATCCAGTTCTTCGAGCATGTTGTATACCTTGGTATATGCCTGACAGGCATCTTCAGGGAGGGTATAGTTCTTGGTAACTTCCCTAAGCTTATCGAATACTTCACGGCTTGGATTCTGCTTCAACTCGGCATAAAGTGCCGCCACCTGATGCAGTTCTGGGTGGTGGTCGCTATGTACGCGCTCAACAACGGGCAGTATCTTATTCAGGTTCTTTATAATCTCTTCGTTCATGCTGTCCCCTATTCTTTTAACCTATTACTACATAGCCCAGTCCGGTTATCACCTTAACTAACTCGTCTACGTTGGTTTTAGTCTCGTCAAATTCAACCTTGGCCTTGCTGGCATTGTACAGCACGGATGCGCTTACCACGCCGGGAGCCTTTTGCAGGGCGGTTTCGATTTTCTGTGCGCACATGGGGCAAACGAGTTCTTCCATCTGAATAGTTTTCTTCATAGTCAATTCTCCTTTTTATTATGAATCAAAAGACGCATTGCGTTCAGTATTACTACCAATATGCTGGCTTCATGTATAAGCATGCCTATCGACATATGTATATAGCCCGCGAATAATCCAATGAGCAGCAGTACAACTGTTCCGACCGCAATGGCTATGTTTTCATACAGCGTGCGCACTGTCTTTTTAGACAACTTGAGTGAACGAACCAAGCTTTTTAAATCGGATTTTATCAGCACCACGTCCGAATTGTCTATTGCCACATCGGTTCCCGAGCCCATGGCTATGCCCGTATCCGCCGCCGCAAGCGCAGGGCTGTCGTTAATGCCGTCGCCTACGAACGTAACGATTCTGCCTTTACCTTGCAATTCACGTATCACAGTAAGCTTATCTTCAGGCAAGAGCTCCGCGCGGTATTCCGTAATGCCAAGCTGAGCCGCTATTGCAGAGGCCGTGCAGGCATTGTCGCCAGTAAGCATTATTATATCGGCAATACCCATATTCTTCAGGCGGCTTATGCTGTCTTTTGCATCTGCTTTCAATTTATCCGATATTCCGAGAAGCATTTCTGCTTTGCCGTCTACGGCTATCATGGCAATAGACGCGCCGCTGCTTTGCACATCTTCCAAATCGTTCAACACTTGGCTGGTCAGTTCTATGCCGTTCTGCTCCATAAGCTTCCGATTGCCTATCAGCACTCTGCGGCCGCAGACGCTTGCAGCCATTCCGCAGCCCTTAATGGTTTGCACGGATTCGGCTTCATAAGAAGGCAAATCTGCGGCATACCTAATCACGGCATTTGCAAGCGGATGGTCTGACGCCTTTTCAACGCTTGCCGCCAAGGCCAAGACTTGGGTGGCCTCCTCTGAGTAATCCTTTTGAATGCATACTTCCGGAACTCCTTCTGTAAGGGTGCCGGTCTTGTCAAAAACCACTGTATCCGTCTTTGAAAACGTGTGGATGCTGTCTCCGCCCTTCAGCAGTATGCCTTCCTGCGCACCGCGACCAATTCCGGCTACGTTGGCGATGGGTGCGCCTATCACAAGAGCGCCCGGGCACGCAAGCACCAGCACCGTAATTGCTGTATCAACGTTTCGGGTAAATATGAATACCGCCGCAGCTATTGCTATAACCGCCGGTGTATAGTATTTTGCAAACTTGTCTATGAACCGTTCAACTGGGGATTTTGCGTCCTGCGCTTCTTCAACAAGGGCGATGATTTTGGCGAATGTGGTATCCTCGCCTACCTTTGTTGCGCGCATTTGTATCGTGCCGCTGTCCAAAATGGTTCCTGCATAGACTGTGTCGCCAACGGTTTTATGCTTGGCCATTGGTTCACCCGTGATGCTGGCTTCCGCTGAATAGCCATCACCTTTCACCACAACGCCGTCTGATGCTATCTTGCCGCCGGCCTTAACCAGCAGAATGTCCCCAATCTCAACCTCGTCAGCGTCTATCTCTTCCGTTTCAAAGGCATCTTCCGCGCCGTTCTCAAGAACGCGCCATGCCGTAGTCGAAGCCATTTCGGTCAGCGCCCTGATGGCAGAACGCGTCTTTTTCATGGTTTTCTGTTCCAAGAACGAGCCGAACTGGAACAAAAACGTGACTATTGCGGATTCGTTGAATTCGCCAATCACGCATGCACCTATTGCCGCAATAGAGACAAGCAGTTCTATGCTGACCGTTTTGAATCGCAGCGCCTGAATAGCCCGAAGCAATATAGGCACGCCGGACAGCACGAACGCCGCCACGAAGCACTCATCCGCAACGATTTTGATGCCAAATACATGCGAAAACGCTATCGCCAAAGCAATGAGTATTCCCGCGCCCCACAGAAGCGGTATTGAAAAACGCTTTATCCATGCGTTAAGCTTAAGCAAAATATCACCTTACCCTTTGGGGATAGTATAGCATAAACCATCCGCAAAGAACAATGTATGCTTTTTATAATACTGCGACGGCAGCCAATAAAACAGCCCCCAACGGCAATCAACTTTCTGCCATCAGAGGCTATCTTTTTGAACCTAAGTTTTATCAGAACTCATCCACTACATCGTAGCCGGAGCCGTTCCATATTGCGGGACGGGTGGGCAGCGTGCGAAGCTCGGCAATGAAATCGGGCAGGGCGGTCACCATTTCGGGCAGATAGGTGACGTATTTGCCGACCTGCTGCGTGGTATGCGCATCGCTTGCGCCTATGGCCTGCAACCCGAGTTCGCGGCAGAAGCGCAGCGCTTTGCGGTTGGCTTCCACATCCGTGCTGCCATTGAGCACCTCTACTCCGTTCAGACCGTGAACATCGCGCAGTTTCTCCTCCAAGCCGCGATTATTGTTACGGAAAGGATGGCAGGATACGCAGAAGCCGTTGGCGGCGTTGACAAGGTCTATGAAGTCCTGTGCAGGTATGCGGTGGTCAGGATAGCTTTCGAGTCCCCATGCGGTGATGTCGCCCTGAAGTGAGAAGAACTCTATGCCGGTAAATATCGGGAAACCTGTGCGGCGGGTGTACTCCTCCGCCGTTTCGCGAAGGCCCATGCTGTCATGATCGGTGATGCACACGGCGTCAAGCCCCTTGGCTTTGGCTATGGATACTATCTCATCAAGGGAAAGAAAGCTGTCGGTAGAGAATGTTTTTTCGTGCAAATGCATATCAACAAGCATAATGTTTACCTCCTTATTATTTTCATAACGGAACCGTCCTCACCCCAAACAATGTCCTTCAGGCCAAGGAACGAAGCGATGGTATCATTGGTGGGTTCGCGATACACCTCTTCCGGTGTACCAAGCTGAAGCAGATGCCCGTGCTCCATAACGGCTATTCTGTCGGCAAGTATAAGCGCTTCTTCTTGATCGTGCGTCACGAACACCATTGTGATATCAAGCTCGCGCTGAAGCCGCTTCAGTTCGCCGCGCATACGCGCACGCAGCGCCGCATCAAGGTTGCTCAGCGGCTCATCCAGCAGGCAAAGCTTGGGCTCAACTATAAGCGAACGCGCAAGTGCAACGCGCTGCTGCTGACCGCCGCTTATTTCGTGTATATGGGCGTTCGCGCGGTCTGCAAGGCCGACAAGTTCAAGATATTTCATGCCCTTCTCCCTTGCCTGCGCGCGGTTATAGCGGCGGAATTTCAGCCCATATGTAACGTTTTCAAGCACGGTCATATGCGGGAAAAGGCCATATGACTGGAACACGGTCGAGACGGGGCGGCGTTCGGGCGGCATATTCGTAACGTCCTGCCCATCAAGCAATATGGTGCCGCTGTCCGGCGCAAGGAAGCCGCCTATCATATTAAGCGTGGTGGTCTTGCCGCAGCCTGAGGAGCCGAGAATGCACAGCAGTTCTCCCCTCTCCACGCCGAGTGAAAGATCGCACACGGCGCTTTTGCCGTCAAAGCTTTTGTTCAGTTTCTCAAGTTCAAGATACACGGCGTTTGCCCTCCTTTCGGCTCAGCAGCCACACAAGCCCTTCTACGGCTAGCACTATTGCCGTTATAACGCTTGCAAGCACAGACGCCAGAGCGTAATCCCCGCGGTATACGGCATCGAACAGTCGGAACACCGCAAGCTGGCGGCTGGGATCAATCAAGAATATTATTGCGCCGGCGGTGGTCATGCTGCTGGTGAAGTTATATACAAAGCAGCTTAAAAGCGCGGGTCGCATATTAGGCAGCACAACATCTCTTATAACGGCCAATCTTCCCGCGCCAAGGTCTTGCGCGGAGCGTTCCTGCGCCGGCTGCAGCTGCGCAAGCGTTGCGGAGCATATCTTTGCCGATGTAGGCAACTGCTTAAACAGCATGTTGGCAAGCACTATTACAGCCGTGCCGGTAAGCTTGAGCGGCGCATGGTTGAATGCGAGTATATAGCCTATGCCGAAGCATGTGCCGGGCAGCATATACGGCATAGTGGCTATGCAATCGAAAAACGCGCGGCCTGGAACGCGGCGACGGTCCATATAATATGCAAACAATGCCGCGAACAGCGTGCCGACCACGGCGACTATCAGCGCATATACCACGCTGCGCACAACAGGCGAAGCGCCAATGCTCCAAAGCTCGTTCCAATGGTCAAGCGTGAATGAATATACGCCCTTCTTGCTTTTTAGGAAGCCGGAAAGCAAAACGCAGCCATATTGCAGCAGCGTAAGCACGAAGAACAGTCCGCTGCCTATAAGCGCCAGCCAACCGACCGAACCGCAGCGGGTGAGCGGAAGCGAAAGTCCTCCCTGCGCGCTGCGGCTGCCTGCCGTCAGCTTGTCCGACCGGCGCATAAGCGCGCGATATATAAAAAAGAACAATATCGACGGCACAAGCAGGAACATGTTCATTGCCGAAGATTTTTCAAGGTTTGAATAACCTATAACCTGCAAATAGACCTCAGCGGCAAGCGTTACCGAGCGACCGCCTATAATAACAGGCGTGCCGTAATCCGCAAGGGAGCGAACGAACGAAAGCAGCATGCTTACAAGCAGTCCCGGGCGCATGAGCGGCAGAACAATGTCTCTTAGTATAGCGGAAGGTTTTGCTCCCAAGTCGCGTGCGGAACGCAGACTGTCTGCATCCAGCTTATCCAGCACGCCCAACAGGAACAGCGCATTGAGCGGCGTAAACGAGAGCGACTGCATTGCCACAACGCCCGCAAGGTTATACGGATTCCAGCTGAGTCCCAACAGACGGTATGTTATCCATCCGCGTCGGCCGTACAGCTGAATATACGCAAGCGACGATACGAACGGCGGCGCTACCATAGCGGCGGTCAGAAGAATCATGCAAAGCGTGCGTCCCCACGAACGGCGCGTGGCGCAGGTAAGCGCGGCGGAAAGCGATAATATGGTTGTACATACGGCTGTGCAAATGCCAACGACCACGCTGTTTCGCATGCTTGTGCCATACTTTGCAAGCACGTTGCCGTATGCTTCAAGCGTGAAGCCGCCGTCTGCGGCGCGGAAGCTGCGCAGCGCTATGCAAAGCATGGGCCACAGTATAAACAGCAGCACACCACTGAGCAGCACGCCCAGCACGACCGTATCTCCCGCCCGTTCTTTAATGCGAAAAAGGGCATTGTTACATGCCCTTTTATTTGTGCTTTTAGAAGCGGCTGTCATTTATTCCTGAGCAGCCTTGTCACCCATCATGGGTTCAAAGCGGGCAAGGATCTCCTCGCGCTGCTTGCCGAACAGGGACAGGTCTTCATCCATCAGGATGGAAGCATCGTAGGTCAGTTCAACGCCTTCGATAGAGGGCTTGATAATCTTTACGCCGGTCTTGTTCTCTATGGAAGCAAGCTGACGGAGATGATCGTCGTTGCTGAAGAGCCATTCTATGAATGCCTTGGCGGCCTCAACGTTTTCAGCGTTCTTGAACGCGGCTACACCTTCGCATACCCAGGGGATACCATCGGAAGGATAGATAACGGAAACATTGTAGTCTTCGGTCAGCTTTTCAATGCTGGGGTCAACATAGGTGATACCGATGGCAAACTCGTCAGCGGTGACCTTGTTCTTCGGGTCGGAACCACGCCCGTAGTAAGCAATGTTCTCGTTCAGCTTTTCAAAGTAATCCCAGCCGGCATCGCCCTTGGCTTGCAGCAGAGCATTGACCACGGCGTAGTTGGTGCCGGACACGGCGGGGTTGGACATTACGATTTCGCCCTTATACTCTTCCTTGGTCAGATCGTCCCAGGAAGCGGGCTTATCGAGCTTCAGCTCTTCGAGCAGGCCATCGTTTACAAGGAAGCCAACGATAGTGATGCCCTTGGAGTACCAGTAACCGTCCGCATCGCGGAATTCAGGAGCGAGATCGTTGGCGGCATCGAACACAACGGGTTCGAGCAGGCCGTCGTCAGCAGCGCTCATGAAAGCATCGATTCCGCCGCCAAACCACAGGTCAGCAGAAGGAGTGCCGCCCTCAGCGCGGAGCTTGGAGAGCACTTCACCGGAGGACATGGACAGAACTTCAACGGTAACGCCGGTGTCCTTGGTGAACTCTTCAAACAGGGAGCCGTAAACGTCGCCGGTAGCAACGACCTTCATCGTTCCGGAAAGTTCGGGCTTTTCGGGTTCGGCGGAAGCGACAACTTCCGGAGTGGCTTCAGCAACAGGTGCTTCGGTGGCAGCAGGAGCCTCGGTAGGATCGGGCTGAGTATTGACTTCCTGCTGGGCGCAGCCAACAGAAAGGCCAAGAGCCATCACAAGCACGAGCAAAAGTGCAGTGATTTTCTTCATTAGAATCTTTCCCTCATTTCTTCAATGATTCTGCCTTATCAGCAGACTGCATCATTATAGCTAATGATGTCAGAAAAGTGAAATCGTTTATTTCCATTTGAGCCGTATTATTATCTATATAAGCGATTATATGCGTGTAAATGAAACTGCCCGGGAGTGAACCCAAGCATGTGCTTCTTATGTCTGCACATGTACTGCAAAACTACAGATCATACTTCCAATATATCCTCGTCGTATCCTCCTGAATTTCCACGCGTTTGATTAGCATCATGGCTATTTCATGCTTTTGCGGGATGGTCATGCCGGGCCAAAGGTTGATTATGTCATGGAACTGCTTTATATCATCCTGCTGCTTGGTGGCGTTCTTATGCTGCTGAAGCTCGGCGGCCAAGATGTCGCGCTGCTTTTGCAGCTCGCTTATCCTCCCGTTTATGTACTTCATGGTCAGCTCCGTACCGTCGGCAAGGGCGGTTATAAGGTTGGCTATCTGGTCATCCAGTTTTGCTATGGCGATTTTATAGTTGTGCGCCTTGTTGTCCTCCTCTTTGCGCTTCTGAACCACCAGTTCCTGATGCCGCGCTACATTGGCGAATATCTCCCGCTCAACAGCCTCCTCTATTTCGCGCACGCCAACGGATGGCGAATCGCTGCACAACCCGGTGTTCATCGCACCGGAGCATCTGAACGTAGCCGTTTCTTTATACGTCATGACCTTCATTGCCTTGCCGCAGCAGCCGCATTTTAAGAGACCCGTCAGCCAAGAATGCTTGCCGCGGCCGGTGTTATTTATCTGCGTATTGTCGGCAAGCTTGTACTGGCAGGCAAGGAATGTCTTTGCATCAATAATGCCTTCATGCAGACCTATGGACAACGTTAGCCCCGAAAGCTGAGCGAACTTGTTCTTCGCCCTGTCCCATTGACCGTATGTTACGCAGCCGTATTGCCCGCGGAAGTCGTCTATATCATTGGTTATCTCCATGCCCTTGGCGCGGTAGTACTTGTATACCTCGGCATCGGCCTTGACGTAGATCGGGTTGCACAGCAGCTTACTCAGCTTGCAGGAATCCCATGCGGCGCCGTTTGCGGACTTTATGCCCTGCTGGTTAAGTGTACGGGCAAGGTAGCCTAATGATGTGGACGTATAGGCATACTGCTCGAATATCTTTTTGACCATTAGCGAATACGCCTTGTCCGGTTTAAGCGTGCTTACGGCTTTGCCCTGAACCATCACCTTTGTTTTTGCGTATCCGTATGGGGCCTTGGCGTCGTATGCCCCGCGGGCGGAGCGCATGCGGAAGTTATCCTGCACGCGCACCTGAATGGTTTCGCGCTCAAGCTGCGCAAACACCATTATTATATTGAGCATGGCTTTGCCTATGGGCGTTGACGTATCGAACTTCTCCCTTGTGGATGAGAATTCAACGCTGTGCTTGCTCAATGCGTCCATAAGCTCACCGAAGTCGAGCGTGGAGCGGCTGAGTCTGTCCAGCTTATAGACTATTATCTTGCTGATAACGCCGTTCTCCACGTCCTGCATCATTGCCTTGAACTGCGGGCGGTTCGTATTCTTGCCGCTGTAGCCTCTGTCTACATATTCTTTATATGGCTCGTCCCCTATCTCCTTCTTACATAGTTCTATCTGTGTTTCGATTGATATGCTGTCCTTTTTATCCAAGGACTGCCTGGCGTATATTGCTATCACCTATTATCGTTCTCCTTTTGTGCGCCTTATGACGCGCTCGGTAGGCACGGCCAATATGTCGTTGGTAGCAAGTGCCGCCGGCATGTTACTCAGATATGTGCTTGCCATTTCGGCCAGTCCTATAAGGTCTTCGTTGGTGGTTGTGGTGGGATATATGTTCTTAACGTGCATTTAACTCGCTCCTGTTCATTGATTATGTTTGATGATATGAATAAAGACTGATAGATATGCTAATAACTTAGCTGATTCGTTGCTTGTTCCGTGAAACCTCTTGTATTTAATTATGATGTTCATTTTGCCTTCTTTAATATGAAATGATGATTTAGATTTGCAGGTCAACGGATCCTTTGGGCTTCGCCCCGTGTTCCGCCTTCCGCTAACCGTAGCCTTGTTTTTGATTATAAGCTCGCATATGCCCGCGTCCTCCTTCGTTCGTTTATCATTGCCGATTATAGCACAAAAGAACCCGCTTGTATCAAAATACGGTCATGTTGCAAATTTCAAATAAAAAAGGGGCGGTAAACCATTGAAAACATATCGCACATTTCTTGAAATGGCGTATTCATGTTATTTAGTGCAAATATGCAACAAAAGTTCATTGATTTTTACGCGAATATTCGTTATACTGTACTTAGTACCTTTAAGGAGGTCTGATTATGTACAGGAAAATTATGATTTTTTTGGAAGCTTGGAAAAATAGCGTTCACCGCAAACCCCTTATTTTACAAGGTGCAAGACAGGTTGGAAAGACCTATTCCATTCTGGAGTTCGGGCGCACTCACTATGAAAATGTGGCGTACTTTAACTTTGAAACCAACCCAAAGCTGAACGAAACCTTTGAGGAAAACATCAGCCCCGATTATCTGATACCGA
>ERZ780226.2211-NODE-2211-length-13785-cov-7.653387_pt1 | contig 13785 bp, 11 predicted proteins | sample MGYA00511165_ERZ780226 | MGnify/ENA primary metagenome ERZ780226 (study PRJEB29588, sample SAMEA2152373) | human gut metagenome | biome: human gut; feature: human-associated habitat; material: faeces | place: Denmark | collected 2008/2010 ...
AACGGAGCCGACGGTGCCGCCCACTACCCAGCCGGCGACCGAGCCGCCCACCGTCCCCACCACCCAGCCGCCCACGGTTCCCGAAACGACGCAGGCGACTCAGGCACCGGAGACCCTTCCCACGCAGCAAACGGTTCCCCCGACGCTGCCCGAGGAACAGAAGGACAGCTCTCCGGTAATCGGTATCCTCATCGGCGTTCTCATCGTCTCCGGAACGCTGAGCCTGCTGCTCATCGGTCTGCTCATTTACAGAAGAAAACGGGACGAGGACTACGACGACTGAGAACAGGGATAATTCGTTCAAACATATTTAACAACTTCCGGAAAAATCACTCATTTTTTGATTTTTCCGGAAGCTTTTTTGGGCGTTACGGAAAAATTAAAAAAGTGGTTGTAAGTTCGGCAAAAATGATGTAAAATAATAAAATCCAATAGAATGCAAACTTGTATGAATAGCTCTTTTTCTGGAGGGATTTATTATGGAAAAACCCATTGTTCTTGTTATCATGGACGGCGTCGGCAAGGGTGACGGCGGCAGCGGCGACGCGGTCGCGGTCGCTAAGACCCCCACGCTGGATCATCTGCTTGCCACCTGCCCCCATACTTACCTGAAAGCCCACGGCACCGCCGTCGGTCTGCCCACTGACGATGATATGGGCAACTCCGAGGTCGGCCACAACGCGCTGGGCTGCGGCCAGATCTACTCTCAGGGCGCGAAGCTTGTCGGCGAGTCCATCGAGAACGGCTCGCTCTATGCCTCCGAGACCTGGAAAGACCTGATTGCCAACGCCGTTTCCGGCAAGGCACTGCATTTTCTGGGTCTGCTGTCCGACGGCAACGTCCATTCCAACATCCATCACCTCATTGCCATGCTGCGGGAAGCCCATGCCGAGGGCGTGAAGAAAGCCTACTGCCACATCCTTCTGGACGGCCGTGACGTGCCCGCCACCTCCGCGCTGGAGTATGTGGATATGCTGGAGAAGGTTCTCGCCGAGCTGAACACCGAGGGCTGCGATTACGCCATCGCCTCCGGCGGCGGCCGTATGCAGATCACCATGGACCGCTACGAGGCCAACTGGCCGATGGTAGAGCAGGGCTGGCGCACCCACGTTCAGGCAATCGGCAGAAGATTCCCCTCTGCCAAGGCGGCCATCGAGACCTACCGCGCGGAGACGGGCTGCATCGATCAGGATCTGCCCGCTTTCGTGATCGAGCGGAGCGGCGAGCCTGTGGCGAAGATCGCCAACGGCGACAGCGTCATCCTCTTCAACTTCCGGGGCGACCGGGCGCAGGAGATCTCTCTGGCCTTTGACCGCAAGGACTTTGACCACTTCGACCGGGGCGACTACACCGGCGTGAAGTTTGCCGGTATGCTCCAGTACGACGGCGACCTGAAGATCCCCCAGCATTATCTGGTGCAGCCCCCCGTCATCAAGCACACCCTGACCGAGGTGCTGTGCGCCGCCGGAATCCATGAGTACGCCCTGTCCGAGACCCAGAAGTACGGCCATGTGACCTATTTCTGGAACGGCAACCGTTCCGGCAAGGTGGACGAGAATCTGGAAGTCTACGAGGAAGTCCCCTCCGACGTGATCCCCTTCGAGAAGGCGCCTGCCATGAAGTCCAAGGAGATCACCGAAAAGATGGTGGAGAACATGGCATCCAAGAAGTTCCAGTTCCTGCGCTGCAACTTCCCCAACGGCGACATGGTTGGCCACACCGGCGTGTTTGACGCGGTGGTTTACGCCATGGAGTGCGTGGACAAGAGCGTGGCCGCCATTGTGGAGGCTGCCGACAAGTACGGCTACACCGTCCTGATTACCGCCGACCACGGCAACGCCGACCAGATGACCGAGACCAAGAAGGGAAAGACCTCCGTCCGCACGGCGCATTCCCTGAACCCCGTTCCCTTCATCATCTACGACCCCGACCACACTTGGGTCATCAAGGACGGCCACTACGGCCTTGCCAATGTGGCGCCCACCATTGTCAAGATGATGGGTCTGACCGCCCCCGACTGCTGGGAAGACAGCATGGTTTAAGGCGCTTGTAGCTCCCCTTTGTCAAAATACGTACTGAAAATTGGAGGTTGCATCTATGATCCGTCACGAAAACGAAAACGGAAGCGTCAATGTCAGCACCAGCGTCTACACGGACATTGTCGGCACCGCTGTCATCAACTGCTTTGGCGTCAAGGGCATGGCTGCCCGGAGCCTGTCCGACGGCTTGTACCACCTGCTCCGCCGGGAATCCGTGGGCAAGGGCGTGCATGTCCAGTTCAACGAGGACGACACCATTTCCATTGATCTGCATATTATCGTGGACAACAACGTAAACTTGAACGCCGTGGGCGCTTCCATTATTTCCGAGGTTCGCTATGTGGTGACCAACTGCACCGGCACCGAGGTTCGGGCCGTAAATGTTTATATCGATTCCATGGTGATCGGTTAAAGTTCGGAGGGAAATAAATTGAGAGAAACCATCAACGGAGCCGATCTTCGCAGAATGATCATCAGCGCGGCTGCCGCCATCGAGATCAACAAGCAGGCTCTCAACGAGCTGAACGTGTTCCCCGTGCCGGATGGAGACACCGGCACCAATATGTCCATGACCATCAACTCCGCGGCCTCCGACCTGCGCAAGACCGAGGACCCCGATCTGGAAAAAGCGTCCAAGGTGGCGGCTTCCGCCATGCTGCGGGGCGCACGGGGCAATTCCGGCGTCATTCTGTCGCTGCTGTTCCGGGGCATTTCCAAGCGCCTGAAGGGCAGCGAGGAATGCGACGGCGTCCTGTGGGCGCAGGCGCTGCAGGAAGGCGTTGACGCCGCCTATAAGGCCGTCATGAAGCCCGCCGAAGGCACCATCCTCACCGTCGCCCGCCTGTCCGCGGCCAAGGCTGCCGACGCCGCCCGGGAGAACAACTTTATCGAATTCGTCCACGAAGCAGCCATTGAGGAAGCCGTGAAGGCGCTGGCCGATACCGTCAACCAGAACCCCGTGCTGAAAAAGGCCGGTGTTGTGGATGCCGGCGGCAAGGGCTGGGTCGTGGCGCTGGAAGCCATGCTCAGCGCCCTGCAGGGCGAGGACGTGGTGCTGCCCGAGAACGGCGCGGTGACGCAGACCAAGCAGAGCGCGGACTTCTCCGACTTTAATACCGAGGACATCACCTTCTCCTACTGCACCGAGTTCATTATTTCCCGGGAAAATGACCATGACCCTGAGAATCTCCGGGCGTTCCTGTCCGAGCTGGGCGACAGCCTTGTGCTGGTGGACGACGACGAGATCATCAAGGTGCATGTCCATACCAACGATCCCGGCAAGGCGCTGACCGAGGCGCTGAGCTACGGCTCCTTCGTCACGGTGAAGATCGAGAACATGCGCCTGCAGCACACGGAAAAGGTGCTCTCCGAGCAGGAGGTCGCCCCGAAGATCGCAAAGCCGGAGAAGCCTCTGGGCGTTGTCTCCGTCTGCGCCGGTGCGGGCCTCGCGGACGTGTTCCAGAATCTGGGCGTCGATCAGATCATCTCCGGCGGCCAGACCATGAACCCCAGCACCCAGGACATTCTGGAGGCGGTGAACAAGGTGCCTGCCGAGACTGTCTTTGTCCTGCCCAACAACAAGAACATCATCATGGCTGCCCAGCAGGTAGACGCCCTGACCCCCAAGACCGTGGTGGTCATTCCCTCCAAGACCGTTCCTCAGGGCATCACCGCTATGCTGAGCTTTGCCCCCGAGGGAAGTGTTGAGGAAAACACCGCTGCCCTGACCGAGGCGCTGGACACCGTGGACACCATGCAGATCACCTACGCTGCCCGGAATTCCGACTTCGACGGCTACGACATCCACGAGGGCGACTATCTGGCGCTGTGCGGCAGTCAGCTGTTCGGCACCAGCCAGGACATCCGGGTGCTGCTCAAGTCCCTGGCGGAAAAGGTTCGGGACGACGGCAAGGAGTATATCACGATCTACTACGGCGAGGACGTGAAGGAAAAGCACGCCCAGAAGGCGGCAGACATCTTCGCGGACATCTGCCCCAACGCGGACGTGAATCTGCTCAGCGGCGGACAGCCGGTATATTACTACCTGATCTCCGCAGAATAACACGGAAACGGAAGAATAACACCGAAACGGATTTGCCCGCAGCCCTTCGGGCTGCGGGCCGACTTGTCTAAAGTGGGGGAGACGATGAAGGAATTTCCCAAGGGCGGCCTGATCGGCAAAGTTATGGACGCCGCCAAGACTGTCAAGCAAATGCATATTCCCCTCCACGCCGCCTATGCCGCGTACTTTATTATTCTGGCTTTTTTTCCGGCACTGGTGCTGATCCTCAGCGTGCTGCGCTATACGGGGATGGAGGTGCGGGGCCTGGTAGAGCTGCTGGGTGACATCCTGCCAAGTACCATGGTGGGGGACGCCGAGGAGCTGATCTACAGCACGTACCGCAATTCCTCCGGCGCGTTGGTGGGCGTTTCCGCCGTGACGGCGCTGTGGTCGGCCAGCCGGGGCATTTACGGTATGCTTACAGGATTGAACGCGGTTTACGGCGTGTCGGAAAACCGGGGATACATTTATACCCGCTCCATCAGTGTGGTGTATACCTTTGTGTTCATTCTGATCCTGCTGCTGACGCTGGTGCTGCACGTGTTCGGCAGCTCCATCATCAATCTCATGCGGCAGGTGGATAATCCGGTGGTGATCTTTTTCACCGACCTGATCGATCTGCGGTTTTTCCTGCTGCTGTTTTTGCAGAGTCTGGTCTTTACACTGATGTTCATGGCGCTGCCCAACAAGCGCAACCATTTTATGGAAAGCCTTCCCGGCGGCGTGCTGGCCAGTCTGGGCTGGCTGGTGTTTTCGGACATTTACTCCATTTACGTGGAGAATTTCTCCAAATATTCCACGATCTACGGCTCGGTGTACGCCATTGCCATCACCATGCTGTGGCTGTACTGCTGTATGAGCATCCTGTTCTACGGCGGGGCGCTGAACCGGTATCTGATGGATAAATAATTTGCAAATTTCTGGATTGTTTAACCGCAGTTCACAGTTCCTTTGTAGGATGTGGCAAAAAGGAGAAGTGCGGTATGTTTGGATATGTGACTGCCAGCTGGAAAGAGCTGACCGCCGAGGAGCAGAAACGCTACGGCGCGGTGTACTGCGGCATCTGCCGGGAGATCCGGCAAAGAAGCACGGGCATCGGAAGAATTTGCCTGAGTTATGATATGGCCTTTCTGGCGCTGCTGCTGATGAGCCTGTACGAGCCGGAGGAGGAGAGCGGGAAAAAAGCCTGCCGCCTGCACTCTGTGAAGCCACGCCCATGGGTGGACAACGAATACATCCGCTACGCCGCGGACATGAACGTGGCGCTGGGCTATTACAACTGTCTGGACGATTGGCAGGATGATGGGAAACGCTCCGCCAAATTCATGGCGGACAAGCTGGAACCCTTTCTGCCGGAGTTGGAAGCCCGCTGGCCAAGGCAGCTCGGGGCGATCAGAAACTGCATTTCCAGATTATCCCAGCTGGAAAAGGAAAACTGCCCTAACCCCGACGAACCGGCCTCCTGCTTTGGCGAGCTGATGGCGCAGCTGCTGGTTTACCGGGAGGACATGTGGGCGAAAGATCTGGGGCAAATGGGCTTCAGTCTGGGCAGGTTTATTTATCTGCTGGACGCGGCGGCAGATTACGATAAGGACAAACGTAAAGGCAAATACAACCCGTATCTGGCCATGGGCATGGAAAAGGACGAGAAGCGCTGGGAGGAATATCTGGTGCTTGCCATGGGCAGATGCGCGGAACGCTATGAAAAGCTGCCCTTGGTGCAGGACAAGGCGCTGCTGGACAATATCCTGTACAGCGGCGTGTGGGTGAACTACCGGGGAAAGCGGAAAGAGGAGGCGGCCAACGATGGATGATCCGTATAAGGTTCTGGGGGTCAGCCCCGATGCCTCCGACGAGGAGGTCAAGCGGGCGTATCGGGCGCTGGCAAAGAAATACCACCCGGACAGAAATCCGGGGGACGCAGCCGCCGCGCAGAAAATGCGGGAGATCAATGCGGCCTACGAGCAGATCAAGGATCCGGACAAGGCGCAGCAGCCGGGCGCGGGCGGCGGATACGGCGGTTACGGTTACGGCGACCCCTTCGGCGGCTTTGGCGGCGGTTACAGCCGTCAGTCCTACGGCGAAACAGCGGGCGACCAGTACCAGCAGGCGGCGATGCGCTACATCCAGTTCGGCCGGTATCAGGAAGCATTGAACGTCCTGAACAACTCTCAGGAGCGCAATGCCCGGTGGTATTACCTCAGTGCGCTGGCAAACGACGCCCTGGGCAATCAGGTGACGGCGCTGGAGCATATCCGCCGGGCGGTGAGCATGGAACCCGACAATCCGGAGTATCTGAATGCGCTGGACGTCATCGAACACGGCGGCGCGGCCTACCGCCAGCAGGCGGGGAACTTCCGGGGATTTGCCATGGGCGGCACCCCCTGCGCAAGCCTGTGCCTGTGTTATGCTGCCCAGCTGCTGTGCTGCCGCGGCAATGGATTTTTCTGCATTTAAGTTCTATAAAAGCGTATCGGCGTGACCTGTGCGGTCACGCCGGTTTTCGTTAAGTGAACCAAAGCCTATTTGTCCAGTCCGTCCCACTCATTCAGGAACTCGTCTACAAATTGCTGCATGTACTGCGTCCGCTTTCTTGCGATGGCCTTGCCGGTTTCGGTGTTCATCATGCCTTCCAGCAGAAACAGCTTTTCGTAGAAGTGGTTCAGGGAGGTGGACTTGCTGCTGTAATACTGCGCCTGATTCATCGCCGTCCGCGGCGGCAATTCCGGATCGTAGATGGCGCGGTTATGGCTTCCGCCATAGGCAAATGTGCGGGCAATGCCGATCGCACCGAGGGCATCCAGTCGGTCAGCATCCTGCACGCATTTCCCCTCCGGCGTGGACGGCCGGACGGAATCCGTCCCCTTGAAGGATACCTCGTCAATGATCTGACATACCTGCCGGATTTCAGATTCCGGCACGCTCTGACTGCACATAAACCGGGCGGCATTTTCTTTCTTCTTGGCGGTCATCGGGGAAAGCTTCCGGTCGTCTACATCATGGAGCAGCGCCGCCAGCGCCACGACTTCCAGGTCGGCGTGTTCCGCCTCCGCGATGTTTATTGCGGTTCGGTAAACACGCATGGAATGAAAAAAGTCGTGTCCGCTGAAATCGTTTTGGAAAATCTCTTTGATAAATTTTGTTGCGTTCTGAACGAGCTGTTCCATAATTTTATCTCCTGTTTTTGTGATGTGTTATCGAGAGATACAGGGCATGACTGACGGCCCGCAATACTAGTCACTTAAGAGATTGCGCAGCAATGCCTGCCGGTTATTGACGAACATTTTTGTAATCTGATAGCTGCCCGTTTCCTCATAATCGCACAGGTGAAGCCTGTCTCTGTCAAAGCAGTAAATATCCGCATCCGGAATACCCAGCAGTATGGGGGAATGGGTAACGATGAAGAACTGCGCCCCCGCTTTCGCGCATTCGTAGATTTCTGCCAGCAATGTCAACTGCCTTTGTGGGGAAAGCGCGGCTTCCGGCTCATCAAAGAAATATAGGCCGTCCCCACGGAGATTGTTTTGCGCAAGCTGCAAAAAGCTTTCGCCATGAGATTTTTCGTGGTATAATGCCGAAGGGTGTGCTGCATCGGCATACTGTTCTTCCTGCGTGGCCACATTATAGAAGCTTTCCGCCCGAAGAAAATATCCCCAGCGCTCTCTTCTGTACCCTTTTACAACCGTAATTGCATCACAAAGTTCGGAATGCGTGTCTCGTGTTGAGAAATTATAATTCCTTGTTCCGCCTTCCGGATTAAATCCGTGTGCCACCGCGATCGCTTCCAGCAGGGTTGACTTGCCGCTGCCGTTTTCACCGGCGAAGAAAGTGACCGGCTTGTTGAACCTGATCTGGTCAAGCCCCTGAAAAGCCGCGATTTCCCGTAAATAGCTGTCCTTGCCGACTTTATCCCAATGAAGCGATATCCCTTGTATAAACAGGTCGTTCAACCCTGCACACCTTCTTCCGTAAATCCGATTATCATATTACCACATAACGCCCCAAAATACAAGAACAGCCGCAGCGAATAACCGCTGCGGCTGTAACCGATAAACTTACGGGCGGCTCGAAAGAGCCGCCCGAATCTTATGGAATTTACAGCCCAAGGGCTTCCCGCCAGATGCGGATGTAGGTTCTGGCCTGAGACTGGCTTTCCCCCTCGGCTGCCATGCGGAGCAGCGGCTCTGTGCCGGAGAAGCGGCAGATGACCCAGCTCCCGTCGGTGAAGTAAACCTTGCAGCCGTCGGTGCGGTTGATCTTCTCCACGGTGTTTCCGAAGTCCGGCACTTCCAGCTTTACGAAGAGCTTCTCCTGAAGCTCCGCCTTCCGCGCCTGGGTCATGGTGAAGGCAGCATCTTCGTAATACAGCATACCATATTTGTCGGTGATCTCCTGGTACAGCTGGGACACGGACTTGCCGGTGACGGCCAGCATTTCCACCAGCAGAGCGGCGGCGTAAATGCCGTCCTTGCCCGCGATGTGGCCCCGGACGGCCAGACCGCCGGAGGACTCGCCGCCGATGACGGCGTTGGTCTCCGCCATCTTGGCGGAGATGTACTTGAAGCCCACGGGGACTTCGTAGCACTGCTGACCCATATCCTTGGCGACCCGATCCAGCAGGTGGGTGGTAGAGTTGTTGCGCACGCAGGGGCCGGACCAGCCGCGGTATTTCACCAGGTAGTAATAAAGCAGAACCAGCAGGGTGTTGGGATGGAGGAACGCGCCCTTCTCGTCGATGACGCCCAGACGGTCGGCGTCGCCGTCGGTGGCAACGCCCAGATTGCAGCCGTTGTCCACCACGTAGTTGCTCAGCAGCTTCAGGGTGTCAGCGCTGGGGGCGGGCATTTTGCCGCCAAAGAGGGTGTCGTGCTGCTCATGAATGACATCCACGTCACACCGGCAGGTCAGCAGAATGGTGCGCAGGCTGCTCTGGCTGACGCCATACATGGGGTCGATGGCGATGCGCAGGTGGGCGCGCTTGATCTTCTTGGTGTCAACGACCTGCAGAATGCTGTCGATGTACTCGTTGAAGGGATAGCCTTCCCGGATCAGACCCATTTCCATGGCCTGATCGTAGTCGATGGACTTCACGTCCTCCGGCTTGAGAAGGGCAATCTGCTCCTCGATCTTTCCGGTGACGACCTGATCGGCGTCCCGGCCGCCGGCGGTGAAGACCTTGATGCCGTTGTAGATCGCGGGGTTGTGGCTGGCGGTGACGGCCAGACCGTAGGGGGTCTGCATCTGCTTGACGGTGAACATGATCAGCGGGGTGGGGGAGGAACGGGCGACCACAAAGACGTGGAAACCATAGCCCGCCAGAACCTCCGCCGCCCAGTGGGCGGATTCCTTGGACAGGAAGCGCCGGTCATAGCCGACACAGATCTCCTTGCCCTCGTGTCCTTCCAGCAGCATCAGCTTGCAAAGGCCGGCTACCACCAGACGGATATTTTCTTTGGTGAATTCGTCTGCGATAATCGCCCGCCATCCACCGGTACCAAATTTAATCATCTTGATTTTCTCCTCTCCCGGCTTTTCACCGGATAAATTTCGATTGACCAAGCTATGCGCCCCCACCGGGGTAATGGCCTTAGCCCATCACGACTTCCACGTCGCAGACAGTGCCCACGGGCAGCACAGGCAGCTTGCGAACCTGCCTGCCGTTCATCGTGATGCTCTTGACGCCCTTTTCCACGGCGTCGGGGTTGGTTACATGGATGTGGTATTCCGCGCCGCGCCACTTCCGGCTGACGGAGAATTCCTTCCAGTCGGCGGGGATGCAGGGATCGACGGTGATGCCGTCGAAGTCCGGACGGATGCCCAGCATGTACTGGGTGGCCGCAAAGTAGGCCCAGCCGGAGGAACCGGTCATGAAGGGATGACGCGCGCGGCCGTAGGCGGTGTGGTCCTTGCCCACCACGAACTGGCAGTAGGAGTAAGGCTCGGACTGGCGAACCTCGATGATATCGTTTTGCAGTGCCGGACACAGGGCGTTGTAGAACTTCATTGCCCGGCTGCCGCGGCCCAGAATGGCCTCGGCGCACCACGCCCAGGGGTTGGGATGGCTGAACACGGCGCCGTTTTCTTTCAAGCCCGGATACACCCGGGTGACGAAGCCGATGCTGTCGTCGGGGGTGGTGAAGCAGGGGGCGTTGAGCATCAGACCGTAGGGGGTGTACAGGTACTCGTCCACGCTGTCCATGGCGGAGATGCCATGCTCGTGATCGGCGACGCCGGAAAGTACGGCCCAGGTGTTGCTCTCCATGTGTACCCGGCCCTCGGTGTCCGCCTGCGTGCCGATCTTGCGGTTTCCGGCGGTGATGCCGCGGATGTACCACTTGCCGTCCCAGAGCACGGACTCGCTGACTTCCTTGACATGCTCGGCGATCTTTGTGTATTCGGCCGCGTCCTTCATCTCGCCCAGCTGCTCGGCCAGCGCGATGAAGTTCTGGAGCGCCCAGTGGTGCAGGAAGCTGACCATGGCGCTTTCGCCGCCGCCCAGATTCAGGCAGTCGTTCCAGTCGGCGCGCAGACCCTTGCAGATGCCGTTGATGCCCACCTGCCGGGCAGAGAAGTCCAGAATGCGCTTCATATGCTCGTAGACTGTGCCCTCGCCGCCGTCGGCGTAGGTCACAACCTGATGGGCAAAGGCCATGTCGCCGGTTTCCCGGATGTACTGGACGATGGCGGTCACCAGCCACAGGGCGTCGTCGGCGCAGGCGTCCTTCAGACCGTGGACGATCTGGCTCTTATCGGGGGTAGGAACCACTGTGGGGGACTTGAAGGACTGGGGCTTTTCCTCCGGCTCGAACCAGCGGGGCTCGAACAGGTGCAGGCCGTAGCCCTCTTTCGTCAACGCCCGCAGCAGCTCGATGATGCGGCCGCGGCACTTGTCGGGGTTGGAATGGGGGATCGTCATGGCGTCCTGGGCGGTGTCCCGGTAGCCAAGACCGGTTCTGCCGCCCACCTCAATGAAGGAGGTGAACCGGGAGAACATGACGTTGATCTCGCTCTGATACAGGTTCCAGATGTTCAGCTCGGTGTTCATGCCCTCGTTGGGGGTGGACACCTGCAGGCAGCTGAGCTTGTTGTCCCAGAATTTCAGCAGACGGGCAAAGTCCTCGTCGGCTCTGGCCTGGGTGTACTTCTGACGCATTTTCTTACCGGCTTCGATGCCGCCCTCGCCCAGGAGGAACAGGAGGCGGGTTTCCTCGCCGGGCTGAAGGGTGAGCACCTTCTGCAGGACGCCGCAATGATTGCCGCCCTTTTCAAAAGAGCCGCCGCACACACCGGTCTCCACCACCAATGGATTGCGTTCGGTGCGGTAGCTGCCGATAAAGCTGTCGCGCAGGCTGTCAAAGCCGTTCGGGGTAAAATCGGAAGTAAAGAACTGGTAGCCGTCCTCTTCGTAGTAGAGGTCGTTCTCGATGACGCCGTCTTCGTACCGGCTGCCGGTGGCGTACAGGCTCATCTGGAAGTTCTTGTTGTCCATGTCCACCTGATGGAAGCTGAACTCCAGATAGGAGAATACGGAAAGGTGCCGCACCTTATCGGAGTCGTTGCGCAGCTTCACGTCCCAGATCTCCACGGGGTCGTCCATGGCGACAAAGAGCTTCTGCTCGGCGTCGATGCCTGCGTAATCGGAGTGATACTTGATGTAGCTCAGGCCGTGACGGCAGGAGAAATGCTCCTTGGGCTTGCCCACAGGCTGCCAGGAGATGCTCCAGTAGTCGCCGGTGTCCTGATCCCGCAGGTACACGTAATGTCCGGGGCCGTCCATGGGAACGCCGTTGGGACGGAACCGGGTGATGCGATGGTATTCAGGAGATTTGTACAGCAGGTATCCGCCCGCCGTGTGGTTGAATACGCCATACATATCCTTGAGGCCGATATAGTTGGTCCAGGAAACGGGGACGTCTACCCGATCGATGACATATTCCCGATGCTCATTGTCAAAGTACCCATAACGCATAAGGTTACCTCCGCCTGATTTGGGCAATGTATTGATTTTTCACAATGAGTATATCAGAAAAACGGCGGCTTGAAAAGGTCTGGAAATGCACCTTCTTGCCTGTCGTTGCACTTTATTTTCCAAAGTGAACAATTCCAGACTTTGACATAAGCGCGGCGCGGCTTTATAATGGCAAGAGAACGAAATAAAGGAGCGTGCATACCATGAAATATGATGTCATCGCCTACTGCTGGAACGATGCCCTGGCGGGCTTCACCCGGGAGGACGCCCAGCGCCTGACCCACGTGAATCTGGCCTTCGGACTCATTAAGGACGGGCTGCTGGATCTGCATCTGCTGAAATATCTCCACCTGCTGCCGAAGCTGCGGGAATGGAATCCGGAGATGAAGATCGTCCTGTCCGTGGGCGGATGGGGCGCGGACGGCTTCTCCGACATGGCTATGACGGAGGAAGGTCGCCGGAATTTTGCCAAGTCCTGTCTGGACGCGGTGGAAAAATACAATCTGGACGGCATCGACATTGACTGGGAATACCCCTGCAACGATGCGGCGGGCATCGGCGCGGACCCCCGGGACAAGGAGAATTTCACCGCTTTGCTGGCAACCCTGCGGGAGTATCTTGGAAAAGACCGCATTGTATCCATCGCCGTGGGCGCAAGCCAGCGGTGCATTGCGGATACCCAGATGGACAAGGTCGCCGAGATCGTGGACTACGTGCAGCTCATGACCTACGACATGGTGGACGGCACCCGCGCCGGACATCACGCAGCTCTCGGCGCGACCAAGGGCGACAAGTCCGGCCTGAACACCCGGGACACTGTGGAAGCCTACCACCGGGCGGGCGTTCCCTACGAAAAGATCATCATTGGCGCGGCCTTCTACGGGCGGCACTTTGCGGTCACGTCCTTTGAAAATCACGGTCTTCTGCAGCCCTCCGGCGGCGGACTGCCCGGTCCGGCCTATGGGGAGATCACCCCGGAATATCTCCGGGAGAACAATTTCCAGATTTATTGGGATGCTGATGCGGAGGCAAATTATCTGTGGAACGGCAGGACTCTCGTCAGCTACGAGTCTCCCAAGGCGGTGCGCCTGAAGTGCAAGTATGTCAAGGAGAAGAAGCTTCTCGGCATCATGTACTGGGAACACGGGAACGACCCCACCCGGGAACTGCTGGGCGCCATTGCGGACGAGATTCAATAAGACCCAAAAATGCGGGCGACCCCGTCAGGAGCCGCCCGCTGCTGTGTTATTTTTCCAGAATCAGCGTGCCGGTCTCCGCGTTCAGCGATGCCTTGATGTGATCGGCGGCTTCGGCGGGGGTGAGCTTCAACTGCTCGCCGGTCTTCATGTTCTTGACGCTGCATTTGCCCTCCGCGATCTCGTCCTCGCCCAGAAGAACGGCAAAGGGAACCTTCAGCTTGTCGGCGTAGGCCATTTTCTGCTTGAACTTTTTTTGCTCACAGTACAGCTGTACCCGCAGTCCGGAAGAGCGAAGCGTCTCCGCCAGCGCAATGGCCGGGGCGATGTCTCCCATGGGCAGCACCAGCGCGTCCGCAGGGGCGCTGGGCAGTTCGGGGTTCAGAAGCCCCTGCTCGTCCAGGACGTAGAACAGCCGGGTCAGGCCGATGGAAATGCCAACGCCGGGCAGCTGCTTTTCAATGTAATAACCCGCCAGATTGTCGTACCGGCCGCCGGAGCAGACGGAGCCCAGCTCCG
>ERZ780226.2220-NODE-2220-length-13759-cov-5.633684_pt1 | contig 13759 bp, 7 predicted proteins | sample MGYA00511165_ERZ780226 | MGnify/ENA primary metagenome ERZ780226 (study PRJEB29588, sample SAMEA2152373) | human gut metagenome | biome: human gut; feature: human-associated habitat; material: faeces | place: Denmark | collected 2008/2010 ...
GCCAAGGACAAAAGGGCAAAAAGCACCGAAAAGACTGGCTGTCCGACGTGTGTGCCCTTGTTAATCGGCGCTTGCAACAAAAAGCTGTTAGAAGCCGAACGGCATTTTGCCGCCGCCGCGCTGGAAGCGCTTCATTTTCTTGCCGGAGAGCTGGCGCGCCATCGTCTGCATCATTTCAAACTGCTTGAGCAGACGGTTGATGTCCACTACGCCGACGCCCGCGCCAGCGGCGATGCGCCGCTTTCGGCTGGAGTTCAGAATCGAGGGGTTCTCGCGTTCGGCGGGAGTCATGGAGAGGATGATCGCCTCGGTGTGCGCCATGGCCTTCTCGTCGATCTTCGCACCGGCGAGCGCCTTGGCGTCCAGCCCCGGCACCATCCCGGCGAGCTCCTGCAGCGAGCCCATGTTCTTCATGGAGTTGAGCTGGTCGAGATAATCGGTCAGCGTGAAGCGGTTCTTTTTGAGCTTTTCGGCGAGCTCCTGCGCTTTCTTCTCATCGACGGCGGCCTCCGCCTTTTCGATGAGCGTGAGCACGTCGCCCATGCCGAGAATGCGGCTCGCCATGCGGTCGGGGTGGAAGACCTCGATGGCGTCGAGCTTTTCGCCGACGCCGGCGAACTTGATGGGCTTGCCCGTCACGGCCTTGACGGAGAGCGCGGCGCCGCCGCGGGCGTCGCCGTCGAGCTTGGTGAGCATCACGCCGGTGATGCCGAGCGCTTCGTCAAAGGCGGCGGCGGCGTTCACGGCGTCCTGACCGGTCATCGCGTCCACAACGAGCAAAATCTCCGCCGGTTCGGTCTCGGCCTTGATGCGGCGCAGCTCGTCCATGAGCGCCTCGTCGATGTGGAGGCGTCCGGCGGTATCGAGAAATACGAGATCGTTTCCGTGGCGGCGGGCGTGGTCGATTGCGTGCTTGGCGATCTCCACGGGGTCGCCCTGGCCTTCCTCGTATACGGGAAGATCGAGCTTTTTGCCGACGGTCTTGAGCTGATCGATCGCGGCGGGACGGTATACGTCGCACGCGACGAGCAGGGGGCGCTTGTTCTGGCTCTTGCGCATGAGCGCGGCGAGCTTCGCGCCGTTCGTGGTTTTACCGGCGCCCTGCAGACCGACGAGCATCACGACGCTCGGGGACTTCGAGCCGATGTTGAGCTTCTGACTCTGGCCGCCCATGAGCGCGCACAGTTCCTCGTTGACGATCTTGATGACCATCTGCGCGGGGGAGAGGCTCTCGAGCACGTCCGCGCCGACGGCGCGCTCGCTGACGGATTTGACAAAGTCCTTGACGACCTTGTAACTCACGTCGGCCTCGAGCAGCGCGAGACGCACCTCGCGCATCGCTTCCTTTACGTCCGACTCCGACAGGCGGCCCTTGCCGCGGAGCTTTTTGAAAACGTTATTGAGTTTGTCGGAAAGATTTTCAAATGCCATGTCCCAGCTCCTGTAATGCGGCGGCGATCTCGCGCGCTAAGCTCTGCGCGGCGCCATCGGTCATGGTTTCGAGCCGCGCGAGCTTTTCCTGCGCCGCGGCGAGAATGTCCCGCTCGGCGGCGAAGCGCGCGACCAGCCCGGTCTTCTCTTCAAACCGGCGCATCGTCTCCTCGGCGCGGCGGATGATGTCCCACACGCTCTGCCGGGAAACGCCCTCGCTCTGCGCGATCTCGGCAAGAGAGAGGTCTTCGTTGTAATGAAGGTCAAAGTACTCGCGCTGCTTTTCGGTGAGCAGCTCGCCGTAAGAGTCAAAGAGCATCGTGCGAAAGAGCGCTTCTTCCATACTCTCTGCCTCCCTCTGTCAAGGAATTTTCCCTGTCGCCGGCACATTATACCCGCCCAAAGCGAGCCTGTCAAGGTTTTTTCACTGACAGCGGGGAGAAAACGCATATCGTGCGCCGCTCCGGGGAAAAATGTTCCGTAAAAGTCATGCATTGGAGGCGGAAACTATGGAAACGGTCGTGATAGCGCTCGAAGAGCTGGCGCATTATGCCGAGAGTACGGCGCGCACGATGCCCGTGACGGGCGTGGTGCCGCGCGCCGTGGCGGAGGATCAGATCCGGCACGCGCTGCGCGCTCTGCGCGAAAAGCGCCGGCGGCTGGACGCGGGCGCGCCGGACGGTGGCGCGCGTTGGCTGCTCGATAATCTCTGGCTGTGCGAGCGGGAGGGAGCCGCCGCGCTCGCCGCGTTCCATGCCGCCGGGCGGCTTCGCACCACGTGCGAGGGGGCGCTCGTCCCTGCGCTCTGCCGGGTGCTGCTCGCCTCCGGCGGCGGGCGCGTGGACGAGGAGAGGATCGCCGTATTTCTCGAAGGCTTCCAGCGGAAAACGCCGCTCACCGGGCGTGAGCTGTTCCTTCTCGGCGCGTCGCTGCGCGCGGCGGTCCTCGTCCGGCTCGCGCAGCTCTACCGGGGCGAGACGCCGTCCGGCGCGGCGGCCGCCGTATACTTCACGGCGCTGCGGCACATCGCCTCGCTCGATCTGGACGCGGTGCTGGAAGAGGCCGACGCCGTGGAGCACATCCTCCGGCGCGACCCGGCGGGGGTGTACCCGCGCATGGACGAGCGCAGCCGCCGGGACTACCGCGCGCGCGTCGAAACGCTTTCGCGGCGGAAAAATAAAAGCGAGGCGCGCGTCGCGGAGGAGGCGCTGCGCCTTGCCGAGCGCGCCGAGGGCGTCCGGCGGCGGCACATCGGCTACTGGCTCTATGAAAATCCCCTCGGCGCGGGCGTACTGCGGAGAGGCGGCGCGGCGTACATTTTCGCAAACGTCCTTTTCACGCTTGCGCTCTCCGCGGCGAGCGCGCTGTGGACAAAAAGCGTCCTCACGGGAGTGCTGGCGCTGCTGCCGGTCTCGGAAGTCGTGAAGGGACTTTTGGACCGCGCGCTGCTCCGCGCCGTGCCGCCGCGCCATCTGCCGCGGCTCTCTCTGAAAGACGGCGTCCCGCCCGATGGAAAGACGGTCTGCGTGCTGTCGGTATTGCTCACGGGGGAGAAGGCCGCAAACGGCGCGCTCCGGCGGCTTGAGGAATTTCGCGCGGCCTCCCGCGGCTGCGGGGAAAACCTTCTCTTCGGTCTTTTGTGCGATCTTCCGGAGAGCGGCGAAACGCTCTCGCACGCCGACCGCGCCCTGCTCGATCATGCCGCCGCGAAAACCGACGCGCTCAACGCGCGCTGCGGCGGGGGCTTTTATCTTTTCACCCGCGACCGGCTCTACAGCCGGGACAGCGGGAAATTTGCTCCCTGGGAGCGAAAGCGCGGCGCGCTGCTGGAGCTTTGCCGTCTGCTCGCCGGGGAGAACACGACTCTTCGCGTCCGCGCCGGAGACGCGGAGAAGCTGCGCTCCACGCGCTATATCCTCACGCTCGACGCCGACACGCGTCTCGAGCCGGAGAGCGCCGGAGAGCTCATCGGCGCGGCGCTCCACCCGCTCAACCGCCCGGCGGTCGATCCCAAACGCGGGATCGTTTTTCGCGGCCACGGCGTGCTGCATCCGCGCATCGCCGTGTCGCTCGAGAGCGCGTACCGGAACGACTTCACGCGCCTCTTCGCTCCCGCGCCCGGCGGCGATCCCTACGGCTCGGACGTCGGGGAGGTGTATATGGACGCCTTTCAAAGCGGCGGCTTCGCGGGGAAGGGGCTCATCCATGTGGGGGCGTATCTCGCGTGTCTCGGCGAACGCATCCCCGAAGGGCGCGTATTGAGCCACGACGCGCTCGAAGGGGCGTTTCTCCGCGGCGGGTATGTGAGCGATGTGGAGCTGACCGACGGCTTCCCCTCCGGTGCGGTGAGCTATTTTGCCCGCGCGCACCGCTGGATGCGCGGGGACGTGCAGAATCTGCCGTGGCTCTTCCGGTGGGGAAAAGCACTCCCGCCCATCGAGCGCTGGCGGCTTTTCAATTCCCTCCGGCGCGCGCTGCTGCCGGCGGGCCTTTTCGCGGCGCTCGGCGCGTGGTTCCTTTTTCCGAACGCCGTGACGCGCCTGCCCGCGCTCTGCGCGCTGCTCGTTCTCTTTCTGCCGGTGCTCCGGTACGGCCTTAGCGTCCTCTTTCGCGACGGGCGGGAGGTGCGCTTCAAAAGCGCCGCGCTGCACGGTCTCGGCGGCGAGCTGACGCGCGTTTTCGCGCGGGCGCTCTTTCTCGCGGCGGAGGCGTGGACGAGCGTTTCCGCGATCGTGCTCGCGCTCTGGCGGATGGTGGTCTCGCACCGGCGGCTGCTCCAGTGGCAGACCGCCGAGCAGAGCGAGCGCCGCAGCGCCGATCTCGCCGGAACGTTCGCCGCAATGTGGCCGGTCGTATATTTCTCCGGGCTGCTGCTCGCCTTTTCGCAGACGTTCGCCGGACGCGCCGCGGCGGTCTGCTGGATCTTTACGCCGCTCATCGCCCACCGGCTCAAAAGAGAGAAAAAGGAGAAGCCGCTCGACGGCGGGGAGCGGGAGTTTCTTCTGCGGCGCGCCGCGGAGATCTGGCGGTACTTCCGCGAAAACTGCACGGCGGCATCGCACCATCTGCCGCCGGACAACGTGCAGCTCTCGCCCCCGGCGTCGGGCGCGGACCGGACGAGCCCGACGAACATCGCCATGGCGATCGCGGGCGCTCTCTCGGCGCTCGAGCTCGGCATCGCGTCGGAGACCGAGACGCTCACGCTCTGCGGAAACATCCTCGATACGATCGGGCGTCTGCCCAAGTGGAAAGGCCATCTTTATAACTGGTACGATACGAAAACGCTCGCGCCGCTCGATCCGGCGTATGTTTCGACCGTGGACAGCGGCAATCTGGCCGCCGCGCTCACCGCCTGCGCCGCGGGCTTTGCCGCGCACGGCGCGCCCGCTCTTGCGAAGCGGGCGGGAGAGATCGCCGCGGCGATGGATTTTCGCGCGCTCTACGATGAGAAACGGCGGCTTTTCCGCATCGGCCTTCTGCCCGGCGAGAGCGCTCCGGCGCAGAGCTGGTACGATCTTTTAGAGAGCGAAGAGCGCCTGACGGCGTATTTCACCGTCGCCTCCGGGCAGATCGAGTACCGTCACTGGCGGCAGCTCAGCCGCGCGCAGGTGGGCTATCGGAGGCGGCGCGGCATGGTAAGCTGGTCGGGCAGCCTTTTTGAATATCTGATGCCGGAGCTTTTCCTGCCGCTGTACCGCGGCTCGCATCTCTGGGAGAGCGCCCGCTTTGCCGTATACGTCCAGCGGCGGCGCACGTTCGGCGCGAAAAAGCTCTGGGGCGTTTCCGAGAGCGCCTTTTACGCCTTTGACGCCACGGACCATTACCGCTACAAGGCGCACGGCTGTGCCCCTCTCGCACTCTGCCGCGATCGGGGCGATGAGTACGTCATCTCGCCCTACAGCAGCTATCTTGCGCTCTGCACCGCGCCGCACGCGGCGGTGGAAAACCTCCGGCGCATGGCGGAGGCCGGACTCTCCGGCCCCTACGGGCTGTGGGAGGCAGTCGATTTCACTTCCTCGCGCACCGGCGGCGGGCCGGTCTGCGTCCGGTGCGTGATGGCGCACCATCTCGGCATGAGCCTTTGCGCGATCGCAAACGCGCTGTGCGGCGGCGTGCTGCGCCGGTGGTTTTTCAGCGACCCGGCCATGGCCGCCTACACGGGGCTTTTGCAGGAGAAGATCCCCGCCGGCGGAAAACTCCTCCGCCGCGTGCCGGGGAGCGCAGGAAGAGCGGAGCGCGCCGGGAGTGCCGCACCCCGGATCGGCGAGGGGGCGGATCCCTTCTTCCCGGACGGCGCGGCGCTCTCGAACGGCGCGTACCGGCTGCTCGTGACGGCGAACGGTATGTCCCGCGCCTCGTGCGGCGCGCTCATCCCGTACCGGAGCGCCCGCACGCCGTGGGAGGACGCGCCCGGCATCGCGCTCTGGGCCGAGAGCGGCGGCGTCCGGCAGATTCTGCTGCCAAAGCCGGGCGAGAAGGGCGCGCTGCGCCGGCGCTTCACCGCCGGGGAAGCGCTCCTCGCGGGACAGAGCGGGGATCTTCTCTGGGAGATGCGCTGCACCGTTTCGCGCGCGTATCCGGGCGAGCTGCGGCGGCTGCGCCTGCGCTCCGGGAAGGCCGCGCCGGACGCGGTCATCTTCGGCTTTGAGCCGGTGCTGCTGGATACGCGGGACTATGCCGCGCACCCGGCGTTTGCCCGGCTGGGGCTTTGCACAACGGTGCGCTCCGGCGTGCTCATCGTGTACCGCGCACCGCGGGGAAACCAGAGCGCGCAGTATCTTGCGCTTGCCTGCTCGGGGGAGGCGGGGTTTTCCTCCGACTTCCGGCAGTTTCCCGCCCGCGGCGGCGCGGGGGAGTTCCGGGAAAATACGGGCTGGCAGAATGAGCCGTATATCGCCGCGCGCCTGCCGCTTCCGGAAGGGAGCGCGTGCGAAATTGCGCTCGCGCTCTGCGTCGCCGGAGACGCGGACACCGCCGCGCGCGGCGCGCGGGAGATGCTCCGGGAGAGCTCCGGCTTTGCCATGGCAGACGCCGCCGCCGCGGTCTGGGGCATGGAGAGCGGCGAGAGCGCCGCGGCCATGGAATATCTCCGCGCGCTCACCTTTCCGCAGCTCTGCGCCGAGGGGCGCGCCCTGCCGGGCGGGACGCGGGAAGCGCTCTGGCGGCTCGGCATTTCCGGCGATCTCCCCGTCATGGTGTTCGACGGCGGGGAAAACGGCACAGAAGCCGCGCTCCGGGAGCTCCGGCGGCACGCGCTGCTCGGCGCGTGCGGCGTGGAGTACGATCTCGTGTTTCTCACCGCGCCCGCCGGAGATTACCGGAACGAGCAGCGCGCGGCGATCGAAACGGCGCTTGAGGCAATGCGCCTTTCCGAAACGCTCTCTTTGCCGGGCGGGGTGTACTTCGCCTTTCGCGGTGAGCGCGAGGCGCTTCTTGCTGCCGCTGCTCTTTTCGGCGACGCCGCGGGGACGTCCCTCCCGGCGGTGCGGGCGCGTGCTCTCCGCCTTCCTCCGGCGGCGGAGAAAGAGACCGGTACGCCGCCGGTATCCCATACCGACACCGGGGAGGTGAGCTTTCAAACGCCGCCGCTGCCGCCGCGCGCATGGGCAAATATGCTCTATGGCGGCGGTCTCGGCTGCGCCGCGGCGGACTGCGGCCCGGCGGCGCTCTGGTACGAAAACGCCCGGGAGTGCCCCATCGTCCCGTGGTCGGGCGACGCGCTCGCCGCGGCGGGCGCGGAACGGCTGTGGATCGAAACGGAGCACGGCGCGGAGAGTCTCTTTTCGGATGGCGGCGCGTGCAGCGTAACATTCGGCTTCGGCTATGCCCGCTGGGAGAGAACCATCGGCGGGAACCGCATTTCGGTCACGGCGTTTATCGTGCCCGATACGCCGGTGCGTGTACTCCTGCTCGAGAGCGTCGAGCCGTGCAATATGGCGTATTTTGCACCCGTGCAGCTTGCGCCGGAGAAAGAGGACGCGGCTTCCGCGTCCGTTTGGCGCGACGGGAGCGCTCTTCGCGCGGAAAACCCGCGCTGCCCGTATAAGGATGTGCGCGTGACGCTGCGGTGCAGCGCGCCGTGGGTCTCTGCCGGAACGGACGCGCGCTTCCTCTGCGGCGAAGACTCCGGCGCTCTCCGCCGCGGCTTCCCGGCGTTGGCCGGGGCGTTCCGGCTGGAAAAAGAGGCGGTAATGCTGCTCGGCACGGCGGATATCCCTGCGCTGCTCGATATTGCGCGGGCCAGAGAAGCGCTGGCAAAGACAAAGGCGTGGTGGGCGCAGCGCGTGCGGGGCGAAAAGTATTCCGCCGCCATGCCGGAGAGCGTGCGCCGTCTCGCGCCGTGGAGCGCGTATGCCGCGCTCTGCTGCCGCGTGCTGGGCAGAGGAAGCCTCTACCAGAGCGGCGGCGCGGTCGGCTTCCGGGATCAATTGCAGGACCGCATCAATCTCCTGCCCATCGACGCCGCGGGCGCGAGAGCGCACATCCTTGCGTGCTGCGCCCACCAGTACGCGGAGGGCGACGTGCAGCACTGGTACCATCCGACCGGCGGCAAGATCGACAAGGGCGTGCGCACCGACTGCAGCGACGATCTTCTCTGGCTGCCGTGGGCAGTGTGCGAATATGTGCGCGCGACCACCGACGAGAGCCTCTGCGCGGAAACCGTGCCGTATCTTACTTCGCCCCCGCTCGCGCGCGGCGAGCACAGCCGCTACGAAACGCCCGCGCTCTCCGGCGAGACCGGCACGGTGCTCGACCACTGCCACCGCGCCGCGGCGCTCGTGCTCCGGCGCGGTATCGGAGAGCACCGCCTGCTGCGGATGGGCGGCGGCGACTGGAACGACGGCTTTGACGCCATGGGCGAGAGTGCGGAGAGCGTGTGGCTCACATGGTTCGCCTCCGGTGTGTTCCACGATTTTTCCGCGCTGCTCACGAAACTTGGAGAATCGGGCGCGGATCGCTATGAGACCGCCGCGGCCGCGCTCGGCGCGGCGGCGAACGAGGCGTGGGACACCGATCACTATCTGCGCGGGTATTATGCCGACGGCGCGCCGCTCGGCGCGTCCGGCGCGGCGGCGTGCCGCATCGACTCCGTGGCGCAGAGCTTCGCCGCCTTTTCGCCCTATGCCGACAGAGACCGCGTACAGACGGCGCTCACCGCGGCGCTCGCCGGGCTTCGGGACAGGGAGAGACGGCTTATCCGCATCTACGCTCCGGCGTTTTTGCCGGAGGAGCGCGCGCCGGGGTATGTTTCAACCTACGGGCCGGGCTTTCGCGAAAACGGCGGGCAGTACACCCACGCGGCGGTGTGGCTCGCGCTGGCGCTGCATCGCGCCGGGCGGCGGGAGGAAGCGGCCGCGCTCGCGGAGGACATGGCGCGCTCGCTCACCGCGCCGGAGTACGGCGCGGAGCCGTTCGTCCTTCCGGCGGATATCGCGTACGCGCCCGGAAAGGAAGGGCGCGCGGGGTGGAGCTGGTATACGGGCGCGGCAGGGTGGTATCTCCGGCTGCTGCGTGAGCTGTACGGCACGGAGCCTTGAGGAAAAAATTCACATTTGCGCTATGAACGAGGGGAAAAACGTGCTATACTATCTTTGTATATTCAAAGGAAAAGAGGCGTGACCGTATGGAATACTTCCGCGAAGAGCTGTTCCCCTGCGTATCGCTGACGGCGGTGCAGACCGACAAATTCAAAACCGGCTGTATGACCGCTTATCTTCTCACACAGCTGCACCGCGAAACGGCGGCGGAAAACGCCGTGCTGCCGTATGTGCTGCGCCGCGGCACAAAGTCGCTGCCAGACATGCGCCGCATTTCCGAGCGGCTCGACGCGCTTTACGGCGCGGAGATCGAGCCATCGGTGCGGAAGCTCGGCGAGATCCAGGCCGTCGGCTTCTATGCGGGCTTTGCCGAGGATGCCTTCCTCCCCGGCGAGACGGACGTACTCGGCGAGGTCATATCCCTGCTCAGCGAGCTGTGGCTATCCCCCGCGACGCGCGGCGGGCTGTTTCTGCCCGCGTACGTCGATTCCGAGCGCGAACAGCTCGTCGAGCGTATCGAGCGCGTGAAAAATGACAAGCGCAGCTGGGCCTTCCGGCGCCTGCGGGAGAATATGTGCGCCTATGAGGACTATGCGACCGGCGCTTACGGCACCGCGGACGAGGCCGGGAGCATCCACTATGTGAAGCTCACGAAGCACTATAAGGAGCTTCTGGCCGTCTCCCCCATGGAGATCTTCTACTGCGGCAGCCGTCCGGGAAAGGAAGTGGCGGCTATGCTGCGCGAGGCGTTCGCGCTGCTGCCGCGCGGCGAGATCGACCTGGATCTCGGTACCGATATCCGTATGAACGCCGTGGAGGAAAAGCCCCGGTACTTTACCGAGGAGGACGAGATCTCGCAGGGCGTGCTCGCCGTCGGCTTCCGGCTCGGCGAGTGCATGGACGATCCCGACCCGGCGAAGCTCGCCGTGTTCAACGCCGTGTACGGCGCGGGTGTCACCTCAAAACTCTTTCAGAATGTCCGCGAAAAGCTCTCGCTCTGCTATTACGCCTTTTCGAGCACCGATACGCTCAAGGGCATCATGGCGGTGCTCTCCGGCATCGAGGTCGATAAGTACGACGAAGCCTTAAGCGAGATCCTCGCTCAGCTCGACGCGGTGCGCGCGGGCGATATCTCGGAGGCCGAGCTCGCCGCGGCGCGGCGCAGCGTGGCGAACGATCTCCGCGCCGGCGCGGACAGTCCGTACTATCTTGCCGACTTTTATCTGCGCGAGACCGTGCAGGGGACGGACGCCACGCCCGACGATATCGCGGCGCTTGCCGAGAACGTCACGGCGGAGGATGTTGCCGCCATCGCGCGCGGCGTGGAGCTGGACGCCGTATACTTTCTCCGCGGAGAGGAGGCCGAGACCGAATGAACAAGCACGAATATCCCAATCTCGGCGAAACGCTGTATGAGGAAGTTCTTCCGAACGGGCTTTCCGTTCTCGTCGCGGTCAAGCCGGGCTTTCGCAAAAACGCGGCCTTTTTCGCCACGCGCTACGGCGGGGCGGACCGCCGCTTCAAGGTGAACGGCGAGTGGATCGATACGCCCGCGGGCGTCGCCCATTTCCTCGAGCACAAGATGTTTGATATGCCGGACGGACGCAACGTCCTTTCGGACTTCGCCGCGCTCGGCGCGAGCCCCAACGCCTTCACCGGCACCGGCCACACGGCGTATTATTTCACGGGTTCGGAAAACTTCATGGAAAATCTCCGGCTGCTGCTCACCTACGTTTCCACGCCGTACTATACCGAGGAGAGCGTCGCCAAGGAGCAGGGCATCATCGGCCAGGAGATCTGCATGGGCGAGGACAGCCCCGGCTATGCCGGATATTTCCAGCTTTTGAGCGCGCTCTACGACCACCACCCCATCCGCGAGAACATCGCCGGTTCCGTGGAGAGCATCGCGCAGATCACACCCGAAACGCTCTACCACTGCCACAGCGTCTTTTACCATCCCTCAAACATGGTGCTCTGCTGCGTCGGCGATGTAGACCCCGAGGCGATCGCGGCGGCGGCGCGCGAGATACTGCCGGACACGCCCGGCGAGAAGCCGGAGCGCGACTACGGCGCGCCCGAAACGCTTCTGCCCGCCCGGATGCGCGCGGAGAAAACGATGAGCGTTTCCGCGCCGCAGTTTCTGCTCGGCGTGAAGCTTCCGTATCCCGCGTCCGGCGCGGCGAGAGCGCGGCAGAAGCTTCTTGCGGAGCTTGCCGGCGAGTGTCTGTTCGGCAAGGCCTCGGTCTTTTTCAACGATCTGTATGCCGGCGGACTTCTGAACGGCGACTGCACTGTTGAATACGATTCCTCCGCCGGGACAGCCATGCTGGTTCTCGGCGCGCAGGGCCGCGATCCGGACGCCGTGGCAGAGGCGGTGCACGCGGCCGTGTCCGGCGTTGCGCTGCGCGGACTGGATAAGGAAGCGCTCGAACGCTGCCGCCGCGCGAAGTACGGCCAGCTTCTCGGCTCGCTCGATTCCTTCGCTGACTATGCCGTCTCGCTCGCCGAGAGCAAGCTCGACGGCTGGGATGCGCCCGACGCGTTCGCCGTGCTTGAATCCATCACTCTCGCGGAGTGCGAGGCGTTCCTCTGCGAAAATCTCACGCGTGAGCGTCTGGCGCTCTCCGTGATCCGTCCCAACGCCTGATTTTCCCGCAGCGAAAGGAGTTTTTCCCATGCCCGAAGCATTTCCCGGCGCGATCATCACGTTTCCCATGCTCGGTGAGAGCTTTTCTCTCAACCCGAGCGGTACATACACGCTCTTCGGCCATACGTTTTACTGGTACGGCGCGATCATCGGTCTCGGCTTTATCCTCGCCGCGCTCTACTGCATGCGGCGCGCGCCGAAGGATTTCGGCATTTCCAAGGACACGCTGACCGACGTTGTACTCATCGGTCTTCCCACGGCGATCATCGGAGCGCGGCTTTATTACGTTTTCTGCCACTGGTCGAGCTATGTCGGCGACACCGTATGGCAGACGCTCTGGAACTGGTGCAAGATCTGGGAGGGCGGCACGGCCATCCCCGGCGGACTGCTGCTCGCCACGTTCTGCGTGTGGCTGTACGCGCGAAAAAAGAAGATCCCCTTCGGCGCGATCATGGACTGCGTCGTGCTCGGACTGCTCATCGGGCAGATCATCGGGCGCTGGTCCAACTTTATGAACCGCGAGTACATCGGCGAGGTGACGGACATCTTCTGCCGTATGGGACTCACGACCGGCGGCACGACGTACTATGTCCACCCGCTGTTCCTGTATGAATCGCTCTGGAATCTCGTGGGCTTTATTTTCCTCGCCATATGGACGCGGAAGGGGAAACGGCAGTACGACGGTCAGGCGACGCTTCTGTACTTTGTCTGGTACGGTCTCATCCGCTTCCTGCTCGAGCCGCTGCGCACCTCGCCCCTGCTCATTCCCGGCACGGCGCTGCGTGCCTCGCAGGTGATCGGCGGCGGCATGTGCCTCGTCGCGCTCGTGATCCTCGTCGTGCAGAGCCGGAGAGCGCACAGACCGGAGGATCTCTATGTGAACCGCGTCCGCGCGCAGAGCGCCGCGGCGGAAGAAAAGGAAAAAACACCGAACGGATCAGAGGATAAAACCGTCTGATAACCGGGAAATAAAATCTAAAAGGAGGAAACAGAATATGAACTTCAATTTCGATTCTCTTATGGACACCATTTCCAACCTGCGCGAGCGCGGCGCGGAATACGCTAACGTTGCCATGGACAAAACGAAAGACGCCGCCCGTCTCGCCAAGCTCACCGTTTCGCTGACGGGGGAGAAGGACGCGCTGAAGAAGGCGTACATTGAGCTCGGCAAAGCGTACTACGAAGAGCATCACAACGATGCCGAGGGCCTGTATGCGCAGCTCGTTGAGGAAGTGGATGCGGTCAACACGCGCATCGAAGAGATGCAGGCGGAGATCGATGCGCTCAAGGGCTCGTTCCACGTGAGCGAGGACGCGAGCTTTGAGAACGTCGTCGCACAGGACGAAAACGACGGCCGACCCGTCCTAAAACCGCAAAGCCTCCCGTCCGATTACGGACGGGAGGCTTTATGTATGGCCTGTCAACCGAGCAGCGGAAGCTCGGTCATCCGCAGCTTTGCGCAGCCGTAGGGGTACAGCTCCAATTCCTCCGGCGGCGAGAGGGGAACGACGGCGCGCGGCGTTTTGGCGCAGACCGTCTCATAGCCGTCCTCCAATCCCCAGTCGATCTTCTGCACCGAGGCGCGGAGGACGACGGGCGGCGCTTCGCTCGAGAACGGAACGTTGCCGACTTCGCGCCGCTCCACAGCCGAAAGGCGCCCGCAATAGGCGTAATTCCAGTCCGAGCGCGGGATGTATTCGTAGTCGCAGTACGGGAAACGGCGGCTGACGCCGTCCCGTTCGTATTCAAGCATCCGCTTTTCATAGCGGACGGGAAGCGAAAAGACCAGTGAACCGCACCGCACGGCGGACAGCCCGTGCGGGCGGGACTCGAAGCGCGGCGGTGCGTCGAAGGCGACCGTAATCGTGCGGCTTTCGCCCGGCGCGAAGGAGAAGCGCAGCGGGCCGGCGGCGGCTTCGCCGTCGACGGTGAGACGCTCGGCGAAGGAGGGCGTGCGGACGGCGAGCGTGAAGGCCCTGTCGGTCGTCACCGTATAGGTGAGGCGGTTTTCGAACGGGTAGTCCGTGTCGAGGACGATATGGAGGCCGCCGTCCCGAAGCTCGGAGGGCAGGCATACGGCGCTGACCACCGTGTCGCCCCGATGCAGGAAAGCGGACAGCGCCAGCTTGGGCCAGCCCTGCCC
>ERZ780226.2225-NODE-2225-length-13724-cov-6.042944_pt1 | contig 13724 bp, 9 predicted proteins | sample MGYA00511165_ERZ780226 | MGnify/ENA primary metagenome ERZ780226 (study PRJEB29588, sample SAMEA2152373) | human gut metagenome | biome: human gut; feature: human-associated habitat; material: faeces | place: Denmark | collected 2008/2010 ...
CCAAATCGGATGGTACGAAATCAACATCAGCTGTCCGAATGTGCATGGCGGCGGCATGGCGTTCGGAACCTGTCCGCAGGCAGCGGCAGGGGTCACGAAGGCAGTCAGAAAAATGACGAAAAAGCCGATGCTGCTGAAACTTTCCCCGAATGTGACGGATATTACGGAAATCGCAAAAGCTTGTGAAGATGCGGGTGCGGACGGAATTTCGCTTATCAATACACTGCTCGGTATGCGGATCGACTTGAAAACAAAAAAGCCGGTCATCGCCAATAAAATGGGCGGATTTTCGGGTCATGCGATTCTGCCGGTGGCACTGCGTATGGTGTGGCAGGTCTACGATGCGGTAAAGATTCCAATCGTCGGAATGGGCGGTGTTTCAAGCGCCGAGGAAGTCATCGAAATGATGCTTGCCGGAGCGCATGCAGTGGAAATCGGAGCGGCAAACCTGACAGAACCGTTTATCTGCAAAAAAATTATCGAAGAACTACCGAATACATGTAAAAAATACGGAATTACAAGTTTAAAGGAAATCATAGGAGGTGCTCACTAATGGGAAAAGACGTAATTATCGCCTGCGATTTTGCTTCGGCAGAGGAAACGCTGGCATTTCTGGACAAATTCACCGAGGAAAAACCGTATGTCAAAATCGGCATGGAGCTTTACTATGCGGAGGGACCGCAGATTGTGAAGAAAATCAAGGAACGCGGACATAAAATTTTCCTGGATTTGAAGCTGCATGACATTCCGAATACCGTTAAAAAGGCGATGAAAGTCCTTTCGGCTCTGGATGTCGATATGTGCAACCTTCACGCGGCAGGCACAGCCGCGATGATGGAAGCGGCACTCGAAGGTTTGACAAGAGAAGACGGCATGAGACCTTTGCTGATTGCGGTTACGCAGCTTACCTCCACCGACCAGGAGCGGATGGAAAAGGATTTACTGATTGAAAAGCCTTTGGAAGAGGTGGTCGACCATTATGCAGCAAACGCGAAAAAAGCAGGGCTTGACGGCGTGGTATGCTCGCCGCTTGAGGCAAGAAAGGTCAAGGAAGTATGCGGCGAAAGCTTTATGACGGTAACGCCGGGAGTGCGTTTTGCAGACGGTGACATCGGCGACCAGGTACGCATAACAACCCCTGCAAAAGCAAAGGAAATCGGTTCGGACTATATCGTTGTCGGACGTCCGATAACTCAGGCTGCCGACCCGGTTGCCGCATACGAAAGATGCATAAGCGAATTTGTGGATTAAAACATGAGATAACGTAAAAACAGGCTGAAATTTCCGCTTGTGCGGAATCTGAAGCCTTATAATAACGGAACTGCGCATTGTTTTGTGCTGAATTTGTGCCGCCGTCGGCGGAGAAACGGAGATTGCTATGGAAAAACTGATTGCAAAGGATTTATTATCAATAGGCGCGGTGTTTTTAAAGCCGGAGGACCCATTCACTTGGGCAAGCGGAATAAAAAGCCCTATTTACTGCGACAACAGACTGACGCTGACAGCGCCTAATGTAAGAAATGACGTTGAAAACGGACTTGCCGAGGTGATTAAAAAGAACTATCCCGACGCGGACGTTTTGATGGGAACATCGACTGCCGGGATTGCTCATGCGGCGATAACGGCGCATATTTTGGGCATGCCTATGGGCTATGTCCGTTCCGGCGCTAAGGATCACGGCAGACAAAATCAGATTGAAGGCAAGCTTGAAAAGGGACAGAAAGTAGTCGTAATTGAGGACCTTATTTCAACCGGCGGAAGCGTGCTTGAGGTTGTGGATGTTTTGAGAAAGGCAGGCGCGGAAGTTTTGGGCATTGCCTCAATCTTTACCTATGGTATGGAAAAGGGCATAAAGCGCCTGGCTGATGCGAATGTTAAAAATATCAGCCTTTCAAACTTTGATGCGGTAATTGAGGTTGCGGCGGAGGAAGGCTATATCAAAAAGTCCGATATCGCGCGCCTTATCGCTTTCAGAAACAACCCGGGCGACGAAAGCTGGATCGGAGGTAAAAACTGATGCGGAGTCTGATTAATATAACCGATTTGTCGGTCGAAGAAATCGAAGAGCTTATTGCGTCGGCGAACGACATCATCGAAAACCCCGAAAAATACAGAGAAAAATGCAAATATAAAAAAATTGCGACGCTGTTTTATGAACCGTCCACCAGAACGCGCCTGAGCTTTGAAGCTGCCATGCTGGAGCTGGGCGGAAGCGTCATCGGCTTCAGCGAGGCCAGTTCTTCCTCCGCCTCCAAGGGCGAAAGCGTGGCGGACACCGCCAAAATTGTCAGCTGCTACGCAGACATCATCGCCATGCGCCACCCCAAAGAGGGCGCACCCTATGTGGCAAGTCAGGCGGCCTCCATCCCCGTCATCAACGCCGGAGACGGCGGCCACAACCACCCCACCCAGACCCTTGCCGACCTGCTGACCATTTCCCGGGAAATGGGGCGGCTGGACAACCTCACCATCGGTCTGTGCGGCGACCTGAAATACGGCCGGACGGTTCACTCCCTGATCGAAGCCATGAGCCGCTACAAAGGCATTCAATTTGTTCTTATTTCCCCGGAAGAGTTGAAAATTCCCGGTTTTATTCGGTATAATGTTTTTGAAAATCAGGGAATCCCCTACACGGAAGTGTCCTCTCTGGAGGAAGCCATGCCCAAGCTCGACGTGCTGTACATGACCCGCATCCAGCGGGAGCGCTTTGACGACCCATGGGAATACGAGCGGCTCAAGGACAGCTACGTCCTCGATACCGAGAAAATGAAGCTTGCGAAAGGGAAAATGTGCGTCCTGCACCCCCTGCCCCGTGTCAATGAGATCAGCGTCAAGGTGGACGACGACCCGAGAGCCGCCTATTTCCGTCAGGCGCTGAACGGCAAATATATGCGCATGGCGCTCATCCTGAAGCTTCTGGACGAAGCCGCCCGGAATCCCGCAAAAGAAGCCATCGACGTTAGCGGTTTGGAATACGACCGTGTCTGCCGCAATCCCAAGTGCATCACCCAGACCGAGCAGGAGCTGCCCCAGCTGTTCCGCTGCACCGACAAGGCCGCGGACATCCACAGGTGCGTCTACTGCGAGCAGAGAGCCTAATCTTTATCCCACAAAAAATGCAGAATGCCGTTGTTTCGGCATTCTGCATTTTTATTTATCCCTTATATCTCGGCTCGCAGGTCAGGTTGACGCCCAGACGCTTGAAGGTCTTTTCGTCCACCGGGGACAAGATCACCGAGGAATGTACCTCGCAGCCCCGCAGCTTGTCCAGCTGCTCCATGGCCAGCTCCGCCATGGGGTTGGTGGCGGCGCAGATGGACAGGGCGATCAGCGTCTCGTCGGTGTGGAGACGGGGATTGCGGTTGCCTAAGTGGTCAACCTTCAGGTGCTGGATGGGGTCAAGCACCACCGGGGAAATCAGGTGCAGGCTGTCCCGCATACCCGCCAGCTTTTTCAGCGCGTTCAGCAGCAGCGCCGAGGACGCACCCAGAAGGTCGGAGGTCTTGCCGGTGACGATGGTACCGTCGGGCAGTTCCATGGCGGCGGCAGGCGCGCCGGTCTGCTCCGCCCGCTGCAGGGCGGGGGCGACCACCTTCCGCTCCGCCGGGGTCACACCGGCCTTTTTCATCAGCAGCTCCAACTTGCGCACCGTTTCGTCGCTGCCTTTGCCCTGCTTCTGCTCGCACATGGCCACGTAGTATCTGCGGATGATCTCCTGTCGGGAGGCGAACCGGACGGCTTCGTCATCCACGATGCAGTTGCCCACCATATTCACGCCCATATCCGTGGGGGATTTGTAGGGGCAATGCCCCAGAATCTTCTCAAAAATCGCCACCAGCACAGGGAACGCTTCCACGTCCCGGTTGTAGTTGACGGTGGTGACCCCGTAGGCTTCCAGATGGAAGGGGTCGATCATGTTCACGTCGTTCAAGTCCGCCGTGGCGGCCTCGTAGGCAAGGTTCACCGGGTGGTTCAGCGGCACGTTCCAGATGGGGAAAGTCTCGAATTTGGCGTAGCCCGCCGTGTTGCCCCGGATATGCTCGTGATACAGCTGGCTCAGGCAGGTCGCCAGCTTTCCGCTGCCGGGGCCGGGGGCCGTGACCACCACCAGCGACCGGGTCGTCTCAATGTAGTCATTTTTCCCGAAGCCGTCGGGGCTGACGATGTAGCCGGTGTCGGAGGGGTAGCCCGGAATCTCAAAATGGTGATAGACCCGGATGCCCAGCCCTTCCAAGCGGGACTGGAACGCCTTCGCCAGCGCCTGTTCATGGAAGCGGGTCAGCACCACGCTGGAAACGTACAGGCCGAAGCCCCGGAAAATGTCGATCAGGCGAATGACGTCCCGGTCATAGGTGATGCCAAGATCGCCCCGAACCTTATTCTTTTCGATATCGTCGGCGTTGATGGCAATGACCATCTCCACCTGCTCCTTCAGCTGCAGCAGCATCCGCAGCTTGCTGTCCGGCTGGAAGCCCGGCAGGACGCGGGAAGCATGGTTGTCGTCATAGAGCTTGCCGCCGAATTCCAGATACAGCTTGCCGCCGAACTGGGCAATGCGCTCCCGGATGTGGGCGGACTGCATTTGCAGGTATTTATCGTTATCAAACGCCGCTTTTGTCATTTCCGTTGCCTCTTTCCCAAAAACTTTCCACCATTTTACCCTATCCGACGGGAAATAGCAAGGCCATTTCGCGGGAAAATCTTCTCTTTCGCGGGATTGCTTCTTGTTTCGGGAACGGCGCCGTGCTATAATGAACGCATCTATTTTTTCGGAGGTGTTTCCATGGAATTCAGCGTCAACCATCCGGTGCTTTACCTGCTTGCCGGAATTCTGATTGCCGTGGTTCTGGCTCAGTCGATTTTCTTCCTTATTAAGGCTCTGCGCCGCAGTAAGGAAATCGGCATGGATCAGGCCAAAATCAAAAAAACCATCAAAACCGCCGCACTGTTCACCATCGCCCCGGCCGTGTCCATCGTCATCAGCGTCATCACCCTAAGCAAAAGTCTGGGTATTCCCCTGCCCTGGCTGCGGCTTAGCGTAGTCGGCTCATTGAGCTATGAGGCCATCGCGGCATCCAACGCCGTCAGCGCCATGGGCTTAGAGCTTGGCAAAATCAGCGCCCTGACCGCCCAGCAATACGTCAACATCGCGCTGGTGATGACCCTGTCCATCATGGTGGGCATCTGGCTGGTGCCTGTCATCGGCAAGAAGCTGCTGCGGGGCATGACCGTTCTGGAAAACCGGGACGCCAAATGGGCGGATATTTTCCAGAATGCCATGTTTATCGGCATGATCTCCGCGTTTCTGGGCTATGTGTTCTGCGATTTCTCCCGCCTGTGGACGCCGGGGGATTACGCCGCCACCTCCGGGCTTGTGCCGGTATGCGTCATGGCGGTATCCGCTGCGATCATGGTGGTCTGCGGGCTGCTCATGAAGAAATTCAAGTGGAGCTGGGTCAACGATTACGCGCTGCCCATTTCTCTGGTGCTGGGCATGGCTTCCGCCATTCCCCTCACCGCGTGGCTGGGTTAAGGAGGTGCCGATATGAAAAAGCAGCTTAGCTACATCGACTCCGTTCACCGCAGCGGCACCATCTGGAACATTTCCGTGATGATTTTGCTGCTGGCCTTCCCCCTGACGGTGGCCGCCCTGTTTGGCGCCGCCCCGGACTGGGGCGCGCTGGTGGTGGGTCTGATCGCCACCGCGCCCATGTATTGGGCGGTGGGTGTCATTGAGACAATTACCTTCGTTCCCATGCTGGGCGCGGGCGGCTCCTACCTCAGCTTTGTCACCGGCAACATCTCCAACCTGAAGCTTCCCTGCGCCATCAACGCGCTGGAGCAGAACAATGTCAGCGCCAACTCCGAGGAGGGCGAGGTCATCTCCACCATCGCCATTGCCACCTCCTCCATCGTCACCACCGTCATTATCATCATCGGCGTCATTCTCATCGTCCCTCTGACCCCCGTTCTGGAAGCGCCGGTGCTGGAGCCGGCCTTTGCCCAGATGCTGCCCGCCCTGTTCGGCGGACTGGGCGTAGCCTTCGTCAGCCGGAACTGGAAGATCGCCGTCGCGCCGGTGGTGCTGATGCTGGTTCTGTTCATTTTCGTCCCCGCCCTGAACGCCGGTACCGTGGGCATTATGGTGCCTGTGAGCGTGCTGTTCACCATCGCCGTTTCCCGGCTGCTTTATAAGAGAGGAGTTCTGTAAACATGATCGGATATTGGATTCTCGCCGTTCTGGTTGCATTCATCGCCGTGGTCGCCATCCGCACCATCCGCTTCCGTCCCAAGCCCCAGCCCGAAGTCACCAAAGAAGAAATCGCCTTTGACCGGGACGCCGCCGTGGATTCCCTCGCCCAGCTGGTTCGCTGCAAGACCATGTCCTACAACGACCATTCTCTGGAGGACGAGGGGGAATTTCAGAAGCTGATCTCTCTGCTGCCGACACTTTACCCCAACGTGTTCGGCACCTGCACCTTCCAGCAGCTTCCCGACCGGGCGCTGCTGCTGCGGTGGCCGGGCAAGCAGGAAGGCGACCCTGCCGTTATGATGGCGCACTATGACGTGGTGCCTGTCAACGAGGAAAAGTGGGACAAGCCTCCCTTTGCCGGGGTCATCGAGGACGGCATTCTCTGGGGCCGCGGCACGCTGGACACCAAGGTCACTTTCAACGGCGTTCTTTCCGCCGCCAATTACCTCATCGGTCAGGGCTTCCAGCCGGAAAAGGATATTTACTTTGCCTTCTCCGGCGGTGAGGAGATCAACGGTCAGGGTGCGCCCAACATCGTGGCGTATTTCACCGAGCACGGCATCCACCCCGCCATTGTGGTGGACGAGGGCGGCGCCGTTGTGGAGAATGTGTTCCCCGGCGTGAAGCAGCCCTGCGGCCTCATCGGCATTGCGGAAAAGGGTATGCTGAACGCCCAGTACCGCACCGTCTCCGCCGGCGGCCACGCCTCCGCCCCCAAGCCTCATACCCCGGTGGGCGTTCTGGCGGCGGCCTGCAAGCGGGTGGAGGATCACCCCTTCAAGGCCCATATCGACGGCCCCGCTGCCCAGATGTTCGACACGCTGGGACGGTATTCAACGCCATTGTACCGGGTGATTTTCGCCAACATGTGGTGCTTCGGCTGGATCATTGACACTCTCGGCAAAAAGAGCGGCGGCGAAATGAACGCGCTGGTGCGCACCACCGTGGCCTTTACTCAGATGGAGGGCAGTTCCGCTCGGAACGTAATTCCTCCCGAAGCAAAAATGGTGTCCAACATCCGTCTGAACCCCGCCGACAGCGTCGCTTCCGCCCTGGCCTATCTGGAAAAGACCGTCAACGACCCCGCCGTGGAGATCACGTCTCTGGAATCCTTCGAGCCAAGTCCCGTCTCCGAAACCGGCTGCGACGCATGGGAGAAGGTCGCCTCTGCCGTGGCCAACACATGGCCGGGCTGCATCGTCTCGCCGTACCTGATGGTGCAATGCTCCGACTCGCGGCACTACCGTGACCTGAGCAACCACGTTTACCGCTTCTCCGCCATGGACTTGACCGCTGAAGAACGGTCGACCATCCACGGCAACAACGAGCGCATCCGTCTGGAAACCGTCGCCAAGGCCGTAGAATTCTACATCCGCCTGATGCGTCAGTGCTGAAATCAAAAAAAATGTCCCCCAACCCGGGAAAATCCGGGTTGGGGGATTTGTCTTAGTCCAGCAGATATGCCAGGAAAGCGCCGCCGGTGATGGCGTACACCAGAATGGTGAAAGCCACAACGATCAGCGTCAGGATAAACTGGGCGATCGCCCAATTCTTCCGGGAGCGCTTCTCCGGGGAGCTGCTCACCGCCCAGACGATCAGGCAGATGAAGCCGACAATGGGAATTGCCGAGAGGATCAGCGTGCCGATCCAGGAGCCGACGGACATGTCCGTGTCCTGCCGTGCGTAGGTATTGCCGTTGTAGTTGTCCATGTTATATTCCTCCTGCTTTCCAAATTTAGGGGATATAATGATTATAACACATATCTGTGAAAATGGGAATACTTTTTCGGCAAAATCTTTTCTGCAAATCGCCCCGCACACCGCAAAAAATCCCGACAGCCGAAGCTGTCGGGATTTTTTAGCTTAGCGTATTCTCGATTACCGGGCGCTGCGCTTCTTGTTGTAGAAGTACACACCGGCAATGGCGGCGCCGGAGACGACCATGAAGATCACGGGAATGAAGATCATATCACCGGTCTTGGGGTTGGTCTTATCGGCCTTCTCGTTGGTGGCGCTCTTGGCGTTGGCGTTGGTGATCATCACGTTGATGTGGACTTCGCTCTCCTTGCGGAGCTCGTTGGTGTCGGAGATGGTGTCATACTTCTGGGTGTCGTTGACAAAGTTTCCGACCCAGTTGCCCTTGGCCATGTACATGCCGTCATACTTGATGCCGTCGCTGGTCTTGGCGGTGTAGTAGTTCTTCACAACGGTCTTGACCTCGTCCAGAGTGACCTTGCCGTCCAGAGCAATGCCCTCGGTGATGTTGATGGTCTTGGCGGGATCGTCGATCTTGTTGTCCTTGAAGATGTGCAGGTAAACCTTGTAGGGGAACTTGTTGTTGGTAGTGGTGGTGTCCTTCTCGAGGTAAGCGTAGAAGTCTACGTTGCCCTTGATGACGAGCTTGGCAACCTGAGCGCTGGTGTAGAGGTCACCCTTGTTGTCAATCTTCCAGCCCTTGAAGGTGTAGCCGGTCTTGTTATCGGCCTTGCTCTGAGCGTCGGAAACCTTCTTGCTGTCAATGCTGCTGCCGCTGGTCACGTTGTAGGTGGAAACGGCCTTGCCGTCGGTGCCGTAGAAGGTCACTCTGACAGTGTCGCCCTCGGGAGTGCTGCCGCTCTTGGCCTTCAGGGTGACGGTCAGGGAGTCGCCGGCATTGATTGTGGTGGACAGGGACAGGTTGTTGCCCTTTTCATCGCTCTTGGCGGTGACGAACTCATAGGAATCCTTCCAGTTGCCCATCCAGCGGTAGCTCAGGATGTCGTCGATAACGGAGGACTTACCGTTCACAGGCTCGACCTGGAACTCTCTGGCAATCGTGTTGCCCTTGTCGTCAATAATCTTAAGAGTGATATACTTGACAGGCTCTTCCGCCTTCTTGGTGTTGACAAACAGCTTCAGGGAGTAGCCGTCGTCGATACCGGCATACTTGATGGTGACATCGGTGGCCTCATTGCCGGAAGCGCCGGTCCACTTGACGAACTCCTTGTCGGAGTTGACCAGGCTCAGACCCAGCTCCTTGGTCAGCTTCACGCTGCCGTCAACAGGAACGGTGATCTCGCCCTTTCTTGCATAAGAACCGTCAACATAAATCTCAACAGGAACCTTCGCGTCAACGCGGGTATCCTCGACCTTCTTGTTGAGGTACAGGTTTACGTAGTAGCCATTCGCATTTGCCTTCTTCAGGTTGTCATAGCTGATGGGGCCGGTGGTCTCTTCGTCCTTCATGTTCGTCCACTTGACGAATTCCTTGTCGCCGTAAATCAGAGTCTCGGCCAGTTCCTTCGTCAGTTCCAGTTTCTGACCGGGCTTCACGGTAACATACTTGTCAGTGACATACTTTCCGTCAACGTAGGTCTTGACGGTCAGGGTTTCATCAGCTTCCGTAGCAGCGGCCTGGAAAGGAACCGCGCAGACCAGCAGCATAGCCACCAATACGAGGCTAAGCAGCTTCTTCATTGTGTTTTTCATAGTTTCTAACCTCCTAGAAAATTGGTTGTTTTAGAAATGCTGCCGGCTCTGGAACCTTTGGTGTCGCCAATCGGGGAGGCTTTCCGCCGCTTCCGCACCCGGCATCTCTTTCATGTCTGCATGATATCACATCCGTTCCCGGATGTCAATAGGAAAATTACAAAATGTAACAGAATTCTTTACACTTTATAACATTCTTAAACATTTGCCCTTATCTTAAGAAATTTACTCCAAATTTTACCATAAAATTCGTTTTTTACCAGCTACGAAAAATGACAATCTCTGATTTCGATATCTTTTTTCTTTCAAAGGTTACAATTTTGTTGCAGCCGCCTGTGGTCCCCCGAAGCGGCCTCCGCCGCCAAGGGGGGTGGAAAACCCCGGTGCCATGCTGGCACCGGGGTTTCCGCGAAAGGGTTTGGAAAGAAGAGAGGTAGAAAAGAGGATCTACGGAGTTGAAAGGGAGCGGCTCACGGCTTCCGCAACCTTTCTGGTATTACCATACCTTTGGGTTTTGAACAGGTAATAACGGAAATGAAAATAAAAAGCGACGAAATTGTGAACAGTTTTTCTTCATGCCGGAATATCTCCCTGTTTTTTGCGCCTATTCCTTCGGCAAACGGGGCGGCGCGGAATTTTCCGCGCCGCCCTTGGCCTATTTCATTCCGTTGCTCCGGGGAAGATCAGCGTTACCTTGAACAGGTCACCGTCCACCAGCAGCTGTAACTGCCCCTTCTGCAGCTCCATCAGGGTCTTGGCAATGTTCAGGCCCAGACCGCTGCCCTCGGTGTTCCGGGAGTCGTCGCCCCGGACAAAGCGCTCCATCAGCTCGTCGGCGTCCACGTTCAGCTCGTCACGGGAGATGTTCTTCAGGGAAATGATGACCTTCCCCTCCAGCGCCATCACGTCGATATACACCCGCGTGCCGGGCAGGGCATATTTTACGGTGTTGCTCAGGAGATTGCTCAGCACCCGCCAGGCAAGTCTTCCGTCCGCCATCATGGCGACAGACTCCTCCGGATGGCGGAATACGGGGGTCAGCTGGGCTTTTTCCAGCTTGTCGGCGAATTCGCCCAATGCCTGATTCACGGATTCCACCGCGTCCAGCTTCGTAATGTCCGCCGTCAGGTTCCCCGTGCTGGCCTTGCTCATTTCCATCAGATCCTCGATCAGCTTTTTTAAGCGCTGGGACTGCCGGTTGAGGACTTCCAGATAGGTCTTCTCCTCCTCCGGCGTGTGGGGCTTTTGCAGCAGATCCACATAATTGATGATGGAGGTCAGAGGCGTTTTGATATCGTGGGAAACATTGGTAATCAGTTCTGTTTTCATACGCTCCGATTTTAATTGCTTCTGCGCCGCCACTACGGCAACGCCTGCCAGGTCGTTCAGGTCACCGGCAAAGCTCTTGAACGCGCCGATGAGATATTTGTCGTCCACCTTGGTGTCCAGGTCGCCCTTGCCCATGCGCTTGGCGCTTTCCAGCAGGATGCCGAAGCAGTACGCCCCGTACAGCACCACGGCCACGCAGGCGCACAGGCTCAGCACCACCATCAGATTCGATCTTCCCGCAAGGGCGGCGAACAGGAGCATCACCATGATGAAGCCCGTCAGCAGCCACTGCCATGTCAGCGGCATCATGGAATACACCCGGTTGACGGATTTTCCGATTTTTGCGCAGGTCTTCTTTATCTGCGTCCACAGCCATCTCAGGGGTGTAAGAAGCATCAGCAGGAAGTCCCAGAATACAGCCGCCGCCTTGGGCAGCTTCCGCAGCAGCCAGCCGCAGCCGGAGAAGCAGCCCTTGACGCACTTCACCAGCAGATTCATGCAGCGCCAGCAGACGCTGTTGCGCCACCAGTAGCCCCCGGGGGTCTTGAACTGGGCGGCACAGGCAAAGCAGAAGCTTACGAAAATCAGGCTCATGGCGTAGCCCGCCATCAGCATTCCGGCGCAGACCGTTTGAATGCTCTGGCTGAACAGGTCGGCGGCTTCGGCGAACCGCACAATCGCCATGAAAAGGCCGAAGATGATCAGCCCGCCCCCGGCGAGGTAAATGTCCAGGGGAATGCAGTTGAAGCCCGCGGCATGGACTTCCTCACTGCCGGGCTTTCTGCCCGCCGCGCAGCAGAGGTACACGGCCAGAACGGCGAACAGCAGCAGGCACACACCCATGATGAAGAGCAGGCTGTCACGGTAGCCCCACACCTGTTCCAGCAGGGCGTACCCGCCGTCATAGCGGTACGCGCCGGGGGCTAACGTCAGCTCCATGGTGTAGGCCGGGAGCTTCGCGTAGCGGTACGCCACCACCATGGTCTTCTGGGCGTCATCGTCCCAGTATTCCATGGTATGGGTCTCGCTCTCCGTGAAGGTCACGTCTTCGGGCGCCGTGTCGGTCACCACCGGCTTGGTGGGAATCGCAGACAGCGTCTCGAAGGGGACGGTTTCCTCCGTCGTGTCCGGGACGGTCTCGGCGGTGGTTTCGGGAATCGTTACGGTAACGGCGGTTTCGTCGGTGGTTTCCGGTGCCGTCTCTGCGGTGGTCTCCGGGACAGTCTCGGCTTCCGTCGCCGCCTTCTGCGTCAGGCCGGGCGTGACCAGGAACACGAGCGCCGTGCCGTCGGCGTCCCAATCGAATTCGCCGACACCTGCGGGGTTTGCCGCTTTATATATCAGGGAATCGTCCTCACCCCAGAATTCCACAGCGGTGATGATGGCGTCCTCCCCCAGATTCTTCCGGTAGAAGGGACTGTTCGCCTGGAAGAAAAGGACGCCCGCGTCATTGCGTTTCAGCACGCCCGCCGGCTTGCCGCTCCGACCCCATCCGCCCTTGTCTCCCGACGCCGATTCCGTGGTAAATTCCACACGATATATATCCGCGCCCCGGTTGGGGATGTCGCCCGTCAGAACTTCGCTCCGGCTCGGTTCACCGGTCGTGTCGCGCAGCAGGAAGCCGCCGGTTTTAAGCTTCGTCAGACTCACATCATTGTAGGTCTGATACAGAATATCGCCATTCCCGTCCCGGAAAGTCACGCAGGTAGTGGGAGAATCAGGCAAGTCTATCGCGCCCTGTTCATTGGCTTCAAAGCGGATTATGCCATAGCCAATGTCGGTGATATAGCCAATCGGTTCGACGCTGTCCACGCTTTCACTGGAGTCTTCCGCGTCAATGCTCACGCTGAATACCGTCGCGCCCCCCTCCGGGATGGCGTTATAGGTGCTCGCGTCCGCCTGAGGCGTTGCCTCCGACTTTTCCGTGATGGACAGGACGTATTTATAAGAGCCGCTGACGGGGAAGGAATAAAATTCGGCGTCCGTCAGATTTTCCGCGCCGCCGGATTCCAGCACGTTTCCTTCCGCGTCCTTCAGCACATAGCCAGCCAGCGCCGGGTTGAACACGCCGTAAAGCCAGCCGGTCTTCCCCGACGGCCCCAGATCGTACACGGTCGGCCCCGCGATTGCCTCCGGCACGCCGCCTAAGTTCGCTTCGGCGTAGTCCACGGCGATACGGCCAGCCATGGATTCGCCGTCCGAGCGGATGTATCTGTCCCGCAGCTCCTCCACGGAGACGTCGTACAGTCCCGCTTCCGTCATGCCGATGATGGCGGCGGCGCTTCCGGCGGCTCCCAGAAGCATCAGGGCACACAGGGCGATGGCAAGGAATTTGAATACAATATTGTATTTCAAATTATTTTCCTCCTTCCATTTTATAGCCCTGTCCCCACACGACCTTCAGATAGCGCGGCTCAGAGGGGTTGATCTCGATTTTCTCCCGCAGATGGCGGATATGCACTGCCACGGCACCCTCGCTGCCCAGCGCCGCCTCCTGCCAGACGGATTCATAGAGCACCTTGGTGGAGAACACCTTCCCGGGATTCGCCATCAGCAGATGCAGAATGGCGTACTCCGTGGGCGTGAGGGACACAGGTTCCCCCTCCACGGTGACGGTTTTGGTGCGGTCGTCCAGAACGATGCCGCCGATGGTGATGCTGCCGCTGCCCTCCTC
>ERZ780226.2229-NODE-2229-length-13688-cov-3.335950_pt1 | contig 13688 bp, 13 predicted proteins | sample MGYA00511165_ERZ780226 | MGnify/ENA primary metagenome ERZ780226 (study PRJEB29588, sample SAMEA2152373) | human gut metagenome | biome: human gut; feature: human-associated habitat; material: faeces | place: Denmark | collected 2008/2010 ...
TCTTGGGGACCCCGCCAAAGCCCAGCGTCAGCGGGTTTGGTGGGGTAAGGAGGAGCAGCGGAGCGACTGAGCTTTTGCCCCCCCAAAAGGGCAAAACGAAGGTTACGAAGCTTGCGACGACGCAATCCGCAGACGCATTTGTGGGGTGTTGCCCTTATACTGCGGCAAGCCTTTTCGTCAGTCCGGCAGCCTCCAGTGCAGCGGCAATCACGTAGAACAGGATGATGCCAACCACGCCCTCGGCGGACAGTCCGGGAATCTGGGTTGCGCCGGTAATCACAGAACCGTAGAGGATGGAGCCACCGATAAAATAACCCACAATCATCACCACAATACCGGCAATCACAGCCAGCAGCGTCCGGACAGAGCGCACCTTCGCCTGCTCACCCTTTTTCTTGGCAATGATGGCAACCACAAAGCCCATGATGCTCTTGATAATCAGCGTGGGAATCACCCATTCCGGATAACCCAGCAGATCAGAGATGGCAGAGCCAACCCCACCGGCAAACGCGCCGATCCAGGGATCGAAAAACACGCCAAACAGAAGGATCATGCAGTTACCCAGGTGTGCATAGCCCAGAGGGATGGGAAATTTGAATACGCTGGTGCAGATGCACACCAGTGCCGCGCCCAATGCGGCGACGGTAATACGGCGGACATTTTGATTCATAAGTTTTCTCCTGCTTTCAAATCGGATTTCAGGAGATTTGCGCAAACCTTTGATGTCCTAAAGTATACACGTCTTCTGATATTTGATGAAGTATCAGTTTTTGATTTTTTTATGGTATCAGTTTTTTGAAAGCAGGACGTATGCTGTGTAAAACTTTCGGTACTCGCAAATGCGTCAAGATTTCATTCGGTTCTGCCGTCTTCGATTGATTCCTGTCCGCAATTCCATTATAATAGAGCAAAACACCGAGATAGGAGGCATTCTTATGGAGCTTTCCGCCCTCATGGAAGCCCAGCGCGCCTATTACCGCACCGGCGCTACCCGAAGTCTTGCCTTTCGAGAGCTGATGCTGGACAGCTTATATCGAAAAATTCGGGAAATGGAGCCGGAAATCAACGCCGCCCTCCGGGCGGATTTGGGAAAAAGTGCATTTGAGAGCTATATGTGCGAAACCGGTCTGACCCTCAGCGAAATTTCCTATATGAAGACCCATCTCCGAGATTTCGCGGCGAAAAAGCGGGTGCGGACGCCCATTGCACAGTTTCCCTCCCGGAGCTATGTGCTGAAGGAGCCCTATGGCTGCGTACTGATTATGAGTCCATGGAACTACCCCTTTATGCTGACCCTGGAGCCCCTTGCCGATGCCATTGCCGCTGGAAACACTGCAATCTTAAAGCCCAGCGCCTATGCTCCCGCCACCTCCAGTGTCATCAAAAAGCTGATTGCCGCTGTGTTCCCGGAGGAATATGTGGCAGTGGTCGAAGGTGGTCGTGCGGAAAACCAGAGCCTTTTGGAGCAGAAATTCGACTATATTTTCTTTACCGGCGGCACCACCGTTGGAAAGCTGGTGCTGCAAAAGGCTGCCGAGCATTTTACACCGGTGACCTTGGAGATGGGCGGAAAAAGCCCCTGTATTGTGGACGAAACCGCCAATTTGAAGGTTGCCGCCAAGCGCATTGCCTTTGGCAAATACCTCAACTGCGGACAGACCTGTGTGGCGCCGGACTATCTTCTGATTCAGGATTCCGTCAAGGACCGGTTCCTGCCGCTGCTTTACGACGCCATTCGGGAAATGTACGGAGAAAATACCCTTCAAAATCCCGACTATAGCAGAATCGTCAACCGGCGGCATTTTGACCGGATTTCCGAAATTCTGGACGGAGAAACCATTTTGTTCGGCGGTGAGAAAAACCCCGAAACACTGCAAATTGCGCCTACGGTTGTGGGTCCCGTCACGCCGGACGGTCCCGCTATGAGTCAGGAGCTGTTTGCGCCGATTTTGCCGGTGATGACCTATCACACCACCGAGGAAGCCGTAACCTTTGTCCAGTCCCATCCCAAGCCCCTGGCGCTCTATATTTTTTCCACAGACCGGGGGCATATCCGCTATGTGCAGGAAAACGTCAGCTATGGCGGCGGCTGTGTCAACGATACCATCATCCATCTTGCCACCTCTCAAATGGGCTTTGGCGGTGTTGGCATGAGCGGTATGGGCAGCTATCACGGAAAATGCGGCTTTGATACCTTCACCCACGAAAAAAGCATTGTGGATAAGGGCAACTGGCTGGACCTTCCCATGCGGTACCAGAAATACACCCCCTGGAAGGAAAAGCTGCTGCACCTGTTCCTCAAGTAAAAACTTGCCCGGAGCCGGATGATATACCGGCTCCGGGCGATTATTTATTTACTTTCCTGCCGTACCAAGCCCTGGCGCTTCCAAACGCCGGAGTAGAAATAACCAGCGCTGATGAGTCCTGCGGAGAAGGGCGCTGCCATACAGCCCAGGAATACCCCCTGAATGCCCATGCCCAGCACCGAGCCAAACAGCCATGCCAGCGGGATTCTCACAATCAGCCCATCTACCGTGCAGCAGATAAAGCTCAGCATACTAAAGCCAACACCGTTTGCCATGGACTGATAGCCGTCCAGGAAGCAGTGCGCCAAATAGGCAAACGCCATATAGCGAAGGTACTGCACGCCAACCTTGATGACTTCAGGCTCTCCGTTGAAGATCGAGATAATCTGCGCGGCAAACAGCTGCACCAGCGCAAAAACCACCAGCTCGCAGATCAGCGTCATGATAACGCACCAGTGAACCACGGACTGTGCCCGGTCCTGCTGCTGTGCGCCCATATTCTGTCCTACCATGGTGGAGGCAGCGGAGGAAAAGGCATAGACCGGCAGCGTTGCAAAGTTATCCACCTTGCCGCCAACGCCATAGCCTGCCGATGCGCTAACCCCGAAGCTGTTGACCATGGACACCACGAACAGCATGGAAATCATCAGCATGGAGAACTGAAGGGCAAATGGAATGCCAACCTTCAGCATAGTTTTCAGCCGCGCCCCCACAATTCGGAAGCTCCTGGGATGAAAATCAAATACAAATTCCTTGCGGTGACGGTAGAGATAGGAAAACGCCGAAACAAACGAAATTCCCTGGGCAATGATGGTTGCAGCCGCAGCGCCGCCAGCCCCCCAATGGAGCGCACCTACAAAAATCAAATCCAGAACAATATTGGTCACGGTGCTCACTGCCACAAAATACATGGGTCGCTTGGAATCCCCCAAGCCCCGCATAATGGCACAGACAGAATTATAGCCAAAGATAAACACAATGCCGATGGCACTGATGATAAAGTACCAGAACGCATCCCTCATGGCTTCCTGTGGCGTATTGAGCAGATTCAGCAGGGGATTTGCAAAAATCAGACAGGGAACGGTGAGACATAGCCCCAGCAGCAGCATAAACGTCAGCATAGTGCCGATGGATTCCCGCTGCGCCCGCTCATCCCCGGAGCCCTTGTACTGCGCCAGCATCATTTGTCCGCCCATGCTCAGCCCCATACCGGTGGAGGTAAACAGGCTGGCAATCTGGCTGCCAACGGAAACGCCGGACAGTCCTGCCGAGCCCACAAACTGCCCCACAATAATCATATCCACCACGGCATAGACGGACTGGAGCACATTTGCCGCCAAAAACGGCATGGAAAACGCCAGCAGCCGCCGCGGGACGCTGCCGGTGAGAAGATTCTGATTCTGGAGTGACGCCACAGGTAATCCTCCTTACAAAATGCCTGCCTGTTTCAGCAGATGAACTGTCTCCTCCGCGTCGGTCTTCCGCACGTCAATGCGATAGAGCACATCCTGGGAGGGAGACTGACCCACCCGGTCATGCTCCCAGATTCCGCCGTTGGAACGGGACTTCCAGTTGTCCTTGCAGGGGATTTGGTTGGCATCCAATACATCCAGAATTGCCCGCCGGACGGCAGGATCATAGCCGGTATAGATATTTTCGCTGTTAAAAATCGTAACAGAGCTCATAGTAATACTCCCTCATTTCAACCAGACAGTTTCATTTCGTACAATTTTATATTATCATATCATATCAATTGTCCCGGCGCAATCCTCCATTGTGCTTTGCCGTGTCGCTTTGTGTTGCACTTTTCGGGAAATTCAGGTATACTAAACGGATAAGAACATGCGGAGAAACGCACAATGATAGAATAACGAGGAGAAAGCAATGACTGAATTTACACTTTCCGTCCCCTGTCTGTTTGGACTGGAGGGACTTTGTGCCCAGGAGCTGCGGCGGCTTGATATGAAAGACGTTTCCGCCGAAAACGGACGGGTGCTGTTCAAGGGCACCTTTGAGGATATCATCCGCGCCAATCTTTGGCTTCGGACCGGCGAACGGGTGCTGCTGCGGTTGGCGGCATTTCCTGCCCACACCTTTGAAGAGCTGTTTCAGGGGGTATATCACACTCCGCTGGAAGCCATTATCCCCAAAAACGGCGCATTCCCGGTGAAGGGTCACTGTTTGGGCTCTCAGCTCCACTCTGTCCCGGACTGCCAGTCCATTGTCAAAAAAGCAGCGGCAAAGCGGCTGGGCGAAAAATACCATGTGAATTGGATGCCGGAAACCGGAAGCCTGTATCAGCTGCAATTCTCCATTATGAAGGATCAGGCGGAGCTGTTTCTGGACACCACCGGCGCAGGGCTCCATAAGCGCGGCTACCGTGCGGTGGGAAATGATGCGCCTTTGCGGGAAACCCTTGCCGCCGCTATGGTGAATCTTGCCCGGTATCGTGGTCGGAATAACTTTGTGGACCCCTTCTGCGGCTCCGGCACCATCGCCATTGAGGCCGCCATGATTGCAAAAAACCGCGCTCCGGGTCTGAATCGCAGCTTCTCCTGCCAGAAGTGGGACATCAGTAAGCCAGAGCTGTGGCAGAAGGCGCGCAGTGAAGCCCTGGACAGGGAATTCCATGGGGATTATCACATCTATGCATCGGACATCGACCCCAAATCCCTTGCCATTGCTCAGAGCAACGCGAAGAAAGCAGGCATGGACCAATATATCACCTTCTCTCAGGCTGACGCTACCAAGCTAACTCTGCCGGAGGGAAAGGGCGTGATCGTTACCAATCCCCCCTATGGTCAGCGGATGCTGGAGCAGCGTCAGGCGCAGCAGCTGCTCCGTGGCTTCGGCAGGGTCGTGGGCAATCAGAAGGATTACAGCGTTTATATCATTTCCTCCGAGGAAGAGCTAGAACGGTACTATGGAAAGCGCTGCACCAAAAAGCGCAAGCTCTATAACGGCATGATTAAGTGTAATCTGTTTATGTATTACGGCACGGAGCCGCATCGGAAAGGATGATTCCATGAAACTCATGATCCTGGACGGCAACAGCATCATCAACCGGGCATTTTACGGCGTTGGCTACCTGTCCGCCCAATCCGGTCAGCCCACCGGCGCCATTTACGGCTTCCTCAACATCATGCAGTCTCTGCTGGATGAGGAAAAGCCCGAAGCGCTGGCAGTTGCCTTTGACGAAAAGGGTCCTACCTTCCGTCACAATGCCTATGAGGGCTACAAAGCCACCCGGAAGCCCATGCCCGACGATCTGGCATCCCAGATGCCCATTCTCAAGGAAATCCTCGCCGCCATGCATATTCCCACCTACTCTCTCCAGGGCTGGGAAGCCGACGATATTCTCGGCACCGCCGGGCGAATCTGCGGAGACAGTGGCTGGGACTGCGTGGTGGTCACGGGAGATCGGGACTCCCTCCAGCTGGTAGACGATCATGTCACCGTCAAGCTGGTCACCACCAAGGCAGGACGTACCCACGCAGTCAACTATACCCCTGCCGTGTTTCAGGAGGAATACGGCTTCCCGCCCAAGGGGCTCATTGACCTGAAGGCGCTGATGGGGGATTCCTCCGACAACTATCCCGGCGTTCCCGGTGTGGGCGAAAAAACAGCCAAGGACTTGATGGCGAAATTCGGCACCCTGGACAACGTCTATGCCCACGCCCAGGACGAAGACCTCAAGCCCGCCCTGCGCCGGAAGCTCCAGGAGGGCAAGGATTCCGCTTATCAGAGCTATGACCTTGCCACCATCCGCTGCAATGCTCCGGTGGAGTTTCATCCCCAGGACAACATCATGCAGCCCTGGGACCGTGCAAAGGTGCTGGAGCTGTTCCGCAGTCTGAATTTTGGGCGGCTGATTGATAAATATCGGCTGCTGGAGGAGGAACTGCCGGAGCTCCATGCCGATCTTCCCGCGCTGGAAATTCATGTGCTGGAAACACCGGAGGCTTTGAACGCATTTCTTGCCCTGCTGCCCGGCGATCAGCCCCTGTTTATTGCCGCCAATTCCGAGCTGACCGCTTTGGCAGTTTCTTTGAATGATGTTGTTTACACCGCAGAGCAGGGGATTCTGGGGCTCATGGACTGGGAGCGGCTATTAGACGGCGTGTTTGCGCCGGAGACGCAGAAAATTGTCCACGACTGCAAATCCATGATGACCCAGCTGCTGCGGCAGGGAAGGAGCATTCAGGGCTTTGCCTATGATACCGCTCTGGCTGCCTATCTTCTGGAGCCTGCACGGTCCGGCTATGCCCTGAAGGATCTGCTGGAGCGCTATTGCGGGGCTACCATTTCTGACGGTCTGGCAGGGGAAGCCGCCGCCATTGCCCAGCTCTATACTGTGCTTCCGGAGCAGGTGAAGCAGGAGGGCATGGAGCAGGTCTACTGGACCATTGATTTTCCCCTGTGCCCGGTGCTCTCAGAGATGGAGCATACCGGCATTCTTGTGGATCGTGACACCCTTCGTGCCTTTGAACAGATGCTCAGCCAGCGGATTTCCGACTGCGAAAATCTGATCTATGGCTACGCAGGCGGTTCCTTTAACATCAATTCCACCAAGCAGCTGGGCACGCTGCTCTTTGAAACGCTGGAGCTGCCCCATGGGAAGAAAACCAAATCCGGCTATTCCACCAACATCGATGTGCTGGAGAATCTCAAGGACAAGCATCCCATTATTTCTGCCATTATCGACTATCGGATGCTCACCAAGCTCCGTTCCACCTATGCCGAGGGACTTTTAAAGGTCATTGGCTCCGACGGGCGGATTCACACCACCTTCCAGAACATGGTCACTGCCACCGGTCGCCTGAGCTCCACCGACCCCAACCTCCAGAACATCCCTGTTCGTACAGAGCTGGGCGGCGAAATCCGAAAAATGTTCGTCCCCAAGCCGGGCTGTGTACTGGTAGATGCAGACTACAGCCAGATTGAGCTGCGGGTCCTCAGCGATATTGCCGACGACAAAACCATGCAGGACGCCTTCCGTTCCGGCGAGGATTTCCACACCGTTACCGCCGCCACGGTATTCGGCGTAACATCGGAGGAGGTAACGCCTCAGATGCGCCGCAGCGCCAAAGCCGTGAACTTCGGCATTGTTTATGGCATCTCCGATTTCTCTCTGGCAGGGGACATCGGCGTCACCAGAAAGGAAGCCCGGGCGTATATCGACGGCTATCTGGGCCACTACACCGGCGTGAAAGCCTATATGAAGAACGTGGTGGAGCATGCCCGGGAGAAGGGCTATGTGGAAACCAGCTATGGTCGCCGCCGCAGTCTGCCGGAGCTGAAAAGCACCAATTTCAACATCCGTTCCGGTGCCGAACGCATGGCGCTGAACACCCCCATTCAGGGCACCGCTGCCGATATCATCAAGCTTGCCATGATCCGGGTCCGGAATCGCATGCAGCAGGAGGGACTGTCCGCCCGACTGGTACTCCAGGTCCACGATGAGCTGATTGTAGAATGCCCCAAGGAGGAAGCGGAAACCGTCATGGAGCTGGTAACTCAGGAAATGACCTCCGCCGCTCAACTTAAGGTTCCTCTGGTGGCAGACGCTCATATGGGAAGTAGCTGGTACGAGGCAAAATAATCGAATATCACAGCAACGCCGCATATTCCGTTTCTGGAGTATGCGGCGTTTCAGGGCAAGAAATGACCCTTCGGAATCAGAAATGATGCTTGATGACAGCGCCAATTTGCGCTATGATATGGTTAGTGTGCTGACAGTCGGAATGCAAAACAATCTGGCTGTTTTCATCCGCATATTACTTTGATTTTAGGAAAGAAGGTCATATTATGGCACAGATCAAAGGGCTCGATCCGGTTATCGTCCCCAGAATCCCCTATGTTCCCATTGAGCCCTGGGAATGGTTCAAGGAGAACGGGCTGGAGGATAAAATGGGCGGACCTCCTCCCATGGGCGCAGGTCCCGTTATGACCCCCTCCGTCTATATTAAGGACGGCAAGCGGGTGGAGGGCAACGACGCCACCGTCTATGGCGGCAATATCACCGACACCGCCGCTGGGGATGTTCGCATTGTCTCCTATGACGGCTCTGTGGGCGGCATTTACGCCGAGGGCGCAAACACCGACTTTACTGTAGAGGGCGCCGTAATTTCTCTGTCCGGCGACGGTCAGGGTCTGGGTGAAAAGTCCGCAGGCGCAGGCGTTTCCGACCATGCAAAGCTGACGCTGAAGGACTGCCTGGTGGATGTCAGTGGTCTGAGCCGGACTGCCACCTCTGCCAGCGGCGGCAGCGTTTTGAAGGTCTATGATTCTATTCTGGTGAGCCATGGCGCTCCCTATGGCGCAGATTGCCCCGGCGAGCCCCCCAAGATGAATCCTCCCGCACCGCTGGAGATTCAGGGCAACAACCGCACCCACTGCACCGTTCAGAACTCCTATAGCTATTTCTACAACTCCCTGATTACCTGCGATGGCTGGGCTGCGCTGTCCACCGATGCTTCGAATGGCTTTGTCTATCTGGAAGCCAACGACTGCAAGGTGGTTTCCACCAAGTCCGGTTATGGCGCCTATGCCGACTGGGGCTGCCATGACGTATTCAACGATTGTAAATTTGACGTTGCCTGCCAGGCTGCCATTATTGCCGGCGAAGCCAGCGTCAGGTTCACCGGCTGTGAGCTGAAGTGCGGCACCTATCTGTCCCTGATGCACTGCGTCATGGGCCGCCATACCGAGGTGGGCGAGCTGAGCCTCACCGATTGCGACGTCAAAACCGGAAAAACCGCCATTGAGGTCCACGGTCAGAATGTGGAAGTCTCTCTGGACAACTGCAACATTGTCACCGGCGGCGCACTGATGCGCACCTGCAAGAACGCCGATCCCAACGCTTCCCGCGTCAATGGTCGTCCTACCCCCGGCGATGAGCTGCGACTCCGGGATATGACTGTTACCGGCGATATTCTCCACGAGGATACCGAGCGGGATTGTCGAGTCTACATGACCTCCACCTGTCTCACCGGCGCCATTCAGAACGCCTACGTTTCCATGGATCAGGGCAGCCGCTGGTATGTCACCGGTGATTCCAACGTGATTCTGTCCGGCGCTGTGGAAACCGCGCAGATCGACGCCCCCGAGGGCGTTACTATCCACGCAAAGGCTGCAACCGGTGCAGGAGAGTATCCCCTGTCCTCCGGCGGCAAGCTGATTGTGGAAGCATAAGGCAGCACCGCATTCCTGCATCATATACCAAAAATTCCTCTCCAAATTGGAGAGGAATTTTTTTGCAGCGCTTATGTTCTTTTCACAATGTTCTGGAGCCGCCGGGTTAAAATGCCGCCCACCGCGCCAATGGCACAGCCTGCCCCTAACCCGCACAACAACAGCACCGGGAGATAAGTCATCAGTCCCACCGTCTCCAGCACCGCCGCTGCCACCAGCAGCTGCCCCAGGTTGTGGAACATTCCGCCCATCACCGACACAAACACCACGGAGCAGTATTTTTTGAGCACCAGCATCACCGCATAGCTCAGTACGCTTCCCGCCAGCGCATAGAAAAATGAAAAGGCATTGCCAAACAAAAATGTGGAAAGCAGCACCTTCAGCAGGCACAGAATTGCACCGGGTCCGGGACCCAACAGGTATAGCCCCATAAGCACGCTGAGGTTTGCAAGCCCCAGCTTTGCGCCCGGCAGCACACCGGAAACCGGAATCAGCGAATCCAGCCAGGACAGCACCAACGCTGCCGCTGCCAGCATCGCTAGCGTGGTCAGCCTACGGGTTTTATTGGGCAATGGCATCAAAGCCCTCCTCCTCTCCGCCGGTGACCGTAATCACGATTCGGGCAGGCAGACAGATGATCTGCTCGGAGTCCCGGGAGATCGGCGCATGATTCTGGCAGATGAGATCTGGGCAGGTGGAATCCTCCACGTGGGCTTTCCCATCCTGAATCACCAGAGTCAGGGAGTAGTCTCCATAGCCCTCCAAGGGAATCTGCCTGTTTTGATGCAGGGAATAGCGCCCGGCATTTTGCCCGTCAATGGTCACCGTCACCTGCTGTCCCCGGGCTTTGGGCCACAGCGCCCAGGCAAGCAGTGCCGCCGCCAGTACCAGCACAAATAGAATTTCCCGTTTTCTTACCTTCATGGGGTCACCTCCGTCACCGGATAATGGGTATCCAGCGTCACACCCGGCGTCACATACAGCGTTGTTCCATCATAAAGAATCATATCAAATTCGTCGGAATGCTGCCGCCAGAATGCCTGGGCTTTGTCGCCGCCCATGACAAACAGCGCCGTACTCAGCGCATCCGCCAGAGTTCCATCTGATGATACCACAGTCACGCTCAGTAGTCCAGTGTCTGCGGGATATCCGGTGCTGGGGTCCAAAATATGATGATAGCATACACCATCCTGTTCAAAATATCGCTCATAGCCCCCGGAGGTAATTACATATTGGGGCTGCTCCTGACCGGACAGCGACAGCGTGGCAAGATAGTCGTTCTCTTCGCCGTTGGGATTCCGAATGGCTACCGTCCATGGGGTACCGTCCGGCTTTGTGCCCATCACGCCCACATTACCCCCTAGGGAGATCACGGCAGTATCCGCTCCTGCGGACCGGATCGTCTCCAGAACCTTTTGCGAGGTGTAGCCCTTGGCAATGCCGCCTAAGTCCAGTCCCATGGGCTCCGTTGCCGGAAACGTTGCCTGAAATTCTCCGGCATCCTCTCCCGCTGTGATCTCTTGCAGGTGCAGCTTTCGATAGTCCACCAACGACAAGAGACTTTCCACATTCTCGGGCACACGATAATTATTTTCCCCATTCTCCGAAGCAAAGCCCCATGCCTTCATCAGCGGATAAACGGTGGGGTCAAAGGCTCCGTCGGTCATTTCCGCAATTTCCAGCGCCCGCTGAATGAGCAGACCTGTTTCCCGGGAGACAGTGGCGCTCCGCTCCTGGTTGATCCGGTAGATTTCGCTGCTCTCCAATGTGGCAGACAGCAGCATATCCAGCCGATGGATTTCTTTCGTGCCATCCATCAGTGCAGCCTCGCCATTCTTCCCGTAGACCGTCAGTGTCATCACCGTATCCATTGCATAAACCGTATCGGTGCTTTTGGATGCCGTTCCGCAGCCGGCGAGCAAAGCAAGCACCAACAGAAGGGGCAAAAGTCGCTTCATAGGGACCTCCAAAGAAAGAGTGAAAAAGCCGTGTCTCCGAAGAGACACGGCTATGAATTCGAATGGGAACCCGCAGATTACGAGGTTGCAACCAGACCGCCATCGGGATAGATGGTGGTAGCGGTAACCATGTCGGAAGCAGCGGAAGCCAGGAAGATAGCGGGACCAACTACGTCGATCTCGTAGCCGATACGCTGAGCGGGCAGGCTGCCAGCGATGCCGTTACGAACCTTCTCATCGGGGGGCAGCAGACCAACCATCATAGGAGTATAGGTGATGGTGGGGCCGATCGCGTTAACCTGGATGTTAGGACGCAGGTCAGCAGCATAAGCCTTGGTCAGCATCTCAACAGCACCCTTGGTGGTATTGTAGGGAACGTTGCCGTTACCGCCGTTTGCAACAGCACGGATGCCGCGGACGGAACCGAAGTTGATGATCTTGCCATAGCCCTGGTTGGGGTTGCACTTGCCATGCTCGAAATCAGCCTCGCCAATCTTCTCAGCGCCCTCGACATTGTTGGACTTCATCCAGTTGCCGAAGTACTTGCAGGTCAGCATCAGAGAGGTGATGTTGGTGTGCAGCATCTTCTCGAAGAAGTCGGTGTCAATCTCCCAGGACCACATCTTCTTGTTGATACCCTGAGCGTTCACCAGGATGTCGCAGCCACCCAGACCCTCGGGACCGGTAACAACCTCAACAGCCTTCTTTACGAACTCCTCGTCGCCAGCGTCGCCGGCAATGTACATAACCTTAACGCCGGGAGCGGCAGCAGCCTCGATCTTAGCCTTAGCAGCCTGCAGCTTCTCCTCAGAACGGGAAGAGATGCAGACGGAGCAGCCGTTAGCAGCATAACCAGCAGCGATAGCCTCGCCGAAACCGCCAGCGCCGCCAAAAATCATTGCCTTCTTACCAGAGATGTCGAACATCTTGGTCAGATCGCCAGTATAAACCTTGGGCATTATAAACAACTCCTTAATTAGTATGTTAGTATTCAAAGCCGAAAATCGGCAGATGAATCAATGCAGTGGAACCGCTGTCTTACTTCTGGGGAGGCAGCAGGCAAACCAGCATCTGAGTAACCTCGGTGCCGGTGTTGGTGACGGACTTTGCAACGCCGCCAGCGCAATGGAAAGCATCACCAGCGTGGAGCACGGTCTCGCCGTCCTCGGTCTTCAGGGTCATCTCGCCAGTGAGGATGTAGTAGATGGACTCCAGGGGATTTGCACCGTAATCGCATCCGCCGCCGGGTACGAAATAGGTGATACCCATGATCATCTTGCCGCCCTCGATGTCGTTAGCGCCGCCGCCATCAACGTCGAACAGACGGGTAGGAACACACTCGTTGTGACCGGGAGCAGTGTAGGTGTAGATGGTGCTGCCCTCTACGCCCTTGGCTCTCTGAATTCTGTACTTAGCCATAGTAAAGAACTTCCTTTCAAAAGTTAATCCGTTCCGAAGCGTAACCGTGTACAATCACTTCGTACTCTTTAAGTTTAGCACACTGCACAGAAAAGTGCAATAGCTTCAGCCTGTCTTCGTGAGAAAAAATATATTTTCCACGAAAAAGCAAGGTCAAACTCCATTCATTGGGGCATCCGGCTCCTTTGAACCGCACCCTTTCTGTATGTCTTTATTATAGCACCCTGCCTAGCACTGTCAAGTACTGAGTGCTAAATTTACACAATATTTTTGTGTGATATGACAATCAATTGTATGTAATTCGTCTGCGAACTTTTATGTCAACCAGTGAACAGCCGCACCGCAATTCCGGCAGCGTTTCTGAATTGCGATGCAGCTCGGACTTAGCCGTCGATCAGGTCGATCTGACACATTTTCATGGTCAGGAGCGCCGCCTGATGACTCTCCGGCGTCACTCCGGCACAGCAGGACGCATCCACGGAGATTTCCGCCGCCGGGAACAGTGCCTTGAGAATCAGCGCATTGGACACCACGCAGATATCCGTGCACAGTCCCACCAGCTCCACCTGCCGGAAGTCCATATTCGCCCAGCCAGTATAGCCAAAGGTGGGCTTGTCGATGATGGTTTCTCCCTGCTGCCACAGACCCGGCGCCAGCTCCCAGCCGTGAGTTCCCTGAACGCAGTGTACCACCGGCAGCTTTTTCCCCTCCGGCGTGGAAAGATAATCCTCGCCGTGGGTATCCCGAGTGAAAATAATCTCGTCCCCCCGCTCCCGGCAGGACTGAAGCTTCGCCTTTACCGCGGGCACAA
>ERZ780226.2240-NODE-2240-length-13635-cov-3.671208_pt1 | contig 13635 bp, 12 predicted proteins | sample MGYA00511165_ERZ780226 | MGnify/ENA primary metagenome ERZ780226 (study PRJEB29588, sample SAMEA2152373) | human gut metagenome | biome: human gut; feature: human-associated habitat; material: faeces | place: Denmark | collected 2008/2010 ...
AGATATATGGCGACCGTTTACTTAAAAACTAAACAAAAGCTTCGCGGTATTCGCTGGATGCTTCTGGCGGTGACAGTGATTAATGTGCTGACCGTTCTTGTGCTTCAGATGATAGGAAGCTTCTTCGACGGAGCAATACCTACATATCTTGAAGCGTTGATAGTGGGGCTTTGCGCATATGTAATACCTATTTCGATTTATGCGAGAATTGATGGAGTAACCGCAAATGCCGCGGCTGAGAGATTCTATCTTAAACCGTGTCGGTGGTGGATGTTCGCCCTTGCGGCACTTATGGGCGTCGGGTTTCAGTTTGTAATGATTGTGGCAGACCTTCCGCTTAATATGCTATTTAATAATGCAACGTCATATACGCCTGAGTCGCCGGCCGAGCTTGCGGCGGCAATCTTCGTTATCGGGATAATTCCGGCTATATTTGAAGAATTTTTGTTCAGGGGAATCGTCCTCGGCTCTATGTCAGAGCTAAACACACGTGCCGCCGCCCTGTTTTCGACGGTTATGTTTGCGCTTATGCACGGAGATGTTTACAGCCTTATCGGTTATATCCTAATGGGAATCGTTCTGGCAAGTGTGGTAAGAAGAACGGACTCGCTCTATGCGGCGATGGTATTCCACTTTACGAACAACACTATGGCGCTTCTTCTCGGATATTTTAATTCCGAACTGATTTATGCGCCGACGGCAACAATAAAACTTTTTGCGGCGGGAATTTTGGAATTTGCGGCCGCCTTTGTGATTTTTATTGCGTTGACAAAGCGAAAAGAACAAAATAAAAAAATAAAGACATCAGTTTTGCTCGGGCAGAATTTTATAAGTATACCTGTGCTGTTGTGTATTGCGATAGCAGCTGCGGCGGAGATACTTATACGAATATTATAAAATCACTTAAACGAGGTGAAAATATGCGAAAATTTATCGGAGCAGCTGTGATAATTGCGATGTTGTTATCAGGAGGTATTTTGATTGGCGACATCTGTGGGGTAGGCGGCGGAGACAGACGGGTGGACTTGAAGATAACCGAGGGTGAGTCAACCTCTGCAATAATAAACGAGCTTAAAGAGAGCGGAATGATTTCGAGCAAGCTGGCGTTTAAACTGTATGCAAAGAAAACGGGAAACCACATTTACAAGACCGGTATTCACAGTTTAAACTCATCAATGAGCTATAGCGAAATACTAAAGGCTCTTGAACAGGTTCCGAAGCAGGATAGTGATGCTGTTACTATACCCGAGGGGTATGAGCTTCGGCAGATTGCGGATTTGCTTGAAAAAGAGGGGTTGATAAACCGTGACGTCTTTATGCGTGAGACAGAAAGCGGAAGCTTTAACTATGATTTTATAGGGAAGATTCCTAAGAGAGACAATCGGCTTGAGGGGTATCTCTTCCCTGATACCTATAGCTTTACGGCAGATATGACAGAGCATGATATAATAGATAAAATGCTCGAAAATTTTAATAAACAGATTGTTCCCGCGTATGAAAAGGTACAGCCGGCTTTAAGCCTTGACGAGATTGTTACACTTGCATCGATGATTGAACGCGAAGCGGCCGGGAATGAGGATAGAGGAAAGGTAGCCTCTGTTTTTGTCAACCGCTTGAATCGGGGAATGAAGCTTGAATCGTGTGCTACTGTTCAGTATGTTTTAAAAGAGCGGAAGAGTGTATTGAGCAACGGGGACACTCAGATTGATTCACCGTATAATACTTATAAAAACAGCGGCCTGCCGATAGGACCGATAGCGTCACCGGGACTTAAGTCGGTTGAGGCGGCGCTCTATCCCGAACAGACGAATTATCTGTATTTTATGGCGAGTGCCGACGGAAAAAGCACAGTGTTTTCAGAAACGTTTGACGGCCAGCTTGAACACCAAAAAGAGATTCAGGGCGGAAATTGATACGCATACTAATATCGGAAGGACTATGACGATAAATGATTGACGATAATATAAATTATGAATATATAATAAGATATATCCGAAGGACATTGAAGCCGCAGGACGGTATTATAGCCGAGCTTGAGGAATTTGCGGCTGAGAACAGTGTTCCGATTTCTCAGCCTGAGACAATAAAACTCCTTGAGCTTTTAATCAGAATCGGGAAAGTAAAGAGTATTCTTGAAGTGGGAACAGCAATCGGATATTCGGCGATACGTATGGCGGGTGCGGGCGCTGAGCATATCGACACGATAGAGATAAATCATGATGCGGCGGCGTTTGCCGAAAGAAGTATAAAACGCGCCGGCTTTGAGAATAGAATACGGATATTCGAGGGAGATGCGCGCGAGGTTTTGAAAGAGCTTGACAGAAGCTATGACCTTATATTCATAGATGCGGCGAAGGCTCAGTATAACGAGTTCTTTAAGCATTGTATGAGAATGCTCAAACCGGGCGGAATTCTGTTTTCTGACAATATTTTATATAAGGGTATGACCGCGACCGATGAATTGGTTCAGCATCGGAAGATTACGATAGTTAAGAGACTTCGCCAATATGTTGATATGCTATGTGCACATCCTGAGCTTGAGACGGATATTCTTCCGCTCGGTGACGGTGTGGCGATAAGTGTAAAGGGCAGATAAGAGGAGAGATAAGAGAAATGTTTAAACGCTCTAACAGAATACGCGGATTCATAAAAAATATGGATTTTTGGTTACTGATATTCACTCTTGCGGCGGCAATCTTCGGAATAATAATGATTTCAAGTGCCGGCGGTGAGGACGGCAGACGATATGTAATTGTTCAGTCGGCGGCTTTAGTTGTCGGAATCGCCGGAATTTGTCTGCTTATGTTTCTTGATTATGAATACCTGTCAAGAATATCGGTATACCTTTCGGCGGCGGGGTTGGTTCTTTTGGTTTTGGTGCTTATTCCCGGAATAGGAAAGGTACAGAACGGAGCGAGAAGCTGGTTTGAATTCGGGCCGATTAACCTTCAGCCCGCTGAGATCGCAAAGATTATCTTTATAATTGCATTTGCAAAACAGCTTTCCGACTGTGAAAACAGAATAAATGAGCCTAAGAATATACTCGGGCTATTGTTGTTTGCGTTGATTCCTATGGTTCTGATTTTGCTTCAGCCGGATTTCGGAACAGGTTCGGTTTTCGCGGTGATTCTTGCGGCAATGCTCTTTGCGGCGGGAATAAGCTGGAAGTATATAGTTGCCGGAGTTGCGGTGCTTGCGGCGATGTGTCCGATTATGTGGTTCTTTGTGCTGCAGGATTATCAAAAGAGCCGAATAATAACCGTGTTTAATCCCGAGAGTGACCCCTCGGGCGCCGGGTATCATGTGCTTCAGTCACAACAGGCGGTTGGCTCGGGCAGGATATTCGGGTCGGGCCTCTATAAGGGTTCAAGCCAGATAAATAATATCCTCCCCGAGAGGCATACCGACTTTATATACTCGGTTGTCTGTGAGGAGCTTGGCATAATAGGTGCGGTTTTGGTTATTGCATTAATGTGCGCAATCATCATTCGCTGCATATATATAGGAATGAACGCAAGAAATTCACTCGGCAGATATATGTGTGTCGGTGTTGCGGCGATGCTGGCCTTTCAGACTTTTGAAAATATCGGAATGTGTATAGGAATCTTCCCGGTAACAGGAATAACTCTTCCGTTTTTCAGCTATGGAGGATCGTCGCTTCTGACCACTATGCTGGCAATAGGAATCGTACTCAGTGTTAAGTATAAGAGCAGAGTAATTAATTTTTGATTAGGGGGATAATAATGTTAAACTTTTTGATAAAGCATTTTATTCCAAACAGCGACGATATATCGAATCCCGAGGTGCGTGAGCGTTACGGAACGCTCGGCGGCACACTTGGGATAGTGTGTAACCTGCTGTTGTTTGCGATAAAGCTTACGGCGGGTGCGGCGATAAACAGCATAGCGGTTATATCGGACGCGTTTAACAACCTTTCTGATTTAGGTTCATCACTTGTCTCGGTGATAGGCGCACGGTTAAGCGGAAAGCGTGCCGATAAGGAGCATCCCTACGGACACGGCAGAGCGGAGTATATCTCGGCTCTCATTATATCATTTTTGATATTGTTCTTCGGGGCAGAGCTTCTTAAAAGCTCAGTCGTAAAGATATTTAAGCCCGAGGAGGTCAATCTTAACATAATCTCGATCGGACTTCTCGTCTTATCGGTTCCCGTTAAGCTGTGGATGTGGAATTATAACCGTGTTATGGGAAGAAAAATAAATTCCGCGATTCTAATGGCGGCGTCAAAAGACAGCCTGAATGACACAATCGCCACCTCCGCGGTAATCGTGTCGGCTTTGCTTGCATATGTTATACCCTTCCCGATTGACGGAATAGCAGGTGTTTGTGTATCGGCGCTTGTTATCTGGACGGGAATTCAGATTGCTCACAGCACCACCGACAGACTTATGGGGGTTGCTCCGGATGAAAAGCTGATTGAACAGATAGAAAAAACAATAACGGATGAAAAATGTATAACCGGTATGCACGACCTTCTTGTGCACGATTACGGACCGGGGCATAAAATTGCTTCTGCTCATGCCGAAATTTCGGCGGATATGAGCCTGACCGATGCTCATGATGTTATTGACAGAGTGGAACACAAGATTATGAATGAGCTGGGTGTGGATATAGTAATCCATATGGATCCGGTTCGCGGAAGAAGCAGCAAAGACCAATAATACAAATCTGTTACAATTTAGGCTAAGTATTGACTTTTGCGTTTGATTGGATTATTATATTACATAGATTAAAGAAGAGGGGTACAAATGAGATGGAAGATAACAGAAACAGAACTTCAACAGGTTCCGGCGGTCAGCACGTTAAACATAAGAAAAAGCCGAGCCGAAAATTCGCTTTAATCAGAAGTGCAGTAATTCTTGTTATAATTATTGCTGCGGTTGCATTCGGGGTAACAAAGTGCCGAAGCGGAAAGGATACCGTTGCAACAAGCCAAACACAACAGGAGGAATCCGCTCAGCCAAAGGCCAAGGAATATAATGTTCCGCCGGCGTCTGAAGAGAATGACCTTCTTAAAATCGCGAGAAACGCACAGGGAACAGCCGGCGAGAAGGTTTGCTATCTCACATTTGATGACGGCCCGACTAAAGAGGTTACGCCGAAGGTTTTAGAGGTGTTGAAGAAATATAATGTCAAGGCAACGTTTTTCTGTCTCGGAAAGATGCTCGAAGCGAACCGGGATATTGCCAAACAAGAGGTAAGCGAGGGTCATCTTCTCGCCAACCATTCCTATTCGCACGAATATAAACAGCTCTATGCCACATCAGAAAGCTTTATGGGCGAAATCGACAAGACCGAGTCGCTTATCGCGGACATCTGCGGCGAGGAACCGTTTAAGCTTATCCGCTTCCCCGGCGGAAGCTATAACGCCGGCGATCACGCGGCTGAGAAGCAGGTTTATAAGGGAAAACTGAAAGAAAACGGCTATTATTATGTAGACTGGAACTGTTTAAACGGCGATGCCGAATCGGCGCTCAAAAGCGTAGATTCGCTTGTATCAAAGGTTAAGGCAACCGCGACGGAGGATAATATAGTTATTCTGATGCACGATGCGGCGGCAAAGACCACCACGCCTCAGGCTCTCGGTCAGATTATCGAATATCTTAAATCAAAGGGATATACATTCAAGCGCCTTGATGAAATTGAGTATTATGACACCGGTGAGGAAACCACCGACGCCAATACGATGATACTGTAAAGAAAAGCTGTCTTCAGCAAGATATTGTAAAACTGCGAAAAATTTCATTTCTTTGCCGCCGCGGTGGGCATGGCGGAATCCGGGGACGGCGTTTAATTAAAAATGAAATTTTTCGTTTATCGGAGTTTATCGACACGCTCAAAAGCTCTGCCGCGGCAGAGCTTTTTTTGATTATATTAATTCAATAAATCTTCATAGGAAACCCCAAGGACTTCGCAAAGAATTTTAACCTCATAGTCGGGAACAAAGCGGAGTCCGTTTTCTATTCGGAGTATGGTGATACGGTCAAATTCATATCCCTTGAGCTGTAACGCCGCCGCAATATCGCTTTGCGTCAGATTCCTTTCCAGCCTGATTTTTTTGAGATTCTTTCCTATAATATTTTTGCTTCCGTTATGCCAATAAATCTTCATATCAATTTCCCTTTATATGGCTCTGTCTTAATTTGAAGAATCTTTGGAAGTCATATTCTCAATGGCGAAATCAATGCACTGATTGATAAACGCACTTCTGCTCAGATTGTATTTATAGGCAAGTTCGTCAATTTTCTTAAGCTTGTCCATTTCAATTCTTAATGTAATAGGTTCTTTTTTATATTGTTTTGGGATAAAATTACTCATTTTTATAAACACCTCTTGATTTATTGTAATGCTTATTATATACTATTTATAGATTTCAAAAACGAATACAAAATAGTATTAATTATATATTACAAAAAAGGAGCATTAAATATGAAAGAGCAAACGAAAATAAAAATAAGAATATTGTTTAATAAGATACTCAGAAAGATAACAAAACAGATTTTATTTAAAATATATCCTGATTAAAACCATAGCTAAGCGTCATAAAACCCGTCTTGTCCGCATAAGCATAAGTAATAACGAATGAATTGCGGAGGGCGGCTTTAAATGAACAAAATACAGGGACTAAGCACCGCCGAGGCGGAAAAATCGGCACGGGAGCACGGAAAGAACACACTGACCCCAAGAGAGAAACGAAACTTTTTTCAGACCTATATGAGTAATTATGACGACCCGATTATAACGGTTCTGCTTATTGCTTTGGGCATAAACGTGGTTTTTACTTTTTTCGGAAAGGTGGATTGGCACGAATGCTGTGGAATACTCTTATCAATCATAATTTCGACCTTTGTGTCCGCACTTTCGGAATACAGTAACGAAAATACCTTCAGAAAGCTCCAGGCCGAGGCGGAAATGACAAAGTGTAAGGTCTATCGTGACGGAAGTCTATGCGAAATTTTGACCTCGGATATAGTCTGCGGGGATTTAATTCTCTTACAGTCAGGGGATATTATTCCGGCGGACGGAAGAATAGCAGAGGGAAAGATTTCGATTGACCAGTCACCTCTCAACGGCGAGAGCAAGGAGGCGGAGAAGGTGTTTGACGGAGTGATGTCGGATAAATCCGCCTTCAATGATTTTTGGAACCGTCACAATCTCTTCCGCGGAAGCGTGGTATGCTCGGGTGAGGCAAAGATGGTTGCCGATGTTATCGGTGACAGCACTGTCTATGGAAAACTGACGCGCGAGGCACAGGAGGAGGGGAGAGAAAGTCCGCTCACCGTTAAGCTTTCAAAGCTGGCTCAGAGTATCAGTAAGTTCGGGTGTATCAGTGCCGTTGCTATTGTTCTTATCAGCTTTTTCAATAATGTGTTTATAAATCAGTGTTTTGACCCGGTTATGATTGCCGGTTACTTTACTGATAAAGCACAGGTTATATCCGATATAGTCAGCTCGCTTATAATCGGAATAATAGTGATAGTTGTCGCTGTTCCGGAGGGACTTCCGCTTATGATTGCGATTGTTTGCTCGCTTAATATGAAGAAGATGTTAAAGGCGAATGTCCTTGTCAGACGGCTGATAGGAATAGAGACCTCGGGAGGGGTGAATATTCTTTTTACCGATAAGACAGGCACGATTACAAGGGGAAAGCCGCGCGTCGTGCGCTTTTATGACGGAGCGGGCGGCGAGTATACTAACTTTCCCGAGCTTGGAGTCGAGCTTAGCAGGCTTTTTGGAATATCTGTCGCGGCGAACTCGGCGGCGAGGTTTTCGGGGAAGAAAATAATCGGCGGAAACGCAACGGAAAAGGCACTTTTGGAATTTGCGGGCCGGCGCGGCGCAACGCTTGGCGGAGCGGAAATAATAAAAAGCATACCGTTTATGTCCGAGAAAAAATATTCTATGGCGTGCGTGGACAGGGGAAAGAGGCTCACGCTTGTAAAGGGCGCGCCTGAGATAATTGTTCCGCGGTGCGGTGAATTTTATGATAAAAGAGGCGGAAGGCAAGCTCTTTCGCGCGGCGTTCTTGATGAGAAGATGACTAAGGCGGCCAGGGGCGCGATGCGGCTTATTGCGCTTGCGGCGGCGGACGGCGGATGCAGCGATGAGCTTCCGGATAAGATGACGCTTATAGGAATAGCGGCAATCCGCGACGATGTTAGGCCCGAGGCGCGGGCGGCGATAGCCGATGTTCAGCGTGCGGGAATCCAGGTGGTGATGATTACCGGTGACCGCGCCGAGACCGCGGTTGCCATAGCGGAAGAAGCGGGGCTTATGACGAGCGGAAGTGTGGTTTTAACCTCGAGGGAACTCGCGGCAATGTCAGACAGTGAGGTTAAAATGCTTCTGCCTGAGCTTCGCGTTGTGGCGAGGGCTCTTCCGTCGGATAAGAGCCGGCTTGTCAGAATTGCACAGAGTATGAATCTGGTTGTGGGAATGACCGGCGACGGCGTGAATGACGCACCCGCGCTGAAGCTTGCCGACGTGGGATTCGCCATGGGCGGCGGGGCGGAGGCCGCTGCCGCGGCGGCGGATATTGTGATTCTCGATGATAACTTCCGTTCAATCAGAAACGCTGTCCTGTACGGAAGGACGATTTATAAGAGCATAAAGAAGTTCATACAGTTTCAGCTGACAATAAACGTTGCGGCGGTGACGGTGTCGATGATAGGCCCGATAGTCGGGGTTGAAAAGCCGCTTGATATTTCTCAGATGATATGGACGAATCTGATGATAGACAGCCTTGCGGCTATTGCCTTCGGCGGTGAGCCCGCGCTCAATCGGTTTATGGGAGAGAGGCCGAGAAGGCGTGATGAGAGCATAATTGACAAAAAAATGTGGAGCGCAATAATTGTTGACGGACTTTACATATGCGCGCTGAGCCTTGTTTTCTTTATATCCCCGTATATAAGGGGTCTTTTCAGACAGGCGCCGAACGATATTTATTTTTACACCGGGTATTTCACGCTGTTTATTTTTATAAGTATCTGTAACGCCTTTAACGCGCGATGTGACGGAATAGATTTGTTTGAAAATCTGGCACTTAACAAACAATTCCTGATTGTGATGGCCGGAGTGGCGGCGGTTCAGGTGCTTATGACGTATTACGGCGGAAGCATATTGAGAACTGCGGGACTGAATTCATCGGAATGGATAGCGGTTGTTCTTCTTGCGCTTACGATATTCCCGATAGATATTATAAGAAAGCTGGCTGTGCGCAGACTTTAAAATTCGGAATAGCGGCACGGCGTTTTGCATAATATATTAGAGATAAAACGACATCGGGGGCGGTTGAATGAAGCGGTGGATTGCGGCGCTTGCTATAATAATAATCGGAACAGTAAACAGTATGACCGTGCTTGCGTCTGTCGGCGTATCGGCAAGGTCGGCAATTCTGATTGAGAAGGACTCGGGAAGGGTTCTGTTTGAAAAGAATTCGGAGGAGAAGCTTCCTATGGCAAGCACAACCAAGATTATGACGGCGGCTGTCGCTTTAGAGAGCCGGGAACTCGACTGCGAAATCGAAATTTCGGAGAGCGCAGCCGGGGTCGAGGGGTCAAGTATGTATCTTCAAAAGGGTGAGGTTATGACTCTTCGCGACCTGCTTTACGGTCTGATGCTGTCATCGGGGAACGATGCGGCGGTTGCCATAGCCGAAGATATTGCAGGCTCCGGGGAGAAGTTCGCCGAGCTTATGAACGAAAAGGCAGCCCAAATCGGAATGAAGAATTCGCACTTCACGAACCCGAACGGACTCCCCGACGAGAATCATTATTCAACGGCCGCAGATATGGCGCGACTATGCGCCTATGCAATGAAGAATCCGACCTTTTGTGAGATAGCCGCGACAAAAAACTATAAGATTTCCGGCGGAAAGGTCGCATATCCGCGCGCTCTTTCAAACCACAACAGGCTTCTTAATATGTATGACGGATGTGTCGGTGTAAAAACGGGATTTACAAAGGCGGCGGGAAGGTGTCTTGTCAGTGCGGCACAGCGCGGCGGAATGACGCTCATCTGTGTGACGCTTAATGCACCCGATGACTGGAATGATCATATGAGCCTTTTTGACTATGGCTTTTCAACATATAAATATACCAAAATCGCCGACAGCGAAATCCCGGCCTGCGGGGTGGCGGTGAACGGTTCGGCGGACGGAGCGGTTCCGCTCTATCCCGAGAGAGATGTGTTTTATCCTCTTGCCGAGGGGGAAGGCTTTTCGGAGGAGACACAAACATACCCCGAGCTTTCGGCGCCGATGCGAAGCGGTGAGACAGCGGGAAAGATCTCGGTCACAATTTGCGAGTCTGAGTCGGGTGCGAGAATAGGAACGGCCGAGCTTCCGCTGATAGTAAAAAATGATGTCGAATGTGTGGGGGCGGCGGCATATAAGAACAGCTTTATCGAGGAGATGCGGCTGTTATTCGGATGCTGGCTCAGACTGTGTTCGTGAGTGCGTATTCCGGTTTAAATATTAATGCTGTGCAGTATAATGTCCGGACTAAAGCCTCGGGTTTTGTTAAAGGTGAACAAATTAAATGTGTTTTTTGGGATTTTGTCAGCCAAAGAGTAAGGAAAAAAATATTGCAAAAAAAAGTCTTTTGAGATATAATAATACCGTATAGGTGATTTTCGCCGATACGGTATTTTGATGTATATGAGAGGATTTGGTTCTGTGCTGAGATTACAGAAATATCTTGCTGAATGCGGGGTGGCGTCACGCCGCGGAGCGGAAGCTTTAATAAAAGAAGGAAGGGTCAGAGTCAACGGTGAAACCATACGCGAAATGGGCGTACAGGTGGACGAGGATAATGATATTATTGAGTTTGACGGGGCGAGGGTCAAGCCTCAGAAGAAAATGATTTACATTATGTTAAATAAGCCTGAGGGGTTTGTGACCACCGTTTCGGATGACAAGGGCCGCGATACGGTTATGAGCCTTGTTTCAGATATTCCGGCAAGAATATATCCGGTCGGCCGTCTTGATTATGATACAGAGGGTCTGCTTTTGATGACAAATGACGGGGATTTGACATATAAGATTACACATCCTAAAAATAATGTAGAAAAAACCTATGTTGCGGAAGTCAGCGGAAATATAAATATGGATACGATTACGCGGCTTAGATGCGGCGTTGTGGTTGACGGAGTGCGGACAAGTCCGGCTAAGGTTGAAGTTATCGGGGCAACAAGACTTGGAACAAAGCTTAAAATCACTATTCACGAGGGCAGAAACCGCCAGGTGAGAAAGATGTTTGAGGCGGTGGGATGTCTGGTTAAACGCCTGACCAGAACCGAGGAGGCGGGACTTAAATTAGGTCACGTTCCGCTCGGAAGATGGAGAAAGCTGACCGAACCCGAAATAAATATGCTTAAAAAGATTGGAACGGGGAAGAAAACCTCGGCTCAGAACAGCCGAAGAATCTTTAATTCCAAAAACGGCGGAAAAACCGCCGGAGGAAGAACTAAAAATTCGGGTGGCAGAGGAAGAAAAACTAAATAAGAAACAGATTAAATTTATATATAGTCGGGAGACCGGCAAGTACATTAAGGAGGAGACTTAACGATGGGTAAGTTAAATGATTTACAGCAGAAGCGCTTAACCATTGAACAAGGCGGCGGAGCTGAAAAGATTAAACAGCAGCACGAAAACGGCAAGAAGACAGCAAGAGAGAGAATAGCTATGCTTTTTGACGAAGGAAGCTTTGTTGAGGTTGACGCATTTGTAACTCACCGCTGCGGTGAATTTAATATGGCGGATAATTATGCCCCCGCAGAAGGTGTAGTAACGGGTTACGGTACGGTTGACGGCCGGCTTGTATATGCGTATTCACAGGATTATACCGTTATCGGCGGCTCAATCGGCGAAATGCACGCGGCTAAAATCTGCAAGGTTATGGATATGGCGCTTAAGATGGGTGCTCCGGTTATCGGAGTTTGCGATTCGGGCGGAGCAAGAATCCAGGAAGGCGTTGATGCGCTTAAAGGTTTCGGTGATATTTTCTATCACAATGCGATTGCATCGGGAGTTGTTCCTCAGATTTCGGTTGTGCTCGGCCCGTGTGCCGGCGGAGCGGTTTTCTCACCCGCAATGACCGACTTTATTGTTATGGCCGATAAGACAAGCCATATGTTTATTACCGGACCGTCGGTTGTTAAGGCGGTTACGGGAGAGGATGTCAGCTTTGATGACCTCGGCGGAGCAGAAACGCACGCGACGAAGAGCGGCGTTGCGGGAATCAGATGTGCTACGGAGGAGGAGTGCTTCAGTCAGGTTAAAAACCTGCTTTCATACCTGCCTTCAAATAATCTGGAAACAGCGCCGGCCTATGAGTGCACAGACGATTTAAACAGAGTGTCTGAGGCGCTTGACAGCATCATCCCCGAGAACGGTTCGTATGACGTGAAGGGTATTATAGCCGAGGTTGCTGACAACGGCGAGTATATGGAAATATTTCCTCAGTATGCGGAAAACCTCGTTACCTGTTTTATCAGGCTGAACGGTTCCACCGTCGGGGTTTTGGCAAATCAGCCGTCGGTTAAGTCCGGCTCGCTGGATTGCGCTTCATCAGAGAAGGGCGCAAGATTCGTCCGTTTCTGCGATAGCTTTAATATTCCGATTGTCACTTTCACGGACGTTCCGGGATACCTTCCGGGAACCGAACAGGAGTACGGCGGCATCATCCGCCATGGGGCAAAGCTTTTATATGCTTTCTCAGAGGCGACGGTGCCTAAGGTGAACGTTATACTTAAAAAAGCATACGGCGGCGCATATGTCGCTATGAACAGCAAGCATCTGGGTGCGGATATGGTATTTGCGTGGCCGACAGCAGAAATCGCTGTTATGGGTCCCGAAGGTGCGGCAAATATAATCTTTAAGAATGATATTGCGGCATCGGATAATCCGATACAGACCAGACAGGAAAAGATTAAGGAATACACAGATAAGTTCACGAATCCTTATATGGCGGCGGCACGCGGATACGTTGATGATGTAATAGAACCCGACTCGACTCGCCCGAGGCTTATTGCCGCTCTTGAGATGCTTATGAGCAAGAGAGATTCAAAGCCGGCTAAGAAGCACGGCAACATTCCGATGTAAGGGGGTATATTTTATGTCTGTAACAGAAGCGCTCGGCGAAGGCGTAATGGTCACGGTTGTGGGCCTGATAATAGTATTTTCGGTGCTTATTATACTTATGCTTGTTATGATGGCTATGAAAAAAATATTCTATAAAGAGCCGGAAAAGGCAGAAACAAAGGCTGACGAGGTTCAGAAAACTGTTCCCTTGCAGGAACAATCACCGGAAGAACAGCCGGCGGAGGACCCGAATTTGATTGCGGTTCTGGCGGCGGCCGTTGCGGCAAGCTTAAACACATCTGCATATAATCTTAAAATCAAATCGTACAGACGAATCGACAATAACACCCCGGCATGGAATAAGGCGGGATTGAGAGATGCAATCGATTCAAGATATTAAATTGTGACTATGCCATAATTGGCTTAACCCGCGTGAACACGGGAATTTATCAGATTAGTTTAACCCCGCACGAACGCGGGAAAATTATCAGATTGGCTTATCCCGCGCGAGCGCGGGAAATTATCAGAAAGGT
>ERZ780226.2248-NODE-2248-length-13602-cov-22.038090_pt1 | contig 13602 bp, 16 predicted proteins | sample MGYA00511165_ERZ780226 | MGnify/ENA primary metagenome ERZ780226 (study PRJEB29588, sample SAMEA2152373) | human gut metagenome | biome: human gut; feature: human-associated habitat; material: faeces | place: Denmark | collected 2008/2010 ...
GATAGTGGTCATTGACAAGGGTGTAGTCCAGACCGTTAGCGTTGTCATGGATGGAATTTTTCATGGTAGTCATGCTGCATTATCCTCCTTTGGTTTCGGCGTTGGGACTGCTTCTGGGTCAGGTTTTGGATTTCCTTTTTTCTTGTGATAGAATTCCAAGGTTTTCCTGTTGTGGTTAATTCTCCTGCACTCCTCGGAACAAAATTCCTGCTGGCTGTGTGTAGGCCAGTAGGAATGCCCACATACGGCACAGGCACGTTGCCTGTAGTAGTGAGTTCCTCTCTCGGCTTCTCTATCCGCTTTCTTTTGCTCCTGTCTTGCCTGATTCCAGCATTCCCTTGAGCAGAAAAGCTGTCGGTTGCTCGTAGGTGTAAACATCTTCCCACAGTGCGGACACGTTTTGGTTTTAATGATCTCGCCACCGTTTTCAGCGATTTTCTTTGCCTTTCGCTTTTCTCGGTAGGCTTTTTCACGTTTGCGCTGCTTTTCCATGCGCTGCCGTTCTTCCTGCTCCTTCTGCGCTTTCAGTTCGGCAAGTTCTTCCTCGGTATAAGCAATATCGACTTGGCCGACATAGTTGAAATAAATGTCAACCTTTTGTGTGCGGGCATTGCCTGCACCCTCGGCTTCATAAACAACGATTTTATCGACAAGTTCGTTAAACATTGAATCGGAGATTTCTGTTGGATTTTTGCACTTACGAATCAGCGAAATGAAATGTTGAATATCAACAGAACTTGACTTATCTTCGGCAATTTCGGATTTCATCGTTTCCATCTGCGATTCCAATTCTGCCTGCTCGCTATCATACTGTGCCATCAGCTGCTTGTACTGTCGTTCGGGCAACAGTCCAGACATAAGATTTTCGTACAGACTACGAATAAGGGCAGAAAGCTCATCATAGCGTTTTTGACAACGTTTCAATTCCGATTTGTTCTGCTTCGGCTTTTCTTCACGTTTCTCTTTCCAAAGTGATTGCAGTTCCAAAGCGAAGGTTTCTTCATCTTTTAGAACAAATCTCGAAAAGCGTTTGACCGATGCCACTATCAGGGCTTCAACATTATCGGCACTGATTGAATGGGCAGTACAGCCATTCACCCGACTTGCATATCCACCACAACGATAAGAATATTGAGTAGACCCATCCTTTTTACTGTAGTGTGTTTGCAAGGTCAATCTTCTACCGCAGTCGGCACAATACAGATACCCGCTTAAACGGTTGGTGTGCGTTCCCCAAGCAGAAGCACGATTCACTCGGCATCTGCGTTTCTGAACACTATCCCAAAGTTCTTGCGATATAATCGGTTCATGCGTGTTCTGGAAAACGTACTGTTCATCTTCATCTGTTTCTTTTCTCTTGTGAAGTTTGAAATTTGTGCTTACAGATTTTCGTAAAACAGTGTGTCCCAGATATTCCTGCCGACCTAAAATTGTTCTTACGGAGGAGGTGCCCCACAGGTACGGATTGGAGAACTTTGTCCCATTGTACTGCTCCGGGTGATATTTCTTTGCGTATGCAGCAGGAATCAGGACTTTTTCCTCTGTCAACAGTTCTGCGATTGTCCGTGGGCTTTTTCCTTCGTTCGCAAGAAGAAAAATGCGCTTTACGACTTCGGATGCCACCGGATCAACAACAAGTGTCTGCTTGTCGTTCGGCAAACGGTTATATCCATACGGAATAGAGCCGCTGCAACGTTTTCCATCTTTCATCCGGGCATCGAACACAGCCTTGATTTTATTACTCGTGTCTTTGGCATACCATTCGTTTGTTATATATTGCGTTTCAACGGTGTTCATCAACGGTGAAAAAACAGCATACTGACACAGGTTTTAGAGCGGTTTTAGCCGCTCTTTTTTCTTTTGTGCAAGTTGCTGTTTTTGAGCCAAATTTTTTCTAAGAAATATTTGGCTGTGGTTTGTTTGGAATGTAGAAGTTGCAGAAAACGCGAAAAATCCGCTTTATTTTCGATGTTTTGGACTGTAAAATAATATTACGCAGTACAGGAGGGAGTGAGTATGCGAGAGAAAGTCAGCACAGCATATTTTCTTGATGACCCTCGAAAATTCAGCAGCATGGAAGAAGCGGAAAAGGAGCTGAACAGGCTTCGTGCTGTCTGCGTCAGGCTGAAAAAGAAACAGGGCGAGGAAATAGCGTTCACGCTCGGTCTTTCTGTCACAGACTCACAGTACATAGGCAGAATGGGTTATCAGAAGTCCATGCGCTACGGCGGCAAAAAGGTCTTTATCTGTACGGAGAAGCGCATACACAACGGCGAGCGGGTAGAGCCTTGCACAGACAAGCCGCCGCATATTCACATCATGGTACAGGGGTACGGCGCAAGCACCGCCGCAGAGCGCATCATACAGAGCGTGCGGAAAGGCAATCCAGACTGCAAATGCCACAAGCAGCACTTGAAAACGGCAGAGCAGACAGCGCAGGCGGCGGCGTATATAGAGGGGCAAAGCTCTGTTTTGCGGCGGGTTTGAAAAGTGCTTTTGTACGTTTTCATGATGCCTTTGATAATCGCAAAGCATTGATACACAAGGGCTTGCGGGTGGTCAAGGGGCGCTTTTCATTTGTTATGTAATATATATAGGCTTATAAGCGTTCTATACGCACTATACAGCTACACGGCTAAACCATCGAGCCAATATACAGCGATACGCCTTATACAACAGCTTGCAAAGCTGATGATATAGCAAACTAAAGAAAGGGGATTTTTTACAATGTCTCGACCGCCTATTCCAACGGAATTGAAAAAGAAGCACAGACGGGAGTATATGCGTAACTATCGCAAGCAGAAATTACAGCAGTCATTTGGTACAGCTTTTCAGTGTACCCCCTCACCCCTCGCCGCAGAGGGTAATACAGACAACAACACAGCGGACAAGATGAAAGGAGAAAAACAGGTATGAATACAAACTACGGATTGCCGTCTGGATGGACGGTCATGCAGCAGCCAAAATGGAAGCCTTATGCGCTGCAAAGTCTGATTGACACCAACCCCTACCCCGCCGCGCTCGCAAAGCTGCAAAAGCAGAAAGAGGACTGCGGCTATACAGACAAGTGGTATCAAGACGAATTGCGGAAGATGAACAAGGAGTGGCGGAACAAGGTGCAGAGCGCCATTGAGGAAAATAGCCGCTACATTGACGAGCAGTGGGCAGAAATCGCAAAGGTAAGAGCCACCAACTTTGAGCACCGCTATACAGAGCGTGACTACGCCGATTTGCAGTTTATGCAGAACCTTATCAAGACACGCATTGCAGCCGAGGGGCAGAACAACGGCGTACTGATTGGGCGCATTGTAGACGATTACATCAATACACAGGTCGGCGCAAGGGCAATCATGTTTTTGTCTGGCGACAGCGAGGTAGGCAAGCTGCTGCAAGACTACTATCCGAGAGCAGCGCAGAATGCGAAGTCGGCGGCAGAGTTGCAGTTTGAAAAGGATAAGGCGGCAGAACTGGATAGACTGGAAAGCGCACTTATTCCATTCTTACAGGCAAATATCATTGGCGGCGGAATGCTGAAAGCGGCGGAGGAAAGAGTGACCGCAGATGTTGTAAAACAGGGTGACGAACTCTATTTTAGCGATGAGGCAGACGAGGACGAAAAGGGAAAGGAGAAAGGCTATGTTTACAGACCGCTTTGAAATTCAGAAAAAGGATTACAGTTACAGCGCACAGGTCAATTTTGCAGAGTGCAGAGAGAAAGTAAAGATTGACCCAAATGCAACCGTATGTGTAGACTTTATGAAAGAGGAACAGGAGAAAAAGGCGGTAAAAGCCGCTGAAAGTCCGCATACAGTCGCACAAAGTACACAGCAGGACAGCGCAAAACCCACGCTCTCGCCGCGAGAAACAAGCGAGATCGCGTTAGAAGCTGACGATACCGTTACTATGCCAGACAGCACAGAAAACAGCGAGACACGCCACGAGAGCAAGGAAAGAGTATCTAACTTTGCAAATGCGAGGGTATTTTAGGCAATAAGAGAGGGCGCGGAAAGGGTACGATATGGGCGAGAACAGCGAAATCAAGCAAATAAATATTTTTAGGGGGTATTTCTTCTATGGACGATAGGACGAATATGGCGCTTGAGCGGATAGCTGGACTAACAGTCAAGCAGTCCGCTTTTCTCATGGAATACGCCAAGACAGAAAACCTGTCACAGGCTTGCAGAGTGGCGGGTATCAACCGCTCGACAGGCTATAAGTATCTCGAAAACGAGGACTTTCAAGCAGCATTGGAGCAGACAAAGAATAAAATCGTCAATGCAGCGTGGACGAAGTTGTCCAGCCAGCTTGAAAAAGCGGTCGATAAGGTCGTTGCAGTATTGGACGACCCAAAGGCAAGCGTAAACGCAAGGCTGAGAGCAACGGAGCTGATTTTCAATTATGCGTCACGCTATGCGGACAGCAGAGATATTCTCTCTCGCATGGAACGGTTGGAGGACAGCTTGAATGCAGAATAAGGTGTTGCAGAACAGATTGAAGCGGCTTGAGCGGCGGGCGAACAAGGACAAGACACACTTTGTCTTTTTCGGACAGCCGAAGCGGTCAGAGTTGGCGAAGCTGCCGCCGAATGCAAAGGTGATTATCTTTGTAGGCGAAGATAAAATTCCAAACTGAACAGCAAAGACGGCTATACAGCGAATGGTGCTGCATAGCCGCCTTTTTATGGCTGTTATAGCATTGTGAGTTCGTCGGAGATATTTTCAAAAATAACCAACACACCGTCATACTGCTCTGCCAGTTCGCACAGCTTATTACGGTCTGGCACAAAGCCGCTGCAAATGCAGATGTCGGAATGCTCCATTACGGCACGGAATACCTCTGCTTGCAGCCGTTCGCCCCTGTCCTCTGGATTGGATATATATGGTGCATTATGGGGCAGCATCTTAGGCAGAGGTTGAAAGCCTGCGTTATTCTTTCTTCCCATACACATACTCCCGTTCCGCTTTTTTCAGTCGCTTAAAGGTATGCAGCCAACCGTCATAAGAGCGGTCATGAAGCAACTCAATAATGCTATCACGAGAGGGGTTTTTCCCGCTGCTGAACTTCAACCGTGGGCGAAGTCGGATAATCTCTTTCAGGTCGGTAACATCATCGGGCATTGTATCAAAAATGATAAGGAAACCGTCATGGATGTTTTCATTTTTGATTGCGTCCATTTCGTCTGCTGCGGGAAGGTACTTCATAACCTTGATATTTGGTCTGAACTCAATAACCTTATACAGCTCGTCAATTTTACCGCCAGTGCCTATAAAGTCTCTCTCGCTCTGCCGTTTTTCCTCTATGCGCTCAGCCCAAAACAGGGGCTTCGGTCTTAATCCCATTGTTCATCTCTCCTTTTGTTTGTCAAAAATAATCAGCACACCATCACAGAGCGGATAGTGCTTTGCTTGCCATAGCTGCAAGCGTGAGGGCATACCCATGAACACATCCACAAAGGGGTATTGCTCAATAAGGCGCATATCGCTTGCTATCTGCGCTTCTCTGCCCTGCTCTCGCTTTTCTCGCAGCCTGCGCCATGTCAGTACCATGTACGCCGCACCGCCTTTCAGACCGCACGATACAGTGCGAGAACGCCGTTTACAAATTCCATGAAGTCACCACGGCTGATAATGGCATTCGGGTCAAAGTCCGCACTGTCCTCAATCCAACCGAGAGCAACGGCAGTCTGCACCGCTTCAACCGCCCAACCGTCATACTGGATATGTTGCAGCGCACAGGCTTTCGGCTCTGTAAAGCGGCTCAACACAGTAAGTATCTGCGCCCATGTCAGCTTGCCGTTCGGATAGAAGCTACCGTTGCCGACACCCGCCACAATGCCCGCCTTTGCAATGGTGGACACATAGCGGCTGCACCACATATCGGCGGGCACATCGGTAAAGGCTGCTTCTGCGGTTTCGTATGCGGCAATACTCTTTTCGTCTAACAGGCGGTAAAGGATAGTTGCCATTTGCGCTCTCGTCAAGCTGTCCTCTAAATGCAGCAGACCGTCACCATAGCCTTGCAGCACCACGGAACGAGAGGTATCAAGAACAGCGTTGCCGCAGACAAGAGCGGGCGCAGGGGCAGTCGGCTTCGGCTTGCTGACAGCGGGGCGAGAGGGACGAGAGGGGCGGGACGCAGGCGTCGTATCATCATCTTCATTGTCTGGTGTGGGTGTTGGCTCTGGTGTCGGCTCTGGTGTCGGCTCTGGCGCAGGAGCGGGAGCGGGTTTGAAGCGGTCAGCGGCTTCCTGTTCGGTCAAAAACAGCAGCGTTGCGGTATCTGTGTATTCAGACAGCGGCAAGGAAAGCTGTTCGCCTGTTGCGGCATTGTAGAGAAGCCTATCGCCGCTGCTCTCTGCAAGATTCAGTTGCCCACGGCTTGTTATATCGCTATTGCCGTTGCCGTGGATCTCGCTCGCTCTCACGGTGAGAGTGCCGCTGTTCATAATGCCGCTTGTGTTGCCGTACACCTTTGACTGCTCTAAGGTGAGGTTGCCGCTGTTTGCAATGACGCTCTCACCGCTGGGCGGCGTGAAGTCGGTTATGGTGCAGTTGCGGACGGTAACAGCGGCGGCGGGTACGGGAACAGACAGGGCAAGACCGCCGTTTGTCTGAAAGCTGCTGTCAACTATGGTCGCATTCCCGCACGCCACAATGAACACGACAAAGTGTTCGCTGCTGCCAGAGAACGAACACCGCTCAACGACTGCGTTTTCAGTATCTACGGCAACCGTGACGGTATTGGCAAAATCAGCGGTCATATCCTCTATCGTCAAGCCAGACAAGCCGCCTTGATTGCCAAGAGTGAACATATCACCAGTAAAGCCATTGGAGCGGACAATTTTAACCGCCTTGTCGCTGCTGACAGTTTCATCTGAAATCTCAATACAGTCCGCTATGGCGATGCTGTCACCGTCGGCGGCAGCGGCAAGCGCAGCTTTCAGCTCGTTTAAGGTATAGACGGTACAGGTTGACGGTTGGCTTTCCTCGACCTCTGCCGCAAAGGTTGTCACAGGCAGACACAGCAGCATAGCCACGGTTAGAAAAACGCTCAAAACTCTTTTCACAAATAATCCTCCATTCGTTTGTTCTTTGCTGTCATAGATGCCACAAGGTCACAAATCAGCGTGGCTTCTGCGGCAGTCAGTCCAGAAAGGTCAACCGAACGCTGGTCTTCTCTGCCAAGCAGATAATCGGTGCTGACACGGTAAAGGTCAGCCAAGCGGATAAGAGCCGCATAGGACGGTTGCCGCATATCCAGTTCCCATGACGATACAGCAGACTTTGTGACACCTACCAACAGCGCAACTTGCTCTTGCTTTAGGTGTTTCTCCTGCCGTAGCTGCTTCAGTCTTGCAGACAGGTTATATATCATTTGTTTCACCTCAAGCGGTTGTATTTTATCTTGTTTCGGTATTCAGTTGGGCGATTGGAGTGCAACAGTATGTAGACCGCAGAGCAAAGAAAAAGGCTGATACTCACAGCGAATGAGTACCAGCCATAAAAGATATGAAGCGTTGCAAAAAACGCCGTATAAATGCAGATAGTTTATTGCAAAAGCTTTTGCAAGCATCACACCGCCTTTGAAGCCTTAAAACCGCATGGGCGAAATATTACAAAATACCATCGTATTTTATAAGGCAGTATCAGCCGTTGCCTTGTGCGCTGCAAGCACGGGGAAAGGGGCGAGGCAAGCGCAGCGGCAGTCTATATAGCACATGACAGCACAGCGGACAATATACAGCCATACAGACATAGCGAGAGCGGCACACGATACAGCGGCACAGACAGCAGCGGTATCAAGTAGCCTGCATAGACACAAAGGCAGAGAGCGCAAAGGCAGCCAGTGAGAACAGCGGCATATACAGCAGCGCACAGGCACAAGGGCAACGAAGCAGCGATAAGAAAGCGGCGATTTGCATTCATAATATCCTTGCAGGACTGCCAGCCGCCGACACGCCACCCCCCCACCCCCGGTTTTGGCGGTGGTATGAAAATGAAGCTCTGTCAAAGGGTAGAGGTCATTTTATTTCGACCTTTTTCTCAACCTTCGTCAAAAAATTTCGGTCTAAATGAGGTTAGCCTGTTCCATGAACTCTTTTAGGATTTTAGCAGATTTGGCATAGCCGCGAGCCTTTGCCTCCGGCTCTCTCCGTCCTGTTGTTCTGAGAAACCGCTCCAACTGCTTTTGATACTCGTCTATGCTCAACTCGCCGCTGAAAAGGTCATATAAATCTACGCCGAGGGCGGCGTTGTTAGGCTGAGAAGCAAAGATAGCGTCTGAAAAAATCGTTGTTGCGGTGCTTTTGCTCACATCGCTTTGTCCTGCCATATAATCCAGAAAGGCTTTTTTGATTTGCCGCTTCTGGCTGATGAACTGCTCTGTGCAAGCTATTTTGCCATCATTTTTTGGCAGATTGGCGAGGGCGTATTCACAGCATTGTACCACAAGCTGATTAAAAGAAATGTCCTCATTTGCAGCGATTTCTTCCAACTGCTCTATCAAAGTGTTCGACATACGGATTGTTTTGTTGGACGCTTCATTTTTCTGAACAATAAACATAATCATCACCCTCCCATTTTCTATAAACATTCTACATCAAATTAGCAAAGATATATACAGTCAAAATAATAATAAAAAAGTGCTTGCAAAATTAGCGTATAGATGTTATTGTAATTATGCAAATAGTTTATTACAAAAAAGGAGGGCGCAACAATGAAGTTTGGATATGCAAGAGTAAGCACCGAGGAGCAGAGCCTTGACCGTCAGATTGACGCACTCAACAGCTATGGCGTGGACGAACTGCTGACCGAAAAAATGACAGGCACGAAGCGCAACCGACCCGAACTGGATAGGCTGCTGGACAAGCTGCGTAACGGTGACACCGTTGTTATCGAAAGCCTGTCTCGGTTAGGACGCTCCACAAAGGACTTGCTCGCACTGGTCGAGCATTTTGAAAAACAGGGGGTTGTGCTTATCAGTCTGAAAGAGAGCATTGACATCAGCACACCGACTGGCAAGCTGCTTGTGACTGTCCTCTCTGCCCTGTGCCAGTTCGAGCGTGATTTGACCGTGCAGCGGACAAACGAGGGCTTGACCTCTGCCAGAGCGAGAGGGCGCAAGGGCGGCAGACCGCCGAAGGACGCAAAGACGATGGAAAAGGCTTTGAAGCTGTATGACGCAAAGGCACACAGCATAGCCGAGATTTGCGAGATTTGCGGTATCTCGTCTGGAACGCTGTATAATGCGCTGCACCAGCGGGCGGCAGCTTGCTGACGTGAGAGAGGGGCGAGAGCATGGCGAAAACGGATATATGCGCCTATGTGCGTGTCAGTACTAAGGACAAGGAGCAGTTGAGTTCGTTTGAAAATCAGATGAGCTATTTTCAGCGTGAGTTTGGCGAGAATGATAGCTATAATCTTGTTCAGTTGTATGCAGACTGCGGACGGAGCGGCACAAGTTTGAATCGTCCAGCATTTGACAAGATGATTGCAGACGCAGGTGTGGACAAAAACCATATGAACGGTGATTTGTTCCGCATTGTCGGTAGACCGAAGTTCAGCCGTATACTGATAAAGAACACGAGCCGTTTTGCACGAAATGTCAGCGCCGATATGCTTTTGAAAACGCTGCGTAAGAATGGCGTATATGTAGATTTCGTAGACACGAACTTGTCTACCGAGCGTGACAATGACATTATGACGTTGCAGCTATTACAGGTTTTGGACGAAAACGAAAGCCGCGACAAGAGCCGCAAGGTGCTGTTTGGCATACAGGAGGGCATCAAGCGGGGCAATATCCATACGCACGGCAATCTGTACGGCTACAAGTATTATCCGAAGCCAGAGAACAGACTGGAAGTGCGTGAGGACGAAGCAGAGGTTGTGCGGCTGATATTTGACCTGTATGCAAACAAGAATATGGGCGTTCAGCGCATCGGCGAGTATTTGACCGAACACGGCATATTCACAAGACAGGGCAAGCCGTTCAGCGGCAGAAGCCTTTTAATCATACTGCGGAATATCACCTATACGGGGCGAGGGGTACGCAACCGCTTCACAACAGGCTTGGTATTTGAAAAGCACCCTGTCAGAGAAACAGGAAATGCCGTGATATTTGAAACGGACAAAGTACCTGCCATTATTGATATGGAAACCTTTGAGAAAGCGCAGAGCGTACTTGAAAGCAAGGTGCAGCACCAAGAGCGCAAGGGTATCTATACAGGCAAGACAGACTTTGCGGGTAAATTGGTATGCGGCTGCTGCGGCGCACACTACTTTTCATCTGGCAGCGATTATGTCAAGTCCGCTGGCGGCAGAGTGCGGACATACGCCTGCAAAACCAAGCGCACGATGAAGCGAGACAAGGACGGCAACAGGGTCATGCTCTGCAACAATCCGAACGTGTCTGAAACAAAGATAAACCGTATGCTGCAAAGCCGCGCATTCGGCAACAGCCTTTTCATTCGCTTTCATACTGGCATAGAGGAATTAGAGGGTATTCGGGCGGCGCTGGAAAGTCAGATTGACAAGCAAACAGCCGATGAAGTAAGCTATATGAAAGAGCAGCTTGCAGAGATTATCACGCAAAAGGACAAGCTGTTAGACCTCTACCTGTCTAATATGTTCAGCAAGGAGCAGTTGGACGAGAAAGCCGAGCCGCTCAAAGCCGAGGAAGAACGGCTGCAATACGCCATAAAGCAGCTATCCCGCTCCAATGAGGAAATACAGGCGGATATTGCAGCGGTAGACGAAGCGATTGCATATTTGCAGGAGCAAAGGGAGATTTGGCGCAAGGAGTTCAAGACAATTAGCAGAGAAGAAAAGATTGCGGGATTGGAAAGCATTACCGTCAATCCAGACGGTACGCTCACCTTTAAGCAGAAAGGTATTGAGGAAGTGGATCATCTCTTGACAAACGCTCATAGAGTGCGGTGATTTTTGGTTCTTTAGGCATTTGTTCTACCTCCTTTCTTATGGAATCTTTCAATTTAGGACAATCAAGTTTATCGTCCTATTAAAGTATAGCCCTCCGGGGACAGCTCGATGGCGGTGACGGTCTCGCCGTAGTTCGCCGCCCAGCTATCGAAATGCTGTAAGCCCTGCTCCTCCAGCGCCGACATCTGCAAGTAACGCTGGATGGTGTAAAGCTCCACCATACTATTGGAAATGGGGGTGCCGGTGGCAAAGACAATGCCGCGCCCTCCGGTGATCTCGTCGAGGTAGCGGCACTTCATAAATAAATCGCTGGATTTCTGCGCTTCGGTCTGGGCAATACCGCCCACATTCCGCATTTTCGTGTAGAGAAAGAATAGTGATAGGTAATCCTTTGGACGTAGTATGTGGCCGCAGGCCACATACTCGTTTCCTCTGGATTTTCCCCCACCTCACGCCGGGCGTGCACCTTTCAGCGCACCCGGCGTTCCATCAAACTGATTTACTTTCTTCCTTCAGATTTCAATACCACTGCACCCTCACAGGTACAGCGTACTCACAAATTTCACGGTTTGAGTTTTTCTCGGTATTTCATAATTTTGCGTACCACCTTTGCGTCCAGCTCAGGCGGTATTGGGCTGTTATGAACCATGCGGTGGCACGATTCGCACAGCCATGCCAGATTGGGAACTTTATTGATTCTTTCGATTGGAAGCTGGTTGTCGATGTGGTGACAGTGTTTTGGAACTGTTATGGAAAATGGTTTCCCGCAGCATTTGCACTTTCCCTTATCCCGGTTATAGGCGTATTCCCGGTTCATGAAGTATTCAAAGTTTGCTTTCCAGCCCTTTCCGTCTGCATAGCAGGCAAGGGCGATATCCTCCGGGGTGTTGATGGATGGCCGGTCACAGGGCAGCAGTTTGTGTTTGTTCCGGTAGTTCACATACCGCCTGCGGCCTTCCGCCGTGTAAGGGGTCATCTTCTGGTCAAACGGCTTGCGCTCATGTCGGCTGTGCGTGATAAACGCATAGGTGATTCCAAACCATTTTCCCTCGATGGGAATTGCAAAGGTTTTGCTCTCATATCCTTCGTGCCTGTGCGGAAGATTGCAGAGTGTTTTCAGCGGAACCTGCATCTGGTTATACTGTTTCGGGAACAGCTTTTTCCAAACGGCCAGTGCCGCATTGTTTACCCTGCGGTCGATTGCATGATAGGCGTGTGAACAGATGGATGGCTGGTAATATTGCGCCAGCCCCAGAATGATGGAATTCACATACTGTATCTGGGCGGCCTGTGTGTTGGGCTTTGAATATAGCTCAATACGGTGTACCTGTTCCAGCAGACTGGCAATCTTTTTAGACAGCCGTTCCATGTCCGGCAATGGTTTTCCCACCAGATGTTCCGTCCACGTTGCAGGGTCAGGCGTTTTGCGCTTTCGCTCCGCCTTGACGATGTAACCGAGAAAATGTATCCCTCCCTTCCGTAAATCGGTCACATAGGTCTTTTCCTGCGACAGTTCCAATTTCAGTTTTTGCCTAAAGTATTTTGTCAGCTCACGCTTCATACGGAACGCTTCCTTTTCCGTAGAAGTCAGCACCACCCAGTCATCGGCATAACGGAAGTTATACTTTGGAGTGGTTCCTGCCCATTTCAGCCTTCGGGTATCATTGCATTTGTGTTTGCATTTACGATGCGGCTCCATGTAGGTTCGCCCCACATACCAGTCAAAATCATTCAGATATATATTCGACAGCAGAGGGGAGAGGATTCCTCCCTGCGGTGTGCCGGTTTCCGTTTTGTGGTACAAATCCCGTTCGATATACCCGGCTTTCAACATTTGGCTGATGATTTTCAGCACCCGTTTGTCATGGATGCCCATTCGCCATACTTTTTGAAGCAGTATCCGGTGGCTGATGTTGTCAAAACACCCTTGAATGTCACCTTCCACTGCCCATACAGCCTGGTAGGGGGATTTACACCCGGCATTGATTACATTGATAATATCCCGGATTGCGTGCTTTTGTGCCCGGTAGGGGCGGAAGCCGTAGCTGTGCGGATAAAATCTCGCTTCGCATATTGGTTCTATGATTAGCCGCACACATTCCTGTATGATTCTGTCCAGTACCGTAGGGATTCCCAGCGGCCGCATTTTGCCGTTGCTTTTTGGAATATATTCACGGCGGGCTGGTTTGGGCTGGTATTTGCGAAAACACGATTGAATCAATAAAATCAGTTCATCTTTTGGCATTTGCAGATATTTGTCCATTTTCATCTTATCCACTCCGGCGGTTTTACTGCCCTTATTGGACTTGATGTTATGGATGGCGGTCACAATGGTGACTTCGTGCGCCATTGCTTCCACCAGTCCGGTGAACGAAACGCCTTGCCCGGATTTCTCATAGAGCATATCCTGAATGGCTTTCAGTTCCGTTTCCGTTGAAAATCTGACGTTCAAATGCACAAGGCTTTCACCTCGCAGTTCGTCACCCATCTTTCAGGGAGTTATTGGATTTTCGTTTTGTGAAATTTGTGAATCAGTTTGACTCGTACCCTTCGCCGTGGGACATTTCAGCCCCGTGTAGCTGGCGTTACCCAGCCGCAGACTACTATGGTACGGCTGACTTCCTGTATTCTTCATTGTGCTGTAACACTCCAAATACAGGCTCTC
>ERZ780226.2252-NODE-2252-length-13580-cov-3.214640_pt1 | contig 13580 bp, 10 predicted proteins | sample MGYA00511165_ERZ780226 | MGnify/ENA primary metagenome ERZ780226 (study PRJEB29588, sample SAMEA2152373) | human gut metagenome | biome: human gut; feature: human-associated habitat; material: faeces | place: Denmark | collected 2008/2010 ...
CGCAGGAATACTTTGTGTATTTCAAGGTTTTACAAACGCATTTCTGGTGGAAAAGCTCCGTCAGAATCCGCAGACGCATTTGTGCGGTGTTGCCATAGAAAACTTAAAATTGCGCAGACCCTCGACTATCTTACCAATGCGTTTCGCACGGAATCCTCTCACGATTTGGTACGGCAGCTGGAAATCTGCGGCGTACATATTGGAAACGGGAGCTATCTGACGGTTGTGATTCAGCCGGAAAAGCGGGACTATTTCCCCATTGATGGCAAGCTGGACTCCGAGCGGGAGCTGCAAAACGAAATCATCTGCGATATGATCCGGTCCTATTTTCTCGGAAAATCCCTGATCTACCCAACAGAATTCGGCGGAATGGTAGTAGCAATCAACTATTTTTCCACGGAGCACAATCGAGACGTCACAGAGATCCAGCAGCTTAGCGGAACAGAATGGAGAAAATTCCAGCTTGCGGTCTACGAGCAATACCATATCCGGCTGCAAATCGCAGTCAGCGCCGTACATGACGGACTGCGCGGCATACACGAGAGCTATGATGAGAGCCGCGATTTAATGGCGTATGCAAATTTTGCAAAGCCGGACTTTTGCCAGGCGCCGCAGGAAACCGCCTCCATGCCGACGTTTCTTGAAGATATCAACCGGCTGCTGCAGGTCGTCCAGCATACGGTTTTCAGAATGTTTCATGAGGAATATACCCCTGCGGTTGCGGAGGAAATCAGCGGAAAGCTGCTGGTGGACACGCATCATCCCCGGCGGCTGGTGCAGAATCGCTGCCATATTTTCTTCTCGCTGCTGATTCTGGAGCTGCAGCGCAACGGTCTGGATCTTACCCGTTCTACCAATAACGCTCTTAATTTTAACGAGCTGCTGGAATACCGCTCCATTGATGAGCTCAACCAGCGGATTGATCTGGTGCTTTCCGATATCTTTGAGCAGTACAGCCCACGGAGACGAAAAGCCGGACAGGAATTCTGCCTGATGAACGTGATCAATTTTGTCCATGAGCATCTGTTTGACAGCAATCTCTGCGTGGCAGGAATCGCCGCCGAGATGAACCTGACGCAGTCCAATCTATCCTATCATTTTAAGCACGAAACCGGAAAATCACTGTCCGATTATATCGGAGAGAAGCGCACGGACTATGCTATGAAGCTGCTCCGGGAAACGGATGCAACCGTTGAGGACATTTCCAACCGGTGCGGATATGGCAGCACCATGTCCATGTATCGTGCCATACGAAAAGCAACCGGGCTGACACCGATTGCCTACCGCGAAATGGCGTACTAACGAAATTACATTTTTCATGCCGCATTCTGAAGGAATGCGGCATTATCATTATATTCGTTATATCATAATATCAAATGTAAGTGTGAACGCATGTATTGCATAGTGTTAATGTAATGAAGTTGAACGTTGAAATGATGGTCACAGCTGTTATAATGGCAATAGATTCAAATCAGCAGGAAAGGAGGGTATAATCAAATTGATGGCGGCAAAGGGCGTTTTTCCGGCGAAGTTTGACACAAAGAAACCGTCCACAATGCTGTATATGGAGGTTACGATCATCATTGCAATGGTGGGCAGCGTAAAGCGAAGCAGCTTTTTGTAAGTAAAATGTTCAGATAGCTGGATTTGCATAGAAACTCCTTTTTCGTTTATAGTTTTTCAATTTCGCGGCGAAAGCACTCGTTGTATTTTTCAATCAGCTGGAGGTGCGCACTGATTTCTTCCTCGGTCCAGCTGTTAAATGCAGCCATTTCGGCATCAAACAACTTTGCGGCAGTTTCCCTGATATATTGTGTGCCTTTTTCGGTTAAAACAATCCTTTTTGCGCGCCCGCGATAGGGCTCCAGGTATAAAATATCTGCTGCTTCCAAACTGCGAATGGCGGAATTTACGGTTTGACGGCTGATGCCGGAGCTTTTATAGACATCGCTGAGCAGACAGCCGGGACCAATGTCATAGATTGCATACAGGACATTGGAAACACTGTCGCTGATTTTGAGCTTTAATGCTGCATGGTGATAAATTGCATCGGTTTCCTGCATCAGATAGTTGATTTTGTGAATTAAATTCTGCCGGGCATTTTCCATCATGTTCCCTCCAATGTACGAAATCGGACAAAACGCATTATAGTACGATTTCGTACATATGTCAAGAGAAAATGGTACAAAAGAAAATCAGAGAGCACCTGCTTGCTTGCAGGCACTCTCTGCTGGTTGGAATAGAAGGAATGATTATAGTTCTATAACGGAGGTGGTTCCCTCACATTGCAGGGTGACGGTGGATGTTCCCGGACGCTTTTCCAAAATCAGCTGTCCGCAGCCCGAATACAATCTCCCGGTAATAGGAAGCCGGTCTGCGGCGACCGGTTAAGTCAAAGTCGCCCACATAGGGGAGCTGAGCCGGAAAATCAGCCATAAAGCCTCCTTCGCCTGGGACATAGCCGGGAATTCCAACGCCGGCTTCTCCGAGATAATCCCATCCCGCCCAGGTGAAATCACCAATGACATGGTTCATATGCAGGACGCAGTCCCAGTTTCGCGCAATCTCCGGGGGATAGGTTTCGGTGCCCAGAATGATGCGGTTGGGGTAGCGCTGTCCATCCATTTCATATCGTATAATTCGGCAAGGATCGTCAAAGCCCGCAGACGCAATTATGCGGTGTTGCCCTAAATCTGGCTTGCCTTTGCAAAGGCGTCTCTGGTGCAGGTTTGAAGATTTCTGGTTCCGTTGCAGTCGCCCACTGCGTAAAACTCCGGCGCACAGTCCGCATATTGCATGGCTGCGGCAGTCTCGGATACAACGCCGCCGCTGATGACGACATCGTCAAATTCTCCGGTGATATCCGGACCATCCCCAATCCGATAGGTTACGCTTTTTTCCGTAACCGCTTCGTAGTGGACATTGGTGACGGGGATAATGCGCGCATAGTTTTCCCAGCTGGCAAAGGTACGGACCATACCGCTTTTGTCCACGCCAACGTGATCCATGCCGATGTTGTGCAGCGGCGGCGCGTCCTTGGCAATCACGTCCTGACGGGTAAACACATAAACCGTATGCCCGTGCTCCGCCAGATACATGGCGGTTTCCGTGCCGGTGTGAGAGCCGCCCAGCAGCGCAATCCTGGCGCCCAGCCGGTCCTCGTGACCGATGATATCCCAGCAGGTGCGGAAGGTTCCGGTCATACTTTTGCAGATGCCCGGTACAATGTGCCGGGAGCCGACAGCGGAGATCACACAGTCATAGTGCGCCTCCTTGAGCTGCGCCGGAGTCAGGGCAACGCCGGTGTGAATTTCCACCTTCCATGCCTTAAGCTGCCGTTCCAGCCACAGCCGATAGTCCTTCAGCAGCCATTTGAAGGAGAAATAGTCCGCATGGCGAAGCTGACCGCCCAGATGGCTTTCCTTTTCGTACAGCGTAACCGAATGACCGCGCTTGGCTGCGACCATTGCGGCTTCCATACCTGCCGGTCCGCCGCCGATGACGGCAACACGCTTTTTCTTTGTGGTCGGAGCCACCAGACGTTCCAGCTTGTGCTGCATGCCCAGCGTGGGATTGACGGAGCAGACGCTGATCCAGGGGGCGCGAACCAGACCGTGGCAGCGGTTGCACTTGATACAGGGCACGATGTCCTGCGCACGATCCTGCCGTATTTTCTCATAATAGTCCGGATCGGCGTAAAAGGCTCTGCCCATGGCAATCATGTCGCATACGCCGCTTTCCAGCAGCTGCTCTATCTGACCGGGGGCTTGGAATCCGCCGTTCAGGGCAATGATGCCCCGGAAGCCCGATTGACGAATGGCTTTTGCGCAGGAAACGGTTCCCGGTGTGCCGGTATAATTATAGGTGGTGGGCTGGGCAAGGAAGGCATCATGCTCCCGCAGCTGCAGCACGTCAACGATGCCGTCGAATGCGCGGAGGAATTCCAGCGTATCCTCCAGCTGATAGCTGCCCTTTGGCTGTGCGGTGCGGATTTTGTTTCCCAGGGCATCTACCTGAGCGTCAAAATCCCCGCCGTAGCCCAGAGGAAGCTCGCCTGCCATAACGGCTTCTATCAGAAAATCCTGCCCCAGCGCCTGCTTGACTGCGGAAAGACAGCGGTGCAGCAGGCGGGTCCGATTGGTGACGCTGCCGCCGTAGGCATCCTGACGTTCCTTCGGCTGCCAGCCCACATAGCCGTCCGTGCGAATGGTAAGCCCGTCGTAGCCCAGACTGCGGTAGAGGGAGACCTTTTTCACAAATTGGTCTACCATCTCCTGCATCTTTTCCTCGGAAATGGGCTGAGTCTGGCGGGTGGTTCCCTTCAGAAATTCAAAGATTTCTCCGCCGTGCAGGGAATAGCCTTCGGGATAGGTCAGCTCCGTTTTTAAAAGCAGCTTTGTACCAAGAAAGTGCAGCTCCTCTGCCAGTTCTGAAAGCTTATTCTGCACAGACGGGTCCCGCATATCAAACATGGGCATATGGGCGGCATCGGGCATTCCGCCGCCTTGAAAGCGCATTTCGGGATAGCCGCCGCATTCGTCCAGGGGAATCATTGCCGCGCCGTTTTTTGCAACGGAGGAAAAGAACGCCATCATTGCATCGCTGGGGTAGGTTTCCGGTCCCTGAAGATAGTGCGGCAGAGCGCAGGAGGAATAGATGTGCGATTTTAAAATCACATTCCCGATTGTAAGCGGCTGTGTAATCTTCCAAAACTGATTCATGGTTCTCTCTCCTTAGGTTGTATGCAGCACCACCGGTCCAAGCAGCCCTGCATCGGTATTCAGTTCCGCTGCCTGTACGCCCGGCATAGGCGGCAAATGATTGCCGAACAGCGCTTCACAGGTGCGATTGTGTTTTTGCATCACGCCATACAGGTTGGAGCCCACCCGGATTTCCAGATGATTATGCCCCTGCCGGACATTGGAAAGCAGCAGCTGCGGGGTGACCACATTGCCGCCCGGTACGATCTGACCGTTCAGAAATACCTGATAGCAGTCCGAAACCTGCCCCAGCTCCAGCGCATATGGCGCTGGCTGCTCGGCAAAAAAGTCGGTGGTATACACGCCGGTGCCGGAGCAGGGCTGACCCATCAGGGTTTCCCAGGAAAGCAGCGGCGTGTGGTGGAAGGTACAGGTTGCCTTTTCCGTTTCCAGATGGGATTCCGAAGCCGGCTGCCAGGTGGTAAGCGTCAAATCCCAGCGGGAAAGCTGCTGCTGCCGCCGGAATACCGGGAGCGGTTCCGCCTCCACGGGTTCTTCCGTTACCATCAGGAGTGCCGCGTCGTTTCCGTTCAGGTGCAGCATTACCGTAACGCTGCCCGGTTCGGCGCGCAGCGTGGGCAAAATGAAAGCCTTGCCGGTCCAGGGGTCCAGCCGGTAGACGCTGCCGGTTCCCTTTAATGTGAGCTCCGTATGAATGGCGTTTCCGGGCAGCGTGGTTTTTTGGTTGCCGGCTTGCTTTTCCTGGGCAAGCAGATAGTAATAATCCCCGCAGTGATTGGCGCGGTGGGCGCATAGCAGCCCTGTGGGGGCTTTTGGCATGGCTGCCGGAAGGATATTTAGCCGAGATAGCAGATTCACGGCGTCTTGCAGTCCTGCAAGCTGATGAACGTTTTCCTGGGCAAGCAGCTGCTGCATTGCCCGGTCAATGCCGGTTTCCCGGGCAAACGGACTGCGGCTGGGCACAGCACCCACAATGAGAATCGGCAGCCCCTTTTGTGCATACCGAGTCAGGCATCGGACGCCGTGGAGGGAAATGGTCTGCTGGTTGAGCAGCAGGATACCGCGATAGCCCGGACCGTTGGGCAGCAGCATGCCGTCTTTTACCTCCAGCTCCGGCTGCATCAGGCTGGGACTGAGATAGTCCAGACTGTAGCCATGGGTTTCCAGCGTGTCCTCCATGGAATAGTCCGGGGCAAGGTTGTTCTCGTAATAGCTGTGATGGTAGACGGCAAGATCTACTTTCGCGGTGCCATACTGCAAAAATGTTTGCTGCCGCGTGATTGCGTCATTGGCGGCACGACAGTACTGCCAGCTTGGAATCCGGCTGCCCAGTTCCTCGCCAAACAGCGGCGTCATGGGGCTGTAGCCGGGCCATTGCTCCCGGGAATCCTCCAGGTCGGTCCGGTATGCATAGCCGTGCCAGACGGCATAGTTGACGCCGGAGACAAAACAACGATAGGTATGGAACAGCAGCTGCCGCCAGGTTTGCCGGTAGCCTGCCCCCAATACCGGCGCAAGCTCTGCGGAATAAACCGGCTTATTCTGCACATGAACGGTTCCAGCCTGATTCCGATAGCCGTCGATGCTGTCGGTAAAGCCCAGACGCTCGGTTTCCGGGCAATGAATCGCCGTGGATACCTGCGCCATTTCACTGTGGATGCCATAGCAGGACTGGGCGCGCAGGCGAAGCCGGTTGGCTTCACACCAGCGGGAAAATGCGGAAAAGTAGTTTTCCCGCAGCAGCTCCGTGAGAACCTGGTCATAATCCCGCTGCAAGGCTGCATCCTCCGGGGCATCGGAAAACAGGCGGGGCAGCTCCGGCAGCAGATCATAGCCTCTGCGCCGCCGAAATTCCGGCAGCATGCCATGGCTCCAAAGCCGTTTTGTGCCAAGCTCCAGCGAGTCCAGGAACAAATATCGGGCGTAATCCCGTATGAGCTGCTTTAGCTCCGGGTCCTGCTCCAGCGTCCGGTTCCACCATGCGATGACCGCGCCGGATCCGTCCGGATGAAAATGGTCGATGGCAGGATTGCCTCGTACCAGAATCCCGGTGGGAAGCTCCCAAAAGCTGAGAAGCTCCCATTCTCCTTCGCTGGGGGGCGTCCATTCCAGGAAGAGGGCAGGGGTTGACGTCAGCGAAATCCAGCCGTCGGTCCCTTCCATTTGGAACACAGTATCTCCGGAGGCTGGATTGCGGATCACAGCGCCCAGGAAAATGCCCTGTTCCACCGGGACACGGCGGTCAAAGTCGTGGTTCCCATTGCCGCCGGGTCTTGGCAGCGGTGCGGGGATGGACCAGCGGATGGGCGCCCGGGGCAATGTTTTTGTGTCGCTGCACTGCACCAGCTCTTTTTCGGAGCCACTGCCATAGAGCTCCAGACCGATGGCGGTGGTCACCCAATGGACACCGGGCATAAAGTCCACCTTCATGTTCCGTTTCCCGGCTTCCCGCAGGATGACCTTAAAATGGGAAAACCACTGAGGGCTGCCCCAACCGTCTCCGTTCTGATTCTGGCAGGAAAGCTCCACTGCGCCGATTCCAGCCCGGTGCATATCCTCCAGCTCACGAATCAGTTCCCGGTCATCCAGCTTCGCACCGGGCAGCCACCAGCGGATGCCCGGACGCATATCGGGATCACAGGCGGAAAATCGTGTTAGAAAAGCTCGCATCTGCCACACTCCGTTCTTTCTTTAATCGCCTCCCCAAATGGAGAGGCGATCAAAGCGGTTATTTTACATAGGTGTCATAGGCGGACTGATAGTATCCAATGCAGTCCTCAATGCCCATCTGCCGCAGCTGGTCCTGGAAGCTCCCAATTTCGCTGAGGGACTTGCCGCCGTTGATGAATTTAGCAACACTTTCAAGGATCAGGGTCTGGATATCCGTCCAGATTCTGTCGAACTGGGTTTGATCCTCCTCCAACAGGGTGACATAGGTGGGAATGTCATTGTTGGCATCCCGATTGCCGTACCACACGCTGGTCAGAGAATTAAACGTATCGGAATAGACGGCGCTGGCGCGGTTGGGGTTATACTGTCCGCCCAGTCTCCGGAAGGCATAGACGTCCAGCGCAATGTTGGTGGAGAAGCCCTCGTCACCGGTCACACCGGCGGGATCGGTCACCACGTCCATAAACTGCGGCTCACCGTTTTCCATGGTCCAGGAGACATTTTCTACGCCATAGTTGGTGAGATAGTAGCCGTCCTCGGAATAGAGATAGTCCATAAATCTTGCCGCAAGCTCGGGGTATTCGCACTGGCTGGTGATGGTGTTGGAATAGTCGCCTACATGGGACATGTATCCGCCGATATGGAGGGTGTCGCCTGCTTCCTTTACGGGGCTGGGACAGGGGACAACGGTTCCGCCCGCCATGCCGCTCAGCACATCACAGGCATCCCGGTAGAAGTAGAATGCACCGGTTTTCTGTGCCATCAGGTCGTCGGCATAGGCGTCGGGCATCTCCTTGGAGACAAAGTCGTTTCCAATGTAGCCCTTTTCATACCAATCGTGCATCATGGTGATGTAGTCCGTGAAGCCATCCTCCAGATAGCCGCATTTTACCGTACCGTCCACCTGATAGAAGGGATAGCCGTCCTCCTGGAACGTTACATAGCCGGGGGACAATGCCACGCCGTAGCCGGCAGAGAACGTCTCATTGATGGGAATACCGGACTGCTGTACGCCGAATGCCAGGGTTGCGCCCTTTTCGTTGGTGAAGGCAGCAAGCACCTGATCCCAATCGTCATAGGTGACCGGCAGGGAAAGACCGCAGTCATCCAGCCAATCCTGACGAATGAACAGACCCAGGTTTTCACCCGCGGACTCCGGTACATATTCGTAAACTGCAACAATGGCGCCGTTTGCGGTTTTGGTTTCCAGCGCGAAATCCTGATCGTCATTCAGAACCTTCTGATAGTTGGGCATATCCGACGCAATCAGCTCGGTAATATCCAGGAATACCTCATCCCGGACCATCTGATCGGGGCTGTTTACAAAGTCTATCGCGTTATAGATGAGATCGGTATAGTCGCCGCTGGCAATCATAATGTTCAGCTTTTCGGAATAGGTTTCGGAATCGGATTCAATGGGCTCAATGGTAACGTTGGTGAGCTCCTCCAGATGCTGAAGCGCAACGTTGTCCGCCATGGAGTCCAGATACTTTCGGTCATTGGCGCTGAGCAGAGAGGTGAACCAGGTCAGGGTTACCGTTTCATCGGTCAGCGGAAGGGAGATTTCCTCCAGAGCGGAGCTTTGTTCGGACGCTGCTGCGCTGTCTTCCTGGGGTGCAGCCTGCGAAGACTGCTCTGCCGGCGCTGTGTTGGAGTCTGCTGCTGTGGGCTCAGACTGTGCGGGATTCCCTGCGGATGTGGCGGAATCTCCGCAGGCGGTGCAGAGAACAAGCAGCATTACAGCAGCCAAAAGAACTGCCAGCAGACGAGGTTTCTTTTTCATTTCGGGGCCTCCTTTTATTTTGTAACAGCCTTATTATAAGCGGAGGTGCAGCCCTTGTAAAATATCTATATGGATTTAGGTATATAGATTTTCATATGGCTATATTTACAATTCGGAGGGATTTGTGCTATAGTGGGGGCAGAAAGGGCGTGACGGAGCATGAATCTCAACCGCTTAAGCTACTTTGTTGCACTGGCAGAATGTAAAAATATCACCCATACGGCGGCAAAGCTGTATATCGCGCAGCCAAATCTCAGTAAGCAGATTTCCCTGTTTGAAGAAGAAGTGGGCGTCAAGCTGTTTGAGCGATCCCGAAACGGCGTTGAGCTGACACTGGCGGGAGAGCTGGTTTATGATAAGCTCAAGCACATTCCCGCACTGATTGAAACGACCTTTGAACGGGCAAGAACGCTGGATGCCGCCCATACGGAGGTGCGAATCGGCGTATTGGAGGGCTTTGATTTTATTCGTCAGCGGTATACCACCTTACAGTCCCTGTATCCGAATTATCGGTTCATATTTGAACGGCGTTCCTATGAGGCGCTCAATGCCCGGCTGGCAGAAGGAAAATATGACGCGATTATCACCATGGGCTGGGAGGGGAATACAACGCTGCCGCCCAACGTCACCTGTGCAAATATTAAGCCTCTGGATGTGGGAGCACTGATTTGTACGGGGCATCCGCTGGCAAATGCGGCGTCTCTGAAGGAACTGGAAAACGTTCCGTTTGTGGCGCTGGATCCGCAGATTTCTCCGGCATCCTACCAGCTGGTGCGCAATGTATGCCGCATTTACGAAATTGCTCCCAGAAACTTTTATTTTGTGGAGAATTTTGAGGATTTGCTGCTGAATATAGAGACAAATTTGACGGTAGGAGTTCTGGGCTGCAATAACGGCATTCGGGCAAAATCCGAAATTCGAACCATTCCCATTGACGACCGGGGGATGTATCAGGAGGTTGTTTGCTGGGAGCGGGCAAACCGGAATCCGCTGGTTCAGGATTTGATTCGCGTTTCCCGGGAGCTGGCGAAGAAGGAGACAGTGGAGAAAACGGTGTAACCGTTCAGTAAAGCTGGAAATATGCTTGAAATCAATCCAAGATTCGGATAAAATATGGTGGAATGTCGATTTCAGAACCAACGGGTCAGGACAAATTGAAGAACGGGGATGAAAGAATGAAAACAAAAACAGGGATCGTGTGGCTGCTATTGCTTTTTGGAATGCTGATTTTGCCGGGCTATGCAATAGACGGTCTGGAGGATACGCCGCCGGCAGCCTATACGGCGCTGTTTGATGCGGAAGCAGAACACAATGCGGTGCAGGCAGCGCCGCAGAGACAGGAGACAATTCTGGAGGGAACGTCCATCCTGTGCATCGGCGACAGCGTTATGGCGGGATATGGGCTGGAGGACCCACAGCAGTCCTGGGTGTCCATGCTGGGCAGCTGCTATGGAATGCAGGTGACCAATTGTGCCATCAGCGCCTCCACCATTGCATCGGCGGATCAAAAGGGCTACATGGTGGGCGGCTGCTATGAACCGATGGTGGAGCGGGAGCTGCCGGACGGGAATTACGATCTGATTTTGGTGGAAGGCGGGGGAAACGACTGGTACTGTGCGATTCCATTGGGAGACTCCCTGACAGAGCGAGATCCGAAAACCTTTCAGGGGGCAATCAATGGAATGATCGACCGGCTTCAGGAGAAATACCCCAAATCTGTGATCCTGTTCATGACACCGTGGATTCCCAAAAATCGTGCACCGTCCTCTTATGCGACTGAGGCGGAGTATCAGGAGGCGATGACCCAGGTGTGTGCAGCCCGGGGGATTCCCTGCTATCAGGCGCGTGATCCGGAGATCAGCGGGATTTACGCCAATAAGCGGGAGTTCCGTGAGCAGTATTTCCTGACGAAAACGGATGCATGGCACTTGAACCCGGAGGGGCATGCGCTGTTTCTACCGCATATTGCCCAGTGGCTGGAGGAGCAGACTGAGGAGTATGTGCTGGTTGCAGGATTCCGGGATGTCAAGCGTCAGGCATGGTATGCCGATACTGTGGAATATATGGCGCAGCGGGAATTGATGAATGGAACGGAGCAAAATCAGTTTTCGCCGGACGCGGAAATGACCCGCGGTATGCTGATTACAGTGCTCTATCGTGCGGCGGGTGCGCCGGATATGACAGGCGAATCCATGCCCTTTGTGGATGTGCCCCGGTGGCAGTTTTACTACGATGCCGTGCTGTGGGCGTATCAGCAGAGCATTGTTACGGGCGCGGATGCAGCGCACTTTGCGCCGGATCGGAATCTGACCCGGGAGGAGATGACGACGATTCTGTACCGCTGGTGGACAAAGGAACACCCAAATGCAGCCGTGGATGAACCGGCAAAGGAAAACGAAGCAGAGTTTTCCGATTGGAATCGCGTGGCGGAATATGCCCGTAAAGGAATGTCCTGGGCGGTCGCGCATGGCATTGCGCTGGGCACCGGCAGCGGACGGCTGGAGCCCAGGTCCTTTGCAACCAGAGCCCAGGTGGCAGCGATGCTCCAGCGTTATTGGGAAAACAGCGACTGGAAGGAAGCAAAATGCCAGTGAGATAAGGGTACAGTGCTAAGATCGCAACGGCGTCGTTGACGAATTGAAAAAGTTGTGTTATCATCTATCTATATCACCCGAAGGGAGCACTTGCCATGGACATCACAAAACGGCAAATTACAAAGATATCCCGAGAAGCCTCGAAGCTGGCAGGCAGGATGCTCCGGGACCAGGGGGTTGGAACGGCGGAGTTCGACGTGATCCATGTGATCCGAAAAAATCCCGGCATCACCCAGGCGGGCATCCGGGAACAGCTGGGGCTGGATAAGGGCGCTCTGGCGCGGCAGATTGCCAGCTTGGAGACAAAGGGCTTTTTGATCCGAAAGGAGAACCCTCAGGACGGAAGAAGTCAGCTGCTGTTTGCCACAGAGCGGGCAGACCAGCTGAAAAACTCCAAAGCGTATATCGAAAGCACCTATTATGGATGGCTGCTGGAGGAACTGACGCCGCAGGAACAGCAGGAGTTTGCCCAGCTGCTGGAGCGGATTTATCAGCGCTCCAAGGAGGAGAGTCTGAACGGATTTTGCCACGTGATTCAGCGGCTGGACACGGATAAAGTATAAATAGTATAAAACAAGAATCCCTCTGCACAATGAACGGTGCAGAGGGATTTTGCTGATTTGCTTATTTGTAAGAGTAGAAGCCTTCGCCGGCGTTGACGCCGGTTTTGCCCTGATCCAGATAATCCTCCTTCAGCAGCTTTGCCAGTTTTCCGTGGAGCGAGGTGGGATCGGTGGCATCCGGGTAGTTCATAATGATGTTATAGGCTGTGGTAATGCCTACAATATCAAGAATCCGGAAGGGACCAAAGGGGGCGCCGGTGGAGATCATCCAGGTTTTGTCGATGGTTTCCACATCGGCAATGCCGTCTGCCAGAAGCTCCTGAGCGGACATCAGGAAGGGCACCAGCATGGAGTTGAGGATATATCCCGCTTTCTCCTTTTTCAGTTTCATGGGGATCATGCCCATCTGGGCAGCGAATTCTGCCACGGTCTCAAATACCTGGGGGTCGGTGCCGGGATGACCCATAACCTCGGCAATGTTCTGCTTCCAGATGTTATTGGCAAAGTGCAGAGACAGGAACTTTGCCGGGCGTCCGGTGGAATCCGCAAGGACACTGGGCAGCAGGGTAGAGGAGTTGGTGGCGATGATGGTCTTTTCCGGCAGCAGGGGCTGGAGCTGGGCAAAAAATGCCTTCTTCGCGTCCGGCTGCTCGGCAAGGGCTTCAATCACCAGATCGGCGTCGGCAACGGCTGCTGCCAAATCCGTTTCATAGTGGAAGTGTTCAAATGCTGCATCTGCCTGATGAAGCAGCGCGTCATAATCCGCAGCGGCAGGATCGCCGTTAAAAATCAGTCCGCGGCTGACCGGACCGCCCTGGGTTTTGGCAGCGGTGAGCTCCGCTTGATAGATGCCATGGAGCCGCTGTACCTTGGGCTGAGCGCGCTGAATTGAGGCTTCGCTGCGGAGATAGGTGGTCACATGAAATCCGGCATAGGCGCATTGATAGGCAATCTGACTGCCCAATACACCGCCGCCGGCGATGGTTACATTCTGAATTTTCATCATATCCTCCAATCTGCCGGGACTGCGTTATATCCGGGCATAAAACATATACAGTGGAAGAAAAACGGAGAAAGAACGGAAGAGACTTCCAAGGCGTTTCCGTTTTCGTAATTTCATTATAGCATCCGAAACCGAAAATGCCTTGTGGGAATTGTTGAAAAGTTTTTGATTCATTGGAGATTTTGACAGCGAGAAGTGAGACAAGATGTGAGAAAGTGAGAATAGAGCCCCGCAGATTACTCTGCG
>ERZ780226.2261-NODE-2261-length-13531-cov-15.872440_pt1 | contig 13531 bp, 17 predicted proteins | sample MGYA00511165_ERZ780226 | MGnify/ENA primary metagenome ERZ780226 (study PRJEB29588, sample SAMEA2152373) | human gut metagenome | biome: human gut; feature: human-associated habitat; material: faeces | place: Denmark | collected 2008/2010 ...
CCCCCCCCCCTATGTTTGTCAAGAGTTTTTTGAAAAAAAATTTGCAAATTAATATGCAGTGATAAACTTAAAGTGGACAATTAAGAGGGTTAAGTGGACAATTTATATTTTTATTTATACAATTATTATGTTATATATACAATGGAGGGAGATATATTTATGCAATACAATCGTGAACTTAAAAAGAAACTTTGTGAAGGAATATGTTTAAATGGTTTACCAACATTAAAAACTGCTAATGAATACAATATTCCTATTAAAACTTTAGAAAAATGGATTACTGCTTTTAATAAAGATAATCATTGTTTTGATCCAATTATTGAAACTGTTAATGATTTTAAAACAATTAATGATTCTAGTAAACTAGATTATAATGACTTAGATACTAACGAACTTAAAGTTGTTATTATGAAGAAAGATATTGAGATTGCTAGATTAAAAAAAGCTTACACTGTGAAAGGAGGTGGTACGGAAAGAAAGGTTTACATTACTTTCTCCAAAAAGAATATGAAGTAATATTTGATTTATCTTCTACTTATTCAATTAATTCATTATGTACAGAAATGAATGTTAATCGTTCTGGATTTTATAAATGGTTAGGTAGAAGAAACAATCCTTCTCAAAGAGAATTAAATAGAAAATCAGCTTATAATGAATTTGAAGAATATCATAAGAAATTTCCTTCTCATGGATATCGTTGGTTAAATGCTAAAATTAGATTAGATAACGGTACCGTTTACTCTGATAATTATGCTCATAAAATATGCAAATTTCTTAATATTAAATCTGATTCTAGGCATTTTAAAAGGTATGGTAAAAAAGTAAATCGTGAGCTTAAAAACTTCCCTAATTACATTTTAGCCGAATTAAATCCTTTAAGGCCTTTTCAGCTTATTGTTACTGATATGACTGCTTTTTGGGCAAATAAGCATTATTACGAGCTTACACTTTATATGGACTTATTTAATAACGAAATAGTTGCTTACTATTTATCAAATAAAAAAGGCAATCCTGATGCTTATCACATTGCTATGGCTAAAGTTATTAAAGAAAAAAACAAAAAGTACACAGACCTTGAAATGATCCTTCATTCAGACCAAGGTTCCGTGTACTGCTCTAAAAGATTCAATGAATCTTTATACCTATATAATATCATACATTCTACTTCTAAGCCAGGTTCTCCTACTGAAAATGGTGCTATGGAAGCTATTAATGGCTGGATTAAAGAAGAACTTTTTATTGACTTTAATATTAATAATTCTATTGATATTCATAAATCTATTGAAGATTATATTTATTATTTTAATTATGAAAGACCACAAGCTGCTCTCAATTATTTAACACCTATACAATTTAAAAATTTATATTATATTAAATAATTGTCCACTTTTACTTGACTAATGCAATCATCTTTATTATATTTACTTAAATAATATATGTATCCTATCTTACTATTCAATCTTTGCTTTTCTTCTAAACTAAAGGATGCTATATCTTTAGAATCTGGAAATTCAAATACTGTTACATCTAATTTTTGACATAATTTATTAACAAAATAATAGTATTCGACATTTTCACATAACTTAGTTAAACTTATTAAGTTATCGTTAAATAATATTTCTTTAAGTTTTAACCCATTTAAAGAGCTATCTAGTACTATTTCGCCATTATCAGTTAATTCTTTTATTTTATCTAGATTATAATCAATTATTTCTGTATCAAAATCATAACCATATACATTAATATAACCATATAAAATACTAGATAACTATCCAGTAACATATATCTTTTTAAGATTTAAACTTCTTAAATAATCAATTACTTTATCATTATCTTTATATAAATAATTCCATCTATCTTTATTAATGAAAGTATTATTATTCTATACATTTTCTATTTTTTTAATATCTTCTTTCATTCTATCTTCATCTATTATCATATTAGTATTAACTTTAATAAAATCCATATAGGAATGATAAGTTATATATCTATTACTACCTAGATCAATAACACTTGTTTCATTTTCTAAAAAAATCTTATTTATATTATTAAAATAGTTCTTATCGTTATTATCTAACTTAACGAATCTCATAATTACACCCCTGCATATTAATTATTTACTATAAATTCTACTATCTCTTTATCAAAACCATATAATTCATGTTTTCCTTCGTGAATTATTTTATAATCCAATTTATTCTCATCACAGAACTTAATTATATTATCCACATTTACTGTTTTATCTATATCTCCTTGAATAATAAATATATTATTAAACTTTTCCCTTTTAACATATTCATCACCCTTTTTAAATCCTATATAAGCTTTTTTATATATTTTTATATCATTATATAAAGGTAGATACCTATTATTATCAAAGTATTCCATATTAAGATTACCTACTTTTCTTTCCATAATCTCACAGAAGTTAATAGCAGGACACATTAAATATACTTTATCTATATTTTTAATTATTTTCTTATAAGAATTAAGTATTACAAATCCTCCATAACTAGATCCAAATAAATATATTTCGCTATCTTTATGTTTATCTTTAATATAATTAATAGTATCTTTTAAATAAGAAATACAATTATTTAAATTAAACTTTTTAAAATCATTACCATCTTCTCCATGAGAAGTTAAATCAAGACTATAACAGTTATATCCATTATCTAATAAATCTTTATAGAATCTAGTAATCCAATTTTTATTACCACCTAGTCCATGTATATATATTATTATTTTTTTATTTTTAGGATCCATTGCACTAAATAAATGTATCCTATTATTAATAGTAAAATCTATATTTACTCTTTTATCTTCCTTAGCAATTTCTACTAACTCTTCTATCATAATTTCCTCCAACTTATTACTTTCTTAAATGTATCTTTATTAGGAAAATCTTTTTCCTCGGTTTCCCTAAAAACTTTCTCATAATCATATAGCACTTCACATTTGATTAGTTTCGCACCATTCTCTAATATATAATATATAGCTTTATCTGTAATAGCTACTCCTGTAACATTTAAAGAGTTTAATAAAGTATTACCAAGAGTATGTTCTCTTTCAAAATGATAATGACCATATATATATATATCTATCAAAATCAAGTATTCTTTTTCCAAAGAGCAATGAATTCTTATCTGCTATTTTTACGTTTTCTAATAGTTCTGGTTTATATCTTTCGATATCTCCTAAAGTATTTCTTTTTAAAAATTCTTCTGGATTTTTACCATTATATCTCCATACCCCTATAAAGTCATATCTAACATCTAATGGGAAGTGACAAAGTCCTATTTTTTTACCATTTATAACTAATTCTACTGATACTGGACTATTATTTATATAATCTAATTCTTCAGCACTTAATTGTTCACTGGTCCATATAGCATTATTATATCTTTCAATATTATTACGTTTTAAATAAGGAAACATATCTGGTCCCATAGTAACATATGCTTCAGCATTACCCTGTATATTAATTATATTATTATTCATAGCAAAATCTACTGTTTCACAAGGAGCATATCCTAATCCTATTAGATCTCCTAAACAATAGATAGAATCTATACTCTTATCTTTAAGATCTAATAGAACAACCTTTAATGCTTCTAAATTAGCATGTACATCTGTTACAAAAGCGATTTTCTTATTCATGTTATTCACCTCTATTTGAATTATTTATAAACAAATGTTATTATATACATCAAGAGAAATGGAGTGTTAATATGATTATTATTGAAGGTATCGACGGTACTGGTAAAACTACACTTGTCAATGATTTATTAGGTAAAAATTACAAACTTGTCAAACAGGACTTTAATAACGCGTCACATTACAATAAATATGTTAATATTATTAAATCTTCAAATAATAATTCGGTTAGTGATAGATCATTTATAAGTAAAATGGTCTATGGAAAAGTACTAACAGGTACTACTAAATTATCAGAAGAAGAATTTGATAATCTTATAAAACTATATTCAGAATATAAAACTAGAATTATATACTTATATGCTTCTAAAGAAATTCTTTTAAAAAGGAGAAAAAATGATATTAAAGATAGTAAAGTTATCTTTCATCTATACCAAGAACTTATGGATGAATTTGAAAGAAGACTTGACAACATTTCAGCATATATAGATGTATTTTCAATAAACACTGGTGAAAAAAATTGTAAACAAGCTCTAGCTAAAATTATTAAATAAGTTTGTATAATTTTTTACCTTAATTATCTCAATTTTATCTTTATCAATAACAATATTTTCATGTCTATCAATTTCATAACTTGGTTTTAATATTGTTGTTACACTATCATGAATATTTAGGTCATCCGTATTAATAGGATTATCCCTATTAATACTTTTTTTATTAATCAATGCAATTGATAGATTATCTTTATCTTGAAATAATTCTTCTAATAAGTCTTTAACAGTACTAGTAATAATATTTCTATCCTCATTATTAATATTATATTCAGACATCATTTTAGAGATATTATTCATTACTCCTTCATAATTTTTTATATAAAATGCTAAATTATCATATCCTTATATTGCATAAGTATTTTATAAGAATTATCATCAATAGCAATAATTTCATAATTATCACATGTTTAATTAAAAATAGAATCAAGACATTTATCAATATATCTTTCTCCATTATATATTGGTATTATAATACTTACCTTTTTCATATAACCACCAACCCTTATTATATTCATTTATAATCAAAAAAGAGAGACTATAAAACTAGGTCCTCCTCCACAACTACCACGAATTAATTTATCACTTATTCTATTACTTTTTTAATAAAAATCAAGTATTTTGACATATTTCATTTTTTTTATAAATGGATATAACATATAGATTCATACAATCAAAATTTTTATCATATATAACATTATCAATAATTGGAATCATATGATAATAATCTTTCTTATTCCAACAAAACACAATATATGAACTATTATCTATTTTTAAATCTTGAACTTTAATATCTTCTCCACAAATAATTTTAAAGATGCTATTACCTTCCATATATTTTTCAAATACTTCAATATCATTAAATGAAGAACGTTTTAATTCTTTTGAAACTTCGCATAATCCATTATAAACATCTTCATATTCTTTATTTAAAATTTTACATAAACTTCTTATTACACAATTGCTTTTTCCGTTTTTATCAGATATATAAAAGTCTTTAAATATCATATTAATCTCCAATCTTCTTTATATTTGTATACATTCTGGGATGATATCCACTTTTATCATAAAACTTAATAGCATTATCATTATAGGCAAATACATCTACTAAAATATATTCACAACCTAATGATTTAAAATATTCTTCCATTTTAGAGATAAGCATATTACCTATACCTTTACTTCTTACATTATTAGAAACTACTAATTCAGTTATTTCTCCTCTTTTGGGACACTTATAATCTAAATAATCATATTCATCATATGGAAATACACATCCCATAATTAATCCTATTGCCTTATCATTATCAACTGCTATATAACATTTACCATTATTATTTTTAACTTCTTCTAAATCTAAAATTGCCATTTTTTCTCTATATTCTGGATGTAGTTGATCTAAATTATCTTTATCAATAGATAAAATATACTTTTCTAGTTCAACTAACAAGTCTTTAACATCTTCTAAATATTTATCTTCATACTCTATTATTTTCATTATTAAAATAATACTCCTTAGTTAATCCGTATTTAGAAAAAGTTAATATTCCATCATAAAATGTATAAGGTGACTCTTCTTCTATTTCACCAATTTTATTAAACCCTAATTTTTCAAACATTCTACAAGATCCTATATTATCTTTTACAGCACCTGAAGAAATACCATTTATTTCTACTTCGCTAAACATATAATCTATCATTGCTTTAGCAGCCTCTGTTGCATAGCCTTTTCCTTGATAAGCCGGATCCATATACCAACCTACATCACGAATAGTAATATCTTCTCCATTTTCTTGAGCAGATACTTGTCCAATTACTTCTTCATAACCACTATTCGTATATTCTGGTTTTAAAAATACACTCCATACAAATACATCATTATTATCTGCTTTTTCTACTTTAGATTTATAGAATTTTTCTTGATTCTCCCAAGCCCAGTGACTAGGATTATTAGCATGTTTTTTGGCACCTGTTAAATACCATTTATTTACTTCTGGAATCATTATTATCTTCCATAATCTTTTTTGTTCTTCCATCTTAGAACTTCTTAATATCAATCTTTCAGTTTCTATTATTTTACTTCCAATTAACTTCATTCTAAATCACCTCACTATTCTAATGAATCCATTACTTTCTTTAAAACTTTTTTTCTATCAAATGATGTATCATATTTTTTAATATTATATTCTTTAAACTTATCATTAAAAAATTTGTTTCTATCAAGAAAATAATTTACATTTCCTCGCAATTCTTCATCACTACACCAATATGTCCAATCATCTTCAGTATCGTACTCTTTAATATTTTTATACATTTCCTCTTCTGTAATATTATTATAAGTTAAACCAATAATCTCATATTTCTCTTTATACTTTTCATTTTGTAGGAATGGCATTAATATTTCGAAATCAATATGAGTACCTTCAATTACGTATTTAATTCCATCATAAAAAGTATTACCTTCTGATATTTCAGTAAAGTATCTAATTAAAAATGGAGCCAGTCTTTTTGCAGTGTCATTAACATCACCATCATGATGTATTTCAAGTTCAGGATATGCTTCAAAACCACTAACAATATCATCTATACTAATTAAATTATAGCATTTTTCTTTGGCTAACTTTTTTGCAAGTGTAGTTTTACCACTTCTAGCAGCACCTATTATCAAAATATTTTTATACATATTTGCATCTCCTTTTTACTTAATTTTTTCTATCACTTCAAATATCTCAAATATTACTTCAGTATCATCATTAAAACTAGAATCTATTTTGCTAAAAAAATCTTTATGAACTTTTCTCCATTCTTCTAAAGAAATATTTTCACCTTCTAATTTTGCTATATCCCAAGTAATATTTTTAAATTCAGTTACAATAACCTTTTTTGTTTTTAAAATACACATATCATTATTATTTGAATCAGTTAATATTGATACATCACCTACTGTAGGTAAACTATCAAATTCATACAAAGATGTTGTTGCTGTCTTTTTACCATCTAACACAAGTTTCACTAATTTATCTGCATCTATTCCAAATGTCCATCTATTAATTGAATTTAAATTATTTTTTAGTACATCTAAATTATTAATATAACTGTTAAACTCTTTAAATGAAATATTGGATTCAATTTTATAAAACTCTGTTATTGATCTTGATATACCACCTGACAACTTAATATAATAATCATTAATTGTTTTTAATGCTTCTTGTTCATCTTCATATTCATATATACCTATTCTACACCAATTCGGATGTTCAATATGATAAACTTTATTATCAATATAACATAATATGAAACAATGCATATGTTCTTCTTCATCTAGTTTATTAAAATCATTGGGTTCATATATTCTAGTTGCAAACATTTTATTTTTAACACTTATTTTATTTAATAAATAATTCATTAATTTAACTTGATCAATACATGTACCAATACCATATTTTAATATTTCATCTATAGATAAGGTTCTATAAAGCTTTCTAAAATTTTTCATATTTCCAATATGGATTTCATTATTAATATCTAACCATCCATATCTTATATTATTTTTCATAAATTCTAAAACATCATCTATAGTTTTTAAATTAGAAGTATCAGGTATTATTTTATCTGTCTTAATTCTAACAATTACTCCATCAACTATATTATTAAATTTTTTCCATGTACTTTCTTTATAAACTTCAAATCCAACGTCAAGGAAAATTTTTAAAGTATTTTCTCTATCTTTTTCAAAAGTATCATAAAGATAATCTACTCCGTTTTTATTTGCTTCTTTTACTAAAAGTCTTAGTGCATCTTTTGAATAACCTTTACCACGATATTTACTTTCAATTAAAACACCACATTCATAAATATTATCATTTTTATTATATTGGTAATTAACATATCCAACATATCTATTAATAGTACAATCTTTTATATAAGCAAAATACTTGTTTTCATTTATTCTCTTATTATATGTATCTCTCCATTTTTCTTTTGGAAAATCTATACACCCTGTATTATAATGATATCCAAAGTATGATACATCATATCCTGAATTATAACTCATTGTTTTAGAATCACTTTCAAGTTTTTGTTCATAAGAATATTGATTTAATTTAGGAATAACTAATTCTATATTTTTCATTAAACTCTGCCTTTTCCCCACCAATCAGGAATTAAGTCTTCTAGCCATACTATTTCTTTAGTATCAATATCTTTTAGTATCTCAATATCCTTACTATTCTTAGAAAGTTGCATCATATATTCTCTACATGCCCCACACGGTGAACCTACATTACCTTTAGAATCAACGCATACTAGTTTAATAATCTCATTTTCTCCATTTGTAATCATATTGGCAATAGCATTTCGCTCTCCACACATACCAAGTGTTGAAGCTGTATCAATACATACTCCAGTATAAATATTATGATTTTTAGTTAATATTGCTGCGCCAACTTGTCCTGCACTAATCATACCTGATACATTTCTTGGATTTCTAACACTCTTTGCCTTTTCATATAATTCTTCCCAAGCAGTATTTTCACTATATAAGTATTCTATATGAATAGCGTATACACCATTTTTCTTAATAGCATCTTGATATCCATCAAGTTTACTAATATTTCTAATTGCTTCTTCTTTATCATTAGTAGATGAAGTTGTATATCTTGTACCTTCTAAAGTAAAAAGTTCTTCTAATGAATTATAATGATTTATCTCTTTAACTTTAACATAAAATACACCTAAATTATTACTAGTAAATTCTATAATATCGTTTTGTCTTAACTTGCCATAATCATGCTCACTATTTTCTTTATTTGCTCTAATCTCTACTCTTTTAGTATTATTTTTGATAGCTAGAGCTGCTCTATCATTAATATTTAATTTCATTATCATTTTAATATCCTCCTAACAAAATAATTCTGCATAATGCAGAATTATTTTTATAATGTAAAAGAATATTACTAAAAGTTTAATAAATTAGGAGTAGTGATTAATTCTGCATTATTAATAACTTGTAAATTTTTCATCTTAATCACACTCCTTTCTTTGAATAATTTACACCTATAATATATCACAATTTAATCACTTTGTAAATTACATATACATTTTTCTATAACGATTAAAACAAATCATTTTTATTTTTTAGGAAAAACTAATTAAAATTCCTAAAAAAATAAAATTTATTATATTTATGTTACTTTTCTAATTGTTATTTTGGTATTTTAATTTTAAAAGTAACATTTTATATTTCTACAAAACAATTATAATTAAACCTAATATCATACTTTTTAGTATATTTACTAATCATTCCCCTAGTTATCATAAGGGTATCATTTATTAGACAGTAAGGTGTATAGGGGTTACGCTTACTCCTTGGCCAAAAGATGTTGTTGCAAGTTCAACAGGACCTACTTTATCTAATTTAAATAATATTCCACTACCTTCTCCATTTAAATCTATTCCTGTTTTTGTTCCGAATCCAAAATTATTTATATATTTAAACAATTTTTCTTTTCCTAATTTTTGTCCCATTGTTACAAATCCAGGGTTGCTTGGTGTTACTATCAGAACATAAAAAGTTATTATTTTCACCACAATCAATTTCAATGTTCTTGTACCCACTGTTTTAAATTTCTTTATCAGTATGAGAAAATATCGTTTAATAAAAAGTTGATAACTCAAGCTTTTTTTGTTATCAATATATGTTGTATTAACATTAAAATTAAAGTAAATAATCAGCTTACATGTTTTTATCACTATTTATTTTTTCAACTTCTACTCTTTCAACTAATAATATTATTTATAAAAAAAGTGCATTTAAGCACTTTAATTTACCCATCTAATTTTAATTTCTTCAACTGTATTACCTATATTTCTTAATAACATAAATTTTCTAGTTCTTTTATTTTTATGCTTAAATCTTAATTTTATTTTTTTCTTTTAAGAACTAGCATATTACTTTTTTTTAAATTACCAGATAATGGTTTTGTTATTGTTCCTGAGTATACAATATCTAATTCATGCAATGCTCTAGTTAAAGCAACATATAATAGTTTCATATCCAAACTACTATTAGAGGAATATATTTCTTCATTAGCATTATTAAGTATTACTGCATCAAACTCCAATCCTTTGGCCAATTGGTTAGATATAGTACAAACTCTAAATTTTTCATCGATTAAATCATCATTTGCTGTTACATTCGGAATATTAATTCCAAACATTTTTAAAGCTTTATTAATATAATTTGATAATAAATCAGTTTTACTTATAACTGCAATTGTTTTATAACCTTTTTCTTTATACTCGCATATTTTTTCTGCAATATACTCAGGTATATTATTAGCATCTTCAATTTCAGATACTTGTACTGGATTTCCGTGTCTTACAACCATATCCGAACGACTTAATCCAATGCTGTCCAAAACATCATCAGCACTTTCCATTATTTCAGCAGTTGTACGATAACTTTTATTAAAATTAACAATCTCACCATTTCCGCTAAACATAACTTCATTGACTTCATTCCAATTATTTATTCCTCTATAATCATAAATTGATTGTGCTAAATCACCAAAAATACTAAAAGTTGATGCAGGTAAGCTTTCTTTTAAAACATAAAAATTAAATTCGCCTAAATCCTGTGCTTCATCTATAACAGTATGTTTAATTCTTTCATAATTTTTATTTAGGCCAAGTGCCGTCTTAATATAAATTAAGGCCGATAAATCTTCAAAATCGTAAGAATTGTTTTTTATATTTTTTTGTGTTTTTCTTTTTAATTCACTTATATTATTATAGTTATATATATCATAATCATTAATTGAACTAATAAATAATTTGTAAAGTTTAATTGTACTAACTTTTGATTTATTAAAATATTTTCTTAATATACTTCTACAATTTTTACTTAATTCTGCTCTATCTTTAGAAAACATATTTCTCATTTTATTTTTTTCTTCATCAGTTTGTACATTCTTAAATAATTCAAAAGAATAGTTGTTATATCGTGAAGTAATAAAATCATAATTATTTTCTATATATTTACATAATCTATCAATCGTAATTTCTATTTTGTTGTTTAAATCTTTAGAATACACTTCTTCTGTACCTTCGAATATCTCTCTCATTATATTTTGAGGTATAACCTCAAAATTTCCTAACATAAGTGGCTTTGATGTTATACTATAAAAGTATATTTTAAGAAATTTATCAATCATTTTTTTATATTTAATAGAACATTTAAACTTGTCTACATCGCTATTATTTTTACCTTCAATATTATCAATAACCTTTTTATCTGATGAATTAACAGAAATATTTTCATCAATGTACATTTGTGCAAATTGTTCAAATGTACATTGTTCTACACTAGAAACATCTAAATCAGGCAAAACAGATTTTATATATTTTAAAAATACTGGATTTGGTCCAATAACTAAGTATTGGTTTTGTTTTATAGTTTTCATATAATTATATACAAGATAAGCAATTCTATGTAATGCCACAGTTGTTTTACCTGATCCTGCTACACCTTGAATTATTATATTATCAAATATTTTTTTTCTAATAACATCATTTTGTTCTTTTTGAATTGTTGAAACAATGCTTTTCAATCTTGCATCATTATTACTATTTAAATATTTTTGTAAGAGTTCATCATTTGAAACTAAATCTACATCAAAATATTCTTGTAATTCACCCAATTCTATTTCAAATTGCCTTTTTAAAGACATATTACCACTTATTGTTCCATTTGGAGCTTCAAAACTACATCTTCCTATTTCTGCATCATAATATAGTGAACTAACAGGAGCTCTCCAGTCAGTAACAATAATATCTGTATTTTTTATTACTCCATTTTTACCAATATATACAGTGCTAACTTTTCCATCTTCATCGGAAGTAAAATCTATTCTTGCAAAATATGGCTTATTAACAGACGTTTTTAAATTTCTTATATGTATTTTTTTCATATCTGCAATTTTCCATAATTCTTCTCTATCACCAATAAAATTATTAAAAAGATTTTTTAATTCTTCTTCTTTGTCAACTAATATATCTTTAATTATTTCAATTGTTTTAAATAATTTTTCTTTTTCTAATTCAAACTCTTTAGTATTCATACTAATATCCCCTAATTTATAATATTTTATATATTTTTAGGATTATTTAACTTTCTATCAAAGTTTAATACTTCTAAAATAAATTTTGTAGTTTCAAAATTACCTTGATTATAAATTTCCATTATTTCTTCTTTAGTCATCCATTTAACATCATTAACTTCTTCTTTTTGAATAACTACATTTTCAATTGAAACATCAAGTTCAAAAATATAAACATCTACAATATCAGGACAATTTTTAAAATATCTTGTTGTAGAGCCCACAAACGCATAAGGTGCATTACTTATATCAACTCCAAGTTCTTCTTTTACTTCACGGATTGCTCCTTGATAAGTATCTTCATTCATTAATACTGATCCTCCTGTGCATTCCCACATTAATGGGTGAGCTTTCCACTCTACTCTTTGACTAATTAAAAATTTTCCTTCTGTATTTCTAATCCAAGCATTTGTAACTAAATGGTATTCATCATCACTTAATTTTGTACCTCTTTCTGCCTTTCTATCTAACATTTTACGATTTCTATCGTATAAATCCCACATTTCTTTCATATAAAAATTACCTCCTCAAACATTATAACATTTTCGAATTTTTTTACACCTTTTCAATCCAAAACTAACATATATTTGAATTAAATTTCTTTAATATTTCTAAATATGTTTTATAATTATCTTTTTGCTGTTCAAAACTATATAAATCAATTTTATTTGTATAATATAAATAAAATTTTTCTAATAAAATCTTGCATAAATAATATTTAACAATATTACTAAAATCAGTATTATCATAGCAATCTAGCTTTTGTAATACTTCTTTTCTAAGTTTAGAATATTTTTTAATATTTATACAACCATTATCTATAAAGTTTTTGATAACTATTACAGCAAAATCATATAATGGTGTTGTTACACAAGTTTCATCAAAATCAATAATATAATAATCTTTTTTATTAAATATAATATTTGATTTTGATATATCACCGTGATTTATGCTTTTTTCATCTAATATTTTCATATCTTTTATAGTAGAAAATATTCCTAATACATAAGATATGTCATTATATAATAATTTTTCTTTATCATTATTTAGAAGTAAATAATTATAATAATTATTACATTTTTCTTTTAACGTACTTTTTAATGTAGTTTTTTTATTTAGACCAATTATATTTGCATAATCAATATTTGTTTTTATAATTCTGTT
>ERZ780226.2262-NODE-2262-length-13527-cov-3.738049_pt1 | contig 13527 bp, 10 predicted proteins | sample MGYA00511165_ERZ780226 | MGnify/ENA primary metagenome ERZ780226 (study PRJEB29588, sample SAMEA2152373) | human gut metagenome | biome: human gut; feature: human-associated habitat; material: faeces | place: Denmark | collected 2008/2010 ...
ATGGCCTGCCGAATCCACCAGGTAGCATAGGTAGAGAACTTATTGCCCTTGGTGTAGTCAAACTTGTCAACTGCGCGAATCAGTCCGGTGTTGCCCTCCTGGATCAGGTCCAGAATGTGAAGCCCGCGGCCGGAATACTTCTTTGCAATGGAAACCACCAGACGGAGATTTGCTTCGGTGAGCTTATCCTTGGCATATTTGTCGCCCTGGGCAACCCTGGCTGCCAGCTCCTGCTCCTCTTCAGCGGTGAGCAGGCGGATCTGACCGATCTCCTTGAGGTACATGCGCACCGGATCATCCAGATTATATTCCGCTGCCAGCTCTACCGGGTCAACCAGCTCTTCCTCTTCTTCGGAGGCTGCGCCCTCGGGTGCATCCAACTCCAGTTCAGCGCCCATAATCTGAATGCCCATGCTTTCGATGGTGTCGTAGATATGCTCAATCTGCTCGGCGTTGATGTCCAGCTTTTCCAGCACGCTGAGGATTTCTGCGGACTGAAGCACGCCGGATTTCTGCCCCTTTGCCAACAGCGCCAGCACCGGAGCCTTGGCTTCTTCACTCAGTTTATCTGCAGTGTGATTTGTGCTTGCCATATTGCACTTCCTTCGTATAAAGTGAAGTCCTGCTTATTCAGCCAAAAAGAAATCGCCGTTTATGGCGCACTACGCTGATTTTAAGTTAGGCAACTGTTAGCATATCACAGTGTCAAGAAATGTGCAAGTCTTTTTTTCGTTTTTCCTGTGTTTTTTGCAAAAAACCTGCTGCCGGAGGTCATCCGGCAGCAGGTTGATTTCTTTGCAGAGGTGACAGCGGTTATGCGTCCTTCTCGGACAGAGCAGCCTGACCGCGATCATAGGCAGTCTGATAGATTTCGGTCATCTCATTCAGACCCATCTCCACGCAGGTGTCCAGGAACGCCTGATAGTTGCTCATTGGCTCGTCACCCAGGATAAACTTCAGGATCATGCCCTTGGCATAGGTGTCAAGATCGGTGGCGTAGCTGTTGTACTGCTCCTGTTCGGCAGTGTCCAGGCTCACATAGGCAGGCATGTTATACGCGCCATCCGTCAGGTTTGCCAGCGTATCCACAGCTTCCAGCTGATCGTCGTTGTAGGAATAGAAGCCCTTCTCCATGTCATAAACGCCAGGGAAATAGACGGAGCCGACGCCGGTGGCATAAAGGTAGGAGGCAAACATGAAGTTCAGACCGTCGGGGTTGTTGACCACCAGATCGGTCCACTGGGGATCGCCGTTGTCGTCATACTCAAAGGAAACGCCCTCTTCGCCCCAGTTGTACATCTGCTGACCTTCCTCGGAATAGAGCCAGTTCACCAGCTTCATCAGCGGAATGGGGTCCTCGCAGGCAACGGAGACTGCCCAGGTGTCGCTGTTCTTAATGAGCTTGGACTCGAATCCAACATGGATTTCATCCACGCCATCCGCCTTGGGATAAGCGGTTGCCTTCAGCTCCATGGCAGTGTTGTCAGGGTTCATATCAAAAATATTGCTCATGCCCTCTGCGGAGCCGTCTACAAAGGAGCACAGATCGTTTGCCATATCGGTACGGACGGTGGTAATGTCGTTGTCATTGTAGAAGTCGTCGTTAAACAAGCCCTTCTTGTACCAGTCGTTCATCTTGGTAAGGTAATCCTGGAACGCCTGGGTGGTGAAGGAATGGACCACCTTGCCGTCTACCACATTAAAGTTGCCGGGGGTGATGTTAAAGGCAGAGCCCCAGTCGGTATCCATGCCCTGATACTGGAGATAAGCATATGCGCCATAATTGTCCTTACAATAGGTGAGATACTTCTCATACTGATCCAGGGTGTCCAGCTCGCCAACGCCGGATGCCTCCAGCCAGTCCTTCCGAACGATCATACCCTGATTCTCTGTACCAGCCTTTTTCAACAGCTGGGCAATGCAGCCCATGTAGCCGGACTGGGTGCGCATGGTCATATAGGCATTGTCGTCAGAGGTCAGAAGATACCAGTAGTTGGGGGCATACTCCTTGAGGTAGTCATACAGATCAATGATAATGCCGTCGTTAATCGCCTTTTCATGTCCGCTGCTGCCTCCGGCTGCGCCGCTGGAGCTGCCATAGTAGTTCATAACGCCGATGATGTCGGTATAGTCGCCACCGGCAATCATCAGGTTAAAGGACTCCTGCTCCACAAAGCCGCCTGCCACTGCGTTGAAGTCGATATAAACATTGGTTGCCTCGTTAATCATCTTCACCATGGCAACCTGCTGGGAGAAGTCCTCCAGATTCATCATGGTGCTGACATAGGGTGCAACGGGCATCCAGCAGCTATAGTGTATCGCTTCTTCCTCAATGGGCAGCGGTACCTCCTGAAGTCCCTGGGGCTCCTCAGGGGTGCTGTCTACTGTGGAATCTGCCAGAGAAGCCTCCGCGCTGTCCGCAGCAGGCGCGATGGGAGTCTGCGTTTCTGCCGGTGCCTGTTCGCTTTCCTGTGCCGGAGCAGACGCCGGCGCCTGTGACGATGCGGAACCGCCGCCGCAGCCAGCCAGCAGTCCAAGACACAGTGCCAGACTCAGCAGCAGAGCCAAAATCTTTTTTGTTTTCATCTCAGTTCCTCCGTTTCCGGTCGCTTTCCACGGAGCGCGCCCCATGGGAAGCGCCAAACAATTCATAGGGATGTGGTCAATATCCCAAGCTCATAATAACACACTCTGCCGCAGATGGAAACTGACAGAAATCAGGTTATACCCTATGAATTTTTGACTAGATTCTGAAAAAAACTTGATTCCTCAGTATCATATTTGATACTATATACAAGGAATAATAGGAAGATTGCATCCGAGCTTCCATAAGGAGAGGTGACCGTTCTTGAGCAAAGAGCATCCTCAGGATATCTATCTGCTGGACCATCTGGTGTCGCATTTAACCAGTCCGCTGTTCATCACCGATGAACGCGAGCTGCGAAAAATGTGCAACGACGCCGGGTTTTATCCCATCGCCCAGCAGTATTGCGTATTGACCGCGCGCATTGAACGTTGGAGCACCGTCTTTTCCACCTCCGAATGGCAGGAGGTCATCCGGCATCACTTTTTCGTGCTCTCCAACATGTTCACCGAGCTGCTCAATGAAGAAAATATCGCCGTTGCTGCGGAAAAGGACTATCAAATGGTGTGTATCATCAATTTGAAGCAGTCCTGGGAAGAATTCAGCCAGAGTATATCCCCGATTTTGCTCCAGGTGATGGAGGCACTGGACACGGAATTTGATATCAGCGTCACCATGGCGCTCAGCGATCTGGCACAGGGGCTATGTCAGCTTCCTCTGGCGTTTTTACATACCCAGGACGCCCTGTGGTACAACGACTTTCTGGGCGCAGACCGTCAGATTCTTTCCTATGACGCGCTCAACAATACCACGTATCCCATGATTCATTCGGAGCTGATGGAGCTGGACAAAAAGCTGATTTCCAAGCTCCAGGTGATGGATGTTGCGGGAATCAAATACGTCCTCCACGAGATGATCGATCGGGAGTTTATTCAGGAAACTCCTACCGTAAAAATTCTTCAGGTTCGTCTGGGCGGCATTTGCTGCAAAATTCTCGATGTGCTGGACGAGCTGCGGGATAAAATCGGCGTTGGGCTGTACTATGCGCTGGATCCCGCGCCCAAAATTGCTGAAGCGCAGACACTTGCAGAGCTGACCAGCGCTCTGGACGAGATTTTCGACGCCATTTGCCGAGCGCAGAATGCTGAGCCCCAGGAGCCAAAGCCGCAGTGGGTGGATAAAATGTCCGCCTATATTCTGGGTCATTATACGGATGAGACATTGGGTCTGACCGAGGTTTCCTCTGTGTTTGGCATCACGCCCTCTTATGCCACCCGGGTGTTCAAGCAGTACACTGGGCGGGGCATTTATGAAACCATTCAGCATGTCCGGCTTACTGCGGCAAAATCTTTGATGCATTCCGATAAAACCATGAAGGAAATCGCCCATTCCGTGGGCTACACCAGCTTTCTCTCCATGAATCGGGCGTTCAAAAAGTACGAGGGTGCCACGCCCTCCCAGTTCAAGGGGCATTAAGGCACCACGCTTCGGTTTTGCGGCACTGCTCCAAAATTGACAGATTGTTCACACACATTTCCGGATGATGTAGTATAATGATGAAAATGATATGGAACGCTGTGCCCCAAACCGCACAGCAGGAAAGGAGCATTTCCTATGAAAAAGAAGCATCTTGTCAGCGGACTTGCCATTCTCGGTGTCGGCGCCGCAGCAGCCGCTGTAGTTGCCGTAAAGAAGCTGGCAAAGGAAAATACCGAGCCGGAGGACGCTATTCTGCTGGATCTGGACGGCGATGGTGTTGCCGACGTAGTTCTGGAGGATCTGGACGGCGATGGAAAGATTGATTCCGTAACCGCCAGTGTACAGCCGCAGGGCGAACCCGCCGAGTCTGCCCCCGAAGCTGCCGCTGAGGCGGAGACTCAGGTGACCTCTGAGGACGTTACCACTGAGAATCCCGACCTGATTACCACCATCCCCGCAGCAGAGCCTGCACCGGATGCCCAGGAAACAGAGGTACCCGCTCAGGAGCCTGCACCGGACGCTGCGCAGGAGCCTCAGGCATGACCACATAATCTCAAATCCGACTTCACACTTCCTGTGTGAGGTCGGATTTTTCTTGACCCCATTCATTTACTGTGATACCATTGATTTGAAATTTATGCTGAAGCAGGTGAAAAACACGAAAAAGAAAATGGCAAAGCTTTTGGCACTGCTGCTGGCTGTCCTTCTCTGCTGCTCCTCCCTTTCTGCCCTGGCAGCAGACGAAGCAGCCGGAGCAAGCAGCGCAGCGGAAGCAGACAGCACAGCAGAACCGGAGAAACCAGCAGGAATGGACGCATTTATCCCGTCGCAGCTGCCGGATCCGCTTCCCTTTGCGGATGTTCCCACGGATGCCTACTACTATCCCAGCGTTCAGCTGCTCTACGCCCTTGGGCTGGCGCAGGGAAAGAGCGACACACAATTTGTTCCCGCCGGTACCCTTACCATGGCGGAATGCGCCACACTGGCGGTTCGCATTTACGAGCTGTACCACGGCTTGCAGTCCGATTTTACCCCGCCGGAGGGCAGCCCCTGGTATCAGGTATATCTGGAAAAAGCAGAGGAATACGGGCTTCTTCCGGAGGGACTTCCTGCGCCCACCGCAAGTCTCTCCCGTCTGGATGCAGAATATGGCAGGCTTGGGCTTCTACAATCGCGGTGTTACGCGCCGGAGCTTTGTGGTACCAACCACAATTCTCCGCAAGGGCATTCCCTGCGGTCTGCTGGAAACCTGCTTTATTGACAGCTCCTCCGACATGCGCCGCTATGCCGGTGACCGTCAGGCAGTTGCCGACGCCATTGCCAGCGGCATTGCAAAGGGTCTTGGGCTAATTGATGGATAACGATCGATAGAAAAATCCCGTCAGAGCTGCTCTGACGGGATTTTTATGGAATGAATCAGATATTCTTTCCAGCCTTGCCGCAGAACCAATGGAGCCAGGACATCAGAATCACCGGCACTACGCAAACCACTGCGCACAGGATGAAGATGGGAGTAAAGCTGCTGCCTGCCGCAGAAGCGGAAATCTTACCAAACAGCACCGAGGAAATGGCAATGGAGATCATCACCAGGCCATAGTTGGTGCCGGAGTTCTTGGCGCCGAACAGTTCAGTGGAAATCACCGGATTGATACCGGAGGTTCCGCCATAGGCAAATGCCACCAGGAACACTGCCAGCAAATAGCTTGCTGCGCCGTTTGCAAAGATCAGCCCAACGCAAGCCAGCGCGGAAATCACACAGCAAACGATAATCGAGCGGGTCCGTCCCAGCTTGTCGGACACCATAGGCGCCAGGATTCGACCTGCCGCATTGGCAGCGCCGGTGAGCATAACGGCAATGACGCCGATGTGAGAGGACATTCCGCGCTCCATGGCAATATCCTTAATAAAGGGGATGATTACCAGATATGCGCCGGAGGACAGGATCATGGACACCACCTGGCAGTAGTAAATTGGCGTCCGGAGCACCTCAGAGGGGGTAAACTGCTTGAATTCGTCCGGACGAAGCACCTTGCTTGCCTTTTCCATGTAATAGGAGGGATCCGGCTGCACCACAAAGAAGGAGCAGATCACGGTAATGATGCCAAACACAATGGCAAGAATCCGGAAGGTTTCGGTGAGTCCCATATTCTCCAGCATCTTGTTGACCACAGGAGAAAGCACCATCACGGAAGCGCCGAAGAAAAATACGGTGATACCGGTAATCAGACCGTTTTTATCCGCAAACCATTTTTGCAGGGCATAGAGCACCGTGCAATAAGCAAAGCCGCAGCCAAGACCGGAGCAGACCGAATAGGTCAGATACAGCATCCAGGGCTCCGCATTTCCGAGGCAGGAAGTCAGATAAATCCCAACCGAGAACATCAGACAGCCCACCAGGGTAATTGCCCGAGGGTCCAGCTTCGACTGCACCAGTCCGCCCAGAATATTGCCCACCACAAAGCAGGCAATCATCAGTGCAGAGGTCATTGCCACGTCACCCACAGACCAGCCGTGGTATTCCACCACATAGGGCTGAAAGATGGACCACATATACAAAATGCCCACGCAGAGCATAATGAGCAGTCCGCCAACCAGCGTTCCATTCCGTTTTGCATTTACACTCATTTTAACATCTCCTCATATCCGTAAAAGAGGCGCCATTTTTCAGCGCTCCTTGATTTACGCCCCTATCATACGGAAATTTGGTTACAATGTAAAACGCAGTTTCAATGTTTTACTACATCTATTTGGTTGTTACTAATTTACCGTTACGTCATGTGAATGTAGCGTTTTTTATGATTTCCCCGACATTTTATATGCGAATTGTACAAAACCGCCGTGTCCACTGGTGACAACGGCGGTTTTTGGATTTAAAATTTGTGCAAATTACCGAATACGAATGGCAGCGTGGAACGCCTCCTGATTGGCGTCCGCCAGCAGCCGTCCAGTGGAGACGCAATCGCCTACCACATAAACGCCCTCAGCATAGGCGGAAAGCAGCTGCTGCGCAAGCCGGTTGTCCGGTTTGACCCCCAGTGCCAGCACATAGGTGTCGCCGGCAAAGGTTTGCTTCTCGCCGGATGCATCCACGGTTTCAACGCCATTTTCTCCGAAGGCAGTGATTTTCTGACCGCCCACCAGGGTAACGCCGTATTGCTCCAGCTGATGGTTCAGCTCGATATGGTTGAACACCGGCATTCCGTCGGCAAACTTCTCCAGGGGAATCTGGTCGATGACCGTAACCCGCTTTTCTTCCATGCCCAGCATCACGGCGCATTCCAGCCCGACGATGCCGCCGCCGCAGACCACAACCTGCTCGCCCACCGGTACCCGATGGTTCTCCACATCCGACACCGTTTTCACCTTTGGGAGGTCAATGCCGGGGATATTGGGATGGACATAGGTGGAGCCGGACGCCACAATCACCGCGTCAGGATTCACCTGCTCCACCAGCTCCGGGGTCACCTCGGTATCCAGATGGATTTCCGCACCGCATTTCATGGTCTGCCGGATATCCCACTGGAGGTAGAGCCGCATATACTCCTTAAAGGGTGCAACCGTGGCATCATTCAGCAAGCCGCCCAGCTGATGGGACTTTTCATACAGCGACACCCGATGCCCCATTGCCCGTAGGGTCTGCGCCGCCATCATACCGCCGGGACCGCCGCCGACAACCATCACACGCTTTTCCTCGCCGGGCGCAACCAGCTTTGAAAGGTCCATGTCCTTGCCCAGCATAGGGTTGATGGCACAGCGCATGGATGTGCCGAAGTTATTGGCATTGCCGCACCAGTCGCAGCGGGTGCAGGGGCGCACATTCTCCGCCTGTCCGCGAATGGACTTGTGAATCAGGTTCTCATCCGCCATATAGGACTTTGCCATGACTACAATATCCGCCTTGCCGGAGCCGATGATCTCCTCCGCCTCCTGAAGGGATGTAATATTGCCCACCACTGCCACCGGCACATGAAGGCGCTTTTTTGCCTCCGCTGCAAAGGCGACATTCAGCTGACGTCCCTTGAAATAGGTAGGGATAGTATAGGTAGAGCCATAGTTAAAGAAAATATTGCCCCGGGACACGTGGATGATGTCCACGTATTCCTGCGCCCGCTCCATAAACGTCAGCGATTCCTCCAGCTGAAGTCCGTCGGGGGTATCCTCCTGCGCCGAGCAGCGACATTCGATCACCATATTGGGCACAGCTTCTCTCACCGCCTTCAGAACAGACAGCGGGAAGCGCATCCGATTCTCCAGGCTGCCGCCATAAGCATCCGTCCGGTGGTTGGAGGCTGGGGACAGGAACTGTGCCAGAAGATTGTTGTGGGCACAGTGGATCATGATGATTTTCAGTCCCGCCTTCTGGCAGCGGATGGCGCAGTCTACAAACTGCTGCCGGATATATGCCATATCCTCCTCGTTCATGGGCTTGATATAGCCCAGAGGTCCACCGTTCAGCGGCACATCGGAGGGCGCCAGAGCGGGATTTCCGGGGGTAGAATTGCTGCCGCGACCTGCATGGGCAAGCTCTACGCTCATCTCCGCACCGTTTTCCCGGGCAGTCCGCGCCATCATTTCAAGTCCATGGATGCAGCGGTCCTGGGTGACGTTCAGCTCGCAGACCCAGGCAGAGGAATCCGTATGGACCACAGGCGTATTGCCGATGGTCAGATAGCCCACGCCGGTTTTCGCCTGCCATGCCACATAGTCCAGCATCTCCTGGGTGACTTCTCCCTCCGGAGAGCATTTGAGCACCACAGTGGGGGCATATTCCAGCCGGTTTTTCAGGGTTACACCGCGAACGGTCAGGGGCTGAAACACATGAGGATAGCGATCATTGCGAATCATAGAAATCCTCCTTATGCCATATGCATTCCGCCGTCAACGGAAAATGCCTGTCCGGTGGTATGGCCTGCATAATCCGAGCACAGCCACACCACAGCATGGGCAACATCCTCGGCAGTGCCCAGCTTACCCATGGGGATTACATGCGCCTTGAGGTTCTCCTCCTCGTTCGGGTCTGCTGCCATGGTGTTTGCCATCAGCTGGGTTCCGGTGGTGGGACCCGGGCAAACCACGTTGACCCGAATGCCGTTCTTGGCATTCTCCATTGCCGCAGTGCGGGTCAGAGCAATCACGCCTGCCTTGCTGGGACCGTAAGCGCCAAAGCCCGGCGCCATTTTCAGACCGCCGATGGAGGCTGTGTTGACGATTGCACCCTTGCCCTGCTGCTGCATCTGCATCAGCTCATATTTCAGGCAGAAGAACAGTCCCCGCAGGTTGGTGTTCATCACCTGATCCCAATTTTCAGTGCTCCACTGGGTCAGGGGACCATAGGGAATCCGTACACCGTCCGGACCAACACCCGCATTGTTAAAGGCGCAGTCCAGCCGACCGTACCGCCGGACAATTTCCTCCACGCAGTTCTTGACGCTCTCCTCGTTGGAGATATCGCAGGGCAGGAAGATCGCATCTCCGCCGGCATTCCGAATTTCCTTTGCCACAGCCTCGCCCTTTTCCACGCTGTGACCGGTGGTGACAATCACCTTTGCGCCCAGTGCGCCAAACTCCTTGGCGGTAGCCTTTCCCATACCGGTGGCACCGCCGGTAATCATAACGACTTTTCCCTGAATATCCTTCGGCATATCAATCGCTCCTTTTCAAAAAATAAAGCCGGAACGGCTCTTGGTTCCGACTTTATTATACGACCTTTCCTGACAAAACGGAAATAGCTTTTCCGGGAAAAGTTATGCTCCCGAAGTTATATCTCTCAGTGTCCGGACGTCCTGCTCCTCCGTTCCCAGCCATTCCCGCAGGAACTCCGCAAAAATTCTGGCGGCATGGGACCACTGGTAATCCCGGCGATAGCTGAGCCCCAGCGACGCAGGCTCCACCGGGTCCTTCAGCAGCACCATATGAATTCCGCTGTCCGGATACTCCCGATTGATCTTCCGCATCTGCGCCATGGGCATAAATGCAACCCCCTGCCGGTTGGACAGCAGGCTGAAAATCAGATCGCTGTTGTCTACCTCAAAGGCAATGTTGGGAGAAAACCCGCAGGACTGGCACAGCGCCGTCAGGGTTTCCACATCCATCCGGGACCGGTCACAGATGATTTTCTCCTCTGCCAGCTCCCGGATGGAAACGCTGGTCCGCCCGGTCAGCCAATGTCCCTGTCCGCAGAGTATCACAAATTCGCAGCGCCCCAGCGTCTCAAATACATAGTGCTCATCCCCCACCGGTCTTGCGGTCAGCATCAGGTCCAGCTCATGGAGTCCCAGCCGCTCCGCCAGCTCTGCGGGACTTCCGCTGAACTGGCGAATGCCGATTTCCGGATGCTTGGGCATAAAATCCCGGAGCACATCCGGCAGAAGATCGTCAATGGAGCAGCCCAGGGTCAAAACATTCTGGGAGGAATCGTACATCCGCTGAATGCTCCGAATTCCATTTTCCAGCTCTCCCAGGCTAAGACTCACGCTGGCAAGAAAGCAGCGCCCATAGTCGTTGAGGGCAATTTTCCCCTTTCGATGGTCAAACAGCGGCACCCCCAGCTCTTCCTCCAGCCGTGCAATGCTCTTGCTGAGGTTGGGCTGAGTTACATACAGCTCCTGTGCCGCCCGGGAGATATTCCCCAGCCGCGCCACCGTCGCAAAGTATCGAAGCTGTGTCAGTTCCACAGCAGTTTCCCCCTTCCGCGCTTTTTATCAGCATACCACAGCCGCAGCTGCCATGCAACCAAAAAGATGCCGTTCCATGTGGCAACATCAAACGGGCGTGCCGCATATGAGATGCAGCACTCCCGCTGATGATGGTGATTACTTTGCTTCGGTAGCGTTCTGGCTCTCAGCCGGAGCCTGATCCGTTACCTTCTTCGCCGCATTCTCGGCTGCACGGGTCTGGAGGGTGTCGATGGTTACAGCTGCCAGCAGTGCAATACCCAGCACCACATACTTCCAATACTGGTTGATGTTCAGGAAGTTCATGCCGTAGTCCAGGACGCCGATGATGAGCACGCCAATAACCATGTTGCTCATTTTACCGCCGCCGCCGCCCATTTTGATGCCGCCCAGCATGGCACCTGCCATAACCGTAAACTCAGCGCCGATGCCAAGTCCCTGGTTCACTGCGCCGCCGGTGGTGCCGATGTTGACCACCTGACCGATGCCGAAGAACACACCTGCCAGTGCAAAAATCGCAATCCGCATCTTTGCCACAGACACGCCGGACAGTGCCACCGCGTCGGGATTGGAGCCCAGCGCATAGACGTTCCGTCCGAAATACGTCTTGTTCAGAATAAAGGAGCCGATCAGCACAGCGGCAATCATCACCAGAACGCCGGTTTTCAGTGCGCCGGAGCCCAGGCGAATGTTCAAACCGCCAATATTCTTCAAGGCAGTAGACACATACGCCGTCTTGCTGATACCGCCGGTGAGCAGATAGGTCACGCCGTTGAGGATGTACTGGGTGCCCAGGGTAATAATGAAGGGGAACACCTTCAGCCAGGAGTACATCACGCCGTTAAAGGCAGACAGCAGGACTGCCAGCAGGATGCCGCAAATCACTGCCACTGCCGCATTGGTGGAGCCCTCCAGCAGCGCCATTGCCATGCCCACGGTGGAAATCAGGAAGCCGGTGGACAGGTCCATGCCGCCGCCCAGCATGATAAACGTAATGCCAACGCCCAGAATCACCAGATAGGCATTCTGGTTCAGCATGGTCAGCAGATTGGGAAAGTTGAAGAAGGAACGCCCTGCCACCGTGGGTCCCAGCACGCTGAACAGCGCAATGAGCACCACCAATACCAGCAGCATCAGATAATCCTTCAGGTAAGAAGAAACACTCTTTTTCATGTGTTATGCCCCCATTGTTTGATTTTCTCTGTCAGAGGTGGAGGCCATATCCAGGATGCGCTCCTGGGAGAATTCCTCCTTTGTAAGCTCTCCAGCCAGACATTTTTCGCCGAATACCACAATCCGGTCCGACATTCCCAGCAGCTCCTCCATGTCGGAGGTTACCATCACAACGCACTTGCCCTCTTCGCAAAGCCCGTTCATGAGCTCATAGATTTCATACTTTGCACCCACGTCGATGCCGCGGGTGGGCTCGTCAAAGATGACAATATCAGACTGGGTTGCCAGCGCCTTGCCCACCACAACCTTCTGCTGGTTGCCGCCGGACAGTGCGCCCACCTTGGTTGTATCCAGGCTCGGCGCCTTAATGCGCATGGCTTTTCCGTAGTATTCTGCAATCTCGGCTTCCTTTTTCCGGTCCACAACCCCCGCATGGGAGATCTTCTCCAGCACATTGTAGACCAGGTTCCAGGAGATCGTCTCGCCCAGGAAGCAACCCTCCCGCTTTCGATCCTCGGGAATCAGACAAATGCCATATTTATGCATGGCGTCCTTGGGAGAATGAATCTCTGCCTTTTTGCCGTTGACGTAGATTTCACCCCACTGGGCTTTCTCTGCGCCGAACACCACCTTCATAATCTCGGTACGTCCCGCGCCTACCAGTCCGGAAATTCCCAAAATCTCACCCCGACGGGCTTTGAACGAGATGTTCTTGACACCGTTTCCGGTCAGGTTCCGAAGCTCCAGCGCCACATCGCCGATTTTGGCATTTCTGGGCGGGAAGGTTGCGGTCATTTCTCTGCCGACCATATAGCGGATCAGCTCTGCCCGGTTGGTTTCTTTGGTGTTCAGTGTGGTGATGTATTCGCCGTCCCGAAGGATGGAAACGCGATCCGTCAGCTCAAACACCTCGTCCAGCCGGTGGGAGATGAAGATGATTGCCACGCCCTGATCCCGCAGCTGCCGGACAATCCGGAACAGGATCTCTACCTCCGCCACAGAAAGGGGCGCAGTGGGCTCGTCCAGGATCAGCACTCTGACCTCCTTGGACACCGCCTTGGCAATCTCCACAATCTGCATATGACCGGGGGTTAAATCCCGAACCAGGGTGTCGGGGTTGATGTCCACCCCAAAATCATCAAAAATCTTCTGTGCAATCTGGCGCATCTTCTTCTGATTCACCAGCTTGCCCAGCTTTTCGCCGTAGCAGATATTCTCCGCCGCAGACAAAACGTCGATCAGGTTGAACTCCTGATAAATGCATTCAATGCCGTGCTTTCTTGCCAGCGCCGGCGTCATTACCGTGTAGGTTTCACCGTCTACGGTGATGGTGCCGCCGTCAGGGGCATGGGCGCCGGTAATCGTCTTAATAAACGTGGACTTTCCCGCGCCGTTTTCGCCGATCAGGGCATGGACCTCGCCGGGATAAAAGTCAATGGACACATTGTTCAGTGCCACCACGCCCGGATAGACCTTTCTGATATCCTTCAAAGACAGGACAGGTTGTTTTTCTTGCAAATGTAGCGCCTCCTATCGCCGGTATCCACCGGCGGAGCCCTGGCTTTAGCCGCCTTTGTGACTGTGTTCAAGCCAAATACCGATGAAAAGAACCGCTAT
>ERZ780226.2264-NODE-2264-length-13504-cov-4.276303_pt1 | contig 13504 bp, 9 predicted proteins | sample MGYA00511165_ERZ780226 | MGnify/ENA primary metagenome ERZ780226 (study PRJEB29588, sample SAMEA2152373) | human gut metagenome | biome: human gut; feature: human-associated habitat; material: faeces | place: Denmark | collected 2008/2010 ...
ATATATTTGTTGATGCTGTAGCTGTAGGGGGTGTGTATTGTGTTGAAAGATTACATTTGTGTTACAATAACGTAACTTTTGCATTTCGTTTAACTGTTAACAGCTGTTTGTGTTTATAACAGGTTTCCACAGTTAAGGCTTAGTTCCGATTTTATCAACAAAAAACTCACATTTTATAAACAGGAAAAGTGTGAATAAAATGTAAAGAAATTTAGTAAAAAATGTTGACATATTAAGAAAAATGTGATATATTTAAAAAGTTGAATAAAATAACGACCCGCAGAGGCTTTTTGGATATAAACAGAAAGCGTAGGGAACTTCGGAGAAGCTCATTGGATTGAGTGCCGAAGGGGCAAGGTGAAAACCGAAACTCTCAGGCAAAAGGACGAAGACATCGATTTTGGTATTTCTTTCTTTGGAGTTGTCGTTCGGGTCGACAGCTTTTTTATTTTATAAAATTTTAAGCGTAAAGCAGAATCTGACGCAAGACGGTCATTTTTATCGGTTGAAAAATACAGCGAGGTTAATTTGACACGGCGTATAATTATGCGGAACGTTTGCAGGAGGGAAATGTATGGAAACATTCAACAACATTCTGGCAGTGATTGACGACTGGGTATGGGGGATACCGCTGATAGTCCTCATTTTGGCGGTCGGCTTTCTTATGACAGTAAGAACAAGATTTGTTCAGGTAAGACACTTAGGCAAGGCGCTTAAGTATATGATTCAAAATGAAGAAGATGGAGAGGGCGATGTTACAAGCTTTGGTGCATTGTGTACGGCTCTTTCCGCAACAATCGGTACAGGTAATATAGTCGGTGTTGCTACCGCTATTGCCGCAGGCGGTCCGGGTGCTCTTTTTTGGATGGAATTTGCGGCCTTTCTCGGAATGGCAACCAAATATGCCGAAGGTCTGCTCGCTGTTAAATACAGAGAGATAGGTTCAGACGGAAAGGTTCTCGGCGGTCCTTTCTATTATATTGAGAAAGGTATGGGAACAAAATGGAAATGGCTTGCAAAGATCTTTGCATTCTTTGGTGTATGTGTAGGTCTTTTCGGAATCGGCACATTCACTCAAATCAACGGTATTACAAGTGCCGTTAATGCATTCTTTGACCCTGACGCTTCTCATGTTGCATTTTCTATGGGCGAGCACAGTTTTACTTGGGCAACTGTTGTCAGCGGTATTGTTATCACTGTATTTGCAGCCCTCGTAATTATTGGCGGCATCAAGCGTATTGCAAAGGTGTCGCAGGTAATTGTTCCGTTTATGGCAATCACCTATGTTGTTGTAGTTCTCATAATTGTTTTTACAAATATCAAGTCAATTCCGAGCGCAATTGCGAGCATTTTTGAATTTGCATTCACCAAAGAGGCTATTACCGGTGCCGGCGTCGGAATTACGCTTAAGGTTGCAATGCAAAAGGGTATCGGCAGAGGTATTTTCTCAAACGAGGCAGGTCTCGGCTCTGCTCCTATTGCTGCTGCTGCGGCTAAAACAAAGGATGCCGTTCGTCAGGGTCTTGTTACGATGACAGGCACATTTATCGACACAATCGTTATTTGCACATTGACAGGTCTTTCAATCGTTGTTACCGATGCGGATACAATGTTTAAAGAAGGCGCTGTCGAGGGTGTTAATATCACAACAATCGCTTGGCAGAGAGGCTTGCCGTGGGGCGAAAATGTTTCGGCATTTATTTTGATGATGTGTCTTGCATTCTTCGCATTCACAACAATTCTCGGCTGGGACTATTACAGCGAGCGTTGCCTTGAATATCTTGCAGGTTCACACAAACCTGTCAAGGTTTATCGCTATATTTACATTTTGGCTGTTGCAATCGGTCCTTATATGACAGTTTCTGCCGTATGGAACATTGCCGATATTTGCAACGGACTTATGGCTTTTCCAAACCTCATTGCGTTGTTTGCGCTTTCGGGAGTTGTCGGAAAAGAAACAAAAGCATATTTTGCTAAAAAGAATCACGATTTAAAGGAACTTTCGAGAGAACATAAATAATAAAATTCGGGTGATATTATGAAACAAATATTGCCGTATTTCAACATTGGCTCGTCCTTTGGCGGAAATCAGGATTGGTTCAGGGATATTTCAATGCGAGGCGGCGGTTGTGCCGCAGTCACAGCGATTGAGACTTGCATCTATCTTGATTTATACAAAGGCACGAGCCTTTGTCCTTTTGATGCAAGAACGGTTGATAAAAATGATTTTCTTGCATTCGGCAAAATAATTAAGCCATATTTGCGCCCACGCCTGAGCGGAATAGACACGCTTGATATTTATATCGACGGATTCGGCGATTATTTAAAATCAAAAAAAGCCGCCGTGTCGATTTCGGGTGTCGAGGGAGATACACCATATTTTGAGGCAGTTGTGGCTTTGAAAGAGCAGATTGACTCCGGCTATCCTGTACCGTATCTTAATTTACACCATAAGGATAAACGGTTTAAGGATTATGAGTGGCATTGGTTTATGATAAACGGTTATGAGGATTCTGCAAACGGTGTTTTTGTCCGTGCGTCAAATTACAGCGATTACGAATGGCTTGATTTTTCGTATTTGTATAACACCGGCTGTGACAAAAAAGGCGGACTTATTATTATAAAAACTGAATAAAAAAATTCTAAGCTGCGATTTTTTCAAAATTCCGCGGCTTTTTTAACGAAAAATAGTGACAAATCAAATTCATTATTGTATAATATTTTTGCGTAAAATTTATGAAAAGGAGATTGTTATGAGACATCCCGAAATTGTTAAAAAGATGAGCCTTGAGCAAAAGGCGGCTTTCGTGTCAGGATATGACTACTGGCATCTTGAGTCGGACGAATCGCTCGGACTCCCTAAAATTATGATTACCGACGGCCCTCACGGCTTGCGTAAGGCAAAGGGCAAGGATTATGTTCCTGCCGAAGGTGAGGACGATAAAAAGGGCGGTATCGGACTCGGCAATTCTGTTCCGACAACATGCTTCCCACCCGCATGCACATCATCATGCTCATGGGACCCCGAACTTCTTGAAAAAGAGGGCGAGGCTATGGGTCAGGAGTGCCTTAAGGAGCAGGTTTCAACGATCCTCGGTCCCGGCACAAATATCAAGCGCGCACCTGTTTGCGGAAGAAACTTTGAGTATTTTTCAGAGGACCCGTATCTTGCAGGTAAATGCGCCGCATCAATCATCAACGGCGTTCAGTCAAAGGGTGTAGGCACATCGCTCAAGCACTTTGCCTGCAACTCGCAGGAAGCATTCCGTATGGTTCTTAACGAGGTTATCGATGAAAGAACAATGCGTGAAATCTATTTCCCTGCATTTGAAATTGCCGTTAAAGAAGCACAGCCTTGGACCGTTATGAACTCCTACAACAGAATCAACGGCGTTTATGCGTCGGAAAATCACTGGATGCAGGAAGAAGTGCTCAGAGGAGAGTGGGGCTTTGAAGGTCTTATCGTTACCGACTGGGGCGCATCAGTTGACAGAATCCCGGGACTCAAAAACGGCACCGACCTTGAAATGCCGTCTTCGGGTCCGCTCAACACCAAAAAAATCATTGCCGCAGTTGAGAGCGGCGAACTTGACGAGGCTGTTCTTGACGAAAGAGTTGACAATGTTGTTAATCTCATCATTAAATCAAAGCCGGCTCTCGAAAAGAAACATACATTCGATATTAACGAGCACCACTCAATTGCTCAAAAAATTGCAGAAGGCTCAATGCAACTCCTTAAAAATGAGGATTCTATTCTTCCTCTTAAAAAGGGTCAAAAGGTTGCAGTTATCGGCGAGATGGCTCAATCTCCGCGTTTCCAGGGCGCAGGCTCATCCGTTATCAATCCTACAAAGCTTTCAAATGCGCTTGACGAGCTTAAGGCTCTCGGCGTAGATGTTACATATGCGCAGGGCTATTATAAATCTGCTCCTACAAAGAAAGACAAAAACAGAAAACCCGAATCAGAGCTTGTTAAGGAAGCAGTCGCAGCAGCAAAGGCAGCAGATGTTGCCGTTGTATTTGTCGGCTTGACAGAGGAATTTGAGGGCGAGGGCTATGACAGAGAGTCAATCAATATGCCCGAAAATCACAACAAACTCGTTGAAACAATCGCACAGGCAAATCCAAACACTGCTGTTGTTCTTGCAGGCGGCTCGGTTGTTCTTATGCCATGGCTCGATAAGGTTAAGGGTCTTCTTAACTCAGGTCTCGGCGGTCAAGCTTCCGGCGGCGCTGTTGCAAACATTCTTACCGGCAAGGTTAACCCGTCGGGTAAAACAACCGAAACATATCCTGTTAAGTTTGAAGATAACCCGACATTCGGCAATTATCCGGGCGGTCCTGTTACTTCGGAGCACAAAGAATCTGTTTATATCGGTTACAGATATTATGACAAGGCAGATATGAATGTTGTCTTCCCGTTCGGCTACGGTCTTTCATACACAACATTTGAGTACAGCGATATTAAACTTTCGGCTGATAAAATTAAGGATACAGATACTGTTACGGTATCATTCAAAATCAAAAATACCGGCAATGTTGACGGTGCTGAGATTGCACAGGTTTATGTTGCGGATAAAGAGTCAACAATCTTCCGCCCCGAAAAAGAACTTCGTGCATTCAAGAAAGTATTTATCAAGGCAGGCGAGGAGGCAGAGGTTTCTCTCGAGCTTTCAAAGAGAGCGTTTGCATTCTATAATGTCAACATCAACGATTGGTGTGTAGAAACAGGCGATTTTGATATTCTCGTCGGTGCATCATCAAGAGACATTAAACTCACTGCAACAGTTAATGTTGAGTCAACCGTAGAGTGCGAAATTCCGGATTACAGAGAGACTGCTCCTAACTACTACAATGATGTTAAGAGCATCAGCCGCGACGATTTCGCCGCAGTTTACGGCACTCTTCCGAATCCTGAAATCGACAAGACAAAGAAAATCGACCTTTATTGCTGTCTTAACGATGCAAGACACACAAAGTGGGGCGGTAAACTTTGCCGCTTGATTGAAAAAGTTATGTCGGGTATGGGCAGCGACGCTAACGGCGACGGCAAGATGCTTGCAGCTATGGCTACTCAAATTCCTGTTCGTAACTTCATTGCAATGAGTATGGGTGCTTTCTCACCGGCACAGGCTGAGGGACTCCTTATGATGCTCAATGATGACGAGTCAAGCTTTGTCGGATTCAGCAAGATTTTCTGGAGACTCGGCGGCACAATTGCCAGACTTCCAAATCTTCTTAAATCTATCTAACACAAAACAAAATAAAAGCGTTGTGTCTTTTGATACAACGCTTTATATCTGCCCGTAGCATAACTGGATAATGCATTAGATTCCGATTCTAACGACTGCGGGTTCAATTCCTGTCGGGCAGACCAAAATAAAATCCCACGCGTTGCGCAGTGGGATTTTTGCTTTTTATATTTTAACATTTTTGTGAGAATTTTGGATTTGTATACACTACAATTTTTGACAAGTGGATAAAAGCACATTGACTAAAAATTAACAAAGTACTAAAATCGCGTTGAACAGTAGAATTTGTTCAAATATTAATATTTAGAGGGGATGACTGAAAATGTTATTCAACATTTACGGCGATATGGGCGTTTACCAGCTTTTGGCTTGGGTTGCCGTATTCGTCGGTCTTGTGCTTCTCAATGAGATTGCACGCCGCTCCAAAGCAGGCGGAGTCCTTTGCTTTATTGTAGTCCCTGCCGTATTAACCGTTTATTTCATTGCAATTGCAATCGGTGCGGCTAAAGGGCAGGATTGGGCACTTAATAACCAAACCCATGTATATCAAAACGGTTGGTTTCATTATGCCAAGCTGTATGCCGCAACAATCGGCTGCATCGGCTTTATGTTCCTCAAATACAAGTGGGGCATCGGCAAAAAGGAATGGTTTAAAGTGTTCCCGTTCTTAATCGTAGCTATCAATATCCTTATCGCTGTTGCGTCTGATTTCGAGTCCGCAATCAAAGGCGGCATCGCAGGCGGATGGTGGTATTCATCCGAGAATGTTTGGATTTACGGCGGATGGTGGAACTGGGTCAATGGTATTGCCGGACTCATCAACATCTTCTGTATGACAGGATGGTGGGGCATCTATTCGTCAAAAGACGAAAAGGATATGCTTTGGCCCGATATGACTTGGTGCTATATCCTTGCTTATGACCTTTGGAACTTTGAATACACCTACAACAATCTTCCGTCACACAGCTGGTATTGCGGCCTCGCTCTTCTTCTTGCTCCGACTTTTGCAAACGCATTTTGGAACAAGGGCGGTTGGATTCAAAACCGTGCAAACACACTCGCAATTTGGTGTATGTTCGCTCAGGTTCTTCCGCTCTTCCAGGATAAGTGGGTACCTGTTCTCACATCGGTTTATCCGGACGATTATGTCATGAGCGCAACACAGCCTGCAAGCGCAGATCCGAGAATGCAGGGCATCATCGCTGTTATCGCTCTTGCAGCAAATGTTATTGTATTTGCCGCAATCATCAAGCGTTCTGTTCAGCTTAAGAAAAATCCGTATAAGAATGAGATTTTCACTCATCAAAAGGACTACAAGCTTGCTCTTGCAAGAGCAGCCGAGGCAAACAAGGTTGCTTAATAGGGCAGTACTTAATCTGTTACATTAATAAAAGCTCGTATCATGATGTGATACGAGCTTTTTTGTATGCTTTTTGCGTAATTGATTATTCTTTAATAAGCGCCTTATACATTTTGATATATTCGTTTGCACTCTTGCCCCACGACATATCGCATTCAAGCGCACGCTTTACAAGAACATCCCAATTTGACTTGTCGCCGTATGCTTCAACGCCTCTGTAAATCGCGCCGAGCATATCGTATGCGTCATATGTTTTGAATGTAAAGCCGTTGCCCTCGCCGTCGCCGCAGTCGGTGATTGAGTCTTTCAAGCCGCCTGTTTCTCTAACTATCGGCACTGTGCCGTATCTCAACGATACCATTTGAGAAAGTCCGCACGGTTCGCTCTTGCTCGGCATCAAAAACATATCGGCGCCTGCGTAAATTTTTCTTGCAAGCTCCGGGATAAATCCGATTGTAACGCCTACCTTATCGGGATATTTATTGTGCAACTCTCTGAAAAAGCTTTCATACTGCCATTCACCCGAGCCGAGAACAACATATTGCACATCGCGTTCCCAAAGGCTCTTTTCAAGCACTGCCTCCATAAGGTCAAATCCCTTATGACCTGCAAGTCTTGATACAATTCCGATAAGCGGAACATCGTCTCTGACAGCCATTCCCATTTGCTCCTGCAATGCCTTTTTGTTGGCAGCCTTGGCTTCCTTGTAATTGTCGGAATTGTAGTTTACGGCAATATTTTTGTCCGTTTCCGGGTTGTAGTTGTCGGTGTCGATTCCGTTTAGTATTCCGCAGAGCTTCCAACTCCTCTGGTTAAGAATCGGGTCAAGACCGTAGCTGTACCACGGATCGAGAATTTCCTTTGCATATGTCGGTGAAACGGTTGTTACCTTATTTGCACATTCAATACCTGCTTTCATGAAGTTAACAAGTCCGTCATAAAGAATAAGATTGTTATATTCCGGCGCAATGCCCAAAACATCGTTTAAAAGCTCGTCACCGTATTTGCCTTGATATTGAATGTTATGGATTGTGAAAACAGTTTTAATATTTTCGTATCCGATTTGGTTTGCATAATAAATGCTGTAATAAAGCGGAGTCAGTGCGCTTTGCCAATCGTTGCAGTGGATAATATCCGGCTTCCAGTCAAGGTGGGGGATAATTTCCAAAACAGCGCGTGCAAAAAATGCAAATCTTTCCGCGTCATCATAGTGACCGTAAATTCCGTCACGCTTGAAATAATATTGATTGTCAAGGAAATAATAAATAACTCCGTTGTATTTAGCTTCAAAAATACCGCAGTATTGGCGGCGCCACGAAACGGGCACCGAAATTGAAGTGAGAAATTTCATTTGGTCCTTGTATTCCTGCTTTATCGAGTCATAAAGCGGCATTACAACACGGCAGCCGATAAGGCGCTTTCTCAGTGCAACGGGAAGTGAGCCGGCAACATCGCCGAGTCCGCCCGATGCCATAAATGGTAAAGCCTCGGATGCAACATATAAAACTTTCATTTGCATTACCTCCTATACTCTTGTTCCCTTTGAAAGGCTGACGGGGTAATTTGCGGCGCCCGAAAGCTCAATTTCCGATTTAACTGAAACATTTTTGTCGGCAATTATATAATTTATGTTTGAATTTCTGCCGATAACGGTATCCTGCATAAGAATAGAGTTTTTAACTACTGCGCCCTCTTCAATTTTAACACCCTTGAAAAGTATGCAGTTTTCGACAGTACCCTTGATTTCACAGCCGTCGGCAACAAGCGAATTGTTTACCTTTGCGTCTTTGCCGTAAAGGGTCGGCATATCATCGCGCTCCTTAGTATAAATTGGGCGCTCGGGGTTAAAGAGCTTGTTTTTGTTTGCCTTGTCAAGCAGGTTCATTGATATGTCAAAATAGCTTTGAACACCGTCAATTGTGCCGATAAACGAATCTGTTGCGTCAAAAGCATAAACCTTGCCGGTTTTAATGCAGTTCATAAGCACATTCTTTTGGAACGAAACCTCGTTTCTCGAATGAGCGTTTGTAACAAGCGTTTCAAGCAGATATTTTTTGATAAGGACAATGTTTGTCGAATAATTAACCTCGCCGTCAATATCCGGGTCAACAGCTGCTTCAACGATTCTACCGTCATCTGCAATATCTTTGCATACAAGCACGGAGTTAATGTGTGCAGGTGCTTTGCCCTTGACTGTTACGATTGTGATGTCGGCACCCGAGTTCTCGTGTGCGTCAAAAAGCTTTTCGTAATCAAGGTTGATTACATTGTAGCAGTCCGACATTAAAACATATTCCTGATTCGATTGATGAAGAAAACCGATGTTGCCGTAAATTGCGTCAATTCGGTTGCCCCACATTGTAACGCTGTTTATTGAGTATGGCGGAAGCATATAAATTCCGCCGTTCTTTCTGCTCAAATCCCATGGCTTACCTGTGCCAACATGGTCCATAAGCGAGTTGAAGTTTGCGTTTGTAACAACGCCGATTTTTGTAATTTGGCTTTCAACCATATTTGAAAGAGGAAAGTCAATCAAACGATAACGCGAGCAAAAGGGAACAGAGCCCATTGTTCTGAGTGCTGTGATAGAATCGAGCGCCTCCTCGTGAATGTTTGCAAAAATCATTCCAAGTACATTTTTCCCGTTCATTGTTTTATACCTCCTCTCCTGATGCAATCATTTCTTTCGGTGCGATTTTTTTGCCCGAGGTGATTGTTGCGCCGGAGCCGATTACGGCAACGCCCCAATCCTCCGGATTTTCCAAATCTTCCGGTATAGCGCCTACCTGTGCGCCGCTTTCGATAACTGCATCTTCTGCTATGATTGAATAATATACCTTTGCGCCGGACTTGATTGTTGCACCCGGCATGATAACCGAGTATTTAACCTCGGCGTCTTTTTCAATTGTAACATTCGGCGAAACAACGGAGTAGTCAACCAAGCCGTCAATTTCGCATCCCTCGCTGACGGAGGAGTTTTCAACAACTGCGTCTTTTCCTATGTAGTGCGGCGGAGCCATCGGGTTCCTTGAATAAATTCTCCAACTCTTGTCCGAAAGGTCAAGGTCTACATTTGGATTGATAATGTCGAGGTTTGCCTCCCAAAGTGACTCAATTGTGCCGACATCTTTCCAATATCCCTTGAACGGAAACGCAAACATTCTCTGTCCGTCGCCGAGCATTTTCGGAATAATATTTTTGCCGAAGTCGTTTGAAGAATTCGGGTCTGCCTCGTCCTCGGTAAGGTATTTTTTAAGTTTATCCCACGAGAATACATAAACGCCCATAGACGCCTTGTTGCTCTTTGGCTCGGCAGGTTTTTCCGCAAATTCGTAAATCTTGTCGTTTTCGTCGGTTGCAAGGATTCCGAAACGCGATGCCTCTTCCCACGGAACTTCAAGCACTGCGATTGTGCAGTCTGCATTGTTCTTTTTGTGGAAATCAACCATTTTTGCATAGTCCATTTTGTATATGTGGTCGCCCGAAAGGATTACCACATATTCGGGGTCGTATTTCTCGATAAAGTTAATGTTTTGATAGATTGCGTTTGCCGTGCCCTTGTACCATTCGGCGCCGCCGATTGCCTCGTACGGCGAAAGCACATGCACGCCGCCGTTGATTCTGTCAAGATCCCACGGTTGACCGTTGCCAAGATAATCGTTGAGAACGAGCGGCTGATACTGTGTTAAAACTCCGACGGTGTAAATACCGCTGTTTACACAGTTTGAAAGCGGAAAGTCGATGATTCGATAATTTCCGCCGTATGGAACCGCCGGCTTTGCGATGCTTTTTGTCAGCACGCCTAAACGGCTGCCTTGACCGCCGGCGAGCAACATTGCTACTACATCGGTTTTGTGTGACATAAATGTTTTTCCTCCTGTTATTTGTTAAGACTTTTTAGGATTTTTTGCCTTTTCGTCTTTACCTTTTTCTTTTGTTTTTACCTTTTGCAAATACATTGCCGAAAGACCGTGCAGCTTCAAATCAATATACTGCTCAAAGCCGTGAAATTTGCCTTTCTTTGTCTTGTATGTGCCTGAAAGCTTTGGCTTGTCGCCCCCGTATTTCTTCAGTGCCGTGTCAAAAACAACTTTATATGTTCCGTTGTTCGGAACGCCGATTTTGTAACTGCCAAAATTGTTCGGAGTCCAGTTGAATATCATTACAAGGTCATCGCCCGCTTTGTTCATTCGTCTGAATGCGATTACGCTGTTGCAGTTGTCCTCGCTGGAAATCCATTGAAAACCGTCCCAACTGTAATCAATTTCCCAAAGTTCGCTGTGCTCTTTGTAGAATTTATTGAGCTCCCTTGAAAATTCAAGCAACTTTTTGTGTTTGTCATAATCAAGCAAAAGCCAGTCAAGACCTTGTTTGTAGTTCCATTCGATAAACTGACCGAATTCACTGCCCATAAACAAAAGCTTTTTGCCGGGGTGCGCAAACATATAAGCAAGGAACAATCTCATTCCTTCAAACTTCATATCATAGTCGCCCGGCATTTTGTTGAGCAGGCTTGCCTTGCCGTGAACAACCTCGTCGTGGCTTATCGGCAAAATAAAGTTTTCGCTGAATGCATAGAAAAAGCTGAATGTTATGCAACTGTGGTTGCCTTTTCTGAATAACGGGTCCATGGATGTGTAGCGAAGCATATCGTTCATCCACCCCATATTCCATTTGAAGTTAAAACCGAGTCCGCCGATGTCCGTCGGCATTGTTATCATCGGCCATGCCGTCGATTCCTCGGCAATCATCATTACATTCGGGTGTTCTTTAAACATTGCACGGTTGAGTTGTTGCAAAAATGCAACTGCCTCAAGATTTTCTCTTCCGCCGTTAATGTTCGGCTTCCACTCGCCGTCTTTTCTGCCGTAGTCGAGATAAAGCATCGACGCAACGGCGTCAACTCTTATTCCGTCGAAATGGAATTTCTCAACCCAATACAGAGCCGACGAAATCAAAAACGAGCAAACCTCTTTTTTTGCATAGTCAAATACTCTTGTGCCCCATTCCTCGTGCTCGCCCTTTGAAAGGTCATTGTATTCATAGCATCGTGTGCCGTCAAACTCGTAAAGCCCGTGTGAGTCCTTTGGAAAGTGTGCCGGCACCCAGTCGAGTATCACGCCGATTCCTGCGCGGTGACACTTGTCTACAAAATACATCAAATCCTCCGGCACGCCGTATCGTGAGGTCGGCGCAAAATAGCCGGTTACCTGATAGCCCCACGAGCCGTCAAACGGATATTCCATTATCGGCAACAGTTCGATATGGGTGTATCCCATTTCCTTGACATACGGCACAAGCTCGTTTGCCATTTCTCTGTATGTCAAAAAATTGCCGTCCTCGTGTTGCTTCCACGAGCCGAAATGCAATTCGTAAATGTTGACAGGCTTTTCAAGCACACTGCCGGTGTTGTTTTCTTTTTGCCAGGTGGAGTCTTTCCACTTGTAATTTTCAAGCTCATACACCTTTGAGCCGGTGCCGGGTCTTGTTTCTTGGTGAACGGCGTACGGGTCCGCTTTCATCAGTGTTTCGCCGTCTTTTGTTTTGATTGCGTATTTGTAGCAGTCAAAAACCTCAACGCCGTTGATTATTGCCTCCCAAATACCGGGCGATATTGCAAAGCATTTGTGCTTTGTTTCGTCCCAATCGTTGAAATCACCGACTACTGATACAGCCTCTGCGTTCGGCGCCCATACTCTGAATGCGTAAGTATTCTTTTTAATTTTATGAACTCCAAAGAATTCGTATGCCTTATAATTTGTTCCGTCGTGAAACAAGTATATCGGCAACTGATATTCTTCTTTTAATTGCTGCATTCTTTATCTCCTTATTGTTAATCAAAATCGCAATTTTTATCGCCGCTTTTATCGATGCTTTTTGTCGATTTTGTTGTGTTTTTGCATCTCTGATTCCGAAAAACGGATACAGTTAGCACATATTAAATTAATAATACCACCTTCGGAGTCTAAATTCAAGTAGTTTTTGGCTATTTTGTTACAAGAAATTTTTAAAAAATACAAAAATCTGTGCATATTGTTACAAATTGTATAATTCTAACGAAAATTGCCCCAAAACGCAGAAATTTCTTTTATATTTCTTTCATATTTGTTTGTTTTTTTCTATTGCGGCAGTGCAACTTCTTATGTTATAATACATACTGATTAAATAGTTTGACAGATTATGTTAAATCAAGATTAAATTCAATCGGCAAACTGTTTATGTACGGTGTAAGTAATTATGAAGAGTATTATTGTTGCATATCCCGTTAAACAAACGGCGTTACAAATTAAAAATGTGCTCGAGTCCGAGGGCTTGTATGTGTCGCACATTTGCGGCACGGGCGCAAGCGTTTTAAATATAGCCGCAGATATGCGCGGCGGCGTTATAGTGTGCGCTTCGATTTTGCGCGATATGGGTGCCGGCACAATTGCCGAGCGTCTGCCTGCCGGGTTTGACATTGTTGCTCTTTCAAAAAGCGGTCGCCAAAGCTATATGGGCAATTTCATCAGCCTGCCGCTTCCGCTCGACCGTGATGAATTCGTTTCCGTCGTTTCCGTTCTTGTTTCAAGCAAAAGCTCGTTTACAAACAGAAAAAAGGACGACGCCGATTACATATCAAACGCAAAGGCTGTGCTCATGGAGGTCAATTCAATGACGGAAATGCAGGCGCATAAGTATTTGCAAAAGGAAAGTATGCATACCGGCAAAAAAATTGTCGATATTGCGAAAGAAATTCTTGATAACATTTAGCCAAAGGGTGATAATATGAAATTTACAAAAATGCACGGCTGCGGCAACGACTATGTTTATGTTGATTTGATGCAGGAGAGCGTCGATGACAAATCACTCGCCGCACTCAAGCTTTCCGACCGCCACTTCGGTATCGGCGGCG
>ERZ780226.2265-NODE-2265-length-13503-cov-4.363772_pt1 | contig 13503 bp, 9 predicted proteins | sample MGYA00511165_ERZ780226 | MGnify/ENA primary metagenome ERZ780226 (study PRJEB29588, sample SAMEA2152373) | human gut metagenome | biome: human gut; feature: human-associated habitat; material: faeces | place: Denmark | collected 2008/2010 ...
ATAATTCAAATCCCAGAAAGATAGGGATTTGAATTATGGCGGCATTATATTCAGAGTTTTTAACCTAGTACTGTATCCGGTTAGCAATAATAGTTTACGTTTATAAAGATTTTTGCTATACTCCGTTAAAAACAGTATTGGAGGATGCTGCAGGGCTTTCCGGCCAGCACACGTTCCACCTGAGCATCGGTAACAGACACCCCGACATCCCGGCGAACCTGTTCCTTTGTTTCGTCGATTCATCGGATCATGCCGAGCTCCAGACTGCGGCAGGTCGAGGCATTGGGGACGCCGTATTCCAGCGTGTTTTGCAGGGTGTAGGGTTCATGGCTGTAAACAGCGATACCGGCTAGAAAAGAAAAATGCCGTGTCTCGATAGCGTAATATCCGTGGTCGATTCCGATGTTCATGGTTTTTAACATCCTTTCCTGATAATTGTTGAAAATTTAAATTTCTGCTGGTTTTGACTGAGTTTACCGGAGAGAAAAGTCTTCTTTCCCAGCCAAGTAAGTAATTTAGGGGGAGAGAGTGTGAGAGAGGGGGAAAGGCGAAAAATCGCCGCGATTCATCGCCGCAAAAAGCGCCCCGGCAGACCTGCCGAGACGCTTCTAAAAAAGGGCGCAATACCCCCTTGTACCTTGAGGGCTTGAAATTTGCCTGTGTGGAGGATTCGTCAATCTATCTATGAAGCTGTCGGAAACTTCTACAGTTCCGACAGTGGGAGAAAAGGTATAAAAAGCAAAAAAGCGGAGCCTCTGTCTGAAAAAATCAGACGGAGCCCCGCTGCGGCGGATCTTACTGCGGTTTGCCGTTTGGACATCTATGGTAAAACGGTTTCCTGCATTTCGCTCAAAAACCCCGAAAACCCGCATAAACACTAAAAAAATTGGGTGACATCTTTTATGTCACCCAATCATGGCTGGGCTGGCGGGATTCGAACCCACGAGGTGACGGAGTCAAAGTCCGTTGCCTTACCGCTTGGCGACAGCCCAATATTCGATACCCCAAGAGTATAACATATTTCAGGCCGTTAGTCAAACGTTTTAAGCAAAGAAAAGCCGCGCGCAAACAGGTTTTCCTTCTGCGCACGGCTCCATATCCTTCTTTGAAATTATTCCGCTTTCAGCGTGTAGCGCTTGTACGGGCGGTCTGCAATGCCACCGGAGATTGACATCGTAGATTCCGTCTCCAGCGTGAGCGCGTCACCCTCAAATGTGAAGATCATTCGTCTGCCGCCTGCGGATTCCGCACAGCAAACTTCGAGCTCAAAGCGCTTGTCACTGCGCCAGCGACCCACAGCGCCGTAGGTACGGCCGCCGAGCGTAAAGCTCGTGAAGTGGCTCTGAAGGCCGATCTCCGTCGTAAATTCGCCGTTATCCTGCTCGAAAACGAGATTTGCTTTTTCGGGCGCAAATTCAAAGCGCAGCGTCTTTGTCACACCGCCCTGCGGGGCCACAATCCACACACCGCCGATGAAATCGACAAGCCCCGGAACTTCCTCCGTAAACGCGAATTTCTTACCCTCAATCTCTTTTTCGGACCACGGGTTGCGGGAAGACAGCATCGGCGTGATCTCCGCTTTTTCCAAACGCTTCTTCAAAACGTGCGCCATGGGGCTTTCCGGCAGCGTCTCCTCGTCCGTGATGGCCGGCAGCAACGCTTCCCACGCGCAGGTCAGCTGCTCCTGCTGGTTGGAGGAAGAACTCTGCAAAATGAGCACGGTGTCTTTGTCCTCAAACACCACGCCGTACTGGCCGAACGCGCCGTCCGCGCGGAACACATGCTCCGGCACGCAGCGCCAGAACTGGAAGCCGTAACCACAGCGCCAGTCGGGGTTATCCGCATTATTCGCCGGACTGATCGTCGAGACCTGATTTGCGCTCGCCATGTCGAACCATTCGGCGTTTAAAAGCTGCTTGCCCTCCCACTTGCCGTGCCGGGAAACAAACAAAATAAAGCGCGCCATGTCTTCGGTCTTCAGACGGCTGCCCGCGCCGCCCATTTCGATGCCGTCCGGCAGACGGAAGCACTCAATATTCTCAATGCCGAGCGGCTCAAAAAGGCGCGGCGTAAGGTACTCGAACAGATCCTCACCCGTACGGCGCTTCAGCGCGGCGCACAGCATGTTCGTGCCGGCGGTGTTGTACATAAAGCACGTGCCGGGCTTATATTTAAACTCGTGCGAAAGGAAATTCTTAATCCAATCCGGCTCGTTCACGTCGAACGTATTGATCTCCGTCTCGTGTCCGCAGGACATCGTGAGCAGATCGCGCACCGTGCAGGCAAGCAGATTTTCGCTCGGATTTTCCGGCATCTTGTCCGGGAACAGCTCGCTCAAGCGATCGTCAAGAGACAGCGCTCCCTCCTGGCACGCAAAGCCGATAGCCGTGGAGGTCAGCGCCTTTGTAAAGGAGAACATCATGTGCGGCGACGCCGGGTTATACGGCTTCCACCAGCCCTCTGCGCACACCTTGCCGTGGCGCAGCAGCATCATGCTGTGCAGCTCAAGTCCTCTGCTTTCTGCAAGATCGATAAATTTCAATATGCCTTCGGAATGAATACCCACGCTTTCCGGCGTGACTCTTTCCAATATCATAAATATAACCACCTTCCGTTTGATACTTTAATCATAGCACAGCCGCCCGCCCGTTTCCAGTAAAAAGAAATTTCCCCCCGTAAAATTCACTGTCAGAAATTTAGTGAAATTGCGGGGTATTTTTTACGAAAACACCTTTTCCGTGTTCTGCACGCGCAGGAACAGCGTTAGGATCATGCCGAGCATCATCAGGCCCGCCATGGCAAAATACAAGATGCGGATACTCGTGTTTTCCACCAGAATGCCGCCGAGATTCTGCATTAAAATGGCACTCATCGCGTCCGTAGCGCTGATAACGCCCAGCGCCGTGGAAACGGAACGCACCTGCACAACGCCGCGCACGATCTTCAATAAAATCATCCCGAACAGCGTAGAACCGATAGCACGCAAAACCAGCATGGTCACAACCGCAACAAACGCGTTCGGCGCCGTGGCGTACAGCAAAAACTGCGCCACCATAATAGCAAACGCCAAAAGCATCAGCGTGCGCCCTGAGAAGCGATCCATAAATTTGTACGAAAACAAGATGACAGGCAGCTCAACAATCGTACTGAAAAACAGCACTGTGCCCACCGCACCCGTCGGCATGCCGAGCTCCTGCAATAAAATGGGGCTGTATGTCATGTTGAGATTTGAGCAACCCGAAAAAATAAACCCGATAATGACGAACAAAATGTACATCGGCGCACAGAGAAATGAAAACTGCTTGCCCGCCGCAGCCTTTGCCGCTTCCGTATCCGTAAACGAAATGTCGTCCGTGCCGAGGAAACCCACAATGGCCAGCACCGCCGAAACGGAGACCGAAACAAAAATCAGCTGCGGGCTCGTAAATTCCATCATGGCGCAGGCCACCTGCACGGCCGCCGCATAACCGAACGTGCCCCAAATACGAATGGTACCGTAGCGGTACTTCGTCGAGGTTGCCATGCGCTCGCTCACCGGCGAAAGCGATGAGATAAACCCCATGATGCAGCCGTTTAAAAGGAACAGCAGCATCGTTTCGCGCACCAGCGCAAACAGAATGCCGAACACCGCCACGCACGCCATCATCACCGTACAGATAAGCCGCGGCTTTCGCAGCTTATCATTGATATACCCCACGATCGGGATCAGCACCACGCCGAACAAGCTCGAAGCCGACATAATGAAGGACATCTCCGCTTTCGATTTGCCGATGCCCGTCAGATACATAGACAGCACCGAGGTAAACACGCCCAAGCTCCAGTAAAAGAAGAAATAGGTCAGGGCATACGCCGGGTAACTGCCACGAAACGTTCGCTTGCTTTTTTCCATCTCAATCCAACCGCCTTCCCAAAATTTAGGGCGCACGCCGCACACAATGTGCAGCCCCTCCCCTCAAGGCTTATTTACGTCCATCATACCAAATCCCCCGTTGCGTTTCAAGCTTTTTGCGCGCGGAAAAGCTTTTATTTTTGCAAAGCGGTAAAGAGGTACCCCCGGGCGAAAAGACGAAGCGGAATACGGTGCAGCCCTTTGAAAATAAGTGCAAAATAAGCAACCACGTTCTACCTTAACTGCGAGGCGATGTTCGGGAGCACTCCCGTTTTTTCTTTTCCGACGTGACAGAAGAAGCGTTTCATAAAAGTGTCAGAGAAATCTTTTTCGCCCATGTTACTCAACTGTCGGTCGGTTGCTTGTGCAGGTGGACTATGGTATGCTAAAGAAAAGTCCTAAGGGGAGGAAAATTTATGAATTTATCAAAAATAGGACAGTTTATCAGCCGGCGCAGGATGGCCATGGGTCTTACGCAGGCTCAACTGGCCGAACGACTGAATGTAACCGATAAAGCGGTCTCTAAATGGGAACGTGGCAAAAGCCTGCCCGACGTGACGCTTTTCAGCCGTGTGGCTGCGGAGCTGCGCGTCAGCGTTGTGGAGCTTCTCAGCGGCGAACTCATGAACGTGGTTCGCAGCAGCAATCTGGACGAGGCCGTCGATTGGGATGGAAAAGCAGCTCAGGCCACACCTCTCACCTTACGCCGGGACGATCCTGCGGATTTACTGGTTTCGCCCTACTTGTTCGGCAGCAATCTGGAGCACACTCGCTCCTGTATCTATACCGGCCTATCCGCCCAGATGGTTCGCAATCGGAAGTTCGCCGGGAAGCCCACGGCTTGCGAGGGCTGCGCCATAGAATGGTTTCCCTTGGGGGAACGTGGCGTGTTTGCCTTGGATGAACCCTACACCCGCCACGGAGAAGGCTACCACATGAAACGGACCCTCGAATGTAATTCCGTCGGTATCTTCAATCCCTACTGCGGGGAAGCTGTCGGCATGGGTCAGCATGGCATCACAATATCCCAAGGGCAACCGTATCTGTTCGGAATGGTGGTTAAAACCCAAGAATCGGTGAAATTTACGGTTTCATTGACAGATCGAACCGGAAAGAACGTCTACTGCCGTGCCGCATCTGTAGGTGGCGGCGACGATTGGACCCGTTTAGAGGTGGAGCTCACCCCGCAGGCCGCTGACTCTGATGCCGACCTGCGAATCTGCTGGGAGAATGCGGGTTATGTCTGCGTAGGAGCCGTTTCTTTGCTGCCCAAGGATCACTTCCACGGAATGCGCCGCGATGTGGTGGAAGCCATGAAGGATTTGGGCATCAAGGTGCTGCGCTGGCCGGGCGGCAATTTTGCCGGGGAATTCAACTGGATGGACGGCCTTTTGCCGGCGGATATGCGTGCGCCGTTCCAGTCTTATTTGGGCCTGGAGACTCAACCTCACACCATGGGCTACGATTTCAGCGAGATTAATACCGATGACTTTATCGCCCTGTGTCGAGAAATCGGTGCCGAGCCGTTTATCACCATCAACCCCTGTTGGAACACCCCCAATGAGAACGCCGCTTGGGTGGAATACTGCAACGGCGATGTCTCAACCCCCTACGGAAAACTCCGAGCCAATCGGGGTCATCAAGAGCCTTACAATGTGCAGTTTTGGTCATTGGGTAACGAATTCGGCTATGGTCACATGGAGGGCGACAACACTCCTGCCGGGTACTGTCAGATTGCACTGGAGAATGGCAAAAAAATGCTGGAGGCCTCACCCGGTCTCAGTCTGTGCTCCTCGGGACCCTATCCTAACAAGGAATGGGCAGAATTTTCAGCCAAGCCGCTTGCCGGGATTTCTCAGATGATTTCCCAGCACTATTATGGCTACGACCCCCATTACACCGACCTTTCCACCGTAGAGGAGGAATATAACCGGTGCATGGCTTCTGTCTCCCGGATGCGGGAGCTGATTCACCAGTCCCGGCAGTGGCTGGAGCCTTCTATACGCATTTCCATGGACGAGTGGAATGTGTGGTATGCCTGGTACCGTCCTTCCAGTGTTACCGACGGTATTTATGCGGCGCTGGTTCTGCACATGTTGATGGAAGAGGCGGAAAAAAGCGGGATAGCCCTTGCGTGTCACTTTCAGGCAATCAACGAGGGAATGCTGTGTGTGAAACCGAATCACGTGAGCTTGACAGCGCAAGGACAAGTGTTCTCCTGGATGAATCGCTGGCACATGGGTAATCGTCTGTGCTCCGCGTCTCAAGAAGCCGTTATTACCGTGGATCGAGAGGGTCGGGTGTCCGCCACGGTGGTGAACGCCGCATTTCACCGCAAAAAGCCGGTGGACTTCTCTTCCTTTGGACCTTGCAGCGAGGCGGTGCTCTTCTCCAGTGACACCGTGTTGCCTCCCTCCTCATTTACCCAGTCAAACGTTCTGGACCAAGCTGCGGGTGGAACTTTGCAAATGCCGCCGCACAGCGTTTTATTCTTGCGCTTTTAAGAAGCAGGTTTTTATTCGAACGGTCGGGGAAATACGGGCAAAACAGCCGGGCTGTGAAGTGTTTTCGGACTTGAACTGCAGCGAGGATGTTTCATGTTGTATCGCTTTTTTCTTGACGCAAGAGCGCTTTGCCATTATAATGAGAAAAAGTGAAATTTAAAGGGGGCACCACGATGGCAGACATTCGGGCATTTCATGCCATGCGGTACACAAAATCGGCGGGAGAAGCGAAAGAACTGACCTGTCCGCCGTATGACATCATCAGTGAAGCGGAGCGCGCGGCGTTTTTGGAAAGAAACCCGCACAACGTCATACGCCTGGAGCTGCCGCGCGGCGAAGAACCGTATAAGACCGCCGGCAAGACGTTGCACACGTGGCTTTCCGACGGCACTTTGCGCTGTGACAAGGACGCAGGTCTTTATATCTACGAGGAAGAATTCAAAACCGACGTAGACCATGGCGAGGTGCGCAGCCTAAAGGGCATCGTGTGCCTTGTGCGCGTGGAGGATTTTTCTGCGGGCGTTGTGCTGCCGCACGAGGAGACGCTCTCTAAGGCAAAAAAGGACCGTTTTGAGCTGATGAAGGCGACGAACTGCAACTTCAGCTCGATTTACTCTTTGTATCAGGACGAAAAGGGCGAGACGCAAAAGCGCATCGACCGCCTTTCCGCCGGCACGCCGTACTGCGAATTTTCAGACGAACTTGTCACACACCGCCTGTGGATTGTGAATGACAAGCAGGCGCTTGAAGCGTTCCGTTCCGATTTTGCGCCGCGCAAATTGTACATTGCGGACGGGCATCACCGCTATGAAACCGCAATTCATTACCGCGATTACTGCCGCGAAAACGCCGTTTGGGCGCCGGGCAGCGAATTCGTCATGATGACGCTCGTCGATATGGCACACCCGGGGCTTGTGGTGTTCCCAACGCACCGCCTTGTGCGCGGCATTGAGGGCTTTTCCGCCGAAAAGGTACTTGAAAGCTGCGGGGAATACTTTCAAATCGAGACGCTTGCGGACAAAAGCGAGATTGCGCCGCGCATGAAAAATGCGTATGATGCCGGGCAAAAGGCGTTCGTATTCGTGTATAAAAACGGGGACAGAATGAACTACGCGCTGCTGATTTTGAAAGACGCGGCGGTTATGGAAGAATTTATGCCCGAAAAGAGCGAGGCCTCGCGCGGGCTGGACGTCAGCGTTTTGCACACGCTCATTTTGGAGCGCGCCCTCGGGATTGATCGCGAAAATATGGCGAGTCAGAAAAACTTGACGTATACGCGCGATTTGAACGAAGCGCTTTCCACGGTTGAAAGCGACGAGATGCAGTGTGCATTTATTTTGAACCCCACGCGCGTGGAGGAGATCGGCGCGGTAGCGGCTGCGGGCGAAAAGATGCCGCAGAAGTCCACGTATTTTTACCCGAAGCTTATCACAGGGCTTGTAATGAACAATTTGGAAACGCCTGTGGAAGATTAAAATTTATTTTTAATAAGTCAAGCGCCGTGCTTTTACTCCAGCATGACGCTTGATTTTTTATATCAATATCGGAGACAATCCTTTTCAAACCATGCCGCTTTTCACGTCAAAGCAGGTACCGGACGCATCACTGTGTATTTCCGTAAAACTTTGTAACGTGTATAATTCCCCGCATTTCTCAAATACTACCCATACCGAAACTTTGAAAACAAGGGAGATTTGAGATATGAAGGCAACCGGTATCGTCAGACGTATGGATGATCTCGGGCGAGTGGTGGTGCCGAAAGAGCTGCGCCGCACCATGAAGATCAGCGAGGGCACGCCGCTTGAAATTTTCATCGACAAAGACGGCAGCATCATCTTCCGCAAATACTCGCCCGTGGGAGAACTGAACGAAAGCGCCAAAAACATGGCGGAGTGCATCTCGGCGGCAAGCGGCATCGGCACCGCCGTGTGCGACCGCGACCGCATCATCGCAACGGCAGGTATCCCGAAAAAGGATTTGCTGGATAAGCCTGTCTCCAAGCAATTGGATGAGCTGATGCGCCGCAAAAAGGCATTCATCTCCTCCGGCGAGGACACCGTTTTGGCGGCGGAGGGCGGGCTGCGCACCGCAAACGCAGCGTTCCCCATCTCCTGTGCGGGCGATTTGTGCGGCATGTTCCTGCTCATTAAAGACGAAGATGCAAAGCCCGGCGAAACGCAGGAGCATTTGCGGCTCGGCAAGCTCGCATCCGATTTTTTAAGCCGCGAAACAGTCGAGTAACATGGAAAGAGTCGCTGAAAGCTTTTGATCCAACTTTTTTCAAAAAGCTGGCAGTTTCCAAAGGCAGCGCCTTTGGCCGAGCTCCGCAGAAAGCGAAATCTTTTTGCCGACTGATATAATTTATCCTCTCCCGGCGTAGCCAGGAGAGGATTTCTCTATAATATGAAAAAGGTGCTGTGAGGTTCGTTAGCTCGCTGTATTTCTCCCTCAGTCAGCTTCGCTGACAGCTCCCTCATCAGAAGAAGTCTGCTATATATTTCTCAAATCCTGCCGAATTCTATCCTTTTCAAAAGGAATTTGAAAACTTATTGCAAAAAACATTTTCTAAATATACAACATGCATAAACTTTAAATGCGCAAAATAGAATATCTGTATAAATTGCAATTCGCCATTGCAATATCTGGCAATATGATATATAATTAAAGAGCAATCTCAAATTGAAATTGTAAATTATACATATAAGGGGTGTTTTCCATGAACACATATCCGGCTAAGAACATCATCAACGTTGCTATGGCAGGCCATTCCGGCGCCGGCAAGACCTCCCTCGCGGAAGCTATGCTTTATCTTGCAGGCGCATCCGATCGTCGCGGTAAAGTAGGCGAGGGCAACACGGTCTGTGATTCCGACCCGGAGGAGATCCGCCGCAAGACGTCTGTCTCCACGGCCGTGGCACCGTTTGAATGGAAAAATAAAAAGATCAACCTGCTGGACACCCCGGGTCTTTTCGACTTCCAGGGCGGTCTGTATGAAGCCGCACGCGCGGCAGAATCCGTTGTCATCGTGCTTGCAGGCAAGAGCGGCGTTTCCGTCGGTACGGAAAAGGCTTTTGCGGCAGCGGAAAAGCGCGGCCTGTCTAAGATTTTCTTCGTAAACGGCCTGTGCGATGAAGGTTCCGACTTCTATAAAGTGTTCGAAGATTTAAAGGCGAGCTTCGGCCCGTCCGTCTGCCCGATTGTTGTGCCGTATTTTGAGGACGGCAAGGCAGATAAATATATCAATATGCTGGAATATAAGGCGTACGATTACTCCGGCGGCAAGCCTGTACAGGTAGATATGCCGAACATGGGCGCCCGTCTTGAGGGTCTGCGTACCGCCATTTACGAGGCCGTCGCCGAAACGAGTGACGAGCTGTTCGAGAAATATTTCTCCGGCGAAGAATTCACGCCGGAAGAGGTTATCGTCGGTGTTTCCCAGGGTGTTAAAAGCGGCACCATTTCGCCCGTATTCTGCGGCGACGCTATGCTCATGCGCGGCATGGAGCAGTTTATGGACGGCCTTTGCTGGCTCGCCCCGAGCGCGGCGGATAAGGGCGCGGAAATCGGCGTAGACGTAGACGGCAACCCCGTTGAGATTGCCGTTAAGGAAGATGCCGCCACGGCTGCCATCGTCTTCAAGACCGTTGCAGACCCGTTCATCGGCAAACTCTCCTACGTAAAGGTGCTCTCCGGCAAAATCTCCACGGAGACCCCACTCATCAACATGCGCACCGGCAACACGGAGCGCGTCGGCAAAACCGTCATGATGTGCGGCAAAAAGCAGGAAGATGTAAAAGCCATCACTGCGGGCGATATCGGCGCCATCCCGAAGCTTGCCGGCGTCAACACGGGCGATACGCTCTGCGCACCCGCACGCAAGGTCACACTGAACGGCATCGCATACCCCACCCCGGAGATGCGTATGGCCATCGTCCCGAAGAACAAGGGAGACGAAGATAAGGTCGCGCAGGGCATCATGCGTCTTGCGGAAGAAGACCCGACGATTCGTTTTGAAAATAACGCAGAAACCAAAGAAATGGTCATCAGCGGCATGGGCGAACAGCACCTTGATGTCATCGTCTCCAAGCTGAAGACGAAGTTCGGCGTAGATGTCACGCTGCGCAACCCGCGCGTTCCGTACCGCGAGACGATCCGCAAGACCGTTTCCGTACAAGGCAGACATAAGAAGCAGACCGGCGGCCACGGCCAGTTCGGTGACGTCATCATCAACTTTGAGCCCTGCGACAGCGAGCAGGTGGTGTTTGAGGAAAAGGTGTTCGGCGGCAGCGTGCCCAAGAACTTCTTCCCCGCCGTGGAAAAGGGCGTGCGCCTTGCCGCCGAAAAGGGCGTGCTGGCCGGTTACCCCGTGGTGGGCCTGAAGGCCACCCTGCTGGACGGCAGCTACCACCCCGTGGACAGCTCCGAGATGGCCTTTATCATGGCCGCCAAGCTGGCCTACAAGGCCGCCATGCCGGAGGCCGGGCCGGTCATTCTGGAGCCCATCCACACCCTGAAGGCCCATGTTCCCAACGACAACACCGGTGACATCATGGGCGATGTGACCAAGCGCCGCGGCCGCGTGCTGGGCATGGAGCCCGACGAGGACGGCCTGCAGACCATCATCGCCGAAGTGCCGCTGGCAGAGCTTGCAAACTTTACCACCTTCATCCGGCAGACCACCCAGGGCCGCGGCTGGTTCACCACCGAGTTTGCCCGCTACGAGATCCTGCCCGAAATGCTGGTGCCCGCCGTGGTGGAGCAGGCCAAGAAGCTGGGCAACCTGGATGAGAGCGCCGACGACTGAGCCGCTTTCTGACCGTTCCTGAATAACGACATTCCCGCAAGCCCCGTTGACACCTTTCCCTCTGTCGGCGGGGCTTTTTGCTGCGGGTGCGGTTTGTGCCGCCCCTTGACAAGCGCCACAAAAATCCCGTCCGAAGCAGTTCAGACGGGATTTTTTCTTGCACATTTTACGTTCTGGAAACGGAGATCAGCCCTTCATGGGCACAAAGCCCACCAGATCTTTGACGACCTCCCCGGCAATGATCAGCCCTGCCACCGAGGGCACAAAGGCGTTGGAGCCCGGCACTGCACGGCGCACAGTGCACTTGCGCTGGGTGCCCGGGGGGCAGATGCAGTGGTTCTTGCAGCTGATGGAGTCGTCCTCGATGGGGGTCATGGCGGGCTCCTTGGAGTAGACCACCTTCAGGTGCTTGATCTTGCGCTTGCGGCACTCGGTGCGCATCACCTTGGCCAGCGGGCAGACCGAGGTCTTGTAGATGTCGGTCACCTCAAAGCGGGTGGGGTCCATCTTGTTGCCGGCGCCCATGGAGCAGATGATGGGCACCCCGGCTTCCTTGCACTTCATCACCAGAGCCAGCTTGCCGGTGACGGTGTCGATGGCGTCCACCACATAGTCGAACTGGGAGAAGTCGAAGCTGTCCTGGGTCTCCGGGCCGAAGAAGGTCTTGTAGGTAGTGACCTTGATGTCCGGGTCAATGTCGTGGACGCGCTCCTCGGCCACATCCACCTTGAATTTGCCCACGGTCTTGCGGGTGGCAATGATCTGGCGGTTGAGGTTGGTCAGGCAGACCTTATCATCGTCGATGAGGTCCAGTGCGCCCACACCGCTGCGGGCCAGTGCCTCCACCGTGTAGCCGCCCACACCGCCGATGCCGAACACGGCCACGCGGGAATTGTGCAGCTTTTCCATTGCCTCTGCGCCCAGCAGCAGCTGGGTGCGGGAATACTGATCTTGCATTGCGTTTTGTCTCCTTGTTACTTTTCCACTCTCGTAATGATGCCGCCGCCCAGCACCACATCCCCCTGATACAGCACCACCGACTGGCCGGGCGTGGGGGCGCGCTGGGGCTGGTCGAACTCCAGCCGGAAGCCGTTTTTCGCCGGGTAGACAGTGGCGGCCTGCTCGGTCTGGTGGTAGCGGGTGCGGGCCGTGACCCGCAGCGGTCCGGTCAGCTCCGGGATGGCGATCCAGTTCACATCCTCTGCATAGACGATGCGGTCGAACAAAGCACTCTCCGGGCCGACGGTGACCGTGTTGGCCTGCATGTCCTTGCCGCAGACGTACACCGGGGCCCCCAGTGCCAGCCCAAGGCCCTTGCGCTGGCCCAGCGTGTAACGCACCGCACCATTGTGGGTGCCCACCACCTTGCCGCTCTCGTCCAGAAAATCACCGGCGGGGTAGTGCTGCCCGGTAAAGCCCTCCATAAAGCGGGCATAGTCGCCGTCGGGCACAAAGCAGATGTCCTGGCTGTCGTGTTTGCGGGCATTGATGAAATGATGCTGCTCGGCGATGGCACGCACCTCGGTCTTGTGCAGGGCCCCCAGCGGCAGGCGCACATGAGCCAATTGCTGCTGGGTGAGGTTGTACAGCACATAGCTCTGATCCTTGCCCTCGTCCAGCCCCTTTTTGAGCAGCCAGCGGCCGGGGTCCGGGTCCTGTTCCACCCGGGCATAGTGGCCGGTGACCACATATTCCATGCCGTGGGCCTGCGCCCAGTTCAACAGATGATTGAACTTCATGTATTTATTACAATCAATGCAGGGGTTTGGGGTGCCGCCGGCCTCATACACCCGGACAAACTTCTCGATGATCTGTTCCCGGAAGTCGGCGGTGAAGTCCAGCACCTCGTAAGGGATATCCAGGGCAAAGGCCACCTCAGCGGCGTCCTCGATGTCCTTTTCCGAGCAGCAGGTGTGGAAACCGGACTGCCCCAGCATCTCGTTGTGGGTCAGGCGCATGGTGATGCCGGTGCAGTCGTACCCGTCCCGCTGCATCAGCCAGGCAGCCACCGAGCTGTCCACGCCGCCGCTCATGGCAATGAGGGCGCGCGGGGGCCGGGGCGCAGAGTTCTGTGTGGTCATAGCTTCTCCTTTGGCGTGTTCAACACACTAAAATAGTAGTATAATAGTAACGCGGCAAAAACCAGTTGTCAAGACGCAGAAATTTGCCCTGCGGCGTCCAGCAGGCGCTGCCGCTCATTAGGCAGCTGCCCCCGGATGACCGCGTCCAGCAGGGCTTCCAGCGTCCTGCGCAGGCCGGGCCCTGCCGGGATGCCCGCCGCCATCAGGTCGCGGCCGTTCACGGCC
>ERZ780226.2266-NODE-2266-length-13501-cov-28.198423_pt1 | contig 13501 bp, 4 predicted proteins | sample MGYA00511165_ERZ780226 | MGnify/ENA primary metagenome ERZ780226 (study PRJEB29588, sample SAMEA2152373) | human gut metagenome | biome: human gut; feature: human-associated habitat; material: faeces | place: Denmark | collected 2008/2010 ...
GGCTGCCGGTGCCGTGGCCGGTCTCGTGCTGGATCTCTACGTCGGTGATACGGTGCTGCTGACCGCCGTGCTCAGCGGCGCTGCTGCCGCTGCCTCCGCCCTGCAGCGGCGGGGACGGCTTCTGTCTCCGCTGGCATTCTGCGCCGTGGCCGCCGCCGTGTACCTGCTGCTGGACGGCCCCGACCTGCTGCCGCTGCTGTGCCAGTGCATTGCCGGTGCGGGATTGTACCTGCTGCTGCCGGAGCATCTGCTGCCCCGGCTGGCCCAGCGCGCCGCCAGCGTCTCCCGGAGCGCCCCCTCCCGTGAGGAGGCGGCGACGCCCGCCGCCGCGTTCCGTGCCGTGTACGACAGCTTCTTCACCGACACCACGCCGCCCCGTCCGGAAAATCCCGCCGTGCTCTTTGACCGGGCCGCCGAGCAGGTGTGCGCCGGGTGCCTGCTGCGGCAGGATTGCTGGCAGACCCACTACACCGACACCTACAACGCCTTCAACGACGCCTGCCCCCACCTGCTGCAGCGGGGCAGCGCCTGCGCGGAGGATTTCCCCCTGCACTTCACCAGCCGCTGCCTGCACTTCCCCCGGCTGCTGGACGCGCTGAACGACCAGCTCCACCAGTTTCTGCTGCGCCGCACTCACCGTCTCCAGCTGGAGGCGGCCTATCAGGTGGCGCGGGAGCAGTACGCCCAGATGTCGGAGGTGCTGGCCGTGGACGCGCCGGCAGCGGCGGAGCCGCGCTTCAGCTGCGTCACCGGTACCGCCCTGCGCCCCCGGAAGGGCGAGACGCTGTGCGGCGACCAGACCGCGTCCTTCGACGCGGGGAACGCCGCCTACCTCCTGCTGTCCGACGGTATGGGCAGCGGCGAGGCCGCCCACCGGGAGGCCGCCATGACCGTCCGGCTTCTAAAGCAGTTCCTGCAGGCCGGAGTGGAGCCGTCCCCGGCCCTGAAGACCCTGAACACCGCGCTGCTGCTGCGCTGCCGGGAGGGCGGCGGCTTCACCACCATCGACCTGGCCCGCATCGACCGCGCCACCGGCGCGGTGACGCTGTACAAGTACGGCGCGGCGGCGTCCTATTTCAAGAAGCACGGGCGCGTCGTCCGGTACGCCGGCAGCGCGCTGCCCGCCGGTCTGGAGGAGGCCTCCCAGCAGCCGGAGACCATCCGCTTCACGCTGCCGCCGGGCGGCTGGCTGGTGCTGCTGTCCGATGGCGTCACCGCCGGGGACGGCGATGAATGGGTACAGGATCTGCTGGCCGGCTGGGAGGGCAGCTCCCCGGAGGAGCTGGCCCGCCGCATCCTGACGCTCTCCGCCGACCACGGCGGGCTGTCCGACGACTGCGCCGTGCTGGCGCTGTACCGCCCCCGTGCCGAAGCTTCCGGCAGATCGCAGGTATAAGCCGCCGCCGTGCTGTCCATACTATCACTATGAAAACGGACAGCAAGGAGGGCATACTCTTGGTCAAAGGCATTTCACGCCGGGTCATCGTGGTGGATTCCCCCGACCCGCAGATCTTCGAACAGGCAATTTTCATTCTCCGTACGGACGGCGGCGGTGTCAGCTCCCAGCAGCTGGTGGATCAGGCCGTCCGCATCGCCAAGAACTACGCCCGCTGTCAGGGCGCGCCCCGCCGGCGCTTCCGCGCACCCGCGTGGCTCTGGGCCGCCGCAGGCGCCGCCGCCATCGGTCTGACGTGGCTGCTGTGCACCGTGCTTTGACCTATCTTCACCGGTTTCAGCGGGTCTTACCCGTTTGAAATACTTTTTCCATCATTTTTCTCCTCACTTGGGGCGGACGGTATGCGTCCGCCTCCCTTTTTGCGCAAAAAATAAATATCCCCCGGTATGGGGGATATTTATTGCCGTATTGCGTTACTCGTCCAGATCCGGCAGCACGATCTCACCGGAGCCGGAGGGCTCCTCCGGGGCGGGATCGGGCATCGGCTCCGGGTCGGGCGTCGGGTCAGGCGCGGGATCGGGGGCCGGGTCGGGCGCGTTGGGGTCAGCCGCGCCGCATACGGTGCAGATGCCGTCCGCATACCGGTGTCCCGCCGCCGGGATGACCTCTGTGAAGCTGTCGCCGCACACGGTGCAGGTGTACGTCCGCACCCCCGCCTCCGTGCAGGTGGCCGCCGTCGTTACTGCGGCGGTGTAGCGGTGGCCCAACGCCGGTGTAAAGCTGTCGGTATAGCTCCTGCCGCAGGCGCAGGTGTATGTGGTGTAGCCCCCCGCCGTACAGGTGGCCGCCGTCACCTGCTCCTTGTACGCATGGGTGTGGCGGACGCCGCCGCTCTGGCCGGTCTGATGGCCGCATACGGTGCAGACGCCGTTCTGCAGCGTGTGCGCCGCCGAAGCCGTCTTGTCGCCGCAGATGGCGCACACCTGCCAGTGGCCGCTGTCGTCGTCCTCCCAGCGGTAGCTGTGGTTCATGGCGGGCAGCGGCGTTGTCCGCACCGCCGCGCCGCAGCTGTCGCAGGTGTAGACCACGGAGCCGTCCTGCGTGCAGGTGGGCTGGGTCACGTTGGCCGTCAGCTGCTCATGGGCGCAGTCGGTGTCGCCGGTGGTTTCCCCGGGGCTTGCGCTGCCGGTCTGCTCCGTGTCCGGCCGGTCGGGCGTCTCGTCCGCAGGCGTCTTCCCGCCGCAGGCGCACAGCGATGCCAGCAGGCACAGCGCCAGCAGCGCCGCCATCCATTTCTGTTTCATACGGATGCTCCTTTCTGCCGCAGGGCGCGGACAAAGGGAAGAAGGCGGGCGGCTGTGCCGCCCGCCTTCCGTCGGTGTTTGAGATATGGATTACGGCAAATCCGGCAGCTCAATGGGGCCGCTGCCGCCGGAGCAGACGATCACGTCCGTGGCTGCCAGCTCCAGTACCTTCATCTCAGGTGCAACGTACTTCATAACGATCTTCCTCCTTTACAGATTTTTGTTAAAATTGGTCACAAGTCCAACCGTAGTTAAACAGAGCCGTCACGATCTCGTACAGCGCGGAAGTCGTGTCGCCACGGTCTGTCAGCACCTTGTACATCCCGTTCAGGTAGGTATTCGCGTTGTACGTCAGCGCGTCACCCGTCCCTGTACCGGTATGAGCGGTAAATGTGAACGCATCGTCCAGTTCGCTCGCGTTCAAGCCGGTATAGTCGAAGTAGTAGCAAACCGTGCCATCGCTCAACGTACTCTGCTTGAACTCCTTGTAGTGGGTCGAATCGGAGTTCACCGTGAAGTACACATCGTCAATGCTGACATTGCTGTCCAGAACGAACTTCACGCGGATCGCAAAAGCGTTCGTCAGAACCAGAGACTTTGCTTTGATCGTCACGCCGGTACCCGGAATCCGATTATTGACAGCCTGCACCGCCGCAAGCTGCGCGGTGTAGTCGTCTGCCGCGCCCGCATCCACGATCGAGCTTACCAGCGTATCCGTGCGATAGTTCATGTACTTCTGAGATGCCGTGCCGTAGGCTACCAGACTGGCGATCAGCTTCGTGTACTTGCCGTCCTTATTGGCCTCGCTGCTCAGCAGAGCATTGCAGTACATTGCCACGCTGTAGTCATCAACGGAATAGATGACCTCGTTGCCATTTGCATCCTTCGCGTACATCTTCGCCTTCAGCGTATCATTCATACGCTGGGGGTTGATACCGGTGAACGCAAACTCATAGCGTTTGGTGGTATTGTTGTAGTTCCCGTTCAAGACCTCAACGGTGTCGTAGCCCTTGATATCATCGTTGTAGAACTCGAATACCATCTTCTCGGAGGTGTAACCCTCGGGCAGCAGAACCTTGTAGGTCATCGTCAGGGTATTGCCCAACGTCAGGCTCTTGTTGACAGTGATCTTCGCGTCCTCCGGAACCACAGTGTAGCTGCCATCCTCATCCATGCGGGAAACATATCCCGCAGCCACGAAGCTGGTGTTCTCGCCCTCCGCCTTGTTGTTGGCGGGGTCGAAGCCCACGAACGTACCGCCGGTGACGGTGATGTGTGCCGTGCCATCACCATAATTCTTGTCAATGCAGTTCAGCAGATAGCGGGAATCCTTCGTGTCAACGTCCGGATACACGCTGAATTTGCCGCCGTTGACAGTCGCCGTGCCGGTTTCAACATTTACCACGGTGCCGCCGGCATAGAACGTACCGTTTTCAATAACCAGATTGCCGCCGGTCAGGTGGAACAGATACACGCCGCCGCGATACTTGGGGTTCTCCTCGGTCTTGTCAGCACCGATGATCGCGCCGGTGCTCTTGGTGCTGTCCTTCACGGTCAGCGTACCGCCGTTGATGTAGAAGGCAGCCCAGTTCGAGCTACTCTCCAGCTCACCGGGGATCGTCATCGTATAGCCGTTCAGATCCAGCGTGATGCTCTTGTTGACGATCAGTCGGTCAGTCGCCATCGTCTTGGTGGCGTCGGTGCTGAAGTTAGCGATCAGCTTCACGGTATCGCCGTCCTTGGCAGCCGCAATGGCCTCAGACAGCGTAGCATACGCCACACCGTTGACCTCGGCAACCTTGACCTCCGTCACGACGAAATTGCCGTCCGCGCCCTTCGTGGAAACATATCCCGCAGGCACGAAGTTGGTGTTCTCGCCCTCCGCCTTGTTGTTGGCGGGATCGAAGCCCACGAACGTACCGCCGGTGACCTCAATATTGGCCTCCTTAGACTGATAGTGCTCGTCGTAGCAGTTCAGCGTCCAGTCGGGGGTAGCGCCCTTATAGGTGCCGCCCTTGACGTAGACATTACCGCGCTCAACGTAGATCAGATCGAAGTGGGGATCAGCGGTGTTGGTGATCTGCTGCGTGTAAGTACCGCCCTCCAGCGTGACCTTGGCAATGGGAGAACGCACCCACACGGCCATAGCCGCGCCGTTGTCCTCAACAGCGGTGACGGTACCTTCACCCTTGATGGTCAGGTCGCCCTTCGCCGTCACATAGAACAGGCCGCTGATACCGCTGCCGGTGATGTTGTGGCCGGCCAGATCGATGGTGACCGGATTCTCACCCTTGACCTCGTAATAGGAGCTGGTGTTGATATCCGTCAGCAGGGTAATGGTCGCGCCGTCCTTCGTATCCTGAGCCGCAGTGATAGCAGCCTGCAGCGTGTCATACTTGACGTCGCCGATCGCCGCAACGGGATTCGCCTTCGCCACCTTATACATGCCGCTCTCGTCCTTGTTAGCGACATAACCGGCAGCCAGCGTCGCGCCGTTGACGGCGGGGTCAGTGGAGAAGCTGCCGCCGGAGACAAGGATCTGGGAGCTCTCCGTCAGTGCGGGATACTTCGCAGCCTCGTCAAAGACCAGCGCGGCGCAGGGAACCTTGTTCTTGCTGTCGCCAACATAGCCCTCAGCAGTGCCGGTGCAGTTGAACGTACCGCCCGTGACCTTCACAGTACCGGCGCGTGCAACGATGCCGGCGCCATTGGTGATGTTGAAGGTACCGCCGCTGACGGTGACGTTGTCCTTCCACGGTGCATAGATGCCGCAGGCAATGTAGCCCTTGGTCTCGATGTTGCCGATGAAGGTGCTGCCCTTGACGAGGATCGTGTTGGGGTTGCCGTCACGCTGGCTGCCGTTGCCGGCAATCACAGCGTTATCGGTGGCGATCAGCGTTGCATTGTATCTGATCTCGATGGTCGCGCCGGTAGACTTACCGGTGATCACCGCGCCCTCGCGGCCCTTGAGCGTGCCGGAGTACACGGTCACCTTGGCGTTGTTGCCGACTGCCACGGCCACGTTGCCCGTGGACTCGATGGTGCCGTTACCGCCCGTGCTCTGAATGTCCGTCGTGCCGTTGATGCGCAGCGCCGTACCCGTGGCCGTAATGTTGTGGCCCATCAGGTTGAGGTCGACCTTCTTGCCGGCGGGGAACACGGCAGTCTCCGTCAGCGTGACATCCGCCAGCAGACGCACGGTGGAGCCGCCCTTGGCCGCATTGATAGCCGCCTGCAGCGTCTCGTACTTGACGTTGTCAACCTTGGCAACGTAAGCGCCTTCCTTGACGCCGTAGGTGCCATCACCGTTGTCTTTGGGGATGTAACCGGTGGCGCAGTATTCTTCCTTGACCGCGCTGGAGAACGTACCGCCGGAAACGGAAATGGTACCGTCCTTGCCGTTTGTCAGGAGAATGGCATCCTTTTCTGCCGTGATCTTGCCGCCCTTGATCTCTACGCTTGTCGAACCGTACTGGGCGTTCACGTTGATGGCGGCAGCGTTCTGATTGCCGGTGCCGTCACCCCAATCGCCGGTCGTGCCAGTACCCTTGGAGGTAATAATACCATCGTTGACGATCAGCTTGCCGCGGTTCAGGGAGACGCCGCCCGCCGCACCGAACACAACGCCGCCGTTGATGGTGGTGGTGCCGCTGTGCGGATGATAGATGGCGTAGTCAGCAGTGGACTCCAGAATACCGCCGTTCACGGTGATATTGCCGTTATATGTTGTGTCTTGGCCGTTGCCCGCGATGGCGTACCAGCCGGCCTTGATGCAGCCGCCGTTAATGATAACGGTCGCGTCAGCGTTCTCGTTCTGGACGCTGACGGCGAACTGACCCTCGTTGGTGTTGTCAGCCGTAAAGGAAGCCGCGTCGATCAGACCGCTCTCCATGACGAACGTGCCGCCGTCGATGGCCGCGATCAGAACCTTGTCCTGCTTTCCGGAAATATAAGGCGTTTCCGTCCAGACCTTGCCCGTACCGGTGCCGTTCTTTGCGGTGTCGGTGCTGTCTTGCAGGGTCAGCTTGCCTACAACCTTGATATTGCCGGAATTTGTGTTGGCCAGCTTCAGGGTCTTGCCGTTCAGGTCGAGGGTGACGGCCTTGTCCTTGGCAATTGTCAGACCCGTGGCGCTGAGGTCGAGATTCGTCAGCAGGGTAACGGTCTGTTCTGCCGTAGCCGCATCAATAGCCGCCTGCAGCGTCTCGTACTTGACATCACGGATCTGCGCGACGTAAACGCCTTCCTTGACGCCGTAGGTGCCGTCAGCATTGGCGGTGGGGATGTAACCGGTAGCGCAGTATTCTTCCTTGACCGCGCTGGAGAACGTACCGCCGGAGACGGAAGCGTTCGGCTTATCCCACGTCTGCTGGCTGTTGTTTTTCCAGCCATAAGCCTGAACCGCACCGACACCCGCAGCGCTGGTAAACGTGCCGCCGCTGATGGTCATGGTGGGAGCACCGGCGGGATACGCGCGATTCACGATGGAAACAGCCGCGCCGTCAGGGATGGAGCCGTCGCCGGTCTTGCCGGAAACGTCACCGTTGCCGGTGGCGCTGATCGTACCGCCTGTCACATTCAGAGTGCCTGCACACATCTGAACGCCGCCGGTCACGCCGTAAACCTCACCGCCGCTGATCGTCACCGTACCGGCCTGCGGATGATAGATGGCCGTATCCTTGTTGGAGAACACCTTGCCGCCGCTGATGTTGATGGTGGTATTCTCCAGAACGGAAGATCCGTTGCCGGCGATGGCGTAGCTGTCGCTGTAGACCTTACCGCCGTTGATGTTGACGATAACGCCCGCCTTCGTGTTGCCCTTCCCCGCACCGAAAACGGCAATCGCCGCCGTCGTGCCGGTGATCTCGCCGCCGTTGACGTTCAGGATCTCCTGACCATCTCTGGTATCTCTCCACGGCTTGGGCTGGCCCTTCATGTACACACCGTAGTTGCCGGAGATCTTGGTGCCGTCCTCAACGGTGATGCTGGCCTTGATGCCGTTCTTACTGCTGGCAATCGCGAATTGCACACCGTTTGTCTTGCTCTCCACCGTCAGGTTCTTCAGCGTGGTGGAGTTGTAGCTGCCGCCGACATACAGCGTACCGTAAGTCGTACTCGCGTTGGTATTCTGGATCGTACCGTTCTGGATTGTCCAGCCGTTGACCTTGAGGTACACGGTATACTTACCCGCGCTGGTCACGGTGTAGCCGCCCAGATCGATGGTAACATTCTTTACCGTCGTTTTCACATCGTAGGTGCTCAGCTCGTCGGTACCCAGATCGATGTTGCCCAGCACATAGATGGTCTCGTTCGCCTTAACGGCATCAATAGCCTCCTGCAGCGTCTCGTACTTGACATCACCGATCTGCGCAACGTAAGCGCCTGCCTTGACGCCGTAGGTGCCGTCAGCATTGGCGGTGGGGATGAAGCCCTCCGCGCAGTAGTCTGCGGGAACCGCGCTGGTGAACGTACCGCCGGAGACAGCAGGCTTCGCGCCAGCGTTGGCCGCAGCGTTGGTAATGCGCCAGTTAGTGACATTCAGATTACCACCGTTGATCGCCAACGTAGGAGCCACGCTGCCGGTGATATCCATCACGATCTCGCCGGTAAACTTGGCATCGCCGCCGATCTTGGTCTCGCCAACGGATTCGCCCTCTTTCCAAGCATCCGTCCACAGCTGACCCTTGATCTCGCCGCCGGTGATGTCGGCCTTGAACCAGTTCTGGATCGCGGAGTGGTTGCTGGTGATCGTACCGCCGGTGACATGCAGCACACCCAATGCACCGTTCTTAATGGCGATGAAGTTATTCTGCGTAAACGTGCCGCCCTTAATGGTCAGCGTACCCCCCTCGTCACAATCGCCGTTGCAGATCAGGGAGCTGCCGATCATGGAACCGGTAGAATTTGCCTTCTTGTAGCCGGAGTTGTTGATCACGGTACCGCTTTCGATGGTCATCGTGCCCTGGTTGCGGATGACGTAGTAGGAGGTCTCACCCACAGTACCAGTGTCATCACGCTTGATGGTACCGGTCTTAGCCGCGCTGGTGTCCTGAATGGTGATCGTACCAAGGTTGTACAGCGCAGCCTTAGCCGTACCGGTGCCGCCGCTCAGGGTCTTGCCGTTCAGGTCGAGAGTCAGATTCTTCTCCTTTGCGATCTCGACATTCTCAGTCACATCCTTCAGCAGCGTCACAGTCTCGCCGTTATTGGCAGCCGCAATAGCAGCAGCCAGAGTGATGTACTTGGCAGTGCCAATGGAGGCAGCCGCCAGCGCATCGACCTGCGCCTGCGTGACAGCAGAGCCAGCCATAATGCGGACCTTGGACAGATCCGTCACATACTGAAGGTCATCTTCCAGCATGACAAGGTTGTTGTCGCGAGAAACATCCTTGCCCTCTACCAGAACACCGCCAACACCGTCCTTCTCCGCATAGATAGGATAGCTGTTGTTGCTGTTCTTTTGCTTGTTCCAGGAGTTGTCGTAAATCTTTAGATCGCCGGTATAACCGTTGTAATCCAGAGGATTATTGTACGTAGCAATGATGGGGCAGTTGACTTCTTTGCCCGCCACCTTCACGACTGTGTTGGAGTAGCAGCTGCTGATAACCTGAGAGGGATACAGAGGAACAGGTGTGATGCCTGCTGCGCCGCCACCCCAATAGGATCTCTCAGCACTAATGACGCCTTCCACATAACAGTTGGTATAGGCGCCGCCATCCTGGCAGTTACCGACAATACCGCCAGCCCAGCATTCAGCCGTAACATTACCGTAAACGGAGCAATTGGTAATGGTAAAGCCGCCAGAACCAGCGATGCCGCCGACCTGCATGGTATTCTTCGTAGAACCAACGCTGCCCTTAAATGTGCAGTTGCTGATGGTGGCATAGCCGTGGCCCACGATGCCGCCCACGTAGTTACAGTTGGTAGCAGTGATCGTGCCTTCCACCGTCAGGTTCTTGATGGTGCCAGTATAGACCTTGCCGAAGAAGCCCACGCCATTAGCACGATTCTCCGTAACCTCCACGCCGGAGACCGTGTGGTTCTGGCCGTCAAACGTGCCCTTAAAGTGCGTCTTACTATCAGTATAGATACCAATAGGCGTCCACGCCTTAGTCAGAGCAATATCATTGGCCAGCGTGACAGTCTTGCCTACGAAGTTATTGCCCGCGTTCGCCTGCTTGGCGAACCAGAACAGACCGGCCTCGTCGGAGATGGTCACGTTGCCCTGTTCATCCTCCACGTAGCCAGCGGGAACCGAGGTGTCAAGAGGTACGCTCTTCAGGACGATCTTGTCCGCCGTCGCGTCCCCAGCCTTCCACTTGAGTGCGTCAGTCAGCTCAACCTTGTTGCCATTTGTATCCTTCACGGTAGAGCCGAGAGGCAAAGACGTTTTCCCTTCGGGAATGGTGTACAGCGCGGCGGTGTTTGCGCTCTTGGTGTTGTCCTCCGCCACGAGGTTAAACGCATTTGCATCCGTGTGAGCGCCAAGATACAAGCCGACATTCTTGATTGTGGTGTCCCCGTCCTGCTTGCTGATATCAAAGTAGTTGCCGGTGGCGGTGACAGTGCTCGTGATATCCCACTGGGAAATGTACTCAAACTTCACGGGGCGTGTGCTGGTGACCTTGTTGTCGGTGAAGTTGATGGTGGTCAGGGACCTGAAGTCGCTGCCCTGGCCCTCGTTATCGCCCTGGGTCCAGTTGCCGTAGGCAGGCCGGATCCATGTGGGGTTGGAGCTGTTGGCATCTGTAGTATTGGTGTAGTTCTTGAACTCACACCCGTTAAACGTCAGCGTCTGAGCCGCGATAGCGCCCACAATGATGCCATTGAAGGTGCAGTTGTCAAACTTCAGCTCGCCCAGCTGGCTCCAGGGAGAGGTGTACAGCTGATAGTTGAAGCTCATGACGTTGTTGAAGGTAGTACCCTTGAACGTCACGTTGGTGTAAGCGGGCAGCGCCAGCAGCAGGGATGTGCCGATCTTGTCGATGCTGGTGTAACCCGTGACGCCGCTGGTGATGGAGCCGCCGACGAACACAACGCTCTTGCCGTTGGCGCCGTCGTTCTTCTCACCCAGATAGCCGTTCTCGCCATAGGCGTTGAGCTTGGAGTGATCGGGGGTCTGGCCCGTGGTGTCGTCGCGCACACCGTTGCCCAGCACGCCGTTGGTGTCATAGGCGTAGTTGCCCACGGTGACATACATGGTGCCGTTCAGGCGATTCTGCGCGTCGATATACGCCTGACGGGTCATAGCGCCCAGCTGCTCCAGCGTGTAGGGGTTAGCCTCTGTGCCGTCGCCGTCAGCCGTAGCCGCCTCGACTACGCCATAGGTGCCGTTATCGTTGGCCTTGACCTCGAAGCCGTCAGCGCAATAGTCGTTGGACACCTCGCTCGTAAACGTACCGGCAGAGATGTTGAACTCATTCTTGGCAGCATCTGCGGTCGTTGTTGCGGTAATATCAAACTTGCCGCTGATACCGGTGCCATTGGCTTCGATGGTGGTCTTCAGGGAGCCGCCATCGATATCCTTCTGGAGCAGACCCTTGGTGCATTCGGTAGCGTCGACCTTATTCAGCGTCACCGGTGTCGCCTTGGACACCACGATAGCTGCCTTCTCACCAAGGCCGTTGAAAGTAGTATCGGCGACTTCGATCTGGCCGCCATCAACACCTTCAGAATAAGCCTTGATACCACGGGTGCCGGTAAAACTGCTGTTCTTGATCTCGGTGCTTCCGCCGTAGTTCCACAGATTGTACAGGCCGGTAGCACCGTTGGTGAACTTGCAGTTGTCAAACACCGTCTTGCCGTACTGGTTGTTGCTCACACCATTGGGGAAAGTGCAGTTGGTGTAGGTCACAGTGTTCTCCGCCGCACCGGAATTGCGCAGCCATGTGGTAAAGTAGTTGGTGCTGTGGCCGTAGTCGCCGCCATAGGTCGGATTCAGCTTGCTCAGCGCCAGTGCCTCGAAGCTGACGTCGATGTCGTAGTTCTGATCCGCCAGAATGGCCAGCCCGCCATTAATGCAGATTTTGGCATCGTCAGTCGTACCCACGAACTTCACCGCCGTAAGGCCGGTCAGGCCAGACTTCGCCACCTGTACCCAGCCGGTAGCGGTCACATCGACCTTGCCGCTGATTTCATAGGTGACAACGCCGTTTGCATCAGGAGTCGCCGCGTCAATAGCATCTTCCAGCGTCTCATAGCTGGTGCCATTGACACTCACAGGCTTCACCACAGTGGCCTTCGGCTCAAACACCTTCTCGCCCGCCACGGTCACCGTGGTGTTCTTGTTGGTGTCGGCCGTCTGCTTCTTGTCGTTCCACAGAGTCTTGCCGCTGTTGGAGCCGGTGGCGAAGCCCGCAGCCGTGGTCTTATCGTCCACGGTGATGGTGGCGCCGCCCTCCATCAGACTGGTGTCGATCTCGATGGCCGCCTTGCCCTCAGCGGGAGCGGAAGCATTAAACTCGGTGTTCTCCACCGTCAGATCGGTCTTGTCGATAGCGCCCTCGTTGTACACCAGCACGCAGCGGCCCACGCAGTTGAAGGTGCAGCCGTTGAACGCGACGTTCTGCGCGCCATACGTCCAGACGTTGTGGGCGCCCGCGCTGGTCTGATTGAAGGTGCAACCGTTGAACGTCTCGTTGACGGCATACAGGAACACCATGCCGTTGATGGTGCAGTTGTTGTACACCAGCGTGTCGGTGTGCTGTAAGCCGATGTAGTTGCCATTGGTCTTATAGTCGAAGGTCACGTTGTTGAAAGTGATCTTCGCACCATGCAGGGCCACGGCAGCGGACATGTCGAAGGAGACCTTCGCACCCTCGGCAGCCGCGATAGTGAACGCCTTGCCCGTGTAGTTCAGGCTGCCGTTCAGTGTGTACTCGCCCGCGTTGACCACGATGGTCTGGCCGTCCGCAACAGCCTCGATCGCCGCGTCCAGCGTCTCGTACTTCGCCTCGCCGATGGTAGCGACAGTCACTGTCTCGCCCTCGCTGACGTTGGCACCGCCGCCGCCCTCGTCCTCACCGGTGAGTTCGGGGTTGCCGGTAGTTCCCCCCACCGTGTTGTCATCGGACGTGTTCGCCTCGGCGATCGCGTCATTGGTTTCGCCGGTGTCGCCCGTGGCGTACACCGTCGTCGGCAGCAGAGAAAGCATCATTACCAGCGAAAGCAGCAATGACGCAACTCTTTTGCCTATTCTCGTTTTGCTCATGTTCCCCCATCCTTTCTTTTTTTCTTTTGGGATCTCCGGATCAGATGTGTCCGTACACCGTGCCGGACAAGGCTTTGCTGCGCCTGACGGCGCATCCGGCAAAACGCCGGGCCCCGCCGCAGCCCGATGTACGTCCTCCCTTGCGCAGCATCGGACACAGGACACGCATCCAGCAGGCCCGCCACAAGCGGGGCCGGTCGGCGCCCGCCTGTGGTCTCGGCCATCGCCCCGGCCTCGCCGGGACGAGAAAAGGGTACCCTTTTCTGCTTTGCACCCCCCTGCACAGACACGCGGATGTGCGCCTGTGCTGCGCAGGAAAACGGCCGAAAGGGACTCGTTCTCCTATATTTGGACATACACGGGTTAGTATAGCATTATTTCGACAGATTTGCAACTTGATTCCCACACAAAATTTATTGACACATTCTATTAAATATGGACAAAAGCATAGGCAAAAAATGTCTCTGCCCCTGCCCGCAATAAATATCCCCCGGCCAAGCCGGGGGTATTTCTTAGACGGGCGAAGCCCTATGTTACCAGCCACGCCTCATGCGGCGTTGGTACGGTCTGACATCTGCATGGGGCTTGCTA
>ERZ780226.2267-NODE-2267-length-13499-cov-12.733859_pt1 | contig 13499 bp, 8 predicted proteins | sample MGYA00511165_ERZ780226 | MGnify/ENA primary metagenome ERZ780226 (study PRJEB29588, sample SAMEA2152373) | human gut metagenome | biome: human gut; feature: human-associated habitat; material: faeces | place: Denmark | collected 2008/2010 ...
TCATCCAGAATCAAAAACGGCTTCTGTTCCTCATACATGGCTTCCACCAAAGCAAGTCTCATACAGATACCGATCAGATCACGGTTGCCCAGACTGAGGTATCCGATGTCTCGGGGCATATTGCCTTCAACCACCTGCAATCTGGTATTGGCATCCATCTGATAATTTTCGCATTCCGTTCCCGTGAGAATTCTGTAATATTTCCGGAACCCCTGCATGACAGGTTCTGTATATTTCGCAGTGAACGAACTCTTTGCCTGTTCCAACAGATTTTTTGTCATTCCAAGCAATTCATATTGTTTGAGTCCTTCCTCTGTCTTCTCCTGCAACGCTTCCAGCTCTTCCTGCATATTTTCCACATTATCCCAGGATTCCTGTAAGTCGGAAAGTTGTTTCTGATAGCTGTCAATGGTCTGAAAACGTTCTTCCATACGCTCCGAAAGGACCTGCATTTCATCTGCCAGACTTTCCAGGGATTCCTCTCCCTCCGGGACCTTCAGTGCCAGAAGTGCCGGAATGTCCTCTTTCGCTTCAAACGCTTTTATCTCCTGCTCGATTCTCCGATATTCCTGTAACTCCTTCTCATAATCCTTTCTATGACTTTCCAGTTCGGCCAACTGTTCTTCCGGATGCTCCTCCGGAATCAGCTGCAACGACACAAAATAGTCTTTTACCTGTTCTTCCAGCGCTTCGTATTTCTGTTTTTGCTGTAAATATTTCTTTTGTTTTTCCAGTAAAAGCTGTCTCTGTCTGCACTTTCCCGCCAGTTCATGCAATGCCGCAAGATAATTTTGTGTTTCCGGTACTTCTCCGTATTCTGCAAAAAACTGCTGCAAATCTTTCTGCAATACGGCAATTCTCGCAGTCTTTTCATCCGATCCGTCCTGCTTCTGCCGCTCCAAAAGTGCCTCGTAATCTCTTCTCTGATTCTGCAGTTCCACAAGCCAGGAGGTCAATTCCAGTCCTTCCCGAAGTCCCCAGCGAGTGCAGAAATCCTCAATCTGTCCTTCCGCTATGCTGACCTGTGTCTCAAGTTCTTCCATTTCCTGTTCCAAATAGGAAAGCTCTGTATTTTCTCCCGTTTGGACTTTGGATCTGCCTGCTGTAAACAACAGTGCCGCTGCCACAGCTGCAATTCCCAGTACGATCAGGACTCCTCCGATCACTCCCTGTCCCAACAGGATCACGGCAAAACCGCCAAGCGATAAAAGAATGCCAAAAAGCAATAGCATTTTTTTACTTTTACCTGCTTCTTCCTGTTCCCGCATGCATCTGGCATCTTCCTGTGCCTGTATGGATTGCAGGGTTTTCCTCTGTATTTCTTTCGCCTGCAGAAGACTTTTTCCTTCATTGCGGTTCGTCCAGGCATTTTTTACACTGTCGATCTCCGCCTCCTGCGGCATTCCTTCCGCAAAATATCCGGAAAGCTCCTCTAACCGTCTGCTCTCTTCCCCTGACAGGGCATTTTTTCTTGTCGCGCTTTCCAGGCTCTCAAGTTCTTGTGCTTCAGCATATTTTTCTTCCAACCGGGCATTGTCCGCCATGGGAAAATTGTCTTTACACTGCGCCTGTTCTTCCTCTGTCAGGCAATAGATTTCCATTGCTTTGCGGACAGAAATCCCCTGATTGCAAACGGCCGTTTTTTCACGTAATTCTTCCCCTTTTGGTATCACGCCGTTAAAATAGCTTTCCGCTTCTTTTAAAGTCTGCTGTCTCTGTGCCATTTTTGCACGCAGATCCAGGTACTTCTCTTTTTTCGCCTGTTGATCCTTATAAATTCCCAGTTTCTTTTGTCTCTCCTGCAGTTCTGTCAGTTCCGCAGAAAGCTTTTCTCTCTCCTCGATCGCCGCCTTTTTCCGGGTATCAATACTTTCCATCGTATTCTGTATCTCCTGCCCGTTACGGATCTGCGTCTTCAGTTCCGTAATGCGGTCCTTGCTCTGACGGAGCAATCCGGTCTTACGAGAGGGTGACATGCTGTTTAACAGATCGTTCAACCGCTTGTCCGCTGTCTCAAAATTATTGATATCGTCCGTATTCTCCGCCAGATTCCCAATCTTGGCATTGATGCCGTCCGTAACAAAGGTCTCGCAGTCATTCTGTGAGATGAAAATCGTTCGTTCAAAGGATCCTGCGTCGATCCGGAACAACTCTTCTCCCAGATTTTGTGTGAAATCTCTGCATGGCAGATTTGTTTTCGTATCTGTCAGCTGAAATTCATCTTCTGCGCTTTTACTTCCGAAGGTTCTGCGGACAGAATATTGCTTTCCTTCACTTTCAAATTGCAGTTCTCCGCCGTAGACGCCCTTTTGCCAGGGACTGTATCTCTTCCTCTCATTTTCCAGCGGATCTCTCTTCCCTTCATTCCGGAATCCAAACAGCATAACGCGTAAGAATGCAGCCAGTGTGCTTTTTCCCCAGCCGTTTTCCTCACAGACGGTGTTGCAGCCATCTGTAAAATCATAGGTAAAGTCACTTAGTTTTCCGAAATTCTCAATGTGACATTTGATCAGTTTCATGCGTCCAGGATCTCCTCTCCGGCCAGTGCCTGCAATCCGTAATGTATCACTGTCGCCTTGTCCTCTTCCGGCAGTCCCGCTCTGCCCATGACAGTACGGATAAACTCTCCCTTTAAGGACTTATCCTTTGCAAAAGCAGCATAATCCACCAGATACGCAGAGCTGTCCTTAATCTTCACAAAATAAAAAAGGTGGCTGAACTGATGTAGCAGAAAATCAATATCCTTTTCACTTTCCACATCTATTTTCCCGACCAGTTCATACTTGATCAGACTTTTCTCCGGGTAACCTTTCCCGGTTGTCTCATCTCTCATCCGTTCCAGGATTTCCGTCGTGGATTCACAACCGGTAATATCCACCGGAATGGTATAGAGCTTCCGGGATGCGAAAGGAATAAAAGTACTGTCAATTGTACCTGTCAGCTCATCAATGTCAAGCATCACAAATCCATGCTCTCCGCATTCGTCAAACCCTCTGCCCTCCAGACAGCCTGGATAGCAATAGACGCCTCTCGCATCCAGACGCTCTTTTTTATAGCTGTGGATGTGTCCCAGAGCAAGATAATCAATTCCCTTATTTTTCAATGCCGTCAGATGAATGATCTCCGCCTTATCTCTCGCACTGTATTCCGATTCCTGCCCATGCAGAACTACAATGTTGCATTGATCCACATCCAGTGACAGCGTATTATATATGCTTCCGCTGTTTTCCGGTGTCAGTTCCACCCCGGTAACTGCAACTCCCTTACCTGAGGTATTCTCCGTCCCTGAAAGTTCATAGCTTGTCCAGTTGTTCCCGAATAGATGAAGATTCTCCGGAAGTTCCGAAAGACTGGACGTAAAGCTTCCTTCGTCATGATTCCCCTGTAAATAATAAAAAGCTATTTGGGGATGTCCCTGAATTAAGTCTTTTACCACATTCCGGGCGGTAGCGGATACGTTTTTCGTATCGAACAGATCTCCTGCGATTATGATCGCCGACACGCCCTGTTCTGCCCCGTATGCAACCATATTCTGAAAGGTGGTCAACAATTCCGTCTTACGTTCTCTCGCTTTTTCTTTGGTCAGATTTGCACTCATTTTGGAATCCAGATGGATATCCGCACAATGGATGATTTTCATATTGCTGCCTCCCGCATTAACCCTGTAGCACCTGTTGCAAAAGATTGTAACGATGCAGAACCTCATTCGCAAAACTGCATCTTTGATGTTCTCGTTTTGCAGACATATTCATTATATACGAATCTTTGTTCGATTACAACAAAAACGTATCGGTAGTGAGACATTCGGTCTCGTTTTCCGATACGTTTTTTTAAGATGCTGAATCACCTGTGTTTATGACTATACCTGCAGTCTGCCGGCTGTAATGAGTTTTCCGGATTTTCTGTCAAATAACAGAATATCTTCTCCACCGATCTCGAACTTCACTTCCTGGCCGATCTTGTAGGCGGTATTGCCGAAGACCACGCCGGTCAACAGGAAATCACCGATACGAAGCTTAATCGTGGATTCCATACCCGTGGGCATGGCACCGTAGATCACGCCGTCCAGTCCTGCGCCATCGTGTAATTGCAGGGCTTCGGGACGTACACCGATGACAAAATCCTCGTTGGTGATCACGGGAGCTTCCTGCAGTGCATAATCATCCTCGTTCACTCTGGCAATATGATACTTGAAGACTTCATCCTTGTTGGATTTCTCCACAGCTTTCTTATCCTGCATTTTCTCTTTGTGACGGGCTGCCTCATCGGCTTCGTTCTTATCTCTCTCTGCAAACCATCTCTGCAGATCCAGATGTTCTTTCGGAACAAACTTTGCCTTTCTACCGTCTAAGATCGTCACATCCAGGCTGCCGTTTTCATTCTGCACACCCTTGGCTTCGATAAAATTAATGGAAGGATTTCCTACGAAATCAGCCACAAACAGGTTGTTGGGTCTGCTGTACACAGTCAACGGTGCTTCATACTGCTGCAGCACACCGTTGTTGATCAGGCAGATCTTCGTTGCCAGTGTCATAGCTTCCATCTGGTCATGGGTTACATATACGAAGGTGCTTCCGGTCTCTACATGCAGACGCTGCAGTTCATATCTCATTTCCAGACGGAGTTTCGCGTCCAGGTTAGACAGCGGCTCATCCATGAACAGTACCTGGGGTTCCGGTGCCAGTGTTCTGGCAATAGCAACTCTCTGCTGCTGTCCACCGGACAGTTCTGCGGGATAACGGTTCATGAACATTCCGATCTTAACGATACGAGATACTCTGCGTACCGCCAGGTCTATCTCTTCCTTGGAATATTTTCTGACCCTGGTTACTACCTTGCCACCGGATACGACTTCGAATTTCTCGTTAAGCTCTTCCCCTTTTTCCTTATGACCTGCCAGGATGCTGTCCAGCTTGGCAGTCAGTTCCTGCTTCTTTTGTTTTGATGCACTTTCTTTGTCTGCTACCTCGTGGAGTTTGTAATTATACAGCTCCTTTGCAGTATAGATAGAAATGGTATAATTATCGATCAGCTTCAGGTAGACCATATCCAGGTCTAATTTTCCCTTTTTATCTCTGCATTCCTCAATGAGTTTTACCAGCTCTCCCGGATTCTCCAGTGCCTTGATCATACTTTTTAAAGCTTTGGCATCCTCATCGATCACGGGAAGTTCTTCCTTGATATTGCCCAGTCCGAAGGAGATGTTCTGGTATACCGTCATGTTCGGCCACAGTGCGTAGTTTTGGAACAGGAATCCGACTTTTCTCTTATTTGCAGGAACATTGATTCCCGCTTCACTGTCGAATACCACCCGGTCTCCGATCTTGATCTGCCCGCTGGTAGGGGTCTCCAGACCGGCGATCATACGTAAGGTAGTGGTCTTGCCGCAACCGGAGGGACCAAGCAGAGTGATAAAGGAATTGTCCTCCATATCCAGACTCAGATCATCTACCGCATAGAATTTTCCCCAACGTTTTGTAACATGTGTTAATTTGATTTCCGGCATAGTTATTTACCTCCGATACCTTCATCCAGGCTGGCCCCGGTCAGTTTATTTACCAAAGTGTTAAAGATCAGGATCGTTACGATCAGGATCAGGTTAATGGCGCTGGAAAATGCATACAGTCCCATCTCATCGAAATAATCCAGTGTCGTGGAGAGGATAAAGCCCTGCGTACATAGCAGTAAGAACAGGGACAGCTCTCGCAGACAGGTCATGAACGGAAGCATATATCCGTTGATAATGGAAGACTTCTGGATCGGAATGATGATCCGCAGCATCCGCTTGTACCAGGGAATATCCTGGATGATGGCCGCTTCCTCGATCTCTCCCGACAGCTGTAGCATGGAGTTCAGTGCACTTCTGCTGGCGAAAGGAATGTACTTGATCACGCCTGCGATGATCAGCAATGTGTAAGTATTGAACAGGTTGATTTTGTCATTGGAGAACAGGATGAAGAACGCTGCGCCCACTGCCAGGGACGGCATCAGGTACGGCAGGAATGCCACACCATTGACGTAATTCGCCCATTTACTTCTCCGGTTCTTGGATACTGCATAACCGATCAGGGTACCGATCGTACCTGCGATCAGAGCACAGCAGACAGCTACTAACATCGTTCCCTTGAATGCTCTCCAGATCAGCGGATTGTGGAGGATACCGGGCTGTCCGTACAGAGCACCGGCTCCGTTGTTATCCGTCAGCCACCACTTGGTGGTCAGAGCGCTGGAATCCATGGTGTACAGGAAACTGTAATCTCCCGGATTCGGAAGGAAAGTCTCCAGTGCGAAGGACAGAATCGGGAAAATACTGGTGAAGAAGGTGATAACGATCAGAATGACCGCGATCAGATATTTTCCAACCTTTCCTAAGTTGATCTTGGAGATCTGTCCGGATTTACCGGTAACCGTCGTATAATTCTTACGGCTCTTTAAGCTCATCTGGTTCATTAACAGGATCGCCACACCAAAGATCATCATGATGATGGCAAGAATACTGGCTTCCCCGGTATACTTGGAGTTCATGGAGATGTACTTGGTGGACAGAGTGGTCAGTCCCAGATAGTGAGGTACGGGATAACTTCCCATGGCGCTTCCGAATACCAGCAGGATCGTGGAAAGGATCGCCGGCTTTACCATAGGTAAGGTAATGCGGAACATGGTCTTCCACTTCGGTGTATCCAAAATCGTCGCTGCTTCCTCCAGATTGGCATCCATGTTGCGGAAGATGCCGCCGATCAGTATGTAGGCAAAGGGGGCATAATGCAGTCCCAATACTACTGCACTGGGGAACAGCCCCAGGCACCACCATTTGGGCATCGTAATGTGAAAGAGCGAAGCCAGCAGTCCGTTGGAGGTTCCGGTGACTGCATTACTGTTGAATACATTCTGCCATACCACTGCCAGTGTCCACTGGGGCATGATGTAGGGGAAAATAAAAATGGAGCTTAAATATTTTTTACATTTTAAATTGGTTCTCGTAATTAAGAATGCGAACAAGCCGCCGAACAAAATGGAGATCAGGCAGGTAAAAACTGCCAAAAGAACAGTATTTAACAGCGGTGTCCACAGATTTGTTCTCGCCAGTTTACTGGTGAACAGATCCACATAGTTGGCAACGGAATATCCGCTTGCTTTTCCAGTAAGATGTGCATCGATGGTGCCCGGATGGATCTTGAAGGTATCCTCGACGATTGCCACGATCGGCGCCACTGTGGTAAAGGAAAGTACGATACCAAACAGAAGCAGAATGATATTTTGTGGCTTGGAGAAATACGTCTTGATCTTGTTCAGAACAATCACCATCTTGCTTGTTTTTTTTGTGGCACTCTGATTCATGGTTAACCTCTCTTCCCAATACAAGCTTTTGGTCCTGTAAACCATCCACCCCTGCGAATAAGAAAACTGCTACTTACATGCAGGCATGATGTAGCAGATTTTCTTATTCTGACAGGACAAATAGTCACTTTTTTATATCATATATCACTCAGCAGTATACTTCGGTAACAGCTCGATCCAGCTTCCTACCGTGAAGGATACGGATGCACAGTACTCAGGATCTTCCAGCACCAGTTCGCCATCGGTAGACCACCAGTCGAAGCCTCTGTCATTCTTGCTCTCGTATACAACATTACCGTTCTCATCATTACCGCCGGTGCTGTGCTGATAGGTAGCTTCGATTGCCTTTGCCACTTCAGGGTTAGCGGAATAACCGCCCATGTCTTTGCCCCATGCGCTGAAGCCGTCTTCCGTACAGGTCATGTATGCGATGAAAGCACATGCAGTCCAAGGCAGCGGGCTGTTATCAGTAACGAACAAGTAATGACAGTAGCCGTAGCCACCGATTCCCTTATAGCCATCCTGATAAGCGGCAACCTTGATATTGTTCACAGATACACCTGCGGACTCTTCTACGGAGCGCAGTTTACTGTATACTAACAGTCCACACTGATCGGTAGCGGAATCGGATACCAGCGTATTACAGATAGGTCCATCATCGGTCTGGGCATTGTAGCTGCCTACCCAGAGCTTGATCCATGCCAGGGCATATTTACCATCAGCGCCTAAGCCTAAATCATTTGCCTCGGATTCCATCTCATCAATCGTGGGCTGGAAGTAAGCCTGCTCATCAGCGGGTAATGCATTGAAAGCATCCTTTAACATGGCTGCGTATTTGTCTTCGGTCAGCATGTACAGGAAATTCTTACCTACAACCTCGGAATCAATATCCATGAACAATGCGTGAGTTCCTTCCGCTACGAAGTCCCAGCAGTTGTCATATACTTTATCTCCGGTACAGTTGTATTCGAATACCTTATTCAGCGTCTGTAATGCCAGATAACCGTCCACCGCATCTGGTGTGGTTCCGTTAGCCTCTGCCCATTCCTTGGGAATGAACGTATCCAGTATTCCGGTCTGTGTCATCTTGGATTCGATCTGATTACCATCCTGGATCAGGGTCATTGCGAAGGTTCCTTCCGGCTTCAGGGAATCAGCGGTCAGCTGTTCAAAGATCTTGTTGTTCTTAGGCTGCTGCCAGTCAAATTCCATGCTGTAAGAAGGATCAATAGACTGCAGATACTCGATGAACAGAGGAAGTGCTGCTTTACCACGGCTGGAATTACCTACACCGTAAAAGGTCTTGCCGTTGGATTCTTCAATGGCCTTCTGTGCCAGTTCCTCCATGGTCATTCCTTCTGCCTGTTTGATGATCTGCTGAGTTGCAGTAAGATTTGCGTCGTCGGCTACCTCCGGGGTCTTGGTCTCTGCCACCGTCTCGGTTCCGGCTGTCTGTGTGTTATCTGCGCTTCCAGTTGCCTGGTTCTGGGTCTCGCTGCTGCCGCATCCGGCTAACATACCAACACTCAGTGCACAGATCATAAGTAACGATACTACTCTTTTCTTCATATGCTGTCCTCCCTTGAAACATATAGTTTGTATAACCCTTCATGGTCCACGTACTTGGAATGGGATGTTTCCCACTTCCGTTCTGATGATTCTATTATACGTTGGGAATTCAGCAATTTGTATAAGGCAAAACTGTTATTATTTTAATATTTCTGATACTATGTATAGTTTTTCCGATATTTTATCGTTTCTTTTGTGCATCTTTGTGGTTTTACATGCTTCTATCCTGGTATTCGGAGGGAGTAACACCAACAATCCTCTTAAAGCTGCTGGAAAAATGTGCAACATCACGATAGCCCACCTGCTCCGCAACTTCATACACCTTATTCCGGCAGTCATTCAACAGTTTCATGGCAGTGCGCATACGAACTCTGGTGATGTATGCCGCCACCGTATAATCCGTCTCCCTTTTGAAAGTATGACTCAAATGTCCTTCACTGATCCCCAGGTGCTCTGCGATCTCTGCCACACACAGTTCCGGATCCCCATAATGAGCGGAAATATAGTCTACGGCTGCCATGACATATTTACTCTTGTCGCCTTTATTTAAGACCAGTTCGGGAAGCGGCTCCTCCTTTCTGTTTTCCAATTTTTCCTGTGTCCTCTTACGTTTCTCCAGTGCATTGTTCATTGCCTGTTCCAGTTCCCCGTCTCCAAAAGGCTTTAACAGATAGTCACTGGCCAATAATTTCAGGGCGCTCTGCGCATAGGAGAATTCACTGTAAGCAGTTAAAAAGATCACACTGACATCATTGCCTTCTGCCCGCAGTTCCTTCAGCATTTCGATGCCGTCCATTTTGGGCATACGGATATCGCAGATCAGCAGATCCGGATGATATTTCCGCACGGCTTCCAGTCCTTCGATCCCATTGCCGGCTTCCGCCACGACGACACAGTTCAGTGCCTGCCAGTCTGTCTCCATCACGATTCCTCTGCGCACCAGCATCTCATCATCGATCACGATCACTTTGTACATCGTATTACTCCCTCCATTGTCTCTTCCCGTTTTCTGTATATTCCCCACTATCCGGTAAAAATTCCTCTCTGTCCGTTGCTCTGTATCGGTTCCTCAGGCTTCTCCGTATCTTACCGGCAATCGTAATGTCACTTTCGTACCGTGGACTTCGCCTTCCTCTTCTGTTCGCTGTCCGTCCGTAGGGTTTTCGGCGTTTAAGGTAAGACTCTCCATATGAATGCCGTATTCTTCCCCATAGGTCAGCCGGATGATCGTGTCCACATTGGATACTCCGATATGCCCCACCAGCTGCTCCTGTCTTCTGTGATTGATGGCATCCATCCATTCTTCAGGAGCGCCACAGCCGTCATCGGTTACTTCAATACACAAAACATCTTCCTGTTCTGTGATCCGCACAAGGATATTTCCTTCTTCACTCTCCTTTAATCCGTGCAGTACCGAGTTCTCGACGATGGGCTGTATGATCAGCTTGGGGATCACGCATTCTTCCAGTCCCTCCTGCAGCTCCACGGTGTACGAGAACTTATCATTGAAACGGATCTTCTGGATATCTACATAACAGTTCACCAGTTCCAGTTCTTCTTTCAGATAGATGAACTGTCTCTTGGAGATACTGGTCCTAAGGATCTTCGCCAGTCCCGCCGCCATGGTAGCGATCTCCGGGATATGGTTGGCCTTCGCCACCCATTTCATGGTGTCCAGTGTGTTATACAGGAAATGAGGATTCAGCTGTGCCTGCATCATGGCAATATGGGAAGCATTGAGTTCCTTCTGCTTCTCCACCTTATCCTGCACGCTTTGCTCCAATTCGTTGGCCATGATATTAAAGTTCCGGGACATCTGTCCCAGCTCGTCCTCTCTGTCGGAGACGATCCTGACGGTAAGGTCTCCTTCCTGCAGTGTACGCATGGCCGTATTCATCCGTTCGATAGGACGGGTCATATTTCTACCCAGCCGGGAAGCCACCAAAACACACAGAATGACACTGATGGTCAGCATCACGATCAACACACTGTACATGGAGTTCAATACTTCTGTTGAAAACACGCTGGGACAGGACAATGCAGTATACAATCCACTGTCTCCCAGCGGCTGGACCAGCAGTTCTCCGGCACGATATACTCCCAGCAGCTTATGACCAACCATGAGTTCTTCCCGGATCTGCTCTTCCTGCAGGTTACCATTATCATAAATGGTTCTCCAGAAGGGGTCCATGATTGCTACCTCCGCTTTGGCATTTCCCTTATCATGAAGCACTTTTTCAAAATTTTCTGCGCGCATGCTGATCACAATATAACCTTCCGGTATACCGTCTTTTCCCATAAGTTTACCCGCTGCATACAATAAAATCTTGCTGTCATTAGTATCTGCACGCCGCAGCACCAGCGTCTCTTTACTATCCTCGACTGCTTTCAGGATGCCCCAGTATACCGGCAGATCTGTCTTGGCACTTCCCTGTGCCGTAGTGTAAATACATTTTCCGTTTTTATCATACAGATCAAATTGGGCATATTCTCTATAATCAGCCACTTCCCGATAGAATTGCAGGTAAATCTTGCTCTTCGACCAGGTGTCATCTTCACCTATCTGTTCCACGATCCGGGTGTTAGCATTTATATTCTCCACTACCATCTCGAACTCCTGAAACAATTCCAATATGCCAGCATCTATCTGTTCCGCCTGCTCTGTTACTTTTTTCTCATAATCGCTGTTGATCTTGGTCTCCATAGTCTGGATCAGGAATACCCCAAAAAGCAATAACGGCAATAACGCAACTACACCGAAGCAGACCAGCAACTGTCTGTGAAACGACTTTTTAATCCACTTTTTCATCTGTTCTCCCCTGTAACGTCTCCCATGTGTTCAGAATTTTTTCCTTTTCCTGAGAAGCCCAATGAATATCATAATCGATCGTTTTTAATTTTGTCTGCTCCGGTGCTGCATACTCTTCCATATCATTGCGGACAGTTCTCCGGAAAAAGACTTCCTCCACCAGTCTCTGTACATCACTACTTACGGTAAATTCCAGAAATAATTTAGCATTTTCCATATGCTTTGCGCCCTTGACGATCGCTGTAGCGTCCGGTATGGCACTGGTGCCGTCTGTGGGGTAGATCACTGTAATATCTGCCCCTTCCAGAATCTTTTGTCTCGCCATTCCCTCCGTGGTAATACCTACCAGTCTGGTTCCGGCATTGACTTCCTCCAGTACTGCTACAGATGAGGGTGACAGGTAACCATCCAGTGCACCGGTAAAATCCTCCAGCGTCTTCTGCGCATCCTGATCCGATACCTGAAGCATCGTACAGAGTGCTGTATAGCTACTGCCGGATTTCGTGGGATCTGCGAACGCGATCTTTCCCTTCCAACGATCGGTCTGCAATTCCTCCCAGGTTCTGGGAGCCGCTACGGGATAGACCAGTTTATTGTTATAGATAAATACAGTCGGTAGCACAGAAAAGGGCGTATAGGCATCTCCCTCCGTGCGATACTGTTCCGCAATTTGGTCGATTTCGCTGACCTTATAAGGTTCCAAATAGTCTCTGCACTCCTCAAAATTTTCAACACCTCCACCGAACATGACGTCAAAGGTACCGGGTGCATCCTGTTGTAATTCATCAAAAAGTGCCAAAGTATCTCCTGCTTTGAGCTCCACAAAAATCCCTGTACGTTCCTCAAATTCCTTGATGATCGGTTCGTATACATCTGCTTTGTGAGCGGTATAGACGATCAGTTTTCTGTCCTCCGGGATCTGATAGACCGTCTCTTCGGACTTGCTGCAGCCAGTAAGTAACAGGAGCGCCGCAGTCAGTCCGGACAGAACAGATATTCCTGCTTTATGTTTTTTACTATACGAAGTCCTCATAACTTTGCCCTTATCTTTTTCGTTTGTTTATTTTCACTGTATTGTTTCTGTTATCTCTCTGGTTTTTCGATTTTGCTCCCGGCTGCCGTCTGTTGCAGTCTCCGCATCCGGTCGTACTGCCCATACATTTTTTGCACTTCGTTCTCCAGGATATAGTAGTGGCGGATGTATGGGATCAGCAGGATCAGGATCACTATGGGGAGTAATAAGGTAAAAAGGCTGTTGGAGATCACACTTAAGACGATCGCCAGCATCTCTAACAACGCAAAAGTCACCGTAACGATCAGATGGATCAGACGCTCATGCTGGAAAAATCCCACCTGCACAAGATGCTCCTTAAGCTTGTCCTGAACCATTTCCTGCATGGGCTGTTCCTCGGTATCCGTTTTCTTTATGTCAGTTTTCTTTATGTCAGTTTTCTCTGTGTCAGTTTTCTGTGTATGCGTCTGCCTCTGTACAGCCTGCGTTGAGTATTCACCGTGCTGTGACAATGTCTGTACGTTCTGCTCCATTTCTGTCAGCCATTCATCTATCTGTTTTCGATATTGCAAAATGCGCTGCTCCATTATTTTCCCCACCTTCCCGGTACTTGTATTACTCCATCATAGCTATTCTTTCGTTTTTCGTCAATGTGCCATAAATACAAATAATTCCAAAACAATCGAGTAGGAGGGAAATTTAACTAAATTTCCCGACCTCTCACACCACCGTGCGTACCGTTCGGTACACGGCGGTTCAATCAACTTAACA
>ERZ780226.2270-NODE-2270-length-13485-cov-4.171705_pt1 | contig 13485 bp, 12 predicted proteins | sample MGYA00511165_ERZ780226 | MGnify/ENA primary metagenome ERZ780226 (study PRJEB29588, sample SAMEA2152373) | human gut metagenome | biome: human gut; feature: human-associated habitat; material: faeces | place: Denmark | collected 2008/2010 ...
GTGATTCGCGCGGCAAAACCGCCGATGAAAGTTGACACCGTGGCCGTGTGGCCGCGTCCGCGCGGCATCTACGACGTGTCGTACGGGCAGCTCGAGGCGGCGGTGCTCGAAGGTGCCGACCCGCGCGTGTGGAGCACGGACACGATTGGGTTCACGGGCATCGATGGCGCGGTGAGCGCGGTGCGGCTGCAGGACATCTCGTACGTGGGCGGGCGCCACAACGTCGAGGGAAGCGAGCACGAGATCCCAGCCCAGCTCGTGCTGGTGGCCAAGGGATTCACGGGTCCCGAAGCAGAGGTGTTCGAGGCATTTGGCGTCGCGGCCCCCAAGAACGGCTACCGCGCGGAGTCGCTCGACGGGTCGGGCACGACCCCCGTGTACGTGGCAGGGGATGCTCGCACCGGCTCGAGCATCGTGGCGAGTGCCATCGCAGATGCGCTCGACTGCGTCCACTCGATGTAGCGCCCCAAACTGCAAATTGGGGACAGTCCCCAATTTGCAGCCTGTGTCCCCAATTTGCAGTTTCTCTATGCCCGCATGACCGCGTCGTAACTGATACCGGTTATGCGGGCGATCTGCTTTCCCGGCAGCATGCAGTTCTTGAGCGTTCTGAGATTTCGCTTCCTGCTGGCTCTGCTCATCTGGTCCAGCTTGCTCATTTCCTGTTCGCCAATGACGCGGCGCGCGTAATCCAGCGCCGTAGCATCATCGATCTCCAACATCATCTCCAAGCACTTGTCGCGGAACGCAACCTGTGAATGATGCTCGATAAAGCATTCGAGTCCGCCGTAGGCGGCGAGAACAGATTCGGTCTTCACGATTTGAAAGTGGCTCTTGCCAAGATATTCCCTATAGCTGCTCCAGGGATAATCGCAGGTGGGGCACATGAAGGCCTTCACAGGATTTTGGTGAATATAGCGGACTACCGTGATGAAGTAGGTTTCGTTTTCCACTGGCTCGCTTTTGAAGCGCTGCATGAAGAGATGCCCTTTTCGCTGGTATTTTTGATTGAAGTGCGCCGCGTACTCTGAGGTGAGATTGCGCATGAACTCGGAAAGGTCGGAGAGGGGCATCTCCACGAGAAGGTGAAAGTGATTCGTCATCAGGCACCATGCTTGTGTTTTGCCAGCGTGCGCCTGGAGGTGCTCTTTAAGCAGCTTGATAAAGTAGCGCCTGTCAGCGTCGTCTCCAAAAATCGCAATTGTCCCTACCCCGTGGTTCATGACGTGGTAGATGTTCGTCGAGCTGGGCTTTCTTGGCTGTCGAGGCACAGTGCATCACCATTGGTCCGGTCGAGTGGCTCCGAGCCTTATGGATGTTACGCCGCGCTCCTGAAAACAGTCTGAATGGCCCTCTGGCGAATCTGCAAAAAGGGGACAGGGGCTGCAAATAGGGGACTGTCCCCAATTTGCGGGGACTGTCCCCAATTTGCAGGTGTTAGCGGAGGGCTTTCTCGCGGTCGGCGATTGCGTAGTACCTGCTCACGGACTCGCGGTCGAGCAGGGGGAGGACCTTGCCGCTTGCCGGGTCGAAGCTGTGGGGCAGAAACATCGTCTGCGAATGCCGCTTGTAGACCTTGAGCGGGTGGATGTAGTAGCTGTCCTCGCTCGCAAACAGGTCGAGCATGAGCTGCGTGGTCTTCTGGATGTTGGAGATGGCGTTGGCAGAGTGCCTGCTGCGCAGAAGCGGAAAATACGCGACCGTGTCGAGTTCGTACAAAAACGGGCAGGTCGCGTGGAAGAAATCGCCCGTGTGCGCATCGGTGTTCCATGCAACCTGCAGGGCGCTCAGGCTGTCGAAGACGTAGAAAGCCCGCGGTCCCTCGGCGGCGATGATGTCGTGCACGGCGAGCGTGAACGCGTCGAAGCCCTGCTCGGGATCGAGCTCGTAGCGTTTGACGCCAGGTTGTTCGGGCACGAATTCTTCATGCGGTGCAAAGCGCAGGTAGATGAGGTTGCGCCCGTCGGATACCGCCTGCTTGACGAAGGGGGCGGCGACGAGCGGGAACAGGTCGAGGGACTTGAGCCGCCAGACGACGTTGTCGCCTAGCCGGATGTTGCTCAAGGCCCTATCGAGCCCCTCTATTCCGCTTTTGACTTTCTCGGGTGCGGTCATGAGGGGCTCCTTTCGAATCTTTGAAGAACAGCAAGGGGAAACGTGCGAGCAGCCTGCAAACCGGGGCGATGCCCAGTCTGCAGGCTGCGAGGATACGCTGCGATTAGCAGTAGAACAGCATCTTGTTGTAGGTCGGCAGCGGCCAGGCCTCGGTGGAGACGATGTTCTCCATCTCGTCGCAGATCTCGCGCAGCTCGTCCATGGCAGTCAGCACGTCATCGTGGAAACTGCGTGCCTGCGCCAGGACATCGGTCGTGCCCTGCGCCTTCTCGAGCGCGGCGTCGAGCTTGGCCGTGGCGGCAGCCATCCTGTTGGAGCCATCGTTGAGCTCGCGCAGCAGCTTGGTGTCGCCGGCGGGGTCGATGTCGGGGCAGGCTGCCTTCTTGTCGATGATGGTGCTCGCCACCTGGTCGGCGTAGGTGCTCACGGCGGGTGCGATCTTGCGCTTGGTCATGTGGCTCATCGTGCGGCCCTCGATGTTGAGGAGCTTGGAGTACTGCTCGAGCTTGACCTCGTAGCGGCTCTTCACCTCGACCGGGGACATGACGTTGAACTCCTCGAACAGGTCGAGGTTCTTCTGGTCGACCATGGTCGGGGCGGCATCCACCGTGGACTTGAGGTTAAGCAGCCCGCGGCGCTCTGCCTCGTCGAGCCACTCGTCGGAGTAGCCGTCGCCGTTGAAGATGATGCGCTGATGCGCGGTGAGCGTGGAGCGCACCCAGGCAAATGCGGCCTGTTCGAAGTTCTCCGCGCCATCGACTGCCTGCGTGAAGTCCTTGAGGGCCTTCGCGACGGCGGTGTTGAGGACCGTGTTGGCATCGGACAGGTTGACCTGGCTGCCCGGCATGCGGAACTCGAACTTGTTGCCGGTGAAGGCGAACGGGGAGGTGCGGTTGCGGTCGGTGTTGTCCTTCAGGAAGTTGGGGAGTGCCTCGACGCCCAGGTCGACGTAGGCTTCCTCGGCGTTCTCGTACTCTTCGCCGTTGATGATGCTCTCCACCACGCGGCCGAGCTCGTCGCCCAGGAAGATGGAGATGACCGCCGGCGGCGCCTCGTTGGCGCCCAGACGATGGTCGTTGCCGGCGCTGGCAACGGAGCAGCGCAGCAGGTCCTGGTAATCGTCGACGGCCTCGATGATGGCGGTCAGAAAGACGAGGAAGCGCAGGTTTCCGATGGGGGTCTTGCCGGGGTTGAGCAGGTTCATCGTGTCGGTGGCGATGGACCAGTTGTTGTGCTTGCCCGAGCCGTTCACGCCGTTGAAGGGCTTCTCATGCTGCAGGCAGACCAGGCCATGGTGGCTGGCGATGGTCTTCATGAGCTCCATGGTGACCAGGTTGTTGTCGATGGCGCGGTTGGAGATGGTGAAGATCGGCGCGAGCTCGTGCTGTGCGGGTGCGACCTCGTTGTGCTTGGTTTTGGCGGGGATGCCGAGCTTCCACAGCGCGTCGTCGAGCTCCTTCATGAAGTTGTTGACGGTGGGACGAATCGCGCCAAAGTAGTGCTCCTCGAGCTCCTGGCCCTTGCACGGCGGAGCGCCGAACAGCGTGCGGCCAGTGAGGATGAGGTCCTGGCGCTTCTCGTAGTCCTCTTCTTTGATGAGGAAGTACTCCTGCTCGGCGCCCACGGTGGTGATGACGCGCGGCACCTCGAGGCCGAACAGCTTCAAGACGCGCTTGGCCTCGTTGCTGATGGCTTCCATGGAGCGCAGCAGCGGGGTCTTCTTGTCGAGCGCCTCGCCCGTGTAGGAGCAAAACGCGGTGGGGATGCACAGCACCTCGTCCTTGATGAACGCGTAGCTGGTCGGGTCCCAGGCGGTGTAGCCGCGGGCCTCGAAGGTGGCCGCCGCTGGGGAAGGAGGAGGCGTCGGGCTCGCCCTGGATGAGCTCTTTGCCGGAGAAGGTCATGATGGCGCGGCCGTCGTCTTGCGGGTTGATGAACGCGTCGTGCTTCTCGGAGGTGATGCCGGTGAGCGGTTGGAACCAGTGCGTGTAGTGGGTGGCGCCGTTTTCGACGGCCCATTCCTTCATCGCGTGGGCGACGACGTTGGCGACCTCGAGGTCGAGCGGGCGATCCTCCTTGATGGTCTTGGCAAGGTTCTTGTAGGTGGCTGATGGGAGCCGCTCTCGCATGACATGGTCATTGAAAACGAGCGTCCCGTACTCTTCATCGACTCGACTCATTTTGCGCTCCTTGTCGCAGAGAAGTTCTATTCACAGCACTCAGGGTAAGGAGCGCATGTTTCGAGTTTATTTCGATTTGGCTAAGTGTTTCGAAACAATAGACGGGAATCGCGGGGGAGGGGCGATTGAGATGGGGCATCTCGAGAAAAACGTGTCTCACCCCAGTGCGATAATTCGCGTAGTGACAGTTCGGTTGAATTAGCTCGCTTGTTGGTCTGGAGCTCGTTGTGTTTTCTGCCAAGGAGAGGTGGCCTATGGATGAATACTTTGCTCACACTCGGGAGGATGCGCCACAAGAGCAATGGCAGCTCTTGATCGATCATCTATCTGCGGTCGCTGAGAGGTCAGCTTCATTTGCTTCTGACTTTGGAGCTGGAGAATGGGCCCTTGTACTTGGCATGGTGCATGACGTCGGCAAGGGGAGTGAGGCATTCCAAGAACGTCTGCGCGGCAAACCGATACAGGTTGATCATGCAACCGCGGGGGCGCAGCTTCTCGCAAAGCTATACGGAGTTGTAGGAAAGCAACTTGCATATGCCGTTGCCGGTCATCATGGCGGGATTCCGAACGGAGCTACTCATTGTTCTAATGCTGGAGGTCGCTCACCCCTGAAGGCACGCCTCGAAAAACAAGTGGAGCCTTACGAATCATTCGCTGAAACACTTGAGCTGCCATCATTTGAAGCGCTCAGATCCGAGATGCCCACGCCTCTTCAAAATGTCTACGCTCATGATCCAAAAGAGCATACGTTTGATCTGACCTTTCTTGTTCGGATGCTCTATAGCTGCCTGGTTGATGCGGATTTTCTCGATACGGAGCAGTTTGTGGAGCCGAAGCGTGCCGCGTCTCGAGGAAAGAAGACGCTCACGTTAGAAGAGATGAAGTCGCAGCTGGACAGTAAGATGGCGTCTTTTGAAAAAGACGGTTCTCCGGTCAATGCTGCGCGTTCCGATATTCACAAGGTCTGCCTTCGAGCCGCCTTTGGAAAACCCGGAATCTACTCGCTGACGATTCCGACTGGAAGCGGGAAAACGCTCGATTCACTCGACTTCGCGTTAACTCACGCGATTGCCAACGGCCAGCGGCGCATCATTTACGCGATTCCGTTCACCTCTGTTGTCGAGCAAACAGCACATACATTTAAATCGATGTTTGGCGTCGAATCGGTTCTGGAACATCACAGCAATTATGACTACAAGGACCTCGATGGCGACGAAAGGGCAGCCGTGCGGCAGCGTCTGTCGATGGAAAATTGGGACGCCCCACTCATCGTCACGACGAATGTACAGCTTTTCGAATCTGTGTATTCTGACAAACCGTCAAGGTGTAGGAAGAACCATAATCTCGCAAAAAGCGTAATCATTCTCGATGAAGTACAGTCATTGCCCGATGAGTATCTGAAACCATGTCTCGCCGCTCTGGAGGAGCTCAGCAGAAACTACGGAACGACGGTTATTCTCTGCACGGCCACACAACCGGCGCTCGATGCTGTCTGGCCTTTCGGAACTGTACCCACAGAAATCGTGCCAATCAGTCAGCGTCATCAAGAGCTTTTCGAGCATCGCGTGAAGATTGAGCACATCGGCGAGCTCAGCATCCAAGATCTTGTAGACAAACTTGTTGAAGAAGACCAGGTACTTTGCATCGTAAGCACGCGTGGCGCAGCATCACGAATGTATGACGAGGTCGCAGAGGTGGTGGGTCCGGATGGCGTGTTCCATCTGAGTGCATCGATGACCCCCAACCATCGGGGCAAAGTGCTTGCGGAAGTGGAGGGGCGACTCAAAGACGGTCTTCCCTGCAAAGTTATTTCGACGCAGCTGATTGAAGCCGGAGTGGATATAGATTTCCCGACGGTGTTTAGAGAGGTCGCTGGAATCGACTCAATCAAACAGGCAGCCGGGCGATGCAACCGAGAGGGAAAGCGTGATGTCGGGCATGTATATGTTTTCGAATGTAATGATTTCGCGGTTGTGGATCGTGGGTGGCTTGCTCGTATGCGCGCTCTAGGGCTGGAAGTGATCCAGACTAATCCGCATCCTTTTGCCGATGATGGAGTGCGGCAGTTTTTCGAGGCACGCTATGGGGGCAGCGGCTCGAGCGAGGGAGTCGAAGACACCGATTGCTTGAATATCATGAGCGATTTCTCAGAACCCCAGTACCTCGATGGGATCGGTTTCCCCTACGAATCATGTGGCGAGGATTTCCGCTTCATCAAAGATGAGCAAACTACATTGTTCATTCCCTGGGGAGACGAGGCACAGGAGCTTCTCGCGGCGATACGGTCCGGCGAAGTAGATATTTCCCAATCGCGGAAAATCCAGTCGTACTGTATTGGAGTGAGGAGCTACGCGGTTCGGGAACTTGAAGCTGCCTCCGCAGTGACATCGTATCCCCCTTACTTGGTATTGGAGCCTCGGGATGGTGTGTTACCGAACTACTCCGTTGAAAAGGGCTTCCAGATGGAGGAAAGGAGTGAATTCTTGGCTGTGTAGCAAACTTCATTGTAAGAAATAATTCTTGGTCGTATACTAAAATAGATTCTTGTGTTTATTGAGTGGCAATCGAAAGGAGGGAAAGATATGGGCTATGGGGTATCGATAGACGTCTCGGGCCCTCGAGCATGCTTTACGCGTCCAGAAATGAAGGCGGAGCGTGTTAGCTATGACGTGATTACGCCTTCGGCTGCGCGTGGGATTCTCGAAGCGGTCTATTGGAAGCCGGCAATCGTCTGGCGAATAGATTCGATCAAGGTCATAAACGAAATTCGCACGGACACCTTCCGACGCAACGAGGTTGGTAGCAAAGAGAGTTACAGCAACGCGAAGAAGGTCTTCAACGCCAGCTCAAAAGATACTGACCATAAGGCGCAACCGTTGTATTTGTCTGCGACCTCGGATCGTCAACAGCGCGCGACGCTGCTGTTGACCAATGTCCGGTATGTAATCAATGCTCATTTCGAGATGACTGACAAGGCGGGTAGTAGCGATACGCCCGAGAAGCATTACAACATTGCGTTGCGAAGGCTGCGCAAGGGCCAATGCTTCAATCAACCGTATTTTGGCTGTCGTGAGTTCCCGGTTCTATCTATTCGGGTCATCGAAGATGGAAAGGTCCCCGATTCGTATTACGAGGGAACGTCAGTTGATCTGGGGTACATGTTGTACGACATCGACTTTGCCCACGATATGCGGCCAATGTTCTTCAGGGCGCGCATGAACGATGGGGTTATTGACGTTGCCTCTGCTCGAGGGGAGGTCATTGGATGATCCTTGACGACTTGAATAGATATTACGAGATGAAATCTCGTGACCCCGAGAGCGGCATTGCCCAGTATGGTTGGAGTATCGAAAAGATATCTTGGGAGCTGCGGATAGATGGCTCTGGTCAACTGATCTCCGTTGTTCCACTGGGATCAGATGACGGGAAGAAAAAGTTCGTACCTATGCGTGTTCCCGTCCACGGATCGAGAACGTCTGCACCAAAGCCTTTTTTCCTTTGCGACAACGCTTCGTATTTTCTCTGTATCGAGAAGGATAAGGATGGCCAGGGCTATCACTTCGATTCGCGAAAGCAGCTCCTCTCCCGCGAGCTTCATCATAAATACCTGGACAATGTTGACGATGACGCGGCAAGAGCGGTGCTTGCCTTCTTTGAGGATGATGATAACAAGCTGCGAGTGGGCAATCAGATTCAATCTGAGCTTGCAACCGGCGGGTTTATCGTGTTCCGCTATCTCCCCGACAATACGCTAGTCCATGAGCGCCCCCGGATTGTCGATGCTTGGCAGGGCAGCCTAGCTCATGGAGAAGGCAAAGAAACGATCCAATGCGCTATTACAGGCGAGATTGCAGAGCCTGCAAATCTGTTCCCCCTTCTTACCGGTGTTCCTGGGGCGCAGTCGTCTGGAGCCTCGCTGATAAGTTTTAACAACGAGGCATTCTGCTCCTACGGGAAAAAGAAAGACGACAAAGCGCGCAATGCTTCGATATCGGACGTTGCTGCATTTAACGTAGGCACTGCGCTCCGCTATCTCATGCAGTCTCCCGACCACCATCTGTCCCTTGCGAATTCCCAGGTATTGTATTGGACAGACGAAAACGAAGAGGAGACGTCGAAATGTCTCTCTCTCCTGTTCGATATGGATGCAAAGATAAATGCAGCGAAAGAAGACAAAGAGTTGCTGCAGAGTCTTCAACAACAGTTAGAGAACATTCGTTCGGGCAAACGGGCATTCTCAATTGATCCGAAAACTCGATATTACATCTTGTGCCTTTCACCCAATGCCGCTCGCTTATCGGTGAGGTTTTTTGAGACGGGTACGTTTGGCGACCTCGAGAAAGCGTTCCAGCAATATTTGAGGGACATCGAGATTGTTGGCAGGAACGGGATGAGCGATAAGCCTCGCTCCATCAGGGCATATGTCTATCAAACTGCTGCATTTGGGAAGGCAGACAACGTCCCAGAGGTGCTCGTGACGGCGACATTGAACGCGCTGCTACGCAATGTGGCGTTTCCGCAAGCGCTTTATAACCTGCTGCTGCAACGAACTCGGGTTGACAAGGGAATGAGCGGATCGGGCAATAGCCGTTACGATGCCATGCCCATGCGCGCCGCAATGCTAAAGGCTTGCTTGCTCAGACGCGCACGTCAGAGGAACGACAAAGAGCTTGAAGGGAGCTTGACAGTGGCTTTGAACAACGAAAATAGGAATGTTGGCTATCTGCTGGGCAGGCTGTTTGCCTTGCTCGAAAAAGCGCAACTAGAGGCAGTGCCGGGGGCGAACGCCACCATCAGGGACAGGTACATCGGGTCGGCGTCGTCTACTCCTGCGCGGGTTTTCCCGCAGCTTCTGAAGATGGCGCAGCATCATATTTCTAAAGCGGAGTACGGTGCCGCCACTGACAGAAGAATCCAGGAAACGATGTCTCTCATCGACAGTGCAGAAGGCTTCCCTGCAACGCTTTCTTATGACGACCAGGGACAGTTCTTTATTGGCTACTACCAGCAGAAGACAGACTTTTTCGCGCCCAAGAATCATTCGAACGATAGCGCTGCTGACAAAGAGGAGTAAACATGACCGAGGCAATCAAGAACCGCTACGATTTCGTTCTGTTTTTCGATGTTGAAAACGGTAACCCCAATGGCGACCCCGATGCGGGAAACATGCCAAGGATAGACCCAGAGACAGGAATCGGAATCGTTTCTGATGTCTGCCTGAAGAGGAAGGTCAGGAACTATGTCGACCTGGTCAAGGACGAGCCCCTTGAGGCTGCCGATGCGACTGAGGGTGCGCAGGGTTACAAGATTTACGTCCAGGAGCGCGCGGTTCTAAACGATCGCAACAATATTGCATATGCCCACAATGACATTAAGTCCGAGAAAAAGAAGCTGCCCAAGAAAATCGAGGACCAAATCAAGGTAACGAAGTTCATGTGCGACAACTTCTACGACATCCGTACGTTTGGTGCCGTCATGACGACTGAAGTCAATTGCGGACAGGTGAGGGGCCCAATACAAATGTGCTTCGCTCAATCTGTCGACCCTGTGGTTCCTCAGGAGATGAGCATCACGCGCATGGCGGTTACCAATGCAAAAGACGTCGATAAAGAGCGCACGATGGGCCGCAAGCAGTACATCCCGTATGGACTGTACCGCGCGGAGGGGTTCATTTCTGCCTCGCTTGCAGAGAAGACGGGCTTCTCGGAGGACGATCTGAAGCTGTTCTGGGAAGCGCTCATGAATATGTTCGAGAACGACCGCAGCGCAGCTCGTGGTCTCATGACGTCACGAAAGCTGATTGTGTTCAAACACGAGAGCAAGCTCGGGAATGCGCCAGCAAGTGCTCTTTTCGATCTTGTTGAGGCCAAAAAGACGGTCGCTGGGCCCGCTCGTCACTACTCTGATTATCAGATTGACGTTGCCCAGGATAGGGTTCCTGAGGGTGTGGAAGTCAAGGCATTTGATTGGATTCGACCTTCGGAGTAAGTGTGTCGGACGACGCCGTATACCAAGAAGACGAGTACCTGCCACTGTCTGGGATTCAGCACTACGCGTTTTGCCCCAGGCAGTGGGCGCTCATTCATGTCGAGCAACAATGGGCGGAGAACGGCCTTACGGTTGCTGGCGATCAGGTGCACGAAAGATGCCATGACGAGACTATTAGAGAGCGACGGGGCAATCTTCTTATTCTTCGAGGACTGCGAGTATCGAGTGCGAGGTTGGGTTTGTCCGGCATCTGCGATGTAGTCGAATTTCACCGATGTGAAGATGGCGCAAGCCTTTTCAATGAAGAAGGCTTTTGGATGCCAGCTCCTGTCGAGTACAAACGCGGAAAAGCGAAACCTGGGGACGAGGATCGCGTGCAGGTCTGTGCCCAGGCCATGGCGTTGGAGGAGATGTTCTGCCTGAGCATCCAAGAAGGCTATCTCTTCTATGATTCCGAGAAGCATCGTGAAGTAGTGCAGCTTACCGAGAGTCTGCGGCAGCTAACAAGAGACATAGCACACAGGATGCACGTGGACTTCTCACGGGGGTTTACGCCTATGCCCAAGAAAAAGAAAGCATGTCGGGCCTGTTCTTGCAAAGACATCTGCACTCCAGAACTCGATAGTGTGGAAAGCGTCCAATCATATGTCGCTAGGATGATTGGCGAGCAATAACATGAAAAAGTTGTTGAACACCTTGTACGTGTTGTCCGCAGATGCCTATCTATCCGCTGATGGCGAAAATGTGGTTGTCAACAAAGGCGATGCCGTTGCCGGTAGATTCCCGCTCCACACGCTGCAATCCATAGAATACTTTGGATATAAAGGTGCAAGCCCTAAGTTGATGGGCGAGTGTGCAAGTCGCGGGATAGACCTTGTGTTTTTTACGCCGACGGGGAAGTTTCTTGCCCGGGTTGCAGGACAACCTGCGGGGAATGTGCTTCTTCGTCGGCAGCAGTATCGGCTGTGCGACGATGCCGAACGATCACTTGAAGTATCTCGTAATTTCATTATCGGGAAGATTTTCAATTCTCGGTGGGTACTTGAGCGGACAATTCGTGATCATCAAACTCAAGTGAACGTCCATTTGCTCCAAGGCAAGAGCGAGGAACTAAAGGGGTACTTGGCAGAAGCACGCTCGGCCCAATCAGTCGATGAACTGCGTGGCATCGAGGGGTCGGCGGCGCGAAGCTATTACCATGCATTCGGCGAAGCGGTACTTGTGGATGATGACATTTTTGCCTTCCGGGGAAGAAATAAGCGGCCGCCGAAAGATGCCGTAAACGCAATGCTTTCTTTTGCGTACACATTGCTTGCCAATGATTGCGCTTCGGCATTGAATGGCGTTGGCCTGGATCCGTTTGTTGGGGCGATGCACGCTCTTAGACCCGGCAGGAAGAGCTTCGCGCTCGACCTGATGGAAGAGTTAAGGAGTCCATTTGCCGATCGAATCGTGCTGACGTGCATTAATAATCGGATGATGAGCGAATCGTCTTTTCGGTTTTTTGAAGATGGTGCCGTTCTACTTAACGATGCCGGAAGAAGAAAGTTCCTCGAGGTCTGGCAGAAGCGAAAGAAGGATAAAATCACCCATCCTTACCTCAAGGAGAAGGTAGAGTGGGGGATGGTGCCGCACATTCAATCACTATTGCTCGCAAGGTTTATCCGCGGCGATATCGATGGGTATCCGCCCTTCATGTGGAAGTAGGCTGAGCACGATGCTGGTGTTGGTAACCTATGACGTTGACACGAAGGATGCCGCTGGAGAGAAGCGGCTTAGGAAAGTGGCAAAAGAGTGCATGAACAAGGGGCAAAGAGTCCAATGTTCTGTGTTTGAATGTCTTGTTGATGAAGCCGAGTATAGGAAACTAAAACATCAGCTTTCAAAGATTATCGATCACCAGAAAGATAGTCTTAGGTTTTACAATTTAGGAAATAGATATCACACTCGCATCGAAACACTTGGGCTCGACAACTCATATGATCCCGAGGGAGAGCTATTTGTGTAGTGCGAAGTCCAAGCTATCAGGGTTTTTCAGAGTGGTTCGCACCGATATTTGTCGCAGATTCAGCCAATTTACTACAGAATCAAGAAGCTGCAGGTAGACGCAATACAATATATTGTGTCTTGCTATTTGTTTATTTCAAGAAATAGCGGTCGCCCCTCATGCGAGGGGCGTGGATTGAAACTCGTCTAGAAGCATCCTGTTGTTGAGATAGTTGTGTCGCCCCTCATGCGAGGGGCGTGGATTGAAACTTCGAGCACGTCTAACAAGTCGTTGGCACCGGTGAAGTCGCCCCTCATGCGAGGGGCGTGGATTGAAACGGGGAACAGGACGACATGAAGGTGTACGGGTTTGGTCGCCCCTCATGCGAGGGGCGTGGATTGAAACATCTCGTCGTAGTTGTCTGAGCTGCGCTGCTGGTGTCGCCCCTCATGCGAGGGGCGTGGATTGAAACGCGTTATTGCCGCCTGATTTGCCCTGTGCGGCGTTGTCGCCCCTCATGCGAGGGGCGTGGATTGAAACTTGCTGCGTTTCCTCGAGCTTGCTCTGAGAGTTGGGTCGCCCCTCATGCGAGGGGCGTGGATTGAAACACCTGCCCGGACGGAACACCGGCAAGCGTGAACCGTCGCCCCTCATGCGAGGGGCGTGGATTGAAACCATGAGGGGCACGACTTGCGTCTGTTGTCAAGTGTCGCCCCTCATGCGAGGGGCGTGGATTGAAACTCGTCCAACCGCTGCTGGTTGTGCAGGTAGTTGGTCGCCCCTCATGCGAGGGGCGTGGATTGAAACTCTGGTTGTTCGCAAGGGCCGTTGAACACGTCGCGTCGCCCCTCATGCGAGGGGCGTGGATTGAAACGGCTTGTGCAGGCACTTGCGTGCTCTGCTCTTGGGTCGCCCCTCATGCGAGGGGCGTGGATTGAAACTGGAAATGCAGCGTGCTCCCATCGTTGCCCCCGAGTCGCCCCTCATGCGAGGGGCGTGGATTGAAACTTGCGCGGCACTTTGCCAGTATCTGCCATGATTGGTCGCCCCTCATGCGAGGGGCGTGGATTGAAACCATGCAGTTCTATCACCGTAGAAGAAACTTGCGGTCGCCCCTCATGCGAGGGGCGTGGATTGAAACCTGATGTTGTACTGTAGGTACGGGCTGTAGCAGGGTCGCCCCTCATGCGAGGGGCGTGGATTGAAACTCGCGCG
>ERZ780226.2273-NODE-2273-length-13459-cov-28.635258_pt1 | contig 13459 bp, 9 predicted proteins | sample MGYA00511165_ERZ780226 | MGnify/ENA primary metagenome ERZ780226 (study PRJEB29588, sample SAMEA2152373) | human gut metagenome | biome: human gut; feature: human-associated habitat; material: faeces | place: Denmark | collected 2008/2010 ...
TCTTCGATTTAATGCAAGGTCTAGTTAGACTTGCAGTCACTATGAGATTTTACGCGATTCCCAGAAGCACGCTTTTTCGGTATATATCCCGGTCGTCTCACCATACGATCTCTCCATTTTCTATTTCCGGAATGGCGCCGAAGCGTCCGAGCAGGTAGGCGTTGCGAATATTCATCTGTTTTCGCGGTGAAAATTCATCCAGAGAGTACAAGTCCGAGACTCCCGTTTTCTTGTCTTTTTCCACGAAATAAATCTCATCATCACGCAAGAACCTACGGGAAAGAAGTGTTGTGGTATGGGAGGAGATAATCAGCTGCGCATTCCCTGTATTGACTGCCGGATCATGAAAGAGACTCACTAGGTATCCCACAAGCAATGGATGCAGGCTGGTATCAAATTCATCGATGCAAATGATTTTCCCGTGAAGGAAGGCATCATATAGCACTGGGCTCAGCATAAAAAGGCTCTTTGTTCCCTGGGATTCTTCATTTAAATTCAACTGCCATGATTCCGCATTGCCGGGATGATTTTCTACCTGATGTGTCATCAGGATCGTATATACTTTATGCTTTCCTGCTATCATCTCCGGTGGCATCATAGTTCGTACTTCAGCAGGAAATCGGGATAGCCATTTTTCTGCGGGTTCGTCCTGGCTCTTGTACTCATACGCCGATATATTCATGTCTGCTTTGGCAAGCAGGTCGCAAATAAAGTGATTCAGTTTCTGATCCGTATCATTTTCCAGCATAGAAATATCTTTGGCGATGAGATCCCCGTAATTATTGGTGTAGGTGTCGATCAGATTAAACCAAAGGCAGGGCGTCTGTGTGGATTTGGCATTCCACGCGGTTGCCGTCGCAAGGAATAGTTTGTTTGGCGTGTTTCTGTGACTGATCGGTTCAAGCTCTTTTTTTATAGAAGGATTTGTGAACCGGTACTCTTCTTCTGTCCTTTCAAAAACGGTCGATGCTCTCGGGGAATGATATACATAAAGATACTCTTTTGTTACTTTTTCTCTGGTAGCAGAAAATCCATATACATATTTTTTGCCAGATGCCAGAAAGACAAATTCAAAAGAGCTCGGTTTCTCCATTGTCTCTTTTGAAAAAGCAAACGGTGTGATCATATCGAGCGTCTCTTCCACCTGTCTGGTATTCGACAAGCGGATCATCAGTATCGCTGCAGTCAATGCAGCAAAAATATTGCTTTTCCCCGCTGCATTGGCTCCAAAAATGGCGGCCGTCTTCAATATGCGCTCTTTCCCTATCGTAGCAACCTGAACCGCATGATCTTCATCTTTGGCGGCTTCCATGGAAAAAAGTGCCTTATTCTTGATGGAACGGAAATTTTCTACACTAAACTGAATCAGCATATGATCACCTCTATTATAACTTTGGATGGGTTTTCCATTATTATAATTCAGTTTTTCGACATTTTCCAACAAAAATCGTGATTATATTAGATAAATTTTGGATGTTAGACTTAGAGACTTAGAGACTTCAGACTTCTAACATCCGACGTCTGATTTCAGATTTCTGATATCTGGAATCTAATATCTGCCGTCTAACGTCTTCAAGTCTCAAAGTCTTATATAGTCTCAAAGCCCTCAATACGCCCCTTTATGGCTCAGGACAACCGCAATGGTGCGCCAGAGGAGCACGAGATCCAGCCAGACGCTCCAGTTATGCACGTACCAGCTGTCCATCTGTACGCGCTCGGGGTAGTCGATGTCGCTGCGTCCGCTGGTCTGCCACATGCCGGTGATGCCGGGGAGGACGGAGTAGTACTCCTTGATATATTTCCCATACCGCGGGACTTCTTTCTGGATAATGGGGCGGGGTCCGACGAGGCTCATTTCGCCTTTCAAAACGTTCAGGAGCTGGGGCAGCTCATCGAGGCTGGTCTTTCTAAGGAAGGCGCCGCTCTTTGTGATACGGGGATCGTTCTTCAGTTTGAATTCTCTATCCCATTCCTCTTTCGCCGCCGGATCGGTCGCGAGGAGATGGTCTAAGACCTCTTGGGAATTCGTGCACATGGAGCGGAATTTGTAGCAGTTGAATTCTTTCCCGTCTTTGCCGACACGGCGATGCTTGAAGATGACCGGTCCCGGAGAGTCGTGATAGACCCATGCTGCGATGAGGAGAAGGATCGGCGAGATCAGAAGGCCGCCGCAGATGGTGGCGGCGAGGTCGAAGAGGCGCTTAGCGATCTGGTTCGATGTCCGGGCGAGGTTGTTCCGGATCTGCAGCACCATGATCTTCGCATCGAAGAAGGACTCTACGGTCACATTCGACATGGGGACGGCGACAAGGTTCGGCACGACGCCTACATTTCTCACGAGGGTCTGTGCCTGGTAGATGAGGGAAGAGAGCTGGGTTTGCGGGATACCGGGGGCGGCGATGATGACATACTGGACGCCGGTATCACGAATGACGCGCTCCATGTCACCAAATCCGCCAAGGATGGTGCAGGACTTGTCGTAGGGCTCATGGTCTTCGAGGAAGCCGACGATGCGGTAGCGCATGCCGGTATCATTCTGTATCTGGCGTGCCATAACTTCGCCGGTCTTTCCTGCCCCGACGATGAGGATGGGGATCTGGAAGGCTTTCGATTTCTTCATCCCTTTCGCCAGAATGACGCGGAAAAGGCAGAGCAGGGCAAAGGAGATCGCGGTGTAGAGGATGACGTAGAAACGGGATACGTCCCCTGCCACCTGCGCAAGGAACATGAGGATGATGGAGAAAACGGTGCCACCCAAGGAAGCCCGGAACAATTTTTTCATCATCTGGTAGATGAGCATGCGCTTCCCATAGAGTCCCTCATAGAGGATAAAGGCCATGTAGACCAGCGGTACCCAGAAATATTGGTAGATGGGGGCGATGTGATAGGTGGTGTGGGTGATCAGGAGGTTTCGAATGGCAAGGGAAAGTATCCCTGCCAGGACAAGGGCGATGTAGTCGCCGATGAGGTAGAAAAATGCGGCGCCGGATGCGCAGGAAATGGAATGGTGGTGTTTAGGGTTGTTCATATAGTGGTTTATCCTTCGTGTTTTTTTGAAGATGGCAGACTTCAGTCTTCAGATGTCAGATGTCGGACTTCAGATTTCGGACATCAGACTTCAGACTTTTGATGTCTGATCTCTGATGTCTGACTTCTGCTCAGGCTTTTCCGCGAATGCTCAGTATTGTCAGCATGCGCCGAATTTCATACAAAAGCAGCATGCACGGGCGAATCTCTTCTGCCGTCATATAGTGCAGTCTCAAACATATCAAAAACTGTGTCTCTAACTCTGTGGCTGAGCCACGTGCTATAGTCATGAAATGCCGCAAATCTTTGTCTGTATTTCTTCCTGCACCTTCCGCGATGTTCGAGGCAATGGAGACAACGGCTCTTCTCATTTGTGAGGAAAGGGCATAAAGTTCTTCCGATGGCAATCGCCAGACTACGTCATATGTCATGTCTATGAGCTGCATAGCCTTTTGCCAGACGATCATACTGCGATAGTTCATTGTAAGTGATCCTTTCGAGACTTGAGGGCTGATAAAGTTGGAGACGTTAGACTTTAGGCTTTAGGCTTTAGACTTCAGATGTCAGATTTCAGATGTCAGATTTCAGATTTCTAATATCTAATATCTGACGTCTGACTTCTGACGTCTAACTTCTAGTCTTTTAGTCTCCTAGTCTAAAAAAAGGGTTGGGTTCATTGTTTTTCCCCCCCTCCGAAAATTTTTCGTTTACGAAAATTCCGTAAAGAAGCGCTCGGTTTGTCATTTTCCCTGTGGCATTTTTACGCTCATATTATATCATATTTTGTTATAAAACGTAGAAAGAAAGCCGCTGGTCTGCAAATATTTGTCGATGAAAGATGCCGAGACATCAGACTCCTGACCTCTTATGTCTAATGTCTAACGTCTCTCAGTCTCTTAGTCCCTCTGCTTGCTAAAAATCTAATTTCTTTCTATAATAAGTACAGAAAATGGTACAAGAAAGGATGGGATTGACATGATTGCCATGAATTACTCCACGCTCCGCAGCCATATGAAATATGCTTTCGATGCTTGCTGCGATGATATGGAAACGCTTATCGTCACACGCAAGGACAACCGGAATGTGGTCGTACTGTCAGAGGAGTCGTATAACAATCTGATGGAAAACCTGTATGTGCGGGCTTCGAAGAAAAACTACGACAGGCTTCTCACCAGTATCGCACAAGCCAAGGCGGGGCAGTGTAAAAAGAGAGACTTGATCGAAGATGAATAAAGCATTCACGGATATTGGCTGGGAAGACTACCTGTACTGGCAGACGGAGGACCGAAAGACGCTGCGTAAAATCAATACGCTTTTGAAAGATATCGAGAGAAATGGTAATGAGGGCATCGGAAAGCCCGAACCGCTGACAGGGGATTTATCTGGTTTCTGGAGCCGCCGGATCAATCAAAAGGACCGGTTAATCTATGCTTTGGAAATGGATCAGATCATCATCATTGCCTGCCGGTATCATTATGATGATACATAAAAAGAGCATGCTGCATTTAGTCGGCATGCTCTTTTTATGTATGTGGGACTTGAAGACTTGGAGATGTTAGACTTGAAGACGTCAGAGTTCAGATTTCAGGCTTCAGATTTCTGATCTCCGCCCTCTGACTTCTGACCTCTGACCTCTGACGTCTAATGTCTAATGTCTCTTAGTCTCTTCGTCTCCGCCTCTCACCGGAATATCTTGGAAAGCTCATCATCCGTCATATTTCCTATCCAGCTTTCGCCGACAGAGACAGTCATGTCGGCGAGGGATCTTTTCTTTTGGATGATCTCATTGATCTTTTCTTCGAAGGTATTCTTGGTGATGAAACGGTGGACGAGGACGTTGTTCTTCTGTCCGATGCGGTAGGCGCGGTCTGTCGCCTGAGACTCTACGGCGGGATTCCACCAAAGGTCGTAGTGGATGACATGGGAAGCGGCGGTGAGGTTGAGGCCGGTACCGGCGGCTTTCAGGGAGAGGATGAAGAATCTCGCCTTCGGATCTGTCTGGAAGCGGTCCACCATGTCTTTTCTCTCCCGGAGGGAGCAGCCGCCGTGGAGGAACATCGGACGTTCTCCCAGCCTGCTCTCGAGGATATCTGCCAGCTTGTCGCCCATGCTCTTGAACTGGGTGAAGATCAGGGCCTTTTCACGGCTGGCTTGGATGCTTTCTGCGAGGTCGAGGAGGCGCTCGGCTTTGCCGGAGAGGGCGGGATCCCAGTTGTCCTCTTTGGTGAAGAGGGCGGGATGGTTGCAGATCTCCTTCAGGGCGAGGATCATCTGCAGGACGAGGCCCTGGCGCTTGAAGAGGGAGTCTTTATCTCCCTCCTTCTGCTTGCTGATGACACGGAGGCTCTCTTCGACGGTCTGGTGATACAGAGCGGCCTGCGCGGGGGTAAGGAGGGTGTACTCGTCCTGCTCGAGCTTATCCGGAAGGTCGCTGATGATGGTCTTGTCTGTCTTGAGGCGGCGCAGGAGCATGGGCGCGGTGATGCTTTTGAAGCGTTCGGCTGCTTTTCTGTCCTGCTCGTACTGGATGGGATTCGCATAGCGGGTCTGGAAGGTCTTTGCACTGCCGAGGTAGCCTTTGTTGGTAAATTCCATGATGGACCAGAATTCTTTGAGGCTGTTCTCGACGGGGGTGCCGGAGATGGCGATGCGGATGGGTGCTTTCATGCCGCGGACGGCGCGGCTCTGGGCGGTGTCGGGGTTCTTGATATTCTGCGCTTCGTCGATGATGAAGACTTCCCATTTCTTCTTTTTGAGAAGCTCCTGGTCGCTTCGAAGGAGTCCATAGGTGGTAAGAAGGATGTCCTCATGGAAATCAGCGAGGTCGCGCTTGGCACCGTAGTAGAGGAAAACGGTGAGGAGAGGTGCGAAGCGGGCGATCTCTTCCTGCCAGTTGTAAAGAAGGCTCGTCGGCACGACGATGAGAGCTTTCTTCTTCGCAAGGCGTCCCTCTTCGCGGAGCTTTTCGAGGAAGGTGATGACCTGAAGTGTCTTCCCAAGGCCCATATCATCGGCGAGGATGCTGCCGAAGCCGAGGCGGCTGTTGTTGTAAAGCCACGCATAGCCGCGCTTCTGGTAGGGGCGAAGTGTCGCACATACATTTTCCGGCAGCGCGACGGGCTCGCCCTCTTTCATGGAGGAGAGCAGTCGCTTCACCTCGCTCGTCATGGTGATCTCCGCGCCTTCATAGCTGCCCTCGAGTGCGATGCGGAGGAGCTCTTCCCTCTTGAGGGAGGCGGGACGCTGCCACATTTTTTCGAGCTTTTTCAGATCTGCCTCAGTCACGTAGAGGTATTGCCCCTTGAATGCGATGAGAGAGCCTGCTTTGACGGATAGTTTTTCGAAATCTTCCGGGGAGATCCGCTCGTCCCCTAGGGCGATCTGCCAGTCGAAGTCGAGCATGTCTTCCAAAGAGAGGAGGGACGGTGCATGCGCTGCTCCCTCTTCTTTCTTTTTGAGGCGAAGTGTCTTCTTCGGCCGGATGAGGTACTGCAAGGACTTCGGCAGGATGACGCGCGCGCCCAGAAGACGCATGGCAGGGATGACTTCCAAAAGGAAGGGGGCAAAGGTTTCCGCCGTGAAGGAAATCGGTGTCCTTCCTTCGCTGTCCATGTAGTCTTCCATACCGGTCACGAGGGAAGAAAGCAGGTCCATATCCTTTAAGATCTGGTAGCGGCAGGCATCATAGTCATCCTTCGTGAAAACGTCCGCGAGCGGCACTGAGTTCCCTTCGCTGTCCTCACTGTCTACGACAGAGAGGTCCAGGCGGAAGGCTTTTGTTTTCGGATCATCTGACACGAGAAGCACGGGCTGCCAGCGGGCGGCGCTCAGGTGAAAATAGGATAACCAGGATGCGATGCCGTCAGCCTCGGGGTGCGGTTTCCCTTCCCGCGCCATCAGGGGCTCCCCCATGAAGAAAAGATCATAGATGGGATCGTCTGCGAAATTTTTCTTCGCCATGTTTTGCATCAAGTGCGTGAGGAAAAGTGACAGTGCCGCCTCGGCAGGCTCTCTGGCAAAGCATCTCTTCTCTCTGTATCGCGCGATTTCTACCATGGAAGGGGTCACCCATTTCGAGAGGATCCCCATGGCTTCCGCCGTGCCTGCGTCCTGCTCGGTCGGCATCCAGCGGATGGAGAGCGCATTCTCATCCACACGCACCAGCTCGGGGATGGCATTCCCTGTACGGAGAAGGTGTATAGCGAGCAGCACCACCTCGCGGAAGGCGCGCACGGTGTAAGAGCTGTCCTGCGCTTCCTCTTCCGTCATATCGAGAAGTGCGGCGAGAAAACGGCTCATCGGCCACCAGTCGCCGCGATCTGTGTAGAGCTTCCCCTCGGAGAGCCCTTCGATCACGAGATGCACGGAAGAAACGGAGGCAAGCTCCAGGCTGTCTTTCCCGCCGCCCACGACGTAAACGGCTGATGAATCAAAGAGCGCTTTCTCTGCGATCTTTCTGAGGCCCGTCATGGTCTTTTCATAGACGCGGCCGAAGCTGCCGCGCCCATAGAAAGCGGGCGAAGCGGGAAGCACACGCATCCACAGGGAAAAGAGGCTTTTGATCTTCGTGAAATCAGGAATTTCCGCCGTTTCCTCTGCCATGGGAAGTGCCATATCCTTGACCAGTTCCCCTTTCACAAGGTCATCCCAGCGCGGGATCTTGGCAGACATCTCATTTGTGATCGTCACATGCCGCTTCTTTAGCTCGCTCACAAGCGACACGCCATGCAGGGAAAAGACTTGGAAAGGATCATTGTCGATGGCACGGCTCACCTCATAGATGACGGCCGCAATGTGCTTGCAGAGGTGCGCCCAGTCGGGACAGCTGCAATGCATCTCGATGTCATTCATCGAGGAGGGGAATAGGGAAAGGCCTGCCTTTTTAGCAAGCTCCATGACAGCAGGTGACAGCTCCCGATGCAGGAGCTTCGTCACGATCGAAGGATGGCGCGATACATCATCCAGAAAGGCCTGGACTTTGTTTTCCGGAAAAGGAGGGAGCGTCAGCGTGACATGGTAGGGCGTGCGCCGCGTCCCCTGCACCTTTGCGGTCAGCGTCTCCCCCTCCCGGCGCATGGAAATGACCGCGCCGCCTCGCGCATACACCCGCCCGCGCGGCAGACGATTCGTATGGTCCGCCTCCTCGAGCGCTTTCAGCCACTCGCTTCCCCACCAGGTATTGCCATATTGCAGTTTCATCGTCTTTGCCTCACTTCTGTACGTTTTTCTTTATTATATGAAATCGTTACGGTGCAGGCAATCGGTTATGACGGATTCCGCAGGGAAGGAGAGATGGTACGGCACATCAAATAAGAAACGCTGCGGGAATGAAAACAGGAATGAGTGGCTAGGAGCTAGGAGACATCGGACTCCTGTATCGTCATTTCGAGCAAAGTGAGAAATCTCTGTCATTCGCGGTCAGAAGCTCACGCTTTCCATACATGTGCCGCGCACTTCTCCGTTTTCCTCATCTGTCTTTCATGCCGCCAGTGCCCTATCCGCCCCTTCGGGGCACCTTCCCCTCGAGGGGAAGGCTATGGTGCGGGGCGGCGGTATTCTCGTTTCGCTGCCTTCCCCATGGGGGAAAGGATCTTGAACTTCTCCCTCCTTCCTCTGGAAGGAGGTGCCCCGAAGGGGCGGAGGTTGGCTCTCGCAGCGGGATGAAAGGAAATGTACGATAGTCCGTCCTCTCGTTTCGTCATCCCGAGCGCAGCCGAGGGATCTTTCTTGCAGGCAGGAAAACCGTACATATGAGGAAGTCCGTCATTCCAAGTCGTATGAAGTACGGTGTTTACCGCTCCCCTCACATTTTTTATCTGACCGGTGTGCAAGGAAGATTTCTCGCTTCGCTCGAAATGACAATACCGGGAAAGGCGGTACTCTCATTTTCCGCCCTTGAGACGCTTCCCCCCCCCTCTCTTTCATACCGCCAGTACCTTATCCGCCCCTTCGGGGCACCTTCCCCTCGAGGGGAAGGCTTTGTCCGTCGCTATCAGTTTCTCCGCATATACTTGTATTCACTCTGACGATATAGGATTATGGTTTGCCGTGCTTCCATTCTGCGCAAACAAAAACCGCTCTGCGAGGACGGGCTTTGCAGAGCGGTTTCTGGTTCTATTATTCTACGGTCACGGATTTTGCGAGATTTCTCGGCTTATCCACATCATTTCCTCTCTTGATAGAGGTGTAGTAAGCGAGGAGCTGCATCGGGATGACGGCGAGGATCGGTGCGATGAAGGGATCCACTCTCGGGATACGGACGGTCTCGGTCGTGTACTTTGCGATCTCTGTATCATCGACGAAGCCGATGCCGAGGACTTCGGCGCCGCGGGCGCGGACTTCCTGAATATTGCTGTACATCTTCGCGCTGACGTCGTCCTGTGTCGCTACGGCGATGACCGGGGTCTCCGGCGAGATGAGGGCGAGGGTGCCATGCTTCAGTTCACCGGCCGCGTAGGACTCCGCATGGATGTAGGAGACTTCTTTCAGCTTCAGTGCGCCTTCCATGGCGATCGCATAGTCGATGGAGCGGCCAAGGTAGAAAATATCATTCGCCTTGATGAGCTTTTCAGCGACGTCTGCCATGTGTTCTTTTTCATCAAGCACGGTGTCGATCTGATCCGGCAGATCTCTCAGTGCGGTGGTGATCTTCTGGATGAGTGCGGGCTTCAGTGTGCCTTTCAGCTGGCCCATGTAGAGGGCAAGGAGCAGGAGCGCCACGAGCTGGGTAGTATAGGCTTTCGTAGATGCGACGGCGATTTCCGGGCCTGCCAGGGTGTAGACGACATTATCAGCTTCACGCGCGATGGATGAACCGATGGAATTCGTCACGGCAAGGCTCTTCGCGCCGAGACGTTTCGCTTCTTTGAGCGCCGCCAGGGTGTCGATGGTCTCGCCGGACTGGCTGACTACGATGCAGAGGGTCTTATCGGTCGTGAGCGGACGGCTGTATCTATATTCGGAAGCGATCTCTACAGATACAGGGATCTTGACGAAGCGTTCGATGTAGTGCTTTGCAACGAGGCCGGCATGGTACGCCGTGCCGCAGGCGGTGATCAGGATGTGATCGATGCCGGAGAGACATTCTTTCGTCCAGCCGAGATCGTCGAAATTAACAGAGCCGTCTTTATTGAGATGGATCTGTACGGTATCGTGGACAGCCTTGGGCTGTTCATAGATCTCCTTCAGCATGAAATGCGGGTAGCCGCCTTTTTCAGCAGCTTCTGCGCTCCACTTGACTTCCTGGATCTCCTTTTGGATCGGCTTGCCTTCGGCATCGAAGAGGGAAACGCCATCCTTCTTCACGATGGCCAGCTCGCAGTCGTCCAGGATATAGATCTTTCTGGTATGGTTGATGACGGCCGGGATGTCGGAGGCGATGAAATTCTCGCCATCGCCAAGGCCGATGATGAGCGGATTGTCTTTCTTCGTGCAGATGATGGTGTCCGGCACCGCCTGATCCATGATGACGAGGCTGTAGGAGCCTTCGATCACAGAAAGGACCTTGCGGACGGTGGAGAAGAAGTCTCCGTCATCCATCTTTTCGAGAAGGTGTGCCACGACTTCGGTGTCGGTATCCGACTTGAAGACATGGCCTTCGTCGATCAGCTGCTTCTTGAGCGTCATGTAGTTTTCGATGATGCCATTGTGTACGATGACGAAATGATTATGGCAGTCGCCATGCGGATGGGCATTCCGATCCGATGGCTGTCCGTGCGTCGCCCAGCGGGTATGCCCGATGCCGATGTGTCCGGTGAGCGGATGCTCCTTCAGGGCTGCTTCCAGATTTGCCAGACGGCCTTTCTTCTTTTCGATGGAAATCGCACCTTTGTCATAGATGGCGATGCCAGCCGAATCATAGCCGCGATATTCGAGGCGTCTCAGCCCATCGATCAAAAAGCGGGACGCTTCGCCGCTGCCCACATAACCTACAATACCACACATACGGTATTCCTCCTTGCGTATTTCTTTGGAATGCTCTGCCGCTCTGGGCCGCCCCTTTCCATCAGGGCTGTCTTGGCTCATAAGCCAGAGGAGTTTTTGTTCTTATATGATATAAAGGAATTAAATTCTATAGAAATGCGGACCCCGCCCGCAACTATTCATACGGAGTTTATTATATCACATGTCATAAAAATAAGATATTCTTTTATGAACACGTAAAAAGGAGCATAACTGAGTTAAGCTCCTTCGCTACGTTTTTCTCATTATAGCATGGTTTGGAAAAGAAGGAAAGGGGGGTGACTGGTGACTAGGGACTGGTGACTGGGGAGACTAGGAGCCTTTAGACGTTAGACTTCAGATTTCGGACTTTAGACTTTAGACTTCTGACGTCTTATCTCATTCAAATCGATCCCAATACCGATCCGAGCTCCTGCATCTCTTCCATTTCCGAAAGGCCTGCCACGGCGGCGAAGACGCCGATCATCGCAAGAAGCAGCAGGAAAAGGAGGAGCATCACGTAGGGCGCGATGGCGATCAGGACGGATTTCCCTGTGGAGAAGAAATAGTTCTCTCGGATCGCAAGGACATCAAGGACGAAGGTCCACACGCAGATCGCAAAGGAACCGATGCCGGAGAGGAAGGAAAGCCCGATGCTTTCTGCCAGTGTGAAGAAGACGGAGAAGGCAAGCGGCAGCGATGCCGCCATGAATCCGGCGGTGATGCCCTTCGCGCTCCCTTGCCCGCCGAGAAGTCCGGAGAGGTAGTCGGTCACGGCGCTGTGGACAAGGAGGGAAAGCCCCAGAAAGAGAAGCACGGCCAGAAACTCGACAAGAAGCCCCGGTCCTTCTGAGAAGGCGGATACCGCCGTCAAGAAAAGTGTAAAGAGCCATAGGATCCCCGCTTCGCGAAGGCGTTCGCCGCGGGTGATGTCATAGAGCGCCGCCCGCGGTGTCACGATCAGCGAGTAGACAAGATCAAGAAAGGTATTCATGGAGTTGCTCCTTTGGAATGAATGTATGATGTGGGAAAGTCTTTGAGATATCAGACTTGGAGATGTTAGACTTCGGAGACAGTCAGACTTTAGACTTCAGATGTCAGACCTCTGATTTCCGATTTCAGACTTCTGACATCTGATGTCTGATGTCTCTAAGTCTAACGTCTCTTAGTCTAATACTCCTCACTTTATCGTAGGATTTTCCCCTTCTGTCAATGCCTTTTTCATGCTTCCTGCCATGGATTCTCCCATGACATTCGAGAGCTGGGCGGCTTCGCTTCGAAGGAGGGAGCGGAGTGTCACTGCACTATTCGTATACGAGCGGGTCTCTATATGATCCACATCGAGCCCGCCACTCGATGCAGCGTAGTTCAGCGCATCATAATAATTGCCCATGGCATCGACAAGACCGAGATCCTGTGCCTGACGGCCGGTCAGGATGCGCCCATCAGCGATGCTCTTTACTTTCTCCTCATCCATATGGCGTCCGTCCGCCACTGTCTGGACAAACTGGTGGTAAATGTCATCGACCATGGTCTGCAGCATCTCTCTCTCTTCGCCTGTCATCGGGCGGTACATGGAGAGGATATCTTTGTGCGCGCCGCTCTTGATCTTATCATTCTTGACGCCGACCTTATCCATCAGGTCTTCGATATTGGTATAGTCCATGTAGACGCCGATGCTGCCCGTCATGGTGGCCGGAGAGGCGAAAATGTAATTTCCCTTGCTCGCCAGCCAGTAGCCTGCCGAGGCGCACATATCGCCCATGGAAATCACGATGGGCTTCTTGCTGCTGCGGATCTTATCCATTTCTTCTGCGATCTCCTGGGTCGCTCCTGTCGAGCCGCCCGGGCTGTTGATGCGGATCAGGATGGCTTTTGCCTGCGGATCCTTTCTGGCTTCCTGAAGCTCTCGCATGATCTCCTCGGAGGAGGAGCCGGAAGAGCCACTCAGCATCGAGTCTGTCTCCGGCCCGCCGTAGATCGCGCCGTCGATGCGCACGACAGCCACATAGCCCTCTCCCCTCTTTTCTTTTTCTGCTTTCCAAAGAGATGTGCTGCCCGCCGAGAGTGCCGCCGCAAGGAGCAGGACTGCGAGAAGCAGGATCCATTTTCTTTTCGTCTGTATCGTCATTAGAAGTCATCCTTTCATTTATTGGCTGATAGTTTCATTATAGCACAGAAGAGAAAGGGTCCAGCATCCAAGAATAGGAGCCTTTATTGACTTGTGACTTCCATGCTGCTTTCGGGCATCACTCTTAAAAAAAATCGGCGCTCGTCTGCTGCCGTCAATCGCCTGCTTGAAACGCATATCCCCACTCTTTTTCATCCCGCTAGAACCCTATCCGGCTCGCTTCGCTCGCCACCTTCCCCTCGAGGGGAAGGCTTTGTGTCAGGGATAGCGGCACTCTCGTAAACGACGCACTTGTGACGATCTTTCCCGCTCTTTTTCATCCCGCTTCCCCCATCCAACCTCCGCCCCTTCGGGGCACCT
>ERZ780226.2281-NODE-2281-length-13414-cov-2.772288_pt1 | contig 13414 bp, 15 predicted proteins | sample MGYA00511165_ERZ780226 | MGnify/ENA primary metagenome ERZ780226 (study PRJEB29588, sample SAMEA2152373) | human gut metagenome | biome: human gut; feature: human-associated habitat; material: faeces | place: Denmark | collected 2008/2010 ...
GGACCTGACGTTCTATGTAAAGGGCGGCAGAATCTCCAAAGCCAGCGGCTGGTTTGGTACCAAACTGAAAATCTGCCCGCTGCTGAACATGGACAATCTGGGGCGCCTGATTCCCCGGTACAAAATCCGGGGCAAGAAAAAGGTCATCGAAGCCATTGTGGACAAAATGCAGGAGCACGCCCAGGACGGACTCCACTACAGCGGCAAGTGCTATATCTCCAATTCCGGCTGCTATGAGGACGCCCGTGCAGTGGCAGGTGCGGGAGCGCTTCGGCACCCAGGACATCCGCATCAACTATGTGGGACCGGTGATCGGCAACCACTCCGGCCCCGGCACCGTGGCGCTGTTCTTCTGGGGGGAGGAGCGGACGGAATAATGGAGCCTATCCGAATTTTATACGAAACAGACGGGTTTGTGGTATGCCTGAAGCCCCGGAATGTCCTGTCTCAGGCGGGAAAGCCGGGAGATCAGTCCATGCTGGACCTGCTGAAGGAGCAGCTGGGGGGAGAGATTTATCCCGTCCACCGGCTGGACCGTCAGGTGGGCGGCGCCATGGTCTATGCCAGAACACAAAAGGCAGCGGCGGAGCTGAGCCGCGCCATCCAACAGGGGACTATGAAAAAGGAATATCTGGCGGTGGTCCGCGGCGGTCCGGAGGAGGATGCCGGAGAAATGCAGGACCTGCTGCTCCACGACGCCCGAAAAAATAAGTCCTATGTGGTGTCCCGGATGCGCGCCGGGGTCAAAAAGGCGCGGCTTTCCTACCGGGTCTTAGCTCGGGAGGCGGACCGGACGCTGGTGCAGGTGCGGCTGCACCCCGGACGAACCCACCAGATTCGGGTGCAGTTCGCGTCCCGACAGCTGCCCTTAATTGGCGACGGACGGTATGGCGGCGGCAGCGGAGAAATTGCCCTGTGGTCTGTACGTCTGACGTTCCCATATGGCGGAAAGACCCTGTGCTTTGGGGCATTGCCCGACAGCCTGGGGGGACTTTCCACATTCCCGGCGCTGCAAGCCATGGAATAACAAGAGCGGCTGCCACAAAACAGAATTCACAAAAAGTCGTGAAAACCCGATGAAAACCGGATTTTCACGACTTTATTCTGCATTTGCGGATTCTATGCTGCGATCAATGTGTACCCGCACAGAAGAAATCTCCTTGGGGCAGGGAATGAAGAAAACGGTGCCGTGAAAGGCTGCGGTAGACGCAGATAGTTCCTGCGTCTGGACGTTCACCCAGGCGCGGCTTCCGCGCACATAGCAGGAACGCAGCACAGCGTCAAAATCGGCTGCCCCGCCATAGCGTTCGCATACGTTTACCGCCAGCACCTTGTGGTCGTCCGCAAACAAATTGCGGGATAACACATCCTGAAACAGCTTGTCCCAATCGGGATTATCTTTTGCAACAGGCTCGCCATCCACATAGACATGTTCGCAATTCGATTTCAGCGCCTGAAGCAGCGAAAGCAAATCATTTTCGTCAGACAGAATCATATACGTCTTGCCATGAAACTGTTCTAAGGGAATATCCAAATCAGTTCCTATGCCAAGAAAGCCCAAATCATATGAAATAGAAGGATCACTGACGCTTTGCTTTTGCGCCCCAATCGGGAATATCCATACAAGCATGAAACCGATCACCAACACTGCGATGCTGACAGCGATCAGGATCGTTTTCCGAATGCCATGCTGCCGAACCATAGGCAGGTCCCCCTTATTTTTTTGCGGCTAGGTTATCTTCCACGTAGGAAATCACCGGATACATATCGTTATAGTGCTTTTGCAGAAAAACTCCGGCGCGCCTTTTGCACAGCCGCTCTGCCAGCCGGTCCGCAATGGGCAGAACAATCTGCTCATGGCGGCAGAGCACCGGCGAAACCTGATGAAAATCCCCAGTGGACTGGAAATTCAGGCAGGCGCAGTGGTGGTTGCAGCGATTTTTGATGGCGCATTCCTTGCAGGGACCGTGGGTTTCCTCATTTTCGGCATATAGTCTCCGGCGTTTTTCCGAATCAATGCCATGGAATACGTCCCCCAGCTGATACTCCGGATGCCCCACAAACTGCACGCAGGGATAAATGCTCCCATCCGGCGCTACGGACAGCTGCTTTTTCCCCAGCTCGCACCGCTCGGAACAGTAGGTGCTTTTATGGATGTGGGAGGAGATTTTCACCTCAAAGGGCGAAAAGTAGAACTTTTCCTCCCGGAGGGTCAGGTCCTCATACCATTTGGCAAGCAGCCAGTATTGCCGTTCCAGTTCCCGGAAGTCCTGCTCCTGCCAATCGCCGCTGTAGTCCAGGGTGCAGATGAGATACCGGAAGCCCAAGCCGTAGAGATACTGTACCCCCTGGGCATAAAATCGGACGGCATTGGGGGCAACGGTCATCATCACCGGGGCATAGGGGCGAACGGACAATAGCGATTTTGCAATGGGCTCCAGTGCGTCAAAGGTGCCGCTGCCCAACGGACCCACCCGATTGAGGTCCTGGGCAATGCCGTCGTGACTCAGGGCGATGAACACCTGATTTTCCCGGGAAAAGTCCAGAAACTCCCGATCCAGTAATGTACCGTTGGTGGTGACCTTAAAGTGGAATTTTCCGGGAAGCTGAAGGGACTGGGCATAGGAGACGGTGTCGTAGATCAGCTGCCTCCGGAGCAGGGGTTCTCCGCCGAAGAAGATGATGCCATGGTGCCCCGGGTCCTCCGCCGCCAAATCCACCGCTGCCTTTGCGGTGTCCAGCGTCATTTTGTGGGTGGACTGGCTGACATAGCATTAGCGGCAGCGGAGATTGCAGGCGTCGGTGAGATGCAGGGTCAGGTGCATCAAATCACCCCCTGCCCCTTGAGCCACTGGAGGAAGTCCCGTACCTGCTCCCGCAGCTCCTCCAGACTCTTCTCCTTGCTGCTTTCCACATAGCTCTCCTCGTTGGAGCCGGTGAACTCGCGATAGTCGTCGGCGGTGGGGTCGTAGAATACCGCCACGCCCTCGGTGCAGTCAACCAGGCGCTGCGCCGTGCCCTTGAGGTCGTATTCGTCCACGGTGGCATGCATCTCTGTTTCGACCTGCCAGTCGATGATGTCGTCTGTGGAGACGAATTCCACGCCAATGCCCAAATCCTCGCTGTAGCCGTCCAATTTAAGATCACCGGTGTAGGTTTTGTCGGAATCGCTGCCGGAAATGGCTTCGGGCAGGGTGCTGGTGGCTGGAAACGTGCCGGAAATGGTCTTTTCGCCGGAAATGTCGATGCCCTGGGCGGCGCATTCCTCCTGAATCACCTGCATGGCTTCCTCCTCCGAGAGAAAAACCGGCGGCGCAACGCTTTCACAGCCATAGCTGCCCCGTCCTGTTCCGTGGGCAAAAATCGGGATATCCAAAGCTTCCGCATCGTTGGAGGAGACTTCGGCAGATTCCTCGGCGGAAGCCACGGAAGAAGGAGACTGGTGGGAGGTCGGAACGCTGGAAGCAGCCGTTTCATCCGATGCCGCCGGAGATAAATTGTCCGGAGGAACGGACTGGGAGGCTGTGCCGCAGGCGGTGAGCCCGGCGGACAGCACCAGTCCCAGCGCCGTGAGCACAACGGGATTGTTTGCCCAGCGCCGGGGGACAATGCGAAGGAGCTCCGGATGGAGGGAGACTTGCTCTTTTGTGGGATAGTTTGCTTCTTTATAGTGGGAGAGGGGAGTTAACATGGGGTCACGCTCCTTTCGGTTCTGCTTTTCTTGACGCAGGAATGGGGAAAAAGTTCCGGAAAATAAGAGAAATAGCCGCCCCTGCACAAGGAGCGGCTATATACGCTATGTTGCTATTCGTCCGTCTTGCAATTCGCCTTTGCCCATTTGAGAATCTCAGCTGCATAGACAAGCGCTGTGGCGGCATGATGCTCCTCCAGAAAAAGCTCGTTTGGGTACCGCACAGAAACCCCGTAGGGCGTGAGCGTATCTGCGTAGTCGTACAGCTGTTCGTCCACACGAACCAGATGCTTGATTTGATTCAGCAGGAAGGATAAATCATGCAGCTTCGGCATGCCACCGGGTGCGCCGTATGAAATAATCACAGCCTTAATTGCTTTCTCCGCAGACTGCTGACAGTGATAGCAAACGATCTCTATGGGCTTTGGATGGTAGTTTTCAAAAAGATGCTGCGCAACACCCAAGTCCGTTTCCGCGGTTTTCAGCCACTCCAGAACGGCATTATCCATACAGAAGCACTCCTTTCTGAAACACCTCATGCTCCACGGTAGGCATCGACTTCCGCTGATTGAAGCGGCTTTCCGTACCAACGATGATATCCACCGGGCGCTGCTTGATCTTACGAATGGAGCGATATGCCCGTGTGGTCAATGCGGCAAGATCATGGGTGCCGTCCTTCACCACGATATAGAAATCAAAATCGCTGTGTGCTTGATTGGTCCCTTCTGCGAAGGAGCCAAATAAATACACCTTGGAGGGGGAAAGCTCCGTGACGAACTGGTTGCAGAGCTCTGTAATTTCCTTTGTGGGCATGAAGACACCTCGCTTTCCTCGTACAGCCACTGGACGGTTACACTATTATTTTACTGATATTATCCCACTTGTCAATGGAATTCAGACGAATTTACAGCCCATCTCCTTGCACCCAAATAAATCAAATACCCAATCCCAGTTCCGGCAGTATTGAGAATCAAATCCTCCACCTCGCTGACCCCGGTACCAAAAATGAACTGACTCACCTCAATATAAAGCGACAGCCCCAGCCCCCAAAGCAGCGTGGATTTCCTCGCCTTTGTCAGCACCGGCAGCAGCAGTCCCAGGGGCACGAACCAGATGAGATTCCCCACAAACAGATAAAGAAACATCGGCACGCTGTTGTGGAAAATTTTAATGAGCCCCACAAATGGGATCAGCTCGATCTGCCCGTGGGAGCACAGGGGGTAGCTCCCAAAGCTGGAACGAAATACGGTAATCCGCAATAAAACTCCGATGTACAAAAGAAACAGGACCCATAGAATCCCCTTCCACCGGCGCTTCATGCTTCCTCCTCCTGCATTCCGGTGAAGAAATCGCAGAACGGCGCAAGGGTACACTGGCTGCATTTGGGGTTCCGTGCGGTACAGACTGCCCGTCCGTGGAGCACAATCCGGTGGCAGAAATCGCTGGATTCCTCCGGGGGAATCACCTTCCGAAGCTGCATTTCCACCTTCTGCGGGTCCTTGCCCTGGCTGAGCCCCAGCTTGCCGCAAATGCGAATGCAGTGGGTGTCGCAGACGTAGGCTTCCTTGTGGTAAATGTCCCCCAGCAGGAGATTTGCCGTTTTTCGACCCACACCCGGGAGCTTCAGCAGGTCCTCCATGTTGTCCGGTACCCGTCCTTGATAGTCCGAAAGCAGCATCTGGCATGAAAGAACAATGTCCCTTGCCTTGTGCTTATAAAAGCCGCAGGAGTGGACCATTTCCTCCACATCCCCCACGTCCGCCGCCGCAAAGGCTTCCAGGGTTGGATATTTTGCGAACAGGGCAGGGGTGACCAGATTCACCCGGGCATCGGTGCATTGGGCGGACAGCCGCACCGCAATCATCAGCTCATAATCCTTGTCAAAATGCAGGGCACACAGCGCGTCGGGGTACAGCTCCTTCAGCGCCGCGAGAATATTTGTGACTTTGCTTGATACTTCCATGGGAATCCTCCAGCTAAATTGTTTGAAATCAGTATATCATATTTTTAGATTTATGGTATAATTATTTGCAGCAGTACACACTTGTACTAAATTTTGCGAAATTGTAGATAGAATAGAATGGACAGGCTGTTGTCCAAAGAAAAAAAGGAGGGAGAGAAATGTACCAGCCCCTTGCCGATGAAATCCGTCCCAGCACCCTGGACGATGTGGTGGGACAGGAGGAAATATTGGGAGAAGGGAAGCTCCTGCGCCGGGTGATCGAGTCCGGCAACATCCCCAATATGATTTTTTACGGTCCCTCCGGCGTGGGCAAAACCACCGTGGCGCGGATCATTGCGGAGAAAACCAACCGCACCCTCCATAAGCTCAATGCCACCCAAGCCAGCACTGCCGAGGTCCGGGAGATCCTTGCTCAGCCGGACACCCTCCTTGCCCCCAACGGCGTGCTTCTTTATCTGGACGAGATTCAGTATTTTACGAAAAAGCAGCAGCAGGCGCTGCTGGAATCCATTGAAAACGGCAAGGTCACCCTGATTGCCTCCACCACCGAGAACCCCTATTTTTATGTATTCGGCGCAATTCTCTCCCGTTCCACGATTTTTGAGTTCAAGCCCATCACTGCCGAGGCTGCGCTGAAGGCGGTCAATCGTGCGGTTAAGATCATGGAGGAGAAGGAGCAGGTGAAGGCGCAGCCGGAGGAGGGGGCTCTTGAGCACATTGCTTCTGCCTGCGGCGGCGACATTCGCAAAGCGATCAATGCGGTGGAGCTGCTGTTTTCCGCGGGTATGCAGCAGGGGGATGTTCTGCCCATCACCCTTGCCGATGCACAGGCTGCCACCCAGCGGTCTGCCATCCGCTATGACAAGGACGGTGACAGCCATTATGACGTGCTTTCGGCATTCCAGAAGTCCATCCGAGGCTCCGATCCCAACGCGGGGGTGCATTATCTTGCCCGGCTGCTGGAGGGGGGAGATTTGCCCTCGGTCTGCCGCAGATTACTGGTGATTGCGGCGGAGGACATCGGGCTTGCCCACCCCACCGCCATTACCGTGGTGAAGTCCTGCGTGGATGCGGCGCTGCAATTGGGACTGCCGGAGGCGCGAATCCCCCTTTCCGAAGCGGTGATTTTCCTTGCCACCTGTCCCAAGTCCAATTCCGCCATCAACGCCATCGACGCTGCCCTGTCCGATCTCCGGAAGTCCGGCGGCGGAGACATTCCCGCCCATTTAAAGGATTCTCACTATTCCGGCGCAGGGAAAATGGGCAGGGGACTGACCTATCAGTATCCCCATACGTTCCCCAACCACTATGTCCGCCAGCAATATCTCCCCGATCAGCTCAAGGACCGGCAGTATTATGAATACGGTCCCAACAAAATCGAGCAGGCGGCGAAAAAGTATTGGGACGCCATTAAGGAAAGTGAGAAGTAGCGAAACACAGCGAAAAAAACACCAACTGCCGCAGAATTTCTTCCGCGGCAGTCAAGAGCGTTTTTTCAGCAGTAAGCGGGGCTTTGGTCGGCATAGTGCCAGCCCTGAATGCTGCCGGAGGTCTTATAATAATGAAGGGACGGCAGGGGCACGTCCTGGGGCAGGGTGCGGATGACAATCAGCTTCACCTTCTGCCGTTCGGGCACAATGGCTTTGATGTAAACGCTCACCCGATCTCCCGGGCGCAGGTCCTCCCGATATTCCGCCAGTCCTGACAGATTGGGACTGAGCTCAATGAACACCCCATAGTCCTTGACGCTGCGGACCACGCCCACCACCGTCTCCCCCACGGAGAAATTCTTTGCGTTCTCCTGCCAGGTGCCCAAAAGCTCCTTATGGGTCAGATTGATGCGACGGAGCACCGGGTCCTGAGAGCCAATGGCAACGAAAATGTGGTCGCCCTCCTGAAACCGGTCCCGGCTGTGGTTGATCCGGGAGATGGAGATGTGCTCAATGGAGAGTAGCGACACGTTGCCGCAGCCAATATCGCAGAATGCCCCAAACCGGTCCAGATGGGTCACCACCGCAGGCAGCACCGTGCCGGTGGGAATGTCGTGGAGCAGATACCCCAACGCTTCCTCCTGGGCTGCCATTCGCGACAGCTGAAGGCTTGGCTGGGGGTCATACAGCCCCTCGATGGACGTGATCCGGAAGCAGACCGGCTTTCCCACCCGGCTGAGAATCGCAATGTCCCGTACCGTGCCGTCTGCAATGCCGATGGCAGTTTCCGCCCGGGGGATCAGCCCCTTCACCGCGCCCAAATCCACCAGCAGATCATGCTGCGGGGTTGCCGAGCGTGCGGTGGCCTCCAGAATGGTGCCCTCCAAATAGGCTTTTTTCAGCTGTTCCCGGGTCATTTCGTCGGCGCGAAGGGACTTTGGAAACATCCCCTCCGGGTAGTATGTAGTGTTCATGGTGTTCATAATCGTTCCTCCTTGATGGACTTTTGGAATGTTGAAAAAGTGAAATTGCTTTGGATGGTGCGGCAGAGCAAGTCCTCCACCGCATCAATACAGTAAGCTCCAAGGCAATACCACATGAATTGGCGTCAAGGCTTCAGCCAGAGATTTTGCGCTGGAAAAAGGCATTTTTTCGATGGAATACTTTGTGTATTTCGAGAAAAAATAACGCATTTCCGGCGAAAAAGATCGGTTGAAGGCTGACGACACATTTGTGTGGTTTTGCCTTAAAAAAGAATTTTTCCGCCCAATGCCGTAAGCAGCTGCCGAGCGTCATATAGCCCGGTATCATCAGTGAGCACGGACAAAACGGGCGAATCCTGGGGCTTGGGGGTGTGCAGCATCACGCCGTTTCCGCTGAGGGGCGGCAGGGCCCCCATCAGGCTGTTTCCGGCAGTGCTTCCGCCGGCCGAGCCATAGGGATAGGCAACCAGCAGGGGATCGGCTGGAATGTCCAGGGGCTTCTGCTTGCTGGAAACCATGTAGCCCCGGCGCCGGAGACGCTCTGCTGCCTGCTGGGCTGCGGCAGGACTATCAAACCTGCAGGTAATGGTAATCGACAATGGAATCCCTCCTTCGGTCCTATTGTTGCCGACAGAAGGAGAAACTATACAGTTGAGGTGACAAACAATGGATGTACGTCTGGGGGATACCCTGATTATGAAAAAGCCCCATCCCTGCGGCTCAAAGGAATGGAAGGTCCTGCGCACGGGCATGGACTTCCGCCTGAAATGCATGGGCTGCGGACACGAGGTCATGGGCGCCCGGTCCAAGCTGGAAAAGAATATTAAGGAGATCCGCCATGCAGAGGAATGACCCTCTGGAGCGGGCAAAGGCGCTTCTCTATGAGCATTTTGGTTATTCCTCCTTTCGCGGAGCCCAGGAAACGCTGATTTCCGCCATTTTATCCGGAAAAGACGCGCTGGGCATCATGCCAACCGGCGCAGGCAAGTCCATTTGCTATCAGATTCCGGGGCTGATGCTGCCGGGAATCACCCTGGTGGTGTCGCCGCTGATTTCTCTGATGCAGGATCAGGTCCGGGCGCTGAAGGCGGCGGGCATCGCAGGCGCCTATCTCAATTCGTCTCTGAGCTATAAGCAGTATCTAAAGGCGCTGGACAATGCCCGAAAAGGCATGTACAAGATCATCTATGTTGCCCCCGAGCGGCTGGTGACCGGAGAATTCCAGAGCTTTGCGGCGTCGGTGCCCATTTCTCTGGTGGCGGTGGATGAAGCCCACTGCGTCTCCCAATGGGGTCACGATTTTCGCCCGTCCTATATGAACATTGCGCCCTTTGTTGCGATGCTGCCCACCCGCCCGGTACTGGCTGCCTTTACCGCAACGGCAACCCCTGCGGTCCGGGAGGATATCCTGTTCCACTTAAAGCTTAGGAATCCCGAGATCGCGGTCACCGGCTTTGATCGGAAAAATCTGTTCTTCCGGGTGCTAAAGCCCGCGGACAAAAAGGCGGCGCTTTTGGAGTTCCTTGCCCAGCATCGGGACGAGAGCGGCATTGTCTACTGCTCCACTCGGAAAACCGTGGAAAAGGTCACGGAGCTATTAAAGGACCATGGCATTTCCGCTGCCCGGTATCATGCGGGTCTGGAAGAGGAGGAGCGCCGGGAGGGGCAGACTGCATTCCTTTACGACAAGGTGAAGGTCATGGTCGCCACCAATGCCTTTGGCATGGGCATCGACAAGCAGAACGTCAGCTACGTGGTACACTATAATATGCCCAAAAATATGGAGGCATACTATCAGGAGGCAGGGCGGGCAGGTCGCGACGGCTCCAAAGCCGAATGCCTGCTGCTCTATGGGGGCGGAGATGTCCATACCGCCGAGTTCTTCATCAATAATTCCACCGAGGGAAACGAGGGCGGACCGGAAGCCGTTGCCCAGCGCCGGAAGATCGAATTCGACAAGCTGGACCAGATGAAGAACTATTGCTACACCTCCGGCTGTCTTCGGCATTACATCCTTGACTACTTCGGCGAGGATTCACCCCTGCGCTGCGATAACTGCGGCAACTGTCGGGCAAGGAAGAACATTGCCGCGGCGCTGAAGCAGCCGGCAGTCCGTCCCCATAAGACGGAGCGGAGTCTGTATGAAATGCTTAAAAGCGTGCGGCTGGACTTTGCGGAAAAGGCGGGTCTGCCCCCGGAGCTGATTTTTACCGACCGCTGCCTTCAGGCAATGGCGGTGACAAAGCCCCAGAACGAACACGATATGCTGGAAATCCCCGGCGTCAGTCCGGTGAAATATCAAATGTACGGAAAAACCTTCCTGCGCGTAATTCAGCGCAACAGTGACAGAAGGAGTGGCGTAGAATGAACAAACAGTATTGGTCCCGGCGCATTCAAAACACCGAGCCCTATATCCCCGGCGAGCAGCCCAAGGACCGGCGCTATGTAAAGCTCAACACCAACGAAAATCCCTATCCACCGTCCCCAAAGGTGCAGGAAGCCCTCCAAAATGTGGCGATTTCCGACCTTCGGCTCTATCCGGACCCGGATTGCCTCCAGCTTCGTACCGCACTGGCAAACCAGCATCACATTGCGCCTGAAAATGTGTTCGTGGGCAACGGCTCCGACGAAATTCTGGCGTTTTGCTACCTTGCATTTATGGATGAGAACAATCCTGCAATTTTCCCGGATATCACCTACAGCTTTTACCCGGTGTATGCGGCGCTTTTCGGAAACAACACGAGAATTGTGCCGGTCCGCGAGGATTTTTCCATTCCCGTGGACGAGCTGTGCAAAAATGATGGCACCGTTGTCCTGACGAACCCCAACGCACCCACCGGCATGGCGGTATCCCTGCATGTAATCGAGGACATCCTGAAGGCGAATCCCGACCATGTGGTGATCGTGGACGAGGCATATGTAGACTTCGGCGCAGAAAGCGCAGTACCGCTGATTAACCGGTATCCCAACCTGCTGGTGGTGCAGACCTGCTCCAAGTCCCGGAGCCTTGCGGGCATGCGCATCGGCTTTGCCTTTGGCTGCCCGGATCTGATTGCGGCGCTGAACACCGTCAAGAATTCCGTGAACTCCTATACCCTGGACCGGATGGCGCTCTCTGCGGCACAGGCTGCGGTGGAGGATACGGTCTATATGGATGATACCCGCACCCGGGTGTCGAATACCCGCGAAATTACCACCGGGAAATTAAAAAATCTGGGCTTTACGGTGCTGCCATCCAAGGCGAATTTCGTGTTTGCCAGCCACGATCAGGTGCCCGGTCAGGCGCTGTTCCAGCAGCTGAGAGATCGGGGCGTATTGGTCCGGTACTTCAATAAGCCACGCATTCACGAATTCCTGCGCATCACCATCGGAACCCCGGAGGAAATGGATGTGCTGATTCATGCGCTGGAGGAAATTTTGGAGGGATACAAATGATCGAATACGAACCGCCTGTCTACCGTCCGCCCGGAGAATGGCGCAGCTTTCTGGTGCAGGCAACCATTGGATGCAGTCACAACGGCTGCACGTTCTGCGGCATGTATAAGGGCAAAAAGTTCCGGGTGCGCCCGCTGGAGGACATCATTGGGGACATTCGGGAGGCAGCGGCGTTTTATAATCAGTATGAAAAGGTGTTCCTCTGCGACGGCGACGCCATTGCCATGAAGACGGAGGATTTGCTGGAGATTCTGCGGGAGATCAAGCAGGATTTTCCCCACTGCCGGCTGATCTCCACCTATGCCGGTCCCAAGAGCACCCTGAGCAAAACCCCGGAGGAGCTGAAAATCCTCCACGATGCGGGATTGGGAAGGGCATATCTTGGCATCGAAACGGGCATGGAGTCCCTGCTGAAATCCACCAACAAGGGCGTTTCTCGCGCCCAGATGCTGGAGGCGGGACTGCGGCTCCGGAACGCGGGCATCGACCTGTGGGGCATTATCCTCATTGGTCTGGGCGGCAAGCCCTTGTCCATGGAAAACGCCCGGGAAACCGCAAAAATCGTCAACGAAATGCAGCCGAACCATCTCTCCGCCATGAACTATACGCCCGTGGAGGGCACCAAGCTGGGCAATCAGGCGCTTCGCGGGGAGTTCCAGGTGCTTTCCGCCAAGGAAAGCCTCATGGAAACCGCCGAGCTTATCCGGAATCTGGACGTTTCCGGCATGCATTTCACCTCAGACCATGCCTCCAACTATCTGCCGCTGAAGGGCACGTTAAATGAGGACCGGGACAAGCTGCTCCGGCTCATTGACGGCGCAATCGGAGGAAAGGTCGCAGTACGGAGCGAAGCGAGCCGAGGACTGTAAATAGAAAATAAGCCACCATGGGAGATCAAAACTCCTGTGGTGGTTTTTTCCTGCCCGGAACATGGTTTCGGGCTTTTTTGCCCAAGGAATATGCTATGCTGATAGCGGGTGATGGCATGACCGTGTACTTGGATCAGGTATGGCTGCTCAACAGTCTGGTGGACTATCTGCTTTTGTCCGTATCCGGGCGGCTGCTGGGAATGCCGCAAAACCGGCTCCGGCTGCTACTGTCCGGTGCAGTGGGGGGAATGTATGCCGCGCTGTCGCTGGTTCCGGGAATGCGCTTTTTACAGGGCAATCTATGCCGGATTTTTGGCGCCGCGGGACTGTGTCTCTGCGCCTTCGGACAGGCAAGGGGCATTCTCCGGCAGACGGCGGTGCTGTTTTTGCTGGCAGCGGCCTTTTCCGGGGTGACATTATTGCTGACGGAGTGCTTCTCTGCACCGGGGGCACTGATCGGCGGCACGGTGTATTATCCCCTGAGCCTTGGGGTGCTGATCCTGACGGCAGGGGGCGCCTGCGGACTGATGAGCTGGGGACTGGGGCGAATGATGCAGCACGGGGGTGATATTGCCCAGGTGGAGCTGACCATAGCAGGCACGACCCGGCAGATTTCCGCCCTTTACGACACCGGAAACACCCTGAAGGACCCCTTGTCCGGCAGTCCTGTGCTGGTGGCGGACTGGACGCTGCTCCGGGACTGCTGCCCGGCTTTACTGCTGAAATCCCAGGATCTCAGCGCACCGGAGCAGCTAATCGGTAGGCTGCACGTAGCCTATCCGCAGCTGAAGCCCCGGCTGCTGCCCTATAAAACCGTGTCCCAAGCAGGGGGCATGCTGCTGGCGGTGACGCCGGAAAAAATCCTGATACAGGGGAGAGCGGAACGGATGCTGATTGCGTTTTCGCCGGTGACTGTTTCCGATGGAGGCGGCTACCAGGCGCTTCTGGGAGGAAGACGATGATACAATTTGTACTGCGTCTCATTGGCGCAACGCCGGAAAAAATCATGTACATTGGCGGCAGCGATGTTTTGCCGCCGCCGC
>ERZ780226.2282-NODE-2282-length-13409-cov-3.036693_pt1 | contig 13409 bp, 11 predicted proteins | sample MGYA00511165_ERZ780226 | MGnify/ENA primary metagenome ERZ780226 (study PRJEB29588, sample SAMEA2152373) | human gut metagenome | biome: human gut; feature: human-associated habitat; material: faeces | place: Denmark | collected 2008/2010 ...
TGCTGGGCATCACCGGCGGGATTGCTGCTTATAAGATTCCCAATCTCTGCTCCCGGCTGGTCAAGGGCGGCTTCCAGGTGGAAACCATCCTCACCGCCAACGCCCAGAAGATCGTCTCCCCCATCCCCTTCGAGAGCCTGTCCGGCAACCGCTGCCATACCGACACCTTTGACCCCATGGACACCTCCAAGGTAGAGCACATTGCCCTGGCACGGCAGGCGGACCTTCTGGTCATTGCCCCTGCCTCCGCCAATATCATCGCCAAGCTCCGCTGGGGACTGGCGGACGATCTGCTGTCCACCACCGCGCTGGCATGTACCTGCCCCAAGCTGCTGGTGCCTGCCATGAACACCAATATGTACGAAAATCCCGCCACCCAGGAGAATCTCTCCGTGCTGCGGCAGCGGGGCTATATCGTTATGGAGCCGCTGTCCGGGCATCTTGCCTGCGGCGCGGTGGGCAGGGGAAAAATGCCGGAGCCGGACGATATTTATGACCGGATTGAAGCCATTCTCGCCTGCAAAAAGGACCTTCGGGGGCTTCGGATTCTGGTCACTGCCGGTCCCACCCAGGAGCCTCTGGACCCGGTGCGCTATCTCACCAACCATTCCAGTGGCAAAATGGGCTATGCCATCGCCCATGCCGCCATGCTCCGCGGCGCCGACGTCACGCTGGTGTCCGGTCCCACGGCGCTGAAATATCCACCGCTGGTGCGCACCATTCCCATTGTCACCGCCCAGGACATGTATGAAGCGGTCACCCGGGAGGCCGAGCATGCCGACATCATCATCAAAGCCGCCGCCGTTGCCGACTACACCCCCGAAACCGTGGCGGACAACAAAATCAAGAAGTCCGACAGCGACCTATCCATTCCTCTGCGCCGGACCCAGGATATTCTGGGCTATCTGGGCACCCATCGCCGTCCCGGTCAGTTTCTCTGCGGCTTTTCCATGGAAACCGAGCACATGCTGGAAAACAGCCGGAAGAAGCTCAGCAAAAAGAATCTGGACATGATCGTTGCCAACAACGTCAAGGACGCCGGCGCCGGTTTCCAGGGCAACACCAACGTCATCACCATGATTACCCAGGACAGCGTCACCCAGCTGCCCCTGATGGATAAAGAGGAAGCTGCCCATGCCATTTTAACGGAGATTCTCTCCCGCCGCTAATCCACCGGCTCTGCCGTGATGGCGGAAACCTCATAGGCAATTCGCTCCTCCGGTCCCTCCGGGGTCTGCTTCACATAGCTGCGGCTTTGGAGTCTTCCCTGCAGGCGCAGCACCGTTCCAACCGGACAGTCTGCTCCCATCCGCGCCACGCTGCCCCAGAGAATGCAGGGAATATAATCCCGCCGCCGGTATTTTCGGCTCACTGCCAGCATCAGGTCCGTAATCTCCCGTCCCAAGGGAGTATGACGATACACCGGCTCCCGGCATACTGCTCCGGTGAGCAGCACCTGATTTTCCGGCGCACCGTCCCATGGGACAATGCTTCGGGCATAAACCGTAATCACCAGCCGTCTTCCCTGTCCGGAATGGTTGTTAAAGGATCGGATTTCCCCCCGCACCTCCAGCATCGGTCCCTCCAGCAGGCAAAGCTGCTCCGTCAGCGACTGATCCGCCAGAATCTCCAGGTGGTCATAGGTGCCGGATAGCCGCTGCACCGACAGGGTAAACCGGTCAAATCGTTTTCCGTGGTTCTCATGGGAAAATTCCGGCGCCTTCAGCAGCGTGCCCCGCAGCAGCACCTCGTTCACCGGCTCTGGCTGAAGCCTGATCTCATCCATCTGTTCCACCTCTTTCTTGTGATGAAACACTATATTCAGGCTCCGGTGGCTGTATACCATTTCACGCCCAATGCGCCATAAGGAGGCATTTTATCATGCAGTATACCCGACTTTTTACCCCCATTCAAATCGGCTCCATGACCCTCAAGAACCGGATCGTCATGCCCGCCATGCATCATCTCTACACGGATAACGGCTATGCCACCCCGCGCTTCAACGAGTATTACTGGAAGCGGGTGGAAGGCGGCGCAGGACTGATTATCGTGGGCTCCTGTCGGTTTGACGGCTATGGAGCCAAGGCAAATTCCATGTCTCTGGCAGACGATTCCACCATTCCCGGCTGGCAGGAATTTACAGGCGGGGTTCATACCCGCGGCGGCAAGGTGGCAGTGCAGCTCTACCATGCGGGCCGTTACATGCCCAAGGCGGATGTGCCCTGCGGTGGGGATGCACTCTCCCCCTCCGCCACCTTCGCCTCCTACACCCGGGAAACTGCACCGGAAATGACCCGGCAGCAGATTTTTGACCTATTGGAGGACTATGCAGCCGGCGCCCGCCGCGCCGTGGAAGCCGGATTTGACGCCGTGGAAATCAGCGCCTCCTCGGGCTATCTGCTCTGTCAGTTCCTCTCTCCCCTGACCAATCTTCGTACCGATGAATTCGGCGGCAGCTTTGAAAACCGCTGTCGGTTCCCGTTGATGGTCATTGAGAAGGTCAAAGCCGTACTGGGCGATAAAACACCGCTGATTCTGCGGCTGGGCGCAGATGACTTTGTGCCCGGCTCCAACACGCTGGAGGATTCCATGGCGTTTGCGCCCCTTGCCGAGCAGGCAGGCGTGGACCTGTTCAACGTCACCGGCGGCTGGCATGAGACAAAAATCCCCCAGCTCACCGGCGATCTGCCCCGTGGCGGGCTTTCCTATCTGGGCAAAGGCATCCGCTCGGTGGTATCCGTGCCGGTGATGATGTGCAACCGGGTTTCCGATCCCACCACGGCAGAAAAGCTGCTGGCATTGGGTCGTGCGGATCTGGTGGGCTTTGGTCGTCCGCTGATTGCCGACCCCGATCTGCCCAACAAAGCGCTTGCCGCACAGGCGGACCAAATTCGTCCCTGTATGGCATGCAATCAGGGCTGTCTTGCCAACACGTTTTTTGACCGTCCCATCACCTGTCTGGTCAACGGCATCTGCGGCAGAGAGCTGCAATATCCCATTACCCCTGTCCATTCTCCCAAACGCATTCTGGTCATCGGCGGTGGACCCGCAGGCTGTGAGGCTGCCCTTCGCGCCGCCTCTCGTGGGCATTATGTGACGCTGATGGAGCAGTCTAAGGCGCTGGGCGGTCAGCTCCGGCAGGTTATAAATGTGCCTGCCCGTCAGGAATTCCGGGAGCTGCTGCGCTTTTATGAAACGAACCTGCCCCGCGCCGGTGTTCAGGTGCTGCTGGGCAAAACCGCAGCCTTGGAGGACGCCCAGGGCTATGACAAGGTGATCGTTGCCACCGGCGGAACACCCAATCACACCACGCTACCTACCACCGCGGATGCCATTCCCGTCTACACCAGCCGTCAGGTGCTTTCCGGCGAGATCATGACCGGAAAAAACGTGGTGGTGATCGGCGGCAGCTATATCGGCTGCTTCACCGCCCAGTATCTTGCCCGGGAGGGTGCCATGTCCCCCGATGAGCTGTTCTTCTCCATGACCCACAATTCCGATACCATGGAGCACATTCTGGACCGGCTGAATCACCCGGACCGCAGTGTGGTTCTGCTGGAGCAGGGCAAAAAAATCGGTCTGGGCTTTGAATCCGGTACCAGCTGGCCGGTGTTGGGCGAGCTGGGACGGCTGGGGGTTCCGTTCCTGAAAAACACTCTGGTCACCGCCATTACCGCTTCCGGCGTGGACGCCACCGAGATGAAAAAGGACGGCACTCAGGCTGTCCACCACTATGATGCCGACTGCGTGGTGGTGGCATCCGGCGTTCATCCGGACGACAGCCTCACCCAGTCTCTGATTGCCGCCGGAATCGACGCCGTTTCCATCGGAACCTGCCACCGGCTTGGAAAAGCCATCAGCGCCATTCAGGCTGGCGCGGAAATCGGTCTGACCGTTTAAGGCAGCACTGCACCATTGCTTCTAACAAATTTGCCGGACGGAGGGATTCCTTCGCCCGGCATTTTTCTCCACACTTTGCAACTTTCTCGGTGGATTCTTTACAGAACGCCAAATCTGTAGTATACTTGCCCCATAGAATGCAAGGAGGTGTTCCATATGGTATGCCCCAACTGCGGCGCGGTGCTGGAGGATTTCGACGCTTTCTGCCCGGGCTGCGGAAAAATCATACAAAAAAATCCCGACGGCACCCTGACTGCCGTGGATCCCCAGAGTCCCTCGGAACCGGTGGAAGCGCCGCCGAAAAAGGTTGCCAAGCGGCTTTATCCCCCGGAGGAAGCGGAAACGCAAACTCCGCCGGAGGCTGCCCCTGCCACGGCTTCGTCTGACAGCAGTGCAAATGCCCCATCATCCGCTGAACCGGCGGCGCGGGTTCCCCCACCAAAAGCCCCGGCAGCACCGACTCCCGCTGCAAAAACGCCTGTTAAAAGGGGTCTGATAATCCTCGCAGTGGTGCTGGGAATTCTTGCGGTTGCCGCCGCTGCCATTGCGGTGTCCTTTTATCTCAAAACCGACGGGCTTCGGGTCCAGGCGCAGAAGGCGCAGATGGAAAATGCCGCCGCCCAGGCAACTCTGGAGGATACCCAGGACCAGCTTACGGCGATGCAGGAGAAATACAATGCAGCGCTGCAGGACAACGATGAGCTCTCCAGTCAGGTGGAGGATCTCAGTACTCAAATTCGGGATATGAAATCCAGCGTCAGCCAGTCTGAATATGACAAAACTGCGGCGCAAAAGGAGCTGGAGGACGCCCAGGAGGACCTGAAAACTCTGAATGATTCCGTTTCCGAGCTGAACACCCAGCTCACCGAAGCCCAGGACAAGCTGGAAGAAGTCCAGAAAGACAACGAAACCCTGACCAAGGAGAATGCCGCCTATGAGGAAGAGGTTGGCTTCTACGACACCTATGTGGTCTTTGTGATGCTGGGCAGCGACACCAAGTATTACCACAAATACGACTGCAAGAACTTTGAAAAGCGCAATTTCCTCGCCTACAGCACCAAGCTGGCAGAGGCAAACGGCTATTCCCCCTGCCCCATCTGCTGCGGAACCAACTAAATATCAAAAAATGGCGTGCTGCAAAATGCAGCACGCCATTTTACTTATTCGAACATTGCCTTCCAGGTAGACTCAAGCTTGCTCCAGTCGCGGTTCTCCTTGAGCTTGATCCACTCCTCATAGCAGAAGCTCTGACCCTTGACAGGTCGATCGGTGCGGGCAAACTCATGGGAGTTGGTGGCTTCCTGCACGTCATAATAGTACCACTTACCCTCGGGGTTGTCGCTCCACTTGATGACATCCTCGCAGATGCCTTCCTTGTCAACCGCACGCTCCAGCACGCGGTTCACCATAATCATGACCTCGTAGCGCTTGATGTTGTCGTTGGGACGGAACTTGCCGTCGCCGTCGCCCTTGATCCAGCCCAGCTTTTCAGCCTTAGCAATCTCCTTGGACGCCCAGAAGCTCTTTGAAACATCGGTGAAGGATGCATCCTCGTCAGCGGTGCTCTTGCTGAACCGGGTTGCGATTGCCGCAAACTCTGCACGGGTAATCGGTGCGTTGGGCTTAAAGCTGCCGTCGGGATAGCCCTTGATGATGCCCATGTTGCTGAGGGTGGAAACTGCATTGTTGTACCACTGCGTCTCGGGAACATCATTATAGCTGTTGGTAGAGGACCAGTTTTCCTCCCGCGCCTCGTCGGTAAGCAGGCGGAAGAAGATGGTTGCTACCTCTGCACGGGTGATATGCTGCTCCGGGCGAACCGTTCCGTCCGGATAACCAATGATATATGCGGAGTGATCGCCCTTCTCCAGCTCAGGCGTCTCGTCTGCCTTCCAGCCGGCGTAGACGGTCTTGTTGGAGTCCATGGTGACCCTGGTAACCAGCGTTGTCAGCGCGGCGTCTGCATACCAGCCCAGGAAGGTGAAGTCCTTCTTGGTGGGGATCTTGCTCATGGGAACTACGGTACCCTCCGTATAGGGTTCCGGCGCATACTCGGTGCCGCCGTTGGACTCATAGGTCAGGGTAAACTCACGGTCCAGATGTGCCACGGGAACCGGGAAGGGCAGTTGCAGAGCCAATCCATCCTGCACATAGTTCAGGGTAGCATTCTTGTTCAGAGGAATGTCTGCCCCGTTTTCCTTGGCCGCGGCTTTGGCTGCATCAGTGATCTTTACCTTATAGGTCAGGGTGATCTTGTTGCTCAGACCTTCTTTGCTGGTCCAGAAGAGGGTTCTATTATCGTCAGAGGTCCAGAACTCAGAGTTATTCTCGGTGTAGCCATCGCCGGCTGCGGTAATGGAACCGGGAATCAGCTCAACGTCGTCGCCCATGGTATCGCTGATGAGACCTGCCACCTTGGTGGTAATCTCGTCCATGGCGACCTTCAGCGCATCAGCGTTACCGGCATCATAGCTGCAGCCCTTAGATGCCAGCGCCGTGAAATTTTTGCTGCTGAACGTAAAGCCAACGGTGTAAACGATGCCGCCTTTGTCCTTGAACTCTTTAATCTTCTGGCTGGGGTAGCCATCGTCAGACTCGCCATCGGCTACAATAATCAGGACCTTGTTATGGTCACCGTCGGTAAACTGCTTCAACGCCGTTTCCGTTCCCTTGGACAGAGGCGTATCGCCGTTGCCCTCACTGATTGTGTCGTAGCTGTCAACCACTTCCGCACTGCGGTTGCCAAACTGCACATACTTAATCGTGGTGTCATCATTCTTGGAGAGATTTGCTACCACAGTCTTAATGGCGCTCTTCGCCTCAGTCAGCCGGCTGTTGGTATGACCCGCTTTCACACGGTCGCACCAAACACCCAGAACCCAATCACTGTGATCACACCATCCACCTCTTCCATCGGCACAGTATTTCATGGAGCCGGAGGTATCCAGCAGAAATACTACTTCCGTGGGCTTTGTAGTAACCGTTTCCACCGCCTCAGCGGACAGCGTTACGGTATATGTACCATCGCCGTTGTCCTCAGCCGTTTTGCTCAGAGTGATATCCGGCTTTTCGCCGCTGGTGGGTTCACCGCCCAGCGTATAGTACAAATCTGCGGGCTTCAGTGGATCGGTGTCAGTGTCTACCGCCATTGCCGTGGGCACCAGTGCCAGCACGAAGCTAAGACATAGCAGCAAACTCAGCAATTTCTTCTTCATTACAAGTTCCTCCTTCTTTAAGGCTTTGGTATAATTTAGTCCAATTTCTGGACATGGACTACGTGGAATTGAGCATTGCGCCGGCGCCGCTTTGGTGTGTTTTCCAAGCGCAGGGCAATTTTTCTGTAATTCCTTTTTATTCCCTATTAGTTTAGTATTCTTTTAATCGCAATATTGATTGTGCTCAATATAGCATATTTTGGAGAATAATTCAAGCCTTAAATGGAAGAATTCACAAATTCTTATTTCAAAAATTACCTGTCCATTGTCAAAAACGCACATCATGCGCACCTGTAAGTGGGCAGCTTCAGATATTTTACGTTCTCTTTACCTGCATCCGATGCAGGAGGGCAAAACAAAAAGGGCTTGCCGCCTGCAACAAGCAGACAGCAAACCCTTGGGCTACTGAAGCAGTATTCAAATTGATATCCCCTGCGCCAATTGGGAGATGGATGTTATTCCGCCTGGATCAAATGCTCGCCGCAGGTGGGGCAGCGGAAGCCCTTAATCAGGGACTGCTCGTCTACCGCGAACTGATCGCCGCACTTGGGACATTTCACCTGATACAGGGAACGCTCGGTGCCGTCGAAATACTCATCAACACCCATGCCCTCCTCCGGCTCGTCCTCCAAGTTCAGAATATAGTCCATCTGCTCCTCCAGCGCCGCCAGAGAATCGTTCATGCCGTCAGACACCTCGCTGATCAGCGAAACCTGATGGCACAGGAGGCTTACCGTGTCGGCAAGCTCGGCAATCAGCCGCTCCTTGGGGTCCTGCTGGTTGAGCTTTGCCTCCGCCTTGAGGGACTGGATATAAGCAGCCTGTTCTTCCAAGGTCATCAGCCCTTTGCGCGCTCGAGATACTCGCCGGTGCGGGTATCGATGACAATCTTGTCACCCTCGTTGATGAACAGGGGCACCTTGATCTCAGCGCCGGTCTCAACGGTAGCAGGCTTGGTAACGTTGGTGGCGGTGTCGCCCTTGAAGCCGGGATCGGTCTTGGTGATCTCCAGGGTAACGAAGTTGGGAGGCTCAACGGAGAATACGTTGCCGTTGTAGCTGAGGATGGTACACTCCTCGTTCTCCTTGACGAACTTAAAGCCGTCGGACAGCTCGGATGCGTTGACTGCGGTCATGTCATAGGTTTCCATGTCCATGAAGTAGTAGATGCCGCCGTCGTTGTAGGAGTACTCCAGCTTCTTTCTCTCGATATAAGCGGTGGGGTACTTGGCGGTGGGGTTAAAGGTAGTCTCAGTGACTGCACCGGTCATTACGTTCTTCATCTTCACGCGGACGAAGGCAGCGCCCTTGCCGGGCTTAACATGCTGGAACTCGACGACCTGCATGACCTTGCCGTCCATGTCGAAGGTAACGCCATTTCTAAAATCGCTGGCTGAAATCATAGTTTTTCCTCCCTAGTTTCAATATACCGCCAAGGCGGCATAGTATCATGAATTATACGCTCTATTTTATCCTATTTGTGCCGTAATTTCAAGTGCTGGGGCAGATAAAGCGCTATCTTTTTCGTTTTTTCCGTCCCATGGCGATAAATGGGCGCTCTATTCCGTAGCGAATCCGCTGAAATGGATTACTGAAATACAGGGGATAGACCAAAATCGACGTGACTCCTGCCAGATTTGCCCCCAGAATATCCGTAAAGGTCTGGTCCCCTGCCATGACCGTGTGCTCCGGGGTTTCATTCATGCGCTCCATGGCAGTGAGAATGCCCTTGGGATTCGGCTTGCCCGCATGGCGAATCCAGGGAATGCCCCACTTTTCGCAGAAATCCGGCACCCGGCGGCTCTTTCGGCTGTTGGACACCACCATAATCCGGATGCCCGCCTGACTAAGCTGCTCCTTCCATCGTAAAAATACCTCCGACGGCTCCGACGTGGTATAGGGCACGATGGTATTGTCAAAATCCAGCAGCACCAGACGAATATCCCGCTGGGCAAACCAATCCGGCGTCAGGTCCGTAATTCTCCGAACCTCCACATCCGCCAGCAGTGAAAACCCCATAGCTTCCTCTCATTTCTGCATAAAATTTTCCGCGGTCACATAGAATGACCGAAGCCACATTATAGTATCAGGAGGGACCGGGCTTGTCAATCTCCTTTTTCCGCCGCCGGGAGGAGCTTCCCTCCGGCTGTTATCTCACGGACTGCGCCGTATCCGGGGGCAGTCTGGAGGCATTTCTTTCCTCTGCCTGCTCCGCAGCGCAGGGACGGCTCTGCGTGCGGATTGCGCCGGTGTATATGGATTTCCCCCTGCCTTGTTTGGGCGGCACAGGACGCGAGCTCAGCCGTCAGGAAGCTCAGGAGCTGCGGGGAAATCGCCGCCTGCATTTCTCCTCTGCCCTCTGCACCGGGTATTTTACTGACCTCCGTCAGAGCAGTCTCCATCTTGTGCTGTTTGACACCCGGGAGACGCTGCAAAAAAAGCTCCAGTGCTGCCGGACAGCAGGGGTGCCCTATGTGCTTCTGGAGGGCTGGCAGGCAGAATGAAAGCGCCCCGCAGAAAAAGCGGGGCGCCTAAACGCAATTGGAAAAGAATCAATAATACTTTCTCTTATTGTTCTTCCGGGCGGCTTCAGACTTCTGCTTACGCTTCAGACTGGGGCTAACATAGTGCTCTCTCTTCTTAACCTCAGCGATAACGCCATCCTTCGCACAGCTGCGCTTAAATCTCTTGAGCGCACTCTCCAGAGACTCATTTTCTTTTACGCGGATCTCAGACATGATTTTCCCTCCCTCCGATGCATTTCGCAGAGAAATGCTTTAAGGGCCATTCGATGGCTTTTCTTATTATATGCAATGACTGGAGAAATGTCAAGCATAATTCTGCAAGAAACTCAGCAAAAATGCGCGCTCAGCCCGGGCAGCAGAGATTTCTCCCTGCTGCCCGGGAAACAAGGGCGTATTACTTAATAATGAGGTTAACGAGCTTGCCAGGCACCACGATGGTCTTCCGGACCTCACCGCCCAGATTTGCCAGCTGACGCTTTACAATGTCCGTCTCCATGGCTGCTGCAATGGCGGTGTCCTTGTCCACGTCGGCGGCAATGCGCATGGTGCCGCGGAACTTGCCGTTGACCTGAATTGCCATGTCAATCTCCGCATCCACGGTCTTCTTGGGATCGTAAGCGGGCCACTGGGTCAGGCTGCACAGCCCCTCAAACCCGTGCTGCTCCCAGATTTCCTCGCAGATGTGGGGTGCAAAGGGGCACAGCAGGGTGAGCAGCACCTTCAGCTCCGCCTTGTTGCAGCCGCTTGCATTGAAGGTGTTCACCAGGCTCATGAGGGTTGCAATGGCGGTGTTTGCCTTCAGGGCGTCGATGTCCTCGCCAACCTTTTTGATTGCCTTGTTGATGGCGATCTCGTTCTTATGGGAGATTTCCGTCTCGCTATCCGTGACTGCCTCGCCCAGATTCCACACCTTGTCCAGGAAGCGCTTGCAGCCCTTGACCGCGTCGTCGGACCAGGTAGCGGTCTTCTCAAAGTCGCCGATGAACAGAATATACAGGCGCATGGTGTCGGCGCCGTAAGCCTTGATGACGTCGTCGGGATTGACCACGTTGCCCAGAGACTTGGACATCTTCACCGCAGGACGCAGCGCCTGATTTCCATACTTATGAATCAGCGCGTCCTTCTCCTCCTGGGTTTCCACATTGCCCACATAGTGGGGGTTCTTGCCCAGAATCATGCCGTGGCTGGTGCGCTTGGCATAGGGCTCGGCATTGGGCACCACGCCGATATCGTGGAGGAAGTTATTCCAGAACCGGGAGTAGAGCAGATGCAGGGTAGTATGCTCCATACCGCCGTTGTACCAGTCCACCTGACCCCAATAATCCAGTGCCTCTTTGGATGCCAGCGCCTTGTCGTTGTGGGGGTCCATATACCGGAGGAAATACCAGCTGGAGCCTGCCCACTGGGGCATGGTATCGGTTTCCCGCTTGGCGTCGCCGCCGCACTTGGGGCACTTGCAATTGACCCAATCAATCATGGGCGCCAGCGGACTCTCGCCGTCGTCGGTGGGCTCATAGCTCTCCACCTCAGGCAGCACCAGCGGCAGCTCGCTCTCCGGCAGGGGCACGGTACCGCACTTGGGACAATGAACAATGGGAATGGGCTCGCCCCAATAGCGCTGACGGGAGAATACCCAGTCCCGGAGCTTATAGTTGACCTTGCCCTCGCCGATGCCCTTCTCCTCCAGCCACTTGGTCATAGCCGGAATTGCCTCGTGGACGGTCATGCCGTTGAGGAAATCGGAGTTCATGAGGGTAGCGGAATCGTCCTTGGCGGTAAATGCGCCTTCGGTAATATCGCCGCCGGCTACCACCTGAATGATGTCGCAGCCGAACTTCTTGGCAAAGGCAAAGTCGCGGTCATCATGGGCAGGCACTGCCATGATCGCGCCGGTGCCGTAGGTGGAAAGCACATAGTCGGAGATGAAAATGGGAATATGCTTGCCGTTGACGGGATTGATGGCATAAACGCCCTCCAGCTTTACGCCGGTTTTATCCTTCACCAGCTCGGTACGCTCAAAGTCGGACTTCCGGGCTGCCTCGGCAACATATGCCTCTACCTCATCGTAGTTGGTGATCTGCTTTGCCCATTCCTTCACATAGGCATGCTCAGGCGCAATGACCATATAGGTTGCACCGAACAGGGTGTCGGGACGGGTGGTATAGATCCGGAGCTTATGCCCCTCAGAGGTTTCAAAATCCACCTCTGCGCCGGTGGAACGACCGATCCAGTTTCTCTGCTGGGTCTTGACGCGCTCGATGTAGTCCACATTCTCCAGACCGTCCAGCAGCTTCTGGGCATACTTGGTGATTCTCAGCATCCACTGGGACTTTTCCTTCCGCACCACAGGAGAGCCGCAGCGCTCGCACACGCCCTCGACTACTTCCTCGTTGGCAAGCACGCACTTGCAGCTGGTGCACCAGTTCACGGGCATGGTCGCCTTATACGCCAGTCCGTGTTTGTAGAGCTGGAGGAAAATCCACTGGGTCCACTTATAATAATTGGGGTCCGTGGTATCGATGACCCGATCCCAGTCGAAGGAATAGCCCAGCATATGGAGCTGACGGGTAAAGTTCTCGATATTCTGCCGGGTTACGATGGCAGGATGGACATGGTTTTTGATTGCAAAGTTCTCGGTGGGCAGACCAAAGGCGTCGAAGCCGATGGGGAACAGTACGTTTTTGCCCTCCATGCGCTTTTTCCGGGCAATGGTGTCCATTGCCGTGTAGGGACGGGGATGCCCTACATGCAGACCTGCGCCGGAGGGGTAGGGAAACTCCACCAGTGCATAGAATTTTTCCTTATCCGAGCCGTTTTCCGCGGCAAACACCTTGCCGTCAGCCCAGACCTTCTGCCATTTCTTTTCGATGGCAGTAAAATCATATTTCATCGAACGTCACCTGAATTCCTTCCATTTATTCCGCATCCGGCTGAAGATATTCCTCCAGCGGGATCACAGGGGCATCGCCCCAAAGCCGTTCCAGATCATAGAATTTCCGCTGCTCCTGGGTAAACACATGGACCATCACCCCGGAAAAGTCCATAACGATCCAGGTATCGCCGCGATAGCCCTCCCGGTGCCAAACCGTTTCTCCGGCTTCCTCCATCTTCTTCTCCACCTCGTCGCACAGGGCGCGCAGATGGGTGTCGGAGGTGCCGGTGGCAAGGAGCATATACTCGGTCAGCGCCGTAACGGACTTTACCTCCAGCAGCATCAGATTCACCGCTTTTTTGTTGTCCAATGCTTTGGCTGCAATGATGGCAGCCTCTTTTGATGTCAGCAACTGATTCATCCTTCCAATTATTATGCTTCTGCCGCCAGCTGACGCCGGAGATAATCCCGGGCGTCCACCGAATCCCGGCAGACTGTTTTATTCTCCCGCACAAGCTCGTCGATGCACATCTCAAAGCCCATCAGCAGTCCCCGGTCCAGGTCCTGGAAGACCGCCCCGCGCAGGTCCTCGACCCCGGGAAAGCTCCGGCTTGGCTCCATATAGTCGGCGATGTAGACGATTTTCTCCATCAGCGCCATGTCCGGCTTGCCGGTGGTGTGCCAGTAGATGGCGCGGCAGACCTCGTCACACTCCCCAAACACACACTTTGCCACCCCGGCTCCTGTTTTGGCATGGAGCAGCTTGGGGTGATTTCGCTCAAAATCGCTGACTATTATATCATATTCGTCCAGCAATAGCAACTGGTCCGGACCGTCCATCGCCTTGGTAATATCGTGGAGCAGTCCTGCCCGCCGGGCAAGCACCGGGTCTGCGCCG
>ERZ780226.2285-NODE-2285-length-13404-cov-3.330437_pt1 | contig 13404 bp, 12 predicted proteins | sample MGYA00511165_ERZ780226 | MGnify/ENA primary metagenome ERZ780226 (study PRJEB29588, sample SAMEA2152373) | human gut metagenome | biome: human gut; feature: human-associated habitat; material: faeces | place: Denmark | collected 2008/2010 ...
CTCGTAACCGCGTGCGTCGAGCGCCTCGCCCAGCTCCTCGTAGGTGAGCATCTCGCCGCTCGCGCCGTCGACCACGCCGTTTTCACGCGTGATGAGCAGCGGGTTGAAGACCTGCGCCGATGCGGGGGCGAGCTTTCTGAGCAGGGCGCGCGCCGCCGCGATGACCACGACGGGGCGGCCAAGCGACAGCAGGCCGATGGCGCGCGTACGCGCCCCGACGACCGCCAGGTCGGGCTTTTTCTCCTGCCAGGGCAAATCCATGCGCTCGGGGAGCACGAGCACGTTCTTGCGCCCGATATAGGACGCCACCGCATGCGAGAAGCGCTCGGCCGCCTCGTCGCCGCTCACCACCACCAGGATGGGGCGCGGGTGCCGTGCATACAGCGAGGCCACGACAAACGGCCTGACCGACGCCACGACGCCGAGCGACACGTCGTCGCCGCCATCGAGCTTCTCGAGTGCCGGGCGCATGAGCTGGCCGGCGAAGAACTTCTTTTGCAGTTTGTCGATAAGCATGTCGGTGAAGCACCGTACTTTCTACTTGTGGTAGGGTTCGCCCCTCATTATCTTGAACGCGCGGTACGTCTGCTCGAGCAAGACGACGCGCGCGAGGTTGTGCGGCAGCGTGATCGGGCCAAACGACAGCGTCTCGTCGGCGCGCGCCCACACCTCGTCGCTCACGCCGGTCGAGCCGCCGATGACAAACGCGATGCTGCCGGCACCGTGCGTCATGAGCTGGTCGAGACGCCGCGAGAACGACTCGCTCGAGCGTTCCGTGCCGTCGATGGCAAGCAAGATGACGTACGAGGAGCCCACCGCCTTCAGGATGTCGGCGCCTTCCGCCTTGACCACCGCGGCATCCCCGCCCGCCTTGGCGGGATCGCGGTCGGGTACCTCGACGATCTGAAGGTTGGCATAGGCGCCCAGGCGCTTGGCGTATTCCGCCACGGCGTCCTTCCAGAAGCGCTCCTTGAGCTTCCCGACTGCCACGACCTTGAGCTTCATGGCTACTTCCCCGCACTCGGGCAGATGTCGGCAAGCGGGCAGCTCGCGCACTGGGGGCGGCGCGCGATGCAGTACTGCCTGCCCAGCCTGATCCACTGGTCGTTGACGTCGGTCCACAGCTCCTGCGGGATGAGGTCGAGCAGGTCTTGCTCGGTCTCGGCGGGAGTCTTCTTGTTGGACAACTTGAGCTTGTGGGCGATGCGGAACACGTGCGTGTCGACCGCGATGCCCTCGCATTTGCCAAAGCTCACGTTCATGACGATGTTGGCGGTCTTGCGCCCCACCCCGGGGAGCTTCTGTAGCTCCTCCATGGTCTGGGGGACCTCGCCGCCAAAGTCCGCCATGATCATGCGCGCGCAGTTTATGCAGTTGAGCGCCTTGTTATGGTGAAAGCCGATCGAGTGGATGATGCTCTCGACGTCTGCTAAGTCCGCCTGCGCCATCTTCTCGGGCGTTCCGTACTTGGCAAACAGCGTGGGCGTCACCTTGTTGACGTTGGCATCTGTCGTCTGGGCGGAAAGCGCCACGGCGATGACGCACTCGAAGGGGCTGGAAAAGTGCAGCGCCGGGGCAACGTCGCCGTAGAGCTCGTTCATGCGGCGGCACACCTCGATGGCGCGTTCGCGCTTTCTCGCCTTTGACTCTCGTGGCATTGCGTCCCCTTTCTCGGCATCTTTCACGTAACGAAGTGTAGCAAGACGCGCGATGACGCGAGCTGCGGCATACCCGTCTTTGGCGAAACATCATAGCGCAGCGCTGAGACACGATTCTTCCGAAATAGGCCCCACAGGCAGAGCCGTTTCTTTCCCGTTGGGACCATGCTCGTTTTATGGTGTCTGCAGCGCGATTTTGGCAAATCCGTCCGCTCTTGTATAATGGAAAAACTTGTGTAAAAGTTCACCACGGCCAACAGCCGTTGCCACTGCGCTCACAGCTTTTGCGCGCCATTTTTATTGTCTAGGGATCGGGGAACACATGCCAGATACATCTGTTGCGGCAGCATCAGACTATTCTGACTCAGGCGCCACTCAACAGCGCCCGTCCCAACAACCAGTCGTGACGTTCCTCGTCCCCTGCTACAATTCCGCAGCCTACATGGGCACCTGCATCGATTCGCTGCTCGTCGCCAAGGACTGCTGCGAGATCCTCGTCGTTAACGACGGCTCCAAGGACAACACCCTCGAGGTCGCGCGCGACTACGAGCGCCGCTACCCCGACACGATCACCGTCATCGACCAGGAAAACGCCGGCTGGGGCGGTGGCGTCAACAAGGGCATCGCGCGCGCACGCGGCGTGTACTTCAAGGTGATCGACTCCGACGACTGGGTAGAGCCCGAGGCGCTCGGCATGGTGCTCGACGTTCTCAAAGAGCATGCAGAGCCCGGCGCGCAGCTCGACCTCGTCTTCTCCAATTTCGTGTACGACCACCTCGTGGACAACACCAAGCACGCGATCCGCTACGACAACCTCATGCCGCAAGACCGCGAGTTCACGTGGAGCGACCTCAACAAGCCGCGCATCGACCAGTACATCATGGTCCACGCCACGTGGTACCGCACCGAGGTGCTGCGCCAAAGCGGCGTCAAGCTGCCAGAAAACGTGTGCTACATGGACAGCTACCTCATGCTGCACCCGCTCCCGTACGTGAAGAGCATGTACTACGTCAACGCCGACGTGTACCAGTACCTGATCGGCCGCGAGGACCAGTCCATCGGCATCGAGACGGTCAAGAAACGCATCGACCAACAGCTCATGGCGACGCGCCTTTCCATCGAAGACTACGACATCGACGAGATGGCAGCGGAAAACCCGCAGATGGCAGAGCTCTACTCGCGCTACATCTCCGCGATGATGTCGACCTCGACCATCTATCTGTTCATGATCAACACACCGGAGTCGCTGCAGAAAAACGACAAGCTCTGGGATTACATGAAGACGAAGAATCCCGGCCTGTACAAGCGCGTGGCACGCTCGCTCGCCGGTCTGGCAAACAGGAAGCACGCTCCGGTCCGCAAGGGCGTCATCGGCGCGTATTGGCTCGCCAAGAAGATTTTCAAGTTTGCCTAGCCTACGGCGAACCTCTATGAAGGGCAGGAAGTTGTGAAGCAGCCGGACACCGCAGACGAGAAATCCCCTGCGACTGCTACAGGCGCACGTGCCGGCAAGGCAAAGTCAAAAAGCGCCGAGAAGATTCCGCTGGAGGAGTCGGTCCTCGAGATGGAAGAGGGCATCGAGCAGGACAAGCCGCCTCACATCACGGGCCGTCGCCTGAACGCCGTGCTCGTCGTCATCGCGTTTTCCGTGCTGTTCGGATACCTGTTCATCGCCGGCGAGGGCACGAAGACCCTCGAGGCGATTCAGCAGTTCAACTACTGGTTCTTGCTCGCCGCGCTCGGCGGCATGATCGTGTACTGGGTGCTCGAGTCGGTCTGCATGCAGCTTTTGGTAAACCAGCTGCACAAGGGCTTCTCGTTTCTCAAGACGAACATCGTCACGATCATCGGACAGTACTTCAACGGCATCACGCCACTTTCCAGCGGCGGCCAGCCCATGCAGGCCTACTACTACCGGCGCCTCGGACTGCCGCTTTCGGATGCCATGACCATGCTGCTGTGCCGCTTCATCGTCTACCAGACCACGGTCACGCTGTACTCCGTCGTCGTCCTCATCCTGCGCTTCGGGTACTTTACCCAGCACCTCGCCGCGCTCATGGCGCTTGTCATCGTGGGCTTCGTGGGAGGCGTCGGGCTGGTTGCCGCCCTGCTCGCGCTCGCCTTCGCGCGCAAGACCACGACGCGTTTCGTCGTCTGGGGCATCGGGTTTCTAGCGCGCATCCACATCATCAAGCACCCCGAGCAGGTCAAGCTGCGCGCACTGCACTCGATGCGAGAGGCGTACGATGGCGTGACGTTTCTGCTCAGCTCGCCCAAGCTCCTGTTCCAGGTTGCCGGCGTGACCGTCGTGCAGCTGACCGTCTTCTTCTCGGTCTCCTACATCATCTACCTGGGCTTTGGCGAGACCGGCAGCGATATCGTCACCGTCATCTCGTGCCAGGCGTTCGTGTACATGATTTCCTCGTTCGTCCCGCTGCCGGGCGCCATGGGCGCCGCCGAGGGCAGCTACGTGGCGTTCTTTTCGTTCGTGTACTCCAACAGCTCGCTCGTCGCGCTATCGACGTTCGTATGGCGTATTTTCACGTTCTATCTGCCCATCGTGCTCGGCATGGGGCTGACCGTTCTCGTGAACAACCCCCACAGCCTGCTGTCGCGCTACCTGGCGCGCAAAGACAGGGAATCCGGCTACGTCCCCGCCGGAGAGGGCGAATAATCAAGCGAGTGAGGTCCCGGCAGCGAATTGCCGGGCAGTGGGCAGCCGTCAGATGACGAGTGGATGTCTGCCGGCGCGCAGCTACTAGCTTTTCTTGCGACGCGCGCGTAACTTTGCGAAAAATCCGCTCAGCAGACCCGCGCACTCATCTTCTAGCACGCCCGGAGTCACCTCGAAACGGTGGTTGAGGCGCTCGTCTTCGTTGATCTGGTACAGCGTTCCGAGAGCACCCGCCTTGGGGTCTTTCGCGCCGTACACGCAGCGGTCGATGCGCGACTGGTACATCAGGCCCGCGCACATGAGGCATGGCTCGAGCGTGACGTAGACGGTGCAGCCGCTCAGACGCCAATGGCCGAGCTTTTCCGATGCCTTCTTGAGAGCGATGAACTCCGCATGCCCTGCCGGGTCCTCGTCAAGCTCGCGCCGGTTATAGCCGTAAGCGATGACCTCGCCTTCGTAGACGACGACCGCCCCGATGGGGACCTCGTCGTACGACTCGGCGATTTTCGCCTGCTCGATGGCAAGCCGCATGAATTCGGCATCTTGAGTGGATTGATCCATGAAGCCCCGCGGTCTCAACAAAAACTGGCGGAGGGACTGGGATTCGAACCCAGGGGGCGGTTCAAGGCCGCCCGACGGTTTTCAAGACCGTTGCATTCAACCGCTCTGCCATCCCTCCGCAGATGCGTGCATAGGCATTCTACTCGATGTGCGGGGCGCGGGCGAGCAGAGCGCCAAGAATCCTTGGCAGTGCCAGAACTGGGTGGCGAAAGCCAGAAATCCCTGGCAGTGCCAATGCTGAGTGGCGTGCGGGGGTCCGACGCCAGAAAAACCTGGCAGTGCCAACTCTCAGTGGCGTGCGGGCGCCACATGCCAGAAATCCTTGGCAGTGCCAGAACTGGGTGGCGCGCGCAGCAGACGCGCGAGCAGCGAGGGCGCCCCGAAGATGCGGACACCCCCGCAGCATTGCATTTACGCGAACAGGTCGCCCACTGACTCCCTGAGGTACGCCGCAATCTCCGGGTCCCTCATGGCCAGCGCGACGTTTGCCGTGATCCACGCGGGCACGGTACCCGTGTCGAACCCGTCTTTGGGGTCAATCACGAGAGCGTAGACATCCTCGCGGTCGAGCAGCGCGACGAGCGCGTCGGTGAGCTGGATTTCTCCACCCGCACCGGGCTTGGTCTGCGCGAGCAGGTCCATGACGACCGGGCTCAGCAGGTAGCGCCCGAAAATCGCCAGGTTGGAAGGCGCTTCTTCCAGCGACGGTTTCTCGACCATGTTCTCGACCTTGTACACCCCATCGCCCAGGTCCTCGCCGCCGACGATGCCGAAGCGGCTGACCTCCTCGTCCGCGACCGGCACGACTGCGATGACGCTCGCCCCGCCGTGCGCGTTGGAGACCTCGACCATCTTCGTGCAGACCCCGTTGTCGGGCACGAGCACGTCGCCGAGCATGACCATGAACATGTCGTCGCCCGTCTTCTGCGCCGCAACATGCACCGCATGCCCCAGGCCGAGCGGCTCTTCCTGGTACACGTAGCTCACGGGCAGCTCGCCCGCGGCCTCGACGGCATCGGCGTACTTGTCCTTGCCGACACCGCGCAGGTGCTCGACCAGCTTGGCGTTGGGGCTGAACTGCTCTTCGATTGACGCCTTGTCGTGGCTGTTCACGATCACGACCTCGTCGGCACCGGAGACGAGCGCCTCCTCGACGATGTACTGGATAGCCGGCTTGTTGACAACCGGCAACATCTCCTTGGGCTGTGCCTTGGTGGCGGGCAAGAAGCGGCTGCCAAGTCCAGCTGCGGGGATTACGGCTTTCATCTGCACTTTCTCCTTTGGTTCTTTTCTTGCTAGATGCGCTCGGCGATCTTCGTGCCCATCTCGCGCGTGCCGAGGATGTGGTCGGCAGGCGTGTCGGGCTGCGCGATATCGTAGGTGCACCAGCCGTCGGCGAGCGCCTCGCGCACGGCACGGTCGATATCCGCGGCCGCCTCGTCCATGTTGAAGCTGTACTTGAGCATCATAGCAGCGGACTGGATCTGCGAGATGGGGTTGACGTCGTTTTTGCCCGCATGCTTGGGAGCAGAGCCATGCGATGGCTCGTACAGCGACGTGCTGTCGCCCAGCGACGCCGAAGCGAGCAGCCCAAGCGAGCCCGCGAGCATGGAAGCCTCATCGGAGAGGATGTCGCCGAAGGTGTTCTCGACGACGATGACGTCGAACTGGTCGGGATGGTTGATGATCTGCATCGCCGTGTTGTCGACGAGCATGTCCTGGAACTCGACCTCGGGATACTCCGCGGCGACCTTGTGCGCGATCTTGCGCCACAGGCGGCTCGTGTCGAGGACGTTTGCCTTGTCGACGCTCGTGACCTTCTTGCGGCGCTTCATGGCCGCCTCGAAACCGCGGCGGATGATGCGCTCGATCTCGTACTCGTCGTACTGCATGATGTCGTAGGCGTGCTCGCCGGGCTTGCCGTCGCCGCCCGCACCCTCGACGCCCTCCTGCGTCACGTGGTCGCCAAAGTACAGGCCACCGGTGAGCTCGCGCATGATGAGCAGGTCAACGCCCTTGACCTTCTCGGTCTTGAGCGGGGAGTTAGCGGCGATGGAGTCGTAGATGACCACGGGACGCAGGTTTGCGTACAGACCGAGCTCCTTGCGGATGGCCAGAAGCCCGCCTTCGGGGCGCGGCGCGCCGGGGGTCGTCGTGTCCCACTTGGGGCCGCCCACGGCGCCCAGCAGCACGGCGTCGGACTCGCGCGCGAGCTGGAGCGTCTCGGCCGGAAGCGGCTCGCCCGTCGCGTCGATGGCGGCACCGCCGATGAGCGCCTCCTTGAAGTCGAACTCGACGTCGTACTTCTTCTCCACCGCGTGCAGGACCTTGATCGCCTCCGCGACGATCTCTGGGCCGATCCCGTCGCCTGCCGTCACGCAGACCTGATACTTCTGAGCCATTAGCGCTGCTCCTCCTTCATTTTGTTCTTCGTGCGGGCGACCAGGCCTCCCGCCTCGATGATTTCCTTGATGAACGGCGGGAACGGCTGCGCTTGCCAGCTCTGTCCCGTCGTCTCGTCCGTGATGATGCCCGCGTCCGCATCGACGCTCACCGTGTCGCCCTCGCCGATGCCGTCGACGGCCTCGGGGCACTCGAGGATCGCGAGCCCCGTGTTGATGGCGTTGCGGTAGAAGATGCGCGCGAAGCTCTTGGCGATGACGCAGTCGATGCCCGCCGCCTTGATGCAGATGGGCGCATGCTCGCGCGACGAGCCGCAGCCGAAGTTCTCCTCCGCCACCATGATGTCGCCGGGCTTGACGCGCTCGACGAACGTCGGGTCGAGGTCCTGCATGCAGTGCTTGGCGAGCTCCTTGGGGTCGGAGGTGTTGAGATAGCGCGCGGCGATGATGACGTCGGTGTCGATGTCGCGCCCGTACTTGATAACGGTTCCGTTGAATTTCATGCTGCCCCTCCTAGTCCAGGTCCGCAGGCGTCGCGACGTGGCCGAGCACCGCCGATGCCGCTGCAACGGCGGGGTTCGACAGGATGACCTCGGACGTGGGGTCGCCCATGCGACCGATGAAGTTGCGGTTGCTCGTGGAGATGGAGCGCTCGCCCGCCGCGAGGACGCCCATGTAACCGCCCAGGCACGGACCGCAGGTCGGCGTGCTCACCGCGCAGTTGGCATCGAGGAAGATGTCCATGAGGCCCTCGTGGATGCACTGGCGGTACACGTCCTGCGTTGCGGGAATGACGATGCAGCGCACGTCGGGGTGCACCTTGCGCCCCCTGAGCACGACCGCCGCCTGGCGCATGTCCTCGATGCGCCCGTTGGTGCAGCTGCCGATCACGGCCTGGTCGATGTCGATATCGCCGCATTCGGCCGCCGGCTTGGTGTTGGACGGCAGGTGCGGGAGCGAGACGGTCAGGGGGATGTCCGCGGCGTCGATCTTGATCACCTGCGCGTACTGGGCATCCGGGTCGGAGTGGTATTCGACGTAGTCGCGCTCCTTGCGCGGGTCGACGTAGGCGCGCGTGATGTCGTCGACCTCGAACAGGCCGGCCTTGCCGCCTGCCTCGATGGCCATGTTGGAGATGGTCAGGCGGCTTTCCATCGACAGGGTGTCGATGGCGCTGCCCGTGAACTCCATCGCCTTGTACAGCGCGCCGTCAACTCCGATGAGGCCGATGATGTACAAGATGATGTCCTTGCCCACCACGCCGGGCTGCAGCGTGCCGTCGATCTCGAACTTGATCGTCTCGGGGACCTTGAACCAGGCACGGCCCGTGGCATAGCCCACGCCCGCGTCGGTCGAGCCAACGCCCGTGGAAAACGCGCCGAGCGCGCCATAGGTGCAGGTGTGGGAGTCTGCGCCGATCATCAGGTCGCCCGGTACCACCACGCCCTTCTCTGGCAGCAGCGCGTGCTCGATGCCCATGCAGCCGACCTCGTAGTAATGCGTGATGCCCTGCTCGCGCGCGAAGTCGCGGACGGTCTTTGCCTGCTCGGCGGACTTGATGTCCTTGTTGGGGGTGTAGTGATCTGGCACGAGGCAGATCTTGGTCGGGTCGAACACCTTGTCGGTAATCTGCTTGCACACGCCGATGGCGATGGGCGCGGTGATGTCGTTCGACAGCACCAGATCAAGGTCGCATTCGACGAGCTGGCCGGGGACGACCTCGTCGAGCCCAGCATGGGCGGCGAGAATCTTCTCCGCCATGGTCATAGGACGAGCCATTGCTATCCTTTCTGCTTCTTGTGACTACACATGCGCGAAGATGCATGTAGGTGTTGGTATGCCACGAAAAACGACGGATGTCTATCTATAAAACGGCGCGAGCCACCGTGCATGATACGCACTGGCTCGCGCATGCGGTGAAGCCGTTCGAAGAATTGCGCAAAATCTATTCGGCGATGTCTGCCTCGCTGGGGGCAAACGGGTCTTTGGCGTCTTGCGCCGGTTCCTCCGCGTGCTCCTCGCGCGGCCTGTTGTTGCGCGCGCGAATCTCATCCGCACGGCTGCCATGCGAAGGTCCCGAGCCAGAGCGCCTGTTCGAGGACGCGCCGTGGACGGGCGTCGTGCAGTATGGACACGCCACCCATTCGGGCTCGAGAACCCTGCCGCAGCGCGAGCACACGTTGCGGAGCTGCTTGCGGCAATGCGGGCAGATGATGAAATCCTTCTGCGTGGGGTAGCCGCAATGGGGGCAGCTGCCGTACTCCTTGAGCTGATTGCGCAGTAGCTTGAGCTCCATGTCCTGCTCGCTTGCGTCGCGCCTGGTCAGCGGCGGGCGCATCAGGCAGTAGGCGACAAGACCCGCAACCGGGATAATGGCGATGACGGTCCAGACCACCGGCGAAGTGTCGCGCTCGTGCGCGTCGCGGTTGACCCAGACGATCGCCAGCAGGTACAAGATAATCAGTATGACGACAGTGACACCGAGCCCGATGCGCACGGGCAGGGTGATGAGCTGGGAGAGAATGTCACTCATGGGCCCTCAAGCATTCGTTGTCGTGGGCGAATACGAACACGTGGGATTTTAGCACCAAACGCGCTTAACCTCTCCTGCAACGGTAATAGAGCCCGTGGCGATGACCGGGACGTCTCCCAGCAGGCGCAGCGCGTCTGGGATGGTCGGGGCGACTTGCGGCTCCTTGCCCGTCACCTCCGCGACGATCTTTGCCAGGTGCTTGCCGGAGATCGAGCGGTTGGAGCGAGACGCCGTGACCACCACCCTGTTGAACAGCGGTGCCAGCGCCTCGACGACGCCTCGGACGTCCTTGTCCGCGAGCACGCCCAGAAGCAGCGTGGGGATTTCCGCCTTTCCAGCCGCCTTCTTCTCGGCCACGTGCGACTGGAAGTCCTTGGCCGTGATGAAGCGGTCTGCGAGCTCGCGCGCGAGCACGCGGGCGGACTGCGGGTTGTGCGCCGCGTCTATCATGAGCAGCGGCTCTTTGCGCAGTACCTCGAAGCGCCCGGGGATGACCAGGTTCCTGAAGGTCTCGTTTGCCGCCTGCGGCTCGATGGCGTAGCCAAGCGCCGCCTGCGCTGCGGTGAGCGCCGTCGCGGCGTTCGAATGCTGGTAGCTCGGGAAGTGCTCGAGGCAGCCGGCGTACGCCCCCACCAGCATGGGGCCTGCGACCACCACGTCGGCACCGACCTTTTTGGCCTGCGCGTCGAAGACCTCGCGTGCGGGCAGCGAGTCAGCGAACACCGCCGTGGAGCCCGGCTTGATGATGGCGGCCTTCTCGCCCGCGATCTTTTCGATGGTGTCGCCCAAGATCTTGGTGTGCTCGAGCGCGACGCCGGTGATGACGGCAACCTTGGGCCTGCACACGCTCGTGGCGTCCCAGCGCCCGCCCATGCCGCATTCGAGCACGGCCCAATCCACGCCCTCGCGCGCGAACAGCCACAGCGCCGCGGCGGTGAGCAGCTCGAACTCCGTCCCCGTGACGTTGGCCGCCTCGGCGGCGTCGAGCGCGGCCTCGATGCCCTCGGCAAACGCGCGGTCGGAGACGACCTGTCCGTCTATCTCGATGCGCTCGGGGTACTTGACCAGATGGGGCGAGGTGTAGGTGCCCACCTTGAGGCCCTGGCTTCTCAGGAGCGCGGCGATCATGCGCGTCGTGGACGACTTGCCGTTCGTGCCCGCCACCTGCACGCAGGAATACGCGTCCTGCGGCTCGCCGAGCGCCCGGCACATGCGCTTGATGGGCTCGAGAGACGGGTCGATGCCGAACTTCAGGGCGCCGCCCAGCGCCGAGATTGCCATGTTGTACGTTAGCTTGCGGTCCATGTGTGAAATGCCCCCATCGGCTGCGGGAAAGTGGTTCGTTTGGGTAGCTCGGGCTCTATTGTACTTGCTCGTGAGACATATTTTCGCAATTAATGCGTTTTCAAACTTGATATGTTTAGACTTAGATATTCTGATTTATAACGCAGTAAGTAACATGTTAGTGACAACGGATAAATCCTTATCTGCCATCACTATAGAATCGGTTCATACGGTTTTCGTACTGTCAGTCAATCGAAAGGGTGATTCGGCACCATGCGCAAGTTCAAAGCCGAGAGCAAGAAACTGCTCGACATGATGGTCAACTCCATCTACACCAACAAGGAGATCTTCCTGAGAGAGCTGATCTCGAACGCCTCCGACTCCCTCGACAAGCTGTACGTGACGTCCCTCGAGAACAAGGACAACACCATCACGCGCGGCGACCTCAAGATCAAGGTCGCCGTCGACAAAGACGCGCGCACGCTCACCATCAGCGACAACGGCATCGGCATGACCGCCGAGGAGCTCGAGAAGAACCTCGGCACCATCGCGCATTCCGGCAGCCTCGACTTCAAGAACAGCGAGGACAAAGACCTCGAGAAGGTCGACATCATCGGCCAGTTCGGCGTCGGCTTCTACTCTTCGTTCATGGTTGCCGACCACGTCGAGGTCATCTCCAAGGCCTACGGCTCCGACACCGCCAACAAGTGGGAAAGCGACGGCGTCGAGGGCTTTACCGTGTCCGAGGCACAGCGCGACGAGCGCGGTACCGACGTCATCTTGCACATCCGCGAAGACGACGATGACTCGTCGTTCGACCGCTACCTCAACATCAACGCCATTCGCAACCTGGTCAAGCGTTACAGCGACTACATCCGCTACCCCATCCAAGGCGACATCGAGAAGAGTCGCGAGCTGCCCAAGCCCGAGGACGCCGGCGACGACTACACGCCGCAGTACGAGCACTACACCGAGACCGAGACCTTCAACTCGATGATTCCCATCTGGACCAAGAAGAAGTCCGAGGTCACCGACGAGGAGCTCAACGAGTTCTACAAAGACCACTTCCACGACAGCGACGACCCGCTGTGCACCATCTCGCTGCACGCCGAGGGCACCGTCTCGTACGACGCGCTGCTGTTCGTGCCCAAGAACCCGCCCGTCGACCTGTACAGCAAGGATTTCAAGCGCGGCGTGGCGCTCTACAGCAACAACGTCATGATCATGGAGAAGTGCGAGGACCTGCTGCCCGACTGCTTCGGCTTCGTGCGCGGCGTCGTGGACAGCCCCGACCTCAACCTCAACATCTCGCGTGAGCTGCTGCAGCACGACCGCCAGCTCAAGGCCATCGAGCACCGCATCGAGAAGAAGGTCAAGGCCGAGCTGGAAAAGCTGCTCAAAGACGAGCGCGAGAAATACGAGGATTTCTTCGGCAAGTTCGGCCATGGCTTCAAGTTTGCCATCTACAACACCTTCGGCGCGCAGAAGAGCCTGCTGCAGGACCTGCTGCTGTTCTACTCCGCCAAACTCGAGAAGCCCATCACGCTGTCCGAGTACCTGGACAACATGAAAAACGACCAGGAAGAGATTTACTACGCCTACGGCGACACGGTCAGCCGCCTGTCCAAGAGCCCCAACGTCACCTCGGCGCTGGCCAAGGACTTCGACGTTTTGCTGTGCCCCGATAACATCGACGAGTTCTGCCTGATGTCCATCGGCGAGTACAACGAGAAGAAGTTCCACAACGTGAGCGACGAGGCCCTGGACTTTGGCTCCGAGGAGGAAAAAGAAGAGGCCAAGAAGAGCGACGAGGACAACAGCGCGCTGTTCGAGACCATGAAGGGCGCCCTGGGCGACGAGGTCACCAAGGTCGTCACCTCGACGCGCCTGAGCGATGCCGCCTGCTGCATCACCGCAGACGGCCCCGTGAGCCTTGGCATGGAGAAGTACCTCAAGAACTTCCCCGATGCCCAGGACAAGCCCGAGGCAAAGCACATCCTCGAGATCAATCCCAAGCACGCGATCTTCGAGACGCTCAAGAACGCGCAGGCAGCCGGTGAAACCGAGAAGATCGAGACCTACGCGAAGATCCTCTACGACCAGGCGCTCCTGGCCGAGGGCCTCGACATCGCAGACCCCGCCGCATACAGCGAGGCGATCCTGTCGCTCATGAAGTAGCGGCACGCGCACGCACCGCGCGAAGGCACCAAACACAATAAAGCCCTCCGAGCTCATCTTGAACCGCCTCCCGTTTCTTGGACATGAGAAATGGGAGGCTTTTTTATGGATGGA
>ERZ780226.2291-NODE-2291-length-13381-cov-2.519436_pt1 | contig 13381 bp, 12 predicted proteins | sample MGYA00511165_ERZ780226 | MGnify/ENA primary metagenome ERZ780226 (study PRJEB29588, sample SAMEA2152373) | human gut metagenome | biome: human gut; feature: human-associated habitat; material: faeces | place: Denmark | collected 2008/2010 ...
CCGAAGGTCGGCTACCGCATCAGCGAGCTGGAGGCCGATATCGAACGCTTTTTGGGATATGACAACATCAACAGCGCGGTGATCGTGGGCGCCGGACATCTCGGCAAGGCGCTGATGTCCTATGTGGGCTTCAAGCAGTACGGGCTGGAGATCATCGCCGCGTTCGACAGCGACCCGTCGCTGTGGAACACCGCCTTCAACGGCATCACGGTATTCCCGCCGGAGAAGATGGCCGACATCGCCGAGCGGCTGAAGCTGCACATCGGCATCATCACCGTGCCCGCGCCCCACGCGCAGGAGGTCTGCGACAGGCTCGTCGAGGCCGGCGTGCGCGCGATCTGGAACTTCGCGCCGACGGTGCTGCGCGTGCCCGAGGGCATTCTGGTGCAGAACGAAAACATGGCGTCCTCGCTGGCGCTGCTGTGCAACCATCTCTCGCAGCGGTTGAACGGCTGACACACACGAAAAAAAGAAAATCATCATAGACATTTTGAAAGGATCAGGGAGATTATGCAGAAGAACTACACAGTCGACAGCGCGGAGACGCTGGAAAGAAAGATTGCCGAGGTCAGAGAGGCGCAGGCGAAATTCGCCACCTACTCGCAGGAGCAGGTAGACGAGATTTTCAAGGCCGCCGCGCTCGCCGCCAACCAGCAGCGCATCCCGCTGGCGCAGATGGCGGTCGAGGAGACCGGCATGGGCGTCGTCGAGGACAAGGTCATCAAGAACCATTACGCGGCGGAATATATCTACAACGCCTATAAGAACGCCAAGACCTGCGGCGTCATCGAAGAGGACAAGGCGTTCGGCGTCAAGAAGATCGCCGAGCCGCTCGGCCTCATCGCGGCCGTCATCCCGACGACCAACCCCACCTCCACGGCCATTTTCAAAACCCTCATCTCGCTGAAGACCCGCAACGGCATCATCATCAGCCCGCACCCGAGAGCAAAGGCCTCCACCATCGCGGCCGCCAAGGTCGTGCTGGACGCGGCCGTCGCCGCCGGCGCGCCGTTTCTAGGGATCTGCCTGGGCCTGCACCTGCTGTTCGAGTGGGGCGACGAGGGCTGCCCCGCGGGCACGCGCATGGAGGGTCTCGGCATCCTGCCCGGCCACGTCATGCGCGTCGAGTCGTTCGACCCCGCGGGCAACAAGCTGAAGGTGCCGCACGTGGGCTGGAACACGGTCGACTTCACGCAGACCGTCCAGATCGACGGCCAGGCGGCAAGTCCCGTCCCGCTGTTCGCGGGCGTGCCCGACCACAGCCACTTCTACTTCACGCATTCCTACAACGTCGTCGCCGATAGCGCGGACGACGTCATCGCCACGACCACGCATGCGCGCCCCTTCGACTCGGCAGTCGCGCACGGGCTCGTGTTCGGCGTTCAGTTTCATCCGGAGAAGTCCTCCGCGCTCGGCCTTAGGGTGCTCAGCAACTTCGGCACGATCGTCGAGAGCTTCGGCTAGCCACAAGGAGGGTTCGAAAGACCATGATCAACGGTTCCTACGATGTCGTCGTCCAAGGTCCCAAGCGCTATGGGCGCGGGACGGTCTCGCTCAAGTCAGATGGCGACGCGCTTTCCATCCACTTCGACGTCGAGAACATCGGAACGTTCGATGCGACGGGCACGGATGATGGCACGAAGGTCGCCTTCGAGGGCGATGTCGCGCTATCTGGCGAGCTCGGGACGGTGCACGTCGAGGCGACGGGGGACACCTGGGGCAATTCGCTCGACGCGAAGGCGCAGACGAGCCTGGGCGAGGTCTCCATCTTCGGTACGCGCATCTCGGCGGCGACCGGGGACTTTGGCACCAATCCAGACCCGATGTACGCGGGACGCTGGTCAGACGCGTACTAGCGCGCGACGGCAGGTCCTATCTATCACGAAGGAGGGGGCATACATGATTCTCGTGCCCGCAATCGACATCCTCGGCGGCAAGGTGGTCCGTCTCGCAAAAGGCGACTACGCCCAGGTCACCGTCTACAGCGATGACCCCGTGGAGAAGGTCAAGGAATTCGAGGCGGCCGGTGCCGAGCGCGTCCACATCGTCGATCTGGACGGCGCGCGCGACGGCACGCCCACCAACATGAACGTCATTTCCAAGATCGCCTGCCAGACGCAGATGACCGTGGAGGTCGGCGGCGGCATCCGCACGATGGAGACGCTCGAGCGCTACCTCGACTCGGGCGCCACGCGCCTCGTGCTGGGCTCGACGCTCGTCACCAATCCCGAGTTCGCCCGCGAGGCGGCAAAGCGGTACTCCGACTGCATCGTGGCCGGCATCGACGCCAAAGACGGAATGGTCGCGATCGAGGGGTGGCGCGAGGGCACGGGCACGCCGGCGGCCGACCTCGTCGCCGAGCTCAAGGACTTCGGCATCCACGAGCTCATCTACACCGACATCTCGCGCGATGGCATGCAGACGGGCGTCGACGCGGCCGCCTACGGGCGCCTGGCCCAGGCGGCGGGTTTCCCCATCACCGCGTCGGGCGGCATCGCCACGCTCGACGACCTGCGCGCGCTCGGGGCGCTGCCGGCGCCCGGCATCGACGGCGTCATCACCGGACGCGCCATCTACGAGGGCGCCTTCAGCGTCGAAGAGGGCGTGCGCGTGTGCAGGCAGGCCACGGAAGCGAAAGGCGAGTAGATGCTGACGAAACGCGTGATACCGTGCCTGGACGTCAAAGACGGGCGCGTCGTAAAGGGCGTGAACTTCGTGAATCTGCGCGATGCGGGCGACCCGGTCGAGCTCGCCAACGCCTATGACGCGCAGGGCGCCGACGAGGTCGTGTTCCTCGACATCACGGCGACGAGCGACGGCCGCAAGACGACCGTGGACATGGCGTCGCGCGCGAGCGAGCAGGTCCACATCCCCTATGCCGTGGGCGGCGGCTTCAGGACGGTCGCGGACATGCGCCAGATGATCGCCGCGGGCGCCGACAAGGTCTCGCTCAACTCCGCCGCCATCGCGGACCCGACGCTCATCACGCAGGGCGCGCGCGCCTTCGGCAGCCAGGCGGTGCTCGTGGCCATCGACGCCAAGCGCGTGGCGGGCGGTGCGGACAAGTGGACCGCCTATATCCACGGCGGCCGCAAGGACACGGGCATCGACGCCGTTGCGTGGGCCGTCGAGGCGGCAAGGCGCGGGGCAGGAGAGATCTTGCTCACGAGCATGGACCGCGACGGCTCCAAGGAGGGGTTCGACCTCGCGCTCACCCGCGCGGTGGCGCGCGCGGTCGACATCCCCGTGATCGCCTCGGGCGGCGTCGGCACCCTCGAGCACTTCGCCGAGGGCATCATCGAGGGCGAGGCGGACGCCGTGCTCGCCGCGAGCGTGTTCCACTTCGGCACGTTCACCATCAGGCAGGTCAAGGAGTACATGGCATCCCAGGGCATCCCGGTGCGCCTGTAGGCGCCCGTTGCCCGGACCGCACGCGAGGAAGGACGCGCAGTTGTCTGAAACCCAGCTGAAATTTGACGATAGGGGGCTTATCCCCTGCGTGGTACAGCAGTACGATACGGGCGACGTGTTGATGGTCGCCTGGATGAACGCCGAGAGCATCGAGCTCACCAAGAAGACGGGTACGACGTGGTTTTGGTCGCGCTCGCGCCAGGAACTCTGGAACAAGGGCGCTACCTCGGGAAACGTGCAGCACGTCAAGCAACTGTACTACGATTGCGATGGAGACACGCTGCTCGCCAAGGTGGATGCGGAGGGGCCGGCGTGCCATACGGGCAACACGACGTGCTTTTTCCGCACGCTCGACTGAGGAGTAGCAACATGGGGGAGAGAACACCCAACGTCACCGACGGCAACCTGGGAGAGACGCTCTACGCGCTGGCCAACACGATCCACGGCAGGTGGGACCACGACAGCTCCGAGAGCTACACGGCGCTTCTGCTCACGTCCAAGGAGGACAAGTGCCTCGGCAAGATCGTCGAGGAGGCGGGTGAGGTTGTCATGGCGGCTAAGGACGACGACCACGACCATATCCGCTACGAGATGGGCGACTTGCTCTACCACCTGCTCGTCGTGGCGGAGCGCTACGGCATCACGCTCGACGAGCTCGCGGGCGAGCTCAACGCGCGCATGAAATAGAGGCCGCCATGTCCGAGGCAAGAGACAAGGTAGAGCAGGCCATCGCGAAGCTCTCGGAGCTCCCGAGCGGCGACGAGCTCAAGCCCCAGGAGCTGCCCGACTTTGCCGACATCGCGAAAAAGACCGGGTTTGCCGCCAAGGCCATGCGCATCGGGGCGGTGGTGCTGGGCGTCCTCGCGGCAGTGCTGCTCGTCATAGCCGTCGCCCTGTGCGTCCGCGCCGGCGTGCGCATGGCAAACGCGACCCCCGAGGCAACGGCCTCTGCCGCCCTGCACGCGGTCATCTCGCACGACAGGTCCGCGTTCGCCGGCTGCTATGCGGGCAATCCCGACGAGCTCGACCACGACGTCGACACGGCGTTGGCGGGCGCGATCGGCCTCGAGAGCTCCACGACGGTGCCCTCGGAGCTCGACGCCTCGCACCAGAAGGCCTACGACGCGTTTCTGGCGCGGCTCGTGGACTTCGACTACGAGGTCGGCCAGGCGCAAGTCGACGGCGACAGCGCGACCGTGCAGGTAACCGTCAAGACGCGCGACCTCGACGCGTACTTCAACGACTGCATGAGCGACTACCTCGCGCGCACGCTCGCCGATGCGCGCTACACCGGCGCGGTGAGCAACCAGAACCAGGCGCGCCTGTTCGTGGACGTGGCCGACGAGCACGCCCAGCAGCTGGGCGGCAAGGACCAGTCCGCCACCGTCGAGCTCAGGCTCGTGCGCGCGGGCGGCACCTGGAAGCTCGACACGCTCGACGCAAGCGAGCTCGATGCGCTCACGGGCGGCTTCTTCGGAGCGCTCGAGCAGGTGGGCAATTCGTACTACCACGCAAACGCCCCGAGCTAGCATTCGGGCTATAATCGACCAGAAAAACGACACGAGGGCGGATGAGTCCGCCCTCGCTTGGCATTATCTAGAAAGGCAGCAACCTTGCAAGAGCGTCCCCATTTCCCCAAACGCGCGATCGTGACCGCAGGCATGCCCTATGGCAACAAGGGGCTCCACTTCGGCCACGTCGCGGGCGTGTTCGTGCCCGCCGACATCACCGCGCGCTTCCTGCGCGACCGCCTGGGCGGCGAAAACGTCATCTTCGTCAGCGGAACCGACTGCTACGGCTCGCCCATCAACGAGGGCTACCGCAAGCTCGTCGAGGCGGGGGAGTTCGACGGCACCATCTCCGAGTACGTGATGCGCAACCACGAGCGCCAAAAGGACGTCTTGGACGCCTACGACATCAGCCTCGACGTGTTCGAGGGGTCTGAAATCGGCCTGTGCGGAAAGATCCACGCCGAGGTCACGGACAAGTTCATCCGCCGCCTGTACGAGGGAGGCTGGCTCGAGAAGCGCTCGACCCCGCAGTTCTTCGACGTGAAGGCCAATACCTTCCTGAACGGCAGGCAGGTGCTGGGGCACTGCCCCGTGCAGGGCTGCAAGTCCGAGAAGGCCTATGCCGACGAGTGCGACCTCGGCCACCAGTTCATGCCCGAAGACCTCATCGGACCCAAGTCCACGCTCACGGGTGAGACCCCCGAGCTGCGCCCCGTCACCAACTGGTACTTCAAGCTGCCGCAGATGCGCGAGCTCATCGCCGAGCACTTCGACAACATCGAAGGCCGCGACACGACGCGCGACGTCACCGTCAACACGGTGCGCGAGTTCCTCGTGCCGCCGGTCATCTACGTCAAGCAGGAGTTCGAGGACGCCTACCGCACGGTCGAGGGGCAGCTGCCCAAGCACACCTACTATCCGGTCGAGAAGGGCAAGGCGTCGTTCACGCTCGAGTTCGACAACATCGACGAGCGCGACGAGGCCAAGCGCATCCTGACCGAGGCGGGCGTCGCCAAGTTCCGCACGGGCAAGGCGCTCGTCCCGTTCCGCCTGACGGGCAACATCGAATGGGGCGTCGCCGCCCCGCAGCTCGAGGGCGAGGAGCCGCACACCGTCTGGTGCTGGCCGGAGTCGTTGTGGGCACCCATCTCGTTTTCCGAGGCGGTGCTCGTCAACCGCGGGCGCGACAGGGAGGAATGGAAGGACTGGTGGTGCTCTGACGATGCACAGGTCTACCAGTTCATCGGGCAGGACAACATCTACTTCTACGGCGTCGCGCAGACGGCGCTGTGGTCTGCGACGCAGGGTTCTAACCCGCATGCCGAGGGCACGGGCGACGAGCTGCGCCAGACGACGCTCGTCCCCAACTACCACATTCTGTTCATGGGCAAAAAGGCCTCGTCGTCGGGCAAGATCAAGCCACCGCTTGCAGACGAGCTGCTCGACTACTACACCGTCGAGCAGCTGCGCGCGCACTGGGCGGCGCTCGGGCTTGGCCTGAAGTCCGCGAGCTTCTCGCCCAAGCCGTTCGACCCCAATGCCAGCGAGAAGTCACCCGACCCCGCCCTCAAGGAGGGCGCGCTGCTCACGAACATCTTCAACCGCATCGCGCGCTCGTGCTTCTACACGGCGCAGAAGTGGACCGACGGCAAGGCGCCGCTCGGTGGCCCCAGCGAGGAAGTCTCCCAGGCGTGCGAAGCTGCCATCCTCGAGTTCGAGCAGCACATGCACCGCTTCGAGATCTGGGCCGCCATGGCGCAGATGGACGAGTTCCTGCGCGGCATCAACAAGTGGTGGAGCTCGGCGAGCCGCGCTGCCCTGAACGGCGACGATCCCGAGCGAGACATCGTCTCCGTCTTGCGCGACGCGTTCCACTACCTGCGCGTTGCCATCGTGCTCATGCACCCGATCGTTCCCCACGGCACCGAGCTCGTCTACGAGTACCTCGACATCGCTGATCACGGCTCGAAAGAGGGGCATGCGGGGTTCTTCAGCTGGAAGCACATCTTCGAGCCAATCGATTCCTGGGCAGAGGATGTCGAGAGACAATCCGGCTGGTTCACCCTCAAAGAGGTGCCGCCGCGCTTTGATTTCTTCGAGAAGCACCCGAGCCAGCTGTAGGAAAAAAGAAAGAGGAGCCCATGGCCAAAGAACACGTACACGGCGTCTTCGAGTCGATTGCCCAGCAGTACGACTCCGCAAACGACCGCATCTCGCTCGGTATGCATCGCCTGTGGAAGCAGGCGCTCGAAGACGTCGCCGTCTCCACCTGCTCGCACCCGGATGCGGGCGCCGGGCTGGTGCTCGACGTCTGCTGCGGCACGGGAGACATCACCGAGCGCATCGCGCGCAACCACCCGAACATCTTCGTCACGGGCCTCGACTTCTCCGCGCAGATGCTCGACGTCGCGCGGCACCGCACGCAGGACCTGCAAAACGTGATGCTCGTCGAGGGAAACGCCATGAGCCTGCCGTTCGACGACGACACGTTCGACTCCGCCGTCATCAGCTTCGGGCTGCGCAACACGCCCGACTACGAGCAGGTCGTGGGCGAGATGATGCGCGTCGTCAAGCCCGGCGGCGTCGTGGCGTGCCTTGATGCGTCCGTCCCCGACTCGAAGCTCATCGACCCGTTCTACCAGTTCTACTACAAGAACATCATGACGTTTCTGGGCGGCGGGTTCTCCCACCACGACCAGTACGAGTGGCTGTACGAGTCGACGCAGGAGTTCCTACGCAAAGACGAGCTCAAGGCGCTGTTCGAGAAGGTCGGCCTCGCGTACGTGAGCGTGCGCCCGTTCATGTTCGGGGCAGCCGCCCTGCACGTCGGCTACGTGCCGGCGTAGGCGATACGGGGCATTTCCGTGCAACGTCTGCACTTCGATGACATCACGATGCGCTACTCGTCTGAAGACGGAAAGGGCACGCTCGCGCTCGACGGGCTGAGCTTTTCCGTGGAGAAAGGCGAGTCCGTCGCGATCATCGGGCCGTCCGGGTGCGGCAAGTCGAGCACGCTGCAGATGGCGGCGGGCCTGCTGCAGCCCACGAGCGGCTCGGTCACCATCGACGGTGCGCCCGTCACCGCGCCGCGCCAGGACACGTCGCTCATCCTGCAGGACTTCGGGCTGCTTCCCTGGAAGACCGTCCGCGACAACGCCGAGCTCGGTCTGAAGATCCACGGCGTGGGCAAGGCGGAGCGCAGGCAGCGCGCCGAGCGGGCCCTCGGGCTCGTCGGCCTGCAGGACTTCGCCCAGGCCTACCCGAGCGGCCTTTCGGGCGGCATGCGCCAGCGCCTCGCGCTCGCGCGCTCGCTCGCGCTCGACGTCGACCTGCTGCTCATGGACGAGCCGCTTTCGGCCTTGGACGCGCTGCTGCGCGAGCAGCTGCAGGACACCCTGCTCGCGCTGTGGCAGGCGCAGGGCTATGCCCAGATCCTCGTCACGCACTCCATCGAGGAGGCCGTGTTTCTCGGACAGCGCATCCTCGTGCTCACGCCGCGCCCCGGCCGCGTCATCGCCGTTGTCGACAACCCCGACGTGGGTTGCGAAGACTATCGCGGAAGCGACGCGTTCTTCGAGCGCTGCACCGACATCCGCAAGAAGCTGCGTGCCGCCGTGGAGGCGGCCAAGGAGGCATCGCATGCGTAAGCTCGTGGGGTACCTGTGGGGTACCGTCTTCGTCATCGCGCTGTGGTGGGTGCTGGCACTCGCCATCGGCTCGCCGGCGCTGCCCACGCCCGATGCGACCTGGCCCGCCCTCGTGGACAACTTCGCGCGCATCATGCCCGAGTTCTGGACGAGCCTGGGGCGCATCGCGCTCTCCATGCTCATCGGCACCGTGCTCGGCGTGCCCGCCGGCCTGTGGATCGGGCGCTCGAGAAGGGGCGACCAGATCTTCGGCCCGGTGCTCTACGTCTTGTACCCCGTTCCCAAGATCGTCTTTCTGCCCGTGCTGTTCATCTTGTTCGGGCTGGGCGGCCAGGCCAAGGTGATCCTGATTGCCATCGCCATCTTCTTCCAGATGGTGGTCACCATGCGCGATGCCGCCAAGAACGTCCCGCAGGGCGCGGTCGTCTCGCTGCGCTCGCTCGGTGCCACGAAGGGCCAGATCCTGCGCGAGGTCGTCTTGCCCGCATCGCTGCCCGATCTGTTCACGGCGTTGCGCATCACGACGGGGACCGCCGTTGCCGTGCTGTTCATCGCAGAGAGCATGGCGGGCTCCAGCGGGCTGGGCTACTACATCATGCACGCGTGGTCGCTGCTGGAATACGAGCAGATGTTCGCCGGCATCATCGCCATGGCGGTGCTCGGTGTCGTCATCTACGAGGTGTTCGAGATCCTGGAATACCGCCTCACCAAGTGGCGCCGCGCGTAAGGGGCGTCTGGCGTCGTGCCTCCTTCTCGCCCACGCCCGAGGCGACGGCGTGCTGGCCTTTGCGGATTTCAATGCCATGTGGTTTCAGATGACTGCTATAGTCTTCTGTCACGGTAATGCAACGTGCGGCACTGCGGAGGCGCGACCCATGAGCGATATTTCGTCTGGCGCTTACGTCATCGACGAAGACTACACCATCGTCAGCTTCAACGACACGATAAAGGGGCTGTACCCCCAGCTCAAGGTCGGCGAGAAATGCCATAAGCGCCTGATGGGCCTCGACGAGCCCTGCCCGCCCTGCCCGGTCGCCAACCACGTCTTCGGCCCGCGCACGTACATGGACCCCATCCGCGGCATCTACGAGACCGTCGACGCCGTCGAGGTTATGCTCGAAGACGGGCGGCGCGGGCACGTGCTCGTGGAGAGCACCGTGGGCGACAGCGAGGTCATCGCCGCCAAGCTGCCGCGCACCGACGACGAGCTGCGCAAGCTGCTCGAGCAGAAGTACTACGACTCCGTGACCGACGGCTACTCGCGCCAGGGCTTCATCAGAGAGGCCGAGCGTATGTTCGCCGAAGGGGACCGTAGCGCCTACGCCGTGATCGTGTTCGACGTCTTCAACTTCAAGGCAATCAACGACACCCTCGGCATCGAGGGCGGCGACGAGGTCCTCTCCTTCGTGTTCGACACCCTGAAGGACGGCCCCCTGCAGCCGGTCGTCTCCGCGCGCCTCGAGTCCGACTGGTTCGCCTTCCTGGTCAAGCGCGAGCTCGTGGAGCAGGGCAGCTTCGCGAGCCTGCTCAACATGGAGTGGAACCATGGCGACCAGAGGTTCACCGTGCACCTCCGCTGCGGCATCTGCTATGCGAAAGACGACGACCTGCCCGTCTCGAAGGTCATCGAGCGCGCCATCATCGCCAAGACCTGCGCCGGACGGGGCGGCATGAGCCTGAGTCCCGTGTTCGAGGAGACGATGCTCAGGTCCTACATCAGCCACGCCGACATCACCGCGCGGTTTCGCAACAGCCTGAAGAGGGGAGACTTCAAGGTCTACTACCAGCCCATCGTGCGCGCCCAAGACGGGGCGGTCTGCTCGGCGGAGGCGCTCGTGCGCTGGGAGCACCCCACGATGGGCACCATTGCCCCCGGAGCGTTCGTGCCCGTGCTCGAGCGGGACAACCAGATATCGATGCTCGACCGCCACGTCCTGCACCAGGTGCACACGCTCCAGGAGTCGCTCGCCCAGCAGGGCGCGAACCTCGTGCCGATATCGATGAACCTCTCGCGACAGGACTTCTACAACGACCGCTTCATGAACGAGATCTTCAGCCTCGCGGCAGGAGGGGCGGTCCCGAAGGGCTTCATCAACTACGAGGTGACGGAATCGTCGGTCGTGGGCTTGCAGGACACCTGTACCTACCTGCTCGAGCAGATCCGCGAAACGGGAGCCAAGATCTTGCTGGACGATTTTGGCAGTGGGTACTCGTCGCTCGGCATGGTCGGCAGCTACCCGTTCGATATCGTGAAGATCGACAAGTCCTTCGTCGACGAAATCGAGGATAAGACGGCGGTGCGCGCCGTGATCGCCTCGACAATCGAGATGTGCCACCGCATCGGCATGAAGACGGTCGCAGAGGGCGTCGAGACGCGCGCGCAGCTCGACTTTCTCAGGGCGCAGGGCTGCGACTACATCCAGGGATACTACTTTGCCGAGCCGATGGATGAGGGTGCCTTCCTCGATTACGTGGCGACACATGCCGTCTGCAGCGAGCAGGATCGCGAAGAGCAGGGCAACGTGGTGCAGCTCGACGTCGACCTCTTCAACCTGGTCGACCTCGTCGACCATTCGGGGCAGTTCATCCAGGTGTGCCACCCGGAAGACTACACGATGGTGTTCGCCAACGAGATGACGCGCGTGGTCTCGGGTCATCCCGAGCAGCCCTATCAGGGCAAGCGCTGCTTCGAGTACATGCTCGGAGCCGACGGCCCCTGCGGCCATTGCCCGATGAACCAGATGGGCGACGAAGTGGAAAAGACCGTGGAGGTGGACGATGGCGACCACGTGTTCCAGCTCAAGGCGCGCTATGCCACCTGGAACGGCAGGAAGGTCTTCATCGAGTACGGCAGGGACGTGACCGACGTCAAGGCAGCGCAGCTGCGCTATGCCCGCCGCATGCACGCCATCCTCGAGAACATCCCCGATGGCCAGGGTGTCTTCCATGTCGACCTTACCGCGGACGAGTGGCTGAGCTCGAGCGGCATCGCCGAGAACGCCCAGAGGATGCAGCATGTGGAAAGCGTCGATGCGCTCGTGCGCATGATCGCCGCGTTCGTGCCCGACAAGGAGGGGCAGGAGCGCTTCTTCGACACCTTCTGCAGGGCGCATGAGCTCGAGGAACATGCAGGCGGCAAGAACCAGATCGTCCTGGAGACCGAATCGTACTACGACGACCGCTCGATCCGCTGGTCGCGCATCACGGCGCATCTGCTCGAGAACCCCGGCAACGGGCATATCGAGAGCATCATCTACGGGGTGGATATCTCGTCGGAGCGCGTCTACGTCGCCGCCCTCGAGCGCGAGAAGCAGCGCCGCAGCTGCGAGACGAGCGATCTTGCGGGAGATGGCGCTGCGAGAGCCGCAGGGTCGATCGGCGACATGCAGGAGATCTGGGACCTGTACGCCCAGGCAGACCGCGACAGGCGCCACGACTACCTGACCGGCCTCAGCAGCAGGCTCGACCTCTACGATGCGCTCAAGCGCTTCGAAAACGGCACGGATGCCCCGGTCACGGCCGTCTTCATGGTCGACCTCGATGATTTCAAGGACATAAACGACGCGTTTGGGCACACGGGTGGCGACACGTGCCTTTCGGCGGTGGGAGACTTGCTCAATCGGTTCGGCTCCACTCACGACATGTCGTTTTTCCGTTTTGGCGGCGACGAGATCGTCGGCATCGCGCACGAGGACGTCCGCCGTATCCCGCAGCTCGCCACGTGCTTGCTCGATGCGATTCGCGAGCTGCCAATCTGCCTGGGGGCGACGGCCCCGCTGCACCTGAGTGCCTCCATCGGCTACACCACCACCGTGCACGGCTACCAAGAGGCGATCGACGCGGCCGACAGGGCCATGTACGCCGCCAAGCGGCGGGGCAAAGACCAGGTCGCCTGCATCGACTAGGGGCAAGCGGCGCCCCGGCATGCTTCTCTGGCGCCTGGCGGGGGCATCGCCTCCGCTGCCTGCGCCCCATCGGGGCCGCGGGCGCGCCTGCGCGCTACAATGGCAGCATGAACGAGATTGAGGTTCCACATAAGGCGCAGCGCATCATCGACCTGCTCGAGGCCGCGGGCTTCGAGGCGTTCGTCGTGGGCGGCTGCGTGCGCGACGCGATCATGGGACGCACCCCCAACGACTGGGACATCACGACGTCTGCCCGCCCCGCGCAGATCGAGCAGGTCATGGCAGATGCCGGGCTCGCCACGCTTGCGACGGGCGTCAAGTACGGCACGGTGACGGTGCGCGTCGATCACGAGTCGTTCGAGACCACGACGTTTCGCGCGGACGGCTCGTATTCTGACGGGCGCCACCCCGACTCGGTCGAGCTGCTCGAGCACGTCGACGGCGACCTCGCCCGACGCGACTTCACGGTCAACGCCATGGCCTACAGCCCCAAGACCGGCATCATCGATTTGCACGGCGGGCAGGCCGACCTGTCGCGGCGCGTGCTGCGCTCGGTGGGAGACCCCCACACGCGCTTCGACGAAGACGCGCTGCGCATCTTGCGCGGCATGCGCTTTGCGAGCGTGCTCGGCTTTGCCATCGAGCCCGAGACGGCTGCGGCCATGCACGCGGACCGCCGCCTGCTCGAGCGCGTGTCCGCCGAGCGCATCTGGGCAGAGCTCGCCAAGCTGCTGTGCGGCCCCGATGCCGTGCGCATCCTGCGGGAGTACCGAGACGTCATCGCCGTGCTGATCCCCGAGCTCGAGCCCGAGTTCGGCTTCGACCAGCACAACCCCTTCCACGCCTATGACGTGTGGGAGCACACGCTGCATGCACTGGCCGCCGCAAAGCCCGACGCCCCGGCGCC
>ERZ780226.2292-NODE-2292-length-13380-cov-3.998799_pt1 | contig 13380 bp, 9 predicted proteins | sample MGYA00511165_ERZ780226 | MGnify/ENA primary metagenome ERZ780226 (study PRJEB29588, sample SAMEA2152373) | human gut metagenome | biome: human gut; feature: human-associated habitat; material: faeces | place: Denmark | collected 2008/2010 ...
AAACGCAATAGAAGCAGTATATCCAAGGACGGAGATACAACAGTGCATAATACATCAAATTCGCAACACAACAAAGTTTGTATCATACAAAGATATTAAGACTTTATCGGCTGATTTGAAGAGGGTTTATGCGGCGGTTGATGAACAAACCGCACTTTCGGAACTTGACAATTTTGATGAAAAATGGAGTTCGAAATATCCTAAAATAGCCATTTCGTGGCGAGCGAATTGGGCTAATTTATCGACATATTTCAAGTATCCGGAGGCGGTCAGAACCTTGATTTACACAACGAATGCAATAGAGGGATTTATATCGATTCCAAAGCTTTTACAGTATTCAGTCTTATCGGCGATAATGTTAAGCATAAGCTTTTTAAGACTGTATATACCACCCTCCCACGAAAGAGAATAGCCACAGCACAGACCGCTGTATGCGTCCACACAGGCTGTCAGAACAGGTCTTCCTATTACATCGCCTGTATTGTTCACAAGGTATATATCACATATTGTTGAATCAATCATCCCCTTTCCGACAGATTGTGCAAAGGCGTGTACCCCGTCACCGAGCAGAGGTCGGTTATTCCTTTGATAATTTTTCAGGCCGTTTCGGGATATGTAATAGTTTTGCATATTCTTCGTTTTTCTATAGAAGTATCTGAACTGATAGAATGTCGGATAGGTTTCAGCCAACTCACCGTTTTCGTCACAGTATCTATTCTTTAGCATAAAAACATATGCCGTCTTTAAGCTGTTTTTGTTTTGCGTATAGAAAAACTTATTCAATGCCCAACGCATATTCTTTTCATCTCGTGAAAGTTCAGGTCTGTTTTCATTTTTCTTTGGCAGAAACACAGTCCTCGTTTGATACACAAGATACAAGCACAGATATTTGCGTACGGTTTGCTTGTTCAGATTGTACAACAATGCTGATTCATTTATCTTTTGTGTTCGGGTCTTGTAGTCGGAAACACAAGGCAGGATTTCGGCTATCACATTGAATTTCTCGTTTATATGCTTTTGCTCATTTAAGCTGAGTGCTTTAATATCGGGAACAGTCATATCAGCAAGAGCGAGAAATTCTTTCTCGGTACATCGGTCATAGTTTTCTATCTCATCTGCCTTTATCCATTTGGGCATTGTACGTTTAACGCAGTCAATCACAAATACATAGTCATCGTTTGAGTCCAGTATTCTGTATATGTTATTATCTTTTTTGATAAGTTTACATTGCATCAATAACCAACCCCCAATCCGAAATACCCCTATCCTGCCAATACCTTTGAGATGAATCAAGAAGCTTAACGGTGAGCGGTTTTGAAATCTGCTTTCTGTACACACATTCTCTGACGAAAACCTCACCATTTGTTTTTGTACATACAAAATCGCTTGTATATTCACCGATTTTCAAACCGTCTAACGGCACATTACAACGATACTCCCTCACGCAATCGTCATTTTCGAGCAAATCCGCAAACGCAAATTGGATTGGGTCATATGTTCGGCATACCTCCGTGCATTTTGACATCTGTCGTTTTGTACAACGACCTTTGAAATTTTTCTTTCTCATTTTAACCTCCGAGTTTTGGACTTTTGGCAATAAATGTATCCCAAAAACGTTCCCAAAAACGCAGGAAATCCCCCAAAAACGTCTTGATTTTCCCAAAACGAGGTTGATGATATTTTTCGGAAACGCTGAAAGTAGTGATTTTACCGCACTTGACAGAGTTTTTTTGACTTTCCCAAAAACACAGCTGAAAAATTTTACTATGTTGTGAGGCAAGTTCAAACAGCGTAAGGGCAATGCCCCATATTCTGTTAAATTCACTCTGACCGGGTGCGATAAAATTCCGGTTTTATTGCTCTAAAATCCGTGATTTCAAGGTTTATACTAAAATTTGTGCTAAATTAAAAACCTCAAAGAATTTCTTCTTCAAGGTTTTGTTGTTTTGTCTCTTTGCTATTTTGTTTTGTCCTTTGACATAGTATAAAACCTCTATTAACATCATACTACATTATTTTCTAAAATGCAAGACCTTTTTAAAGTTTAGAAATATTTACTTCACAAAAATTATTTTTATTTCATTCCAGACATCCATCAGATAAGATAGAATTCCAAAAATACTTTTACTCCAAAAATGTAAATTAGCAATTTAAATATGAAAATCCAAGAGTCGGTTTGTTCTTATGCAAACTGACTCTTTTTATATATAAAACAATATTACAGAAAGCGAGATGATATATTAAAACCCTATAATCTATTACAAAAAACATTACAAACATTAAACAAATGAAAGGATTTTTAAAATGAAACAACAAAACGAATGCACATACTGTGGGTATGTATATGAAACCGATAGCATGTATTTAGTCAATGGCAAATATTACTGTTCTGATTGTGTGGGAATATGCGACAACTGCGGTTCAGCCGAGCTTTATGATGACCTGACAGTCGTAAATTATGACAGAGATGATACAAGATGTATTTGTTCGCATTGTTTGAATTCAAGCGCATTTTTCCAATGCAATGACTGTAACCAATACTATGCTAATCACAGGTATTACGGCAGCTATTTAGGCAGGAATATATGCGAAAATTGTTCCGACAATTATGGCATATGTGATGAATGCGAAAATATTTTTCCCATAGACGAACTGGAATACTATTCACATCGTGATGCGCATCTTTGCGCCGATTGTATTCGTAATATAGAAGAAGATATGTCAGATCTGATAAACGATTATTCTTACAAGCCTTCCCCGATATTTTATGGTGAAAGCAACGACAATTGCTTCCTCGGAATTGAACTTGAAGTAGATAATGAAACAGATTCATTCAAATCAGAAAAGACGTACATTGCGGCGAAATATTTAACCGATACATATGGCGAAAAACTGTATCTAAAGCATGACAGCAGTCTAAGTCACGGTTTCGAAATAGTATCTCACCCTTGTTCCGCCGACTATCATATCAGCCAATTTGGCTGGAATGACATTTTAAACATTTGCAAGTCACACTCGCTTTTATCTCATGACACGACAACCTGTGGTTTGCATATACACATAAGCAGAGAATTTTTCGGAAGCACCCAAAACGAACAGGACTTGCATATCGCAAAACTTATACTTCTTATAAGCAAGTTTTATTTCAGCCATATTCTCAAATTCAGCCGAAGAAAAGAACATGAGCTTCATTGGTGCAAAAACCCAGAAATCAACTATGAAAGCAATGATAATGAAAAAACAATTATCGACAAGATGAAGTGTTGCAAGTCAAACGGTCGCTATCAAGCCATTAACCTTGAAAACGCAAGCACTGTTGAATTTCGTATATTTAAAGGTGCATTGAACCTAAACACATTTCTTGCCGTAATACCATTTGTAATTGTAATAAGCGATTACGCTAAGAAATCAAAACTTTCCGACATTCCTTGCACATCGTGGAAGGATATTTTTATGTCCTCAAACTATAAAGAATTAAATGAATATTTAAAAAGAATGGAGCTGATATAAATGTGTATCATCATTGCAAAAGATAAGGGCATTTCTATACCTGACAGAACGATACTTAAAAATTGTTTTGATAATAATCCGGACGGAGCAGGCGTTATGTGGAATGAATCCGAATTTGTTCATATTCAAAATGGGTTTATGCTTTGGAAAGACTTTGACGAATTTCTAAACTCTCTGTCAAAGCGTATTGATTTAAAACTTGCAAGCGTTGTTATGCACTTCAGAATCACTACCCACGGCAGGACAAGTCCTCAAAATTGCCATCCGTTTCCCATAAGCACAAAAGCTCGTTATCTCAAAGCAACATCATTTAAAACCGCTGTCGGCGTGTGCCACAACGGCATAATTCCGATAAAATGCGCTCATGGTTTAAGTGATACACAGACATATATTTTAAAGCGTATGTCAAAGTTAAAAAGCAAATTTTATAATAATCCCCGAATCTTAAAACAAATTGAAAATGAAATTCAATCCAAGATGTGTCTTTTATCAAAAGACGGCAGGATTCATCTTATTAGAAACTTACCATGGACAAGCTTGAATATTTACTCGACTTATATGATATTGAACTACATAAACGCCTTATGTACAAAAAATCAAATCGAGTACAGGAACTGAAATTGACGGAAGAACGCATTTCGGCTCTTGAAGAAATCATCAAAATTATCGAGAAACATAATTAGTTCAAAAAGGTGTACGTTTTCGGACGCACCTAAAATGCAGCAAAAACAGTCCGTAAAGGTCTTATTTTAATTTACGAATATGTCCGTATATCAAACAACATTTACGGACTGTTATTTTATCAGGAAAGGAATTTTAACATGAACAAAACTTATTATTATGCAAGAGTATCAACAACCGAACAAAACCTTGACAGACAAATAGAATTATTCCGCTCTCTCGGGGCGGAGGACAGAGATATTATCACCGATAAACAATCGGGCAAGAGCTTGAACAGAACAGGCTATAACGCCCTCAAAAACGCCATTTTAAGGGCAGGCGATACATTGGTAATCAAATCACTTGACAGGCTCAGTCGAAGCAAAACAGATATAAAAAATGAGCTTAAATACTTCAAGGATAACAATATTCGCCTTAAAGTTGCTGACCTTCCCACAACAATGATTGACTTAGCAGATGAACAGTCCTGGGTTATTGATATGGTTAATAATATTATGATTGAGGTTTTAAGCTCTATCGCCGAACAGGAGTATAATACAATCCACCAACGGCAGAGCGAAGGCATTGCCGCCGCCAAAGCCAAAGGCAAGCACCTCGGCAGACCTAAGCTTATTAAACCCGATAATTGGGATTCGGTTATATCCGAGTATAAGGAAAGCCGCATCACAGCCAAAGAGGCAATGACACGGCTTAACCTTAAACGCTCATCTTTTTATAAGCTACTGAAATCCGAGAATGAAAGGAGCTGATAATTATGCCGTTTCCCAACTCAAAATTTTATGATTCATCATAGGAAACACCTGTCAGCAACCGCTCCAACCCCTAAAATTTTATAAAAGCATCGAAAACGGGGGGAGATTTTTTCGCCGCCGGCGGCTTTTACAAAGAAATCCTGTAAACATATAGTGGATTTATCAGTCTTTGTTTTCAACAAGGTTCAAGTTGCCGCCGTGATTATACTTTTTAACCATATAACTCTACATATCCAAACTATTTTCATTAAGCAAAAAGTCAAATATCCCCATAGCGGTAATGCCGCTGTCATCGCGTTTAAGTTTAATATCTTCTACTCCATTTTTAGTCGACATCACAGATTTTTATGGCTTAATTATAACATATTATTACCCAATGGTCAATAATTTAGAACAGATTTAGTCTAAGTGTGGTAAAAAAATTCTAAAAGGAACAAAGGAGCCTGATCTTACAAGGCAAGTCTCGAAATCCGTCAATAACCAAACAGATTTTCAGACAGATCGAGCCTTAATTTTAATTATTCACTTGAAGAGTGAGTCTTCCTTTTTCGCCCCGCGTTAAGGCATATAAGGCGGATGCTCCGCCGCTTTTTATGCTATACTCACCCATGTGTCCCCTAAAAGTAAACTCGCCGTTTTCATCGGTTTTGCCCGATGCTTTTGTCTCCCATTCACCTTTAACAAGCTCACGCCAGACATTATACGTTAGCTTCTCGTTAAAGTCATCATCCAAAAGCAGGCCTCTGTCCTCGTTCCGGTCACAAACCCCCCAGGTAAAAAAGGCTGTCACTTTTGGGTTACTGTATATGGCGATAAGAATATCACGAACCAAATCGGCCTCCATCTGAGACTCGTCCTCCTGTCTGACAAGATTATCCGCCGTCATTGTTCTTATGTCAAATTCCGTTATCGTTACCTCGTCCACGGAATTCGCAACAGTGTCTATCTGATTATATAAATTCTGAGGATAAATAATTCCGCGGAGGTGACATTGAATTCCCCCGCCATCTATTTTAGCACCGCAATTTTTCAAATCGCCAATCATATCGGCAAAGCTCCTTGTCGCCTTATCCTGGCTCGGGAAGCCGCTTATCGCACAGCTATTCACATACGCCTTTGCCTGTTTTGGGTTCTGTTTATTGTACTTATCAAATGACTTAAACCACTCGGCGGCGAAGGTGTTCCCATACATATTTCTGAACTGATACACCGTATCGGGCTCGTTTAATACATCCCAATGGTCAAAGTCTGTGAATTTTTCCATTCGGTCTTTTATATATGCGTCAAACTGAGCCTTTTTCGATTCCTCGGTTCCGCCGTATATGTTTTCGTACATATTCCACTTTCTGCACTCTGCGCTATTATCATTCCACATAAATCCGCGCTCATCATAGACAAGGGCATGACCTCTTATAAACATATTATGCGCTTTAGCAAAATCATACACATTTTTTGTGTCCACCTCGTTATATGAGCCGAGCTTTACATAACTCGCTGTGATTCCGTTAAAATTATCAACAATATATGGGCTTATCCTGCTGTCGTTATATCCGCCCTCCTCCGTCCCGAATATGAATGAGCTTTTTGTCATATCGGCAGTCACTCTTGCACCCTTTATCGGACTTCCGTCCTTATCGACAACCTTCACCGTAAGCTCATTCGTTCTGTATTTTGAAATCCGCTTTAACGCCTGCTGTCTCCAGAGTGCATTTTCTTCCCTACCCTTATATGAGCCGCTTTTATCGTAATTGTTTTCAAGAGAGGAAAGCCGCACTGTCTTTCCGTAATTAATTATCTTTAAATCTGCTATCTCAACCGTCTGCGGCTTAAAGCCGCAATGAAGGGCAAGCCACGCTCCGCCTGTCGCAACATCAGCACCCGCCTCAACGGGAATGTAATATTTCTTCCATTCGGAACTTACCTTAACCTCATCATAAATATCCTTTTCCCAGCTGTCTGTCCTTTCAAGCGTCACACCGACATACGCAAAGCCCGTATCATCGGTTATCCTCGCTGCCCTCGCCCAAAACGACATCACAAGAACATCCCGATATGAATATTTAAGGCTTGTGTATACCGGCTTACTGCTCGTTCTGTACGAAAATTCTGTCACAGGCTTGGTTTCGGTTGTCATTCTTAAAACCCTTCCGAATCTTTCGTCCGCATATGCCTTTATCTCATACCTACCGCTCTCGCCCATGTTCAGGTTATAGATTTTATTTCCGTCAATAACCTCGCGCCCTCCCGTAAGCGAATCCATCATTTTGTCATAGTCAACAATCCTTTCGGGTCGACGCACCGTTGCTTCGGCGGTTCTTCCGCTAACGCTTACCCCGTACAGACAGTCAAAGTATTCCGCCGAAACATACAAATCACCGTCTTTGGCCTCTATCGGGTATGACAGTTCTATGTTTACATCATCATAATACGCCGTATAACCGCTTTTCGGAATCTCAATATCCGCTCCGTTAAAGCTTCCGGTGATTTTATCGTTTTCAGTATTAAACCTAACGCCGATTTTGTTTAAGAAATCGGCCGTGCTGAAGAGAATGACCCCGTCTTTCTCGATTGACTTAGGAATTATACTGACCTTATCCTCATGCATATCGGTATAGTGAAGCGTTGTACTTTCTGTGAATGACATTTTTTCGCCTACCGTCACGCCTTGCGCCTCTCCGCCGTTTATCTGAAGCATCCCCGTATACGGTGCATAAAAATCTCCTGTAACATTCTCATATGTCGGCATCCAGCTGTTGTCTGACTTCATAAGAAGCGTATCTTCAATACCCCTTATTCTAACCGGGCGCAGACTTGACATATCCTTAAACGCAAACAATTTAAGACAGCCGCCCGCGGCACCGCTTATTCCGTCAAGCCTTAAATTATAGGTATGGGTGTCATCCTGTTTTAAATCCGCCGTCTCTGTTTCGGCGGAGATGAGCCTTCCCGAATTATCATAGACCGCCGCAATAAGAGCAAGAGAGCCAATATCCTCATACACCGAGCTTATGGGAACCGACACGGTGAAGCCTCCGCTTGCTGCGGCGGCTTCGTAATCGGTGAGTTCTCTTCCGTTCGGGTCGGTCACCCTCACCTCCCCGGCATACGAGCTTTGGCTCACGTATTTAACCACGGGATTCCAATAGGTTCGCTTCTCCCAGAAGTCATAGTCATAGTGTCCGCCTCCGGTGTGAACCTCGAAATAGATTTTATCCCCCTTTTTTACATCAAGAAGGGTTTCGTCTACGTTCACCGCTCCTACGCTTGTTCCGTCTCCGCCGGGGATTCTCGCACCGTTTAAGTCCGATGACACGGGCCACACCTTGCGTCCGTTGTACATAACCCTCGCGAAGGCACCCTGCATATTATTTTTGGTTGAGCCTAAAATCCTGCTTTTTCCGCTTCCGTCATCGGCCGTTATTGAAATCTTCCCCGTATGCGGCGCGGTAAAGGTTCTCACCGCACGGGTCGTAATCTGAGGCGAGTATGTTCCGTCTACATTTCTCTCGGGGCACATATAATATTTTCCCACCGAGGCGGCAAACTGATAGTTTGTATCATTATGTTCAACCCACGCCCTGCCTTGTCCGCCCGATAAGTCATCGGAATATCCCGATATCCAGCCGCACGGGTTTTTCATATCCCGATAGCCGTCTTTCGTTCTATAATACTGCCACGTCCACGGCCCGCTCCGAGGGCTTCTACTGTTATAGCTTTCATCAAAGCTATCGGAGGCCTTGTATACCGGCAGGGATTCCTCCGCACTGACCGCCGTGTCCGATTCTGCACCGAATTTTTGGGCGGTCTCGGGCGGCACAAGCTGAAAAATGAATATAACCGCCAGTATTAAATACGCCGTTCGCTTACGCATACTCCAACCCCCTTAATAGGTTTTATTTATACACGATAATCATATCCGCGTTCCCCTCGAGGTGTCTCATAAATATTCTGTCTCCGGTCTTTATGTCCATTGCCGAGCCAAGCTGGATAGTATTTTTTTCGTTTTTGTCATACATATACACCTTAGTATCCGACCCAAGCGGAACCGTTCTGTTCCACGCGGAAACGGGGAATGCCCCCTCGCCACCCTCGGCGTCGGACGGAAGATGGTTGTTTACCACTATTCCGTATCGGTTTACCTGTTGAACCGTTCCGAGCGAATACAATGTGTTCGCCATAAACATGGTCTTTGTCACACCGTATCCCCATCTTCCTATCATAAGCGAATCCGTCTGAGTGTTGTCCTCCATCGCTTCAAACTTACAGTTTGAACCGCCTAGATACTGTATGACAAAATTCGTCACGATTCCGTTATCCTGATTAACCGTAATAACGCTTCCTTCGGGAATTTCACTCCACTTTGTCACAGCCCATACATCCTCGACCTCTTTTTTCAGAGCATCTCTGAGGGTGCCGCCTGAGGTTCCTCTGTTGTTTCCGTATACCCACGCCATACAGTTATAATAATTTGTATTCATTGTATAGCCGGGATCCTCGCATATCAGCGTCTTTCGGTCAATACTTCCGTCATCGTTACGGCTCCACGCATAAATGGCATAAGCAATCTCACCCTCTTTATGCGGATGCATAACCGTTCCCGTACTCTCTACCAGGTACGCCGTATTATTAACGTTTACCCATGCGCGGTCTAAGTCCTGTCTCTTCTGATACAGAACGGCAAACCCAATATGATAATCGCTGTCTGCATTATAGAGCATTCCCTTATAATGCTCGCCCGGCGAGCCTGTTCCGACCGAACAACGCTCATCATCATCCGTGCATACGGTAAAGCACACCGTATCGGTGTCGAAGTAATAGCGACTGTTTCCGACCGCGCTTCCGTTAATCGTGGATAGATTCATCTCTGTCTCAGAGAAATCCTCGGTAAGCGTCAGTCCCTCACATCCGACGACCCCTGTGCCCGCCTTGCTCTCATCGGCGGTAGTTATTTCTTTTACTTCGCCGTTCTTGCCTGTCGAAATCCGAACAAGCTGTGGCTTTATGCTTCCGTCCGCCTTAAAGAATGTGTTTCCCGTCATCACCGTATCGGCAGGAACCTTCTTTCCGTTCAGCTTAAACTCGGATTCAACCGTTGTGCCTACAACCTTTCCCGTTTTCGACAAATACTTTATCGGGTATGAGCCGAATGCCCCCCTGCTTCCTATCGCTATAATCGCCGCATATTCATCGGTCTCTTCCGAGGGAATCGCACCTACCACCCTTCCGAAGCAGTCAAAGAACGCCGACACCTTATCGCCGACCGAAAGCTTTGAATGCATAAGGCTGTTTGTTTTGAACTCCTTTGTTGTCTTATACTCAACGCCGTCAATAGTTATATACTTCATATCCTCGCGGCTCGTGGTATAAATTCCGTTTACCTTTTTTATATTATGAATAATCTTGTTATAAACGCCGCTCTTGCTCTGTCTGAGCGATAGAACGTCATACTGTCCGACATCACGCCAGCTCGCCGCCTTTCCGTCATCCTCTATGAACGGATAGCCATCATCGAAAAAGTCGTCAAAGTTATACGTGTTATTGTTATAGTCAACCAATGTATACGAAACCTTTCCGTTACTCGCGTGCCACACAAGAACGGGCGTATAGCGGCTTATAACAACCGTATCGTATACCTTATCATCATTTGAATCGATAAGTGAATAATACGCGTCTTCAACGTCTAAATCGTCTCTGTTATAAAACGGAACAAGCTCGCCGTTATACACTACATTTACCGTTGCTGAAAGCTGAGCCTTCTGCTTCTTATCTCTTGAATCATAATAAGGAATCGTTCTCTCGGTTATTCCGCCGAGGTCAATATCGTCGCTTTCCAGCTCTAAAACGCTGTTTTTATCGGCAATAATCTCAAGTGCCAGGAGCTTTCGGTCATCCTTTTCTTTTACGAAACCCCTTGCATACCTTCCGATAACGGTGTCCGGGTCGGGAAGCTGTTTATATGTATACTCTGTGTTTCCGAGTATCACTTCTTCGGGTTCAAGCTCATTTTTTGTGGTCATATTCAGCTTTCCCGAGGCAAACACCACCCCTTCGACCGTAACAATATTCATATAGGTATAAGCCGCAGTTTTATTCTCTTTTATCTCATATTTAACCGTATCTCCCCAATTAACCGCATCCATCATATCCGCCTCAAACAAGGTGTTGTATAACATCTTCACAAAGTCCGCCGTTTTAAGATAGTCACCGCGGCCGGCTGAAACGCCTTTGAGGATTCCGACTCTGTTCGCCATTCTGTAAACCGAACTCGCGTTATATGCGCCGCCTGTTGCCTTAGTATAATTTGTATACCCAAGAATATCGAGCATAACCGCCGCCGTTTGTGCCGCTGTCAATTGTGAATCCCTATATGTTTCGTTAAGGAACTTTATCGTCTCCGCCTTTGTTCCCGTCACCCTTGTTATTACGTCATCTATCAGGGACTTTGTCACATCGCTGTCCGCGGTGTAACCGGAGATGATTCCGAGTTCGCTTAGAACCGCGGCTTTTTCCTCGGCCTGTTCATCGGCCTTAACAGCGGTTTTTTCGTCCGCAAATACGCAAACCGGACTTATGCAGGTAAGCGCCAATATCAATGAAAGTAGAAAATTTAACATTCGCTTCATTTAACCGTACCTCCGCTCTATAAAGTATTTGTATTCTTCAGAATGCCATAGATAATCTTTGCCGCTTCCGAGCGGGTTATACTTCCGTTCGGGTTAAAGCTCCCATCTTCATAACCGTTGATTATTCCGGCCTTTTGAAGTTTTAAAACAGCGTCCGACGCATAGTCCGAAATATCGGCCTTATCCGAAAAGTCCGCCGCCTCGGCCGTGTCGGTCAGGACAAGTCTTGCCGCTTCCTTTGCACGCATCAGAATAACCGCCGCGTCTTGTCTGGTAAGAGGTTCGCCCGTGCCGAAGCTATGCTCGGAAACACCGTTTATCAACTTAAATCCGACCCCTGTCTCGATATAGCTGAAGAACCAATCGTCACGGTTCACATCATCGAACGAGATGTCCGCCGCCGGTGCGGCCTCATTCTTTCCGATTTTCAGCGCTTCGATTACAACCTTCAGGAACTCCTCACGGCTGATTTTGTCATTCGGACGGAAGTGTCTGTCTCCGTCGCCGCTCATGATTCCCTTATATGCGACATAGTCAATATACGGCTGTGCCCAATCCGACATAAATACATCGTCGAAATACTCACTTTTGGTTTCAGTCTCGCCCTTTGTTCCGATTTCCTTTCCCGGGTCGTTCTCGTTGAGGTCCGGTGAAATGCTGACTGAGCCGCGTGTTCCGCCGCCTCCGCCGCCTCCGCCGCTGCCGCTGCTGCCGCCGCCGTTTCCGTTCGGGGTAACAGGTTCAGACTCGTTTTTGTCAACCTTATTTACCGCTGAAGCAAAAGCGCCGCTGAATTCCTTAATCGACTTGTATTCTTCGCCGCTTTCCTTTATCAGGAGCTTTATAACCTCATATTTGTCAACCGAGGTATACTTCCCCGTGAGGTCTATGTCAAGCTCTTTTGGATATTTTTCGATTATCTCCTGCATATTCTTACGGGTCGCCGAATTTACACTTCCGAGCGCCTCGGCTCTGTTCAGCACCGTTTCAAGCTGTTTTATGCTGTTTATCGGATTGTTCACCGCGTCCTGTGCCAGGTAGGTAAACGCCCTCATTATTGAGGCATCCCCCGATTCGATAAACGCCGAATATGTCAGTCCGAAATCCTTTTTATGTCTTTCAAGAATACCTAAAACCTTATCCGCCGACGCCTTTTGAAGCTCGGAAAGCGCGCACGCATTCCGGAAGCACCTTTCGACATCCCCGGCGGACTTTGCCGACTTATCTATGAGATTCACAAGGCTTTTTAACACATTTGGGGAATCACCCGCATAAACCGCGTCGGTGAAGTCAATAACCCAAACCCTATTGTTGTATTCATCAAGGACAGCCTTAACGCCGCTCACATCCGCGCTGTTCAGCTTCGAGAGGGCCTCGTCTCTCACATCCTTGTCCGCTATGGCAAAGTAGCTGATGTTTCCGTCAAGCTCACCGCCGCCGCTGACAATCTGATACAAGCCCGCGGTGTCCGCCTTGAACTTAAACTCTCCGCCGTTTTTCAGGGTTTCGGCCTTATAGACATCGGTGATTGAACCGTTTTTCATGCTGTCCTTATATTCCCTACCTGGTCTCATAATCATCATGGTATATATGGTATCGCTTCCGTTGTCTGACTTTACCGAAACGGCTACATTATTATTTTCATCAACGGATGAGATGACCTCTGTTTCCGCAAAAGCCGCGGACGTTGTTAAAAGAGCTGCCGCAAGCGGCAAGATTAAAAATTTCTTCATTGCTAAACTCCTCTCTCTAATTTGTTCAGTTTCTTTCCGCATAATACTTCACGGGATAAACACCGACGCTTATCGGCGAGA
>ERZ780226.2293-NODE-2293-length-13379-cov-2.936130_pt1 | contig 13379 bp, 7 predicted proteins | sample MGYA00511165_ERZ780226 | MGnify/ENA primary metagenome ERZ780226 (study PRJEB29588, sample SAMEA2152373) | human gut metagenome | biome: human gut; feature: human-associated habitat; material: faeces | place: Denmark | collected 2008/2010 ...
CCCCCGCCGCGAGCAGTCCTCCACGGACACGTTTCGCATCCATATACCATCACCCTTTCTTCCTGCGTATACCGTGTGCCACTCGTATATGCGTATCGCACATGTCAGCGTCCTCCGAACGAACCGCCGCCGGAGCCACCACCACCACCGTCGAAACCGCCACCGGAGAAGGAACCGCCGGAACCACCGCCACCGAAACCCGAGCCACCGGAGGACGGTGCCGCCATGGAAATCGTGTTGCGCACGTCGGCGAAACTGGAGCTGAGCTGCGCGCCGAAATCGCCATAATTCGCACTGAACACCGACGCGGCGGCAACACTTGCACCCACCGCAGCGCCAGTGGACGCGCCCATAACGCTGCTGGAATGCAACGGCATGTACATGTACGACGAAGCGGCATGCTCATCCAGCCACTGAGGATCGGCCACTTCCGGATATGCTTTGGTCAGCTGCGCCATCACCTTGTCGGAAATGCCGAATGCGGTGGCATACACCATATATCGGCCCCACAATGTCATATCAAGCACGCCACGGTCACTGAAATCACTGAAATCAAGCAGATAGCGCTTCAGCCCAGCCACTTGGCCACCATATTTCTGACCATTGTCGGTCAATGCATGATATTTGCCATACACCAACGCGAATGCGCAGGCCAGCACGACAGGCACACAGATGCTCATCGTCACTGCGATCTCACCTCTCTCCGCGTACTGCACACCCTTATAGAACGCGAAAACAAGACCAAGAATGCCGACCAGATTATTCAGGAATCCCCTCGATGAATCAACGGCGCGCAGATTGTCGAATTCCGTGGAGCAGGCGGTATCGAAATCCTGTAGCAACTTGTAGCCCTTTTTGTAGTGTTTGAACGCCTTGTTCATCTGTTTGAGATCGAATACCTGCGTATCCCTCAACCGTGAAGACGCTTTGAGCAGGATGTCAAGCGCCGCATGTTCGGATGAGCTCAGCAGCAGCGAACCGATGTCATTGCGCGCCACCGGCATGATGACGATGGTGCTGGTCTTCTTCATCTTGCGTGCGGTTGCGGCGTCGGAGCCGAGCCTGCCCGCCACTGATGCCGCGTTGGTCGTGGTCAGGTCGATGCCGTCATACAGTTTCGCCGGTCCGGGATAGATGGCGATTGCCCCTTTTGACGCGAGCGACATCACAGTGGAGGACATTTGCCGATTGACTAGTTTGTCGCCTTTTTTATTTTGCCTGAACCGAGAATCGAAGATGACGCGCTCATGACATCATTCATCCGTGCCGCGGCGGCCGGACTCATGTAGGGCAAATCGCGGTAATATTCGACATCGCCTTTGTATTGCGACTTACGGAAGCTGGTGATACCGAGGTACAGCGATCCCATAATGAACGCCAGGCCGATCAGGGCCGAGACAGCCCAACCGGTCACTCGCTTGACCGCTTGATCATGCTGTTTATCGCGCCATTCCTCCTCTTTCTGAGTTTCGCTATCGATGAGCTCTTGCTTGTGGTTGCCGCTCATCTTGCGTTCCACACCTTGCGATTTCGAGACATCGAACATGGCCACGACGTCCAGATAGTCGCCTGCACGCACGTCATCGGCCGAGAAGAGCAGCGACCCGTTCTTGCCGCGTTTCGCGGTGGACGTGTTCTTGGTATGCAACCATGCCCAAGAATTCTTCTTGGTGACGCCGTCTGGGAACGTGACCTTGCCGGTCACCTTGCCAATCGGAATCTGGTTTGTCGTGCCGAATGGCTCCCATTGGAAAGAGACGACGTCGTCATAGGCGGTGCTTACGCCATGCATGGTCATGGACACATCGAATTTGAGGCTGTCAGCGGACGCAGTTTCCGGAATGTTCCAGCCGATTTCCAAAGTCTTATCGGATGAGGAGTCAGCTTTCAAACCATCTGTTTCAGGATTGAACGGTTGGGGATCTCTGAGTACGCTGACATCCGCGATATACCACTGACCTGCGTGTTCAGCGTTCCAATCGGTGACATCATTGGGATTCACAAATCTACCTTGGATGTACGTTTCGTTGTTGGTGACATCCTTCACGCTGATATCACTGATATTCGTCAGATTATTGGCTTTTAGCGTGTACTGCTGGTACATCTGTTTCCAATCAAAGCCACGGTCATTCAGCTTCATATCAATATGCTGCGTGACTTTGAGGTCGCCATTCTTAAGCACCATAACATCGTAATCGAGCGTACGATAGCTCAAATCCGGTTCGACGTCGGACGTCAAATTCACATCCAGAAAAGTGACGCCCAACAGCAGCGCGGCCGCGACCACCGCAGACAGCATACCGATCAGCGCACGTCTGATATTCATAAGTTCTCTCTTGACCCTCTATGCAGGCAGTCCGCGAGAAGCCGACATACCGTATAGACAAAAAGGGAGTACCGGCGAAGTATCCACCCCGTCAGCGCTCCCCTTCTTTTGTATGGAAATGCTGTATGGAAACGCTCAGAACTGGACCTGCGGTACCTGGCGGTCCGCCTCATTGATTTGGAAGTAGGCAGCCTGCTCGAAGTGGAACAGTCCGGCGATGATGTTGGTCGGCACGACCTCGATCTTGGTGTTGTACTTCTGCACCACATCGTTATAGAACTGGCGGGCGTAGGCGATTTTCTCCTCGAGCGCCTTGAGCTGGGCCTGCAGGTCCAGGAAGTTCTGGTTGGCCTGCAGCTGCGGATACGCTTCGGCCACGGCCTGGAGGTTCATGATCGCGCGGCTCAGCTGGTTTTCGGCTTGGATGCGCTGTGCCACATCACCGGACTGCGCCGCCTGGAGTGCGCTGGCGCGGGCCTGGGTCACCTGTGTGAACACCTGCGATTCATGGGCAGCGTACCCCTTGACGGTCTCCACGAGATTCGGGATGAGGTCGGCGCGCTGCTTGAGCTGCACGTCGATCTGCGCCCAGCCGTTTTTGACGCGATTGCGCAATGTGACCAGACCGTTGTAGGCGGACACTCCCCACAGCGCTATCAGGACGATGACAATGAGTGCAATAATGCCGAATATCATGTGAAAATCCTTGCTTCTTTGCTTGTTTATTTGTCTAATTTTCGCATGAGGGCTACGCATTTCGTTGTATTGTCGGTTTTTCCATGCACCCGTAAATCGATTGATGCCAATATTCGCACAGCATGTCGAACGTACGAAAAACCCACCCCTTACGGAGTGGGTTTTTCGTTAGATTACCTATCGGCTTCGCTGCGAAGGATCCGTGAGAAGACGTCAGTCTTCGAACGGATCGAAGTCGCGGCGCACGCGGCGACGCGGACGCTCGGAGCGCTCTTCGCGATCGGCACGGTACTCGTCGTAGTTCTCGTCGGCGGCGTAACGCGGGTTGCGGTCGTCACGACGGCTACCACGGCGACGGTCGGAACGGCGGTCATCGCGATCGTAGTCACGGTCATCGCGGTCGGAACGACGGCGACGCGGACGATCATCATAATCGCGATCATCGCGATCGTCGGAACGACGGCGGTCGTCACGACGGCCACGGCCGCCACGGCGGTCATCGCGATCGCCACGGCTCGGGCGGGCGTTGTTCTCCTGATCCTCGAAACCAGGGATGGCCAGGGAGATCTTGCCGCGATCATCGACACCCTGAACGATCACCTCAACGGTGTCGCCTTCCTTGAGCACGTCTTCGACGGCGTCAATACGCTCGCCGTTGGCCAGGTTGCGGATCTGGGAGATGTGCAGCAGGCCGTCAGTGCCGGGGGTGAGGTTCACGAAAGCGCCGAACGACGTGGTCTTGACGACCTTGCCGTTGTAGGTTTCGCCGGCCTCGGGCACGTGCGGGTTGGCGATGGAATCGATGATGGACTTGGCCTTCTTAGCGGCCTCGCCACCCTCGGAGGAGATGAAGACGGTACCGTCATCCTCGATGGCAATTTCAGCGCCGGTATCTTCCTGAATCTGGTTGATCATCTTGCCCTTCGGGCCGATGACCTCGCCGATCTTCTCGACCGGAACGGTGGTGGTGATGATGCGCGGAGCGAACTCGCTCATCTCAGCCGGGCCGTCGATGCACTCGTTAATGACCTCGAGAATCGTGGCGCGGGCTTCCTTGGCCTGCTGCAAAGCGGCGGCCAGGATGTCGGCGGGGATGCCGTCGAGCTTGGTGTCGAGCTGCAGGGCAGTGATGAACTCGGAAGTACCGGCCACCTTGAAGTCCATGTCGCCGAAGGCATCCTCGGCACCCAGGATATCGGTGAGGGTCTTGAAGATGTGCTTGCCATCAACGTCGCCGGACACGAGGCCCATGGCGATGCCGGCAACCGGGGCCTTCAGCGGCACGCCGGCAGCCAAAAGGCTCAGCGTGGAGGCGCACACGGAACCCATCGAAGTGGAACCGTTGGAACCGATGGCCTCGGAGACCTGGCGGATGGCGTAGGGGAACTCTTCACGGCTCGGCAGCACCGGCACGAGAGCCTTCTCAGCGAGGGCGCCGTGGCCGATTTCGCGGCGCTTCGGGGAGCCGACGCGGCCGGTCTCACCAGTGGAGTACGGCGGCATTTCGTAGTTGTGCATGTAGCGCTTGGACTGCGGACCGGACAGCGCGTCGATCTGCTGCTCCATCTTGAGCATGTTCAGGGTGGTGACGCCCAGAATCTGGGTTTCGCCACGCTGGAACAGTGCGGAGCCGTGCACGCGCGGCACGATGTCCACTTCGGCGGACAGGGTGCGGATGTCGCGCAGGCCACGGCCGTCGATGCGGTAGTCCTCGGTCAGGATGCGGCGACGCACGATCTGGCGCTGCAGCTCCTTGAACGCGTTGCCGATTTCCTTGTCCTTCTCGGCGTCTTCCATGTCGGTGAACTCGCCGGCGAGGGTGGCCTTGACGCCTTCCTTGATCTCGTGGATGCGGTCCTGGCGCGGCAGCTTTTCGGCGATGGACAGGGCTTCGTCGAGGTCGGCGTGGGCGATCTCGTCGATGCGGTTGTACAGATCCTCGGTGTACTCCGGGAAGAGCTGGAATTCCTTGGTTTCCTTCGCGGCGATCTTCTTGAGCTCGGCCTGGGCCTCGCAGATCACCTTGATGAACGGCTTGGCGGCTTCAAGACCGCCGGCGACGACTTCCTCGTCCGGCTTGGTCTGGCCTTCGTCGTAGATGAGGTGCCATGCGTTCTTGCCGGCACCGGCTTCGATCATGGCGATGGCGACGTCGCCGTTCTCGACAACGCGGCCGGCGACCACGATTTCGAACACGGCGCGTTCGCGCTCGCTCCAGCGCGGGAAGGCGACCCACTGGCCGTCGATCAGGGCCAGACGCACGCCGGAGACCGGGCCTTCGAACGGCAGGCCGGAGATCATGGTGGAAGCGGAAGCGGCGTTCAGGGCGATGACATCGTAAGCGTCATCAGGGTTCACGGCGAGCACGGTCTCGACGACCTGCACTTCGTTGCGCAGGGTGTGCGGGAACAGCGGACGCAACGGACGGTCGATGATGCGGCAGGCCAGGATGGCTTCGGAGCTCGGACGGCCTTCGCGGCGGAAGAACGAGCCCGGGATCTTGCCGGCTGCGTACATCTTCTCTTCCACATCCACGGTCAGCGGGAAGAAGTCATAGTTCTCCTTCGGGCTGGAACCGGCGGTGGTCGTGGACAGAATCATCGAATCATCGTCAAGATAGGCGGCGACGGCACCATCCGCCTGCTGGGCGAGACGACCGGTCTCGAAGCGCAGCGTGCGCTTGCCAAACGATCCATTGTCGATTACGGCCTCAACGGCCTTGATTTCGGGACCCTCCATAGGGTTCCTCCTTCTTTAATTTTCTATTTATTCCTACATACTGTGTTGCGGTTTGGCGACTCGCTTGAACCGCAACTGTCCTCTTCAGCGGACGTCACATACCTTGTTTCGACTGACCCCTTGGCCGTCGTTCCTCGTGTCAACCCCTTCATTCGGGTTCTCCTGTCGGCCTTACCTGCTGGCCTATCCTCTAACCCTCTTGCCGTTGTTGCCGTTGGCTGGCGATATGTAAAACGCCCGAGCACCATCCTAGGTACTCGGGCGGAAGTCTTCAATTATCGACGCAGACCCAGACGCTCGATGAGGGAACGGTAACGGTTGATGTCAACGCGCTTGAGGTAGTCAAGCAGGCGACGACGGTCACCGATCATCAGCTGCATACCACGACGGGAGTGGTGGTCGTGCTTGTGCTCCTTGAGGTGCTCGGTCAGATCAGCGATACGCTTGCTCAGCAGAGCCACCTGGACCTCCGGAGAGCCGGTGTCACCTTCATGGGTCGCGTACTTAGCGATGATTTCCTGCTTTTCTTCAGCCGTCAGTGCCACGGCATCCTCCTTATATTGCTGCGCGGTGCTACCGGCCCGATGCCGGCGCGCTCTCTATCCGCGGGCGAAATACGCCAAGGGTCAATTATACAGGAGCACCAGACACCACGAATCAGACCAACGTCAGCAGGCCGCCAAACATCACAACAAGCAAAGCAATCGTCTCAATCACAAAAAAAGATAAACGACGCCCAACTGCGCGTCAGCACATTCAACGGCGACTCTTTTTTAATCGTCACCAACAATCCCACCCACAGCACCGCGAAAACGGCAACGCCAATACCAACTGAAATAATGCCAAGATTCGCCGCATTCGCCAATGCCGACGACTCTCCGTACACCACATATGTCGCATACCAAAAATCAATTTTCAGAATGCGCAGGCCGGCAATGAGTTGCTCCGCCGCCAAGCCAATCACAAAAACCGCGCCCCACAAGCGCCGATGGGCGTCAACAACCAGCAGACCAAGGCCGGAAACGGCAATCAGCGTCACCGTCCAGGCAACAAACGCGGCGCCGCGCGGCTCAAGCGCGCTCAAATTATCAAGCAGCCACTGCGTATCGTTCACCGCAATCGCACGCCCCCACCAATACGGCACCACAATGGCCGCAATCACCAGCAGCGCATAAGCCAGCCACAATGCAGGATGCGAGCGCTTACGCTCAATATCGGCCAGCGACAGCGTCGATTCGGGAATGGACGCCACCGGATGCTTGGAAACATCGTTATGTTTGGAAACATCGTTGGGCATGGGCGAAACACCATCGGACCGCGTATCGATTTCAGCCTGCACCTCACCGCTCGCCTGCTGGTCGACCGGCTGTTTCTCCACGCTGGAATTCACCGCCATCTACGTTTACCTCGCGTTCGTTGTTCGACGCCACACCTGTCTGCACAATGCGTCGTCTCATGCCGCGACGCCCATGCTAGGACGGTATTGTATCGTGAGTGCGCCATACGATAATGACATGGCGCCGGACATAACGCCGCAATACCTGATTTTCGCTAATCGCAACCATGCTTCGGCGGACGACATAAGCCATACATATGTTCATAAGGGCGAACCATATCCGAATTACTCACTCCGCTAACATCACCACATAACGGCAACATAGATACACAGCCATACTTGATATCAGGAGAACGCCGTCGATTCGAAATGAAAACTGCCAGCCGCCCACACACCAGCTCCTTTGTTTCCAAAATCGCACATTCTACGCCGATGTCATGCTCCACCATGTCTCACGCCGCGGTCTCAACATAACAGGATGGGTTGTACGAATCCACGTTGCCGAGCATTCGCACAACCCACCATTGCGACACATCACTGATTCCGCACATTCAATCGCTGCAACCAACAGGCTGCGGCGATATTTCAGCGCGAAGAGCGGCGTATCCGAATGACACTGATGCCAGCCAGCATCAGGGCAATTGCAGACAGCACCATCGGTGTTACGGACGAACCAGTTGATGACAGTTCAGATGAATTATCATCAGCAGTAGAAGACTGTTGCTGGCCGCCATCACCGGTCTGATCGCCGTTACCCGACTGGTTACCGTCACCGGTCTGATCACCACCACCAGGATTTCCGCCATCACCAGACTGACGGTCAACCGCCAATTGCGCGAGCTGCAAACTCAGTGCACGCTGCGGGGCATCCACCTCATTTTGCGTGGAAGGATCGGATGCCAACGCCTGCTTTGCCTTATCAAGTAGCGTGAGCATCTTATCCCACTCATCCATAGGATATTCCGCAGACTGCAGAGAGTCAGCCTGATCAATGGCCGAACGCAGCTTAGACGTATCCACAGCTTTGCCGTCAGAAGTCAACACGTCGCTCAAGTCATAGTAATCAAAATCGACATAACCACCCGTATTCTCCTTGGCGTAATTGAACAAGCCGATTCGATACCCCTTAAAGTGCGACAAGCTCCAATCGTAAGTCAGCGGCCCCTGCTCGTCGCCAAGCTTGGACCATTGCTTACCGTCCAGACTGTACCAATACTGAATCGTCAACTTACCACTCGCATTATCCAGTGTGTTGTCCGACTTGATCCACACATTGGTCGCATCATCTGGCAATGTCACTGTGCCGCCCGATACAAAGGCCTCTTCAGCGTCACGATCAATCGTATCGTCAACGATATTACCGTCCGCGTCCTTCACGCCATTGTCGTAGACACGCTTGACCACGCCCAACGTTCGCTGTCCATTTTCTTGACGCACAGCGGCATAGGCAAAACTACGGGTATATGTAGCGAGGCCTGCGGTGTCTCCATCCTTCATATGACTGACATCCATGTGGGTTTCCACAGACATGGATCCGCCAAAGGTACGCTGCGACAAAACGTTACGGGCGGTTTCAAAATATGTCAGGTCGCCATAAGTGCCTTTCATATATTTGGCCGTGGCGGAAACCTTGTGCCCATTGGTCAAACGCAACCAGCCTTCACGATCAGTGAGAGACCAATATCGGTTATCTGGATTATGTCCCCATTCCCATACCAAATCAAGATTCGAACCATTGGGTTGGTATTCTTCGGCGACCGGATATTCCTTCTCATCAGCAAGACCGATCAGGGAAATATCGTCGATGACGTAATCCATGCACGTGCCTTCCGCACCCCACGCGGTTTCGACAATGAGTTTGGAACCTTCCACATTAGCGTCGGATGGGATGGAGAACTCACCTGTGATAGTAGTCGTCTCCCCACGTTTCACTGTTCCTGTGGCCACACGATTAATTGTGCCGTCTGCATATTGAATCGCCACATAAAACAGGTGGGAAGTCACAGCCGATGAATCGACGCCGTCCATCTCATGGTCGTATCGAATCGTTGCACTGGCACGATATGTCACGCCCTGCTGCAATTTTCCATCCATAGATTGACCCGGGCCAGCGCCATTGTATTCGCCACGATTCGTCACAGCAAGACTCGTGGTTCCAGAAAGAGAACCATCCGTAATCGCGGTAAGCGTACCATTCCACTGAGGGGTCCACGATTCAGTCCCGTTTTCGAAATCGCCATTGTCCACCAGCTCGATTCCAATCAGAGAATCGTCAACCTGAGGAGGCTCCTCCAGAGTCCACCAATCCTGATCCTGATAAGACTGATGAGGCGCGTCATTATCAAAATCGTCCGAATTGACCAGGGAACGCTGGCGAACCAGATTCTCCAAATCAGCAGGCAAATCAATCAGTTTGTCGTAGGTGTCCGACGCGCTTACCTGATTATTGTCCCCAAACACAGGCCATCCGTCATCACCCCACGTTGCAGGAATCAAACCGGGAATACGTCCGGTCGGATATGTGTCTCGGAAGAAGAATCCATGCCAAGACGTCGTGCCATCACCGTTGTCGACTTCAACAAGGCTACCTTGTGCGAAAGCACCTAGATAATACTTTTTGGCTTCGTATTTGGAGCCATCAAGCAAATCAGTGGTGCGCAGCAGCATCACCGTACGACCGTCTTTGCCCCAGTAAATCGTTGGAGTATAGAAATAATCACCGATTTTGAAAGTCTGAGATCCTTCAAATCCGGTAGGAGTCTCACCAAGATCATCAGTGAACTGTTCGGCAGAGATGATATTCTCATGGCTCTCCACCACCGTGGTTAAATCATCGGACAGCCTATATTGGTTGACGCCGGAGATAATCCAAGGACTCCCTTGCTCATCAAAATACAATGACGGATCATGGAATCCCCGATTAAGGGCAATCTTCGTCCAAGGACCATTCTCAATATCATCGGTGTAGTAGATATAAGCGCCATTAAGGTTGTTCGTATTGAATAACACGTAGAAGCGGCCATTGTGATAGCGCAGCGACGGAGCCCACTCGCCTTCGCCATACGAGCTAGCTCCATTGCGCAAGGATGAAGCATCGCTCATAGAAATGCGATCATACACGTACGTGACTATCCACCAATTGACCAGATCATAGGATTTCATAATTGGAGATCCGGGACTGAGCTCCATAGTGGTACTCACCATGTAATACACATCACGACCGTCTTTGTTATTCGGATCGTCCTTCGACACACGAATAACACTGATATCCGGAACATCCGTGTTCAACATGGGAATGGAATACGTGCCATCACCGCTATCAGTCGTGGTGTAACTGCCATCCGATGACGTTGAAGATGGCGTTGAATCATCCGCAAAGACCGGCATTGGCGCCAAAATCAACCCACAAGTCGACAACACCGCGATAGCACTAGCCGAAATTTTTTGTCGTAAATAATTCATAAGTCTTTTAACCTTTCATGATAAGCACTCAACATCGAGTGCGTATTCCAATAGCATGCCCGCACAAATCAGCAATGAATGACGATAAGACATTCCCGCATATGGATAAGTGATGGACATTACCACTGCCAAAACTTACGCTTGAACAAGTACCAGTTCTAGGTTTCATGTGCGGTCATCCCGAGGCTGCCGCTACGGGATGACCGCATTACCAAGAGGTAACTAGCGCATCTCGCGACGCACTCGCGCTACGATCACACCAGTGAGAGCCAAGCAAGCGACAATCACAGCACCAGGCAAGACAGAGGAACCGGTTTGTGCCAAATCCACGCCATCCGTGTCATCAACGGCATCGGAAGCATTGCCATCAGTGGAATCATCAGCCAGCTTCAGACCGGCACGTGCACTATTCAATGCAGCAAGCGCATCTTGAACCTGCTGTTCAGTAGCGGATTCATCCTGCAATACCGCCTGAGCCTTCTGCAATGCGTCAGCAAACACCTTCCAGCTCTCTTCCGTGTAATCGGAAGCGTTCAGGCCGGAATTCTCATTCACTGCGCTCTGCAAATCAGACTTGTCCACCGGAGTCGAAGGAGTTTCATCCTGCGACTCCGTGAAAGTGTACGTAGTGATGTCGTACAGCTCATCCTGAGCATTCGCACCACCATCGGATTTGAAGGAGAACACCACATGATGCACCCCTGTCACACCCTCAAGGGTGGTCGTGTAATCGGCGTACTCGGATCCATCACCGGCAGGAATCGAAATAGAAGCCACAGGTTCGGAATCCGGATCATCAAGACGAATCTCAAGGATGCCTCCGGCTTTGCCAGCTGCAGTCACAGTCAGCGAAGAGGCGCCGTTATTCCCGAAATCGACATTCGCCAAAGACGTCCACTCACCATTATTAATATTGCTGAGCTTCTGACCTTCGGAATTGTCTGTAGTCATATCGACCACGCGCACACCAGAAGTCAGGTCATATGCGTTCTGAATGCCGGAATCCCATGCAATGGTGGAAGCTGGAATGCCTCCATCTTGATACGCGTCCAGATTCTTCACCGAAGAGAGACCCTCATATGTCATTGCAATATCGGCAATGGAACCATCCTCGTTAACCGTAATCGGATCGAGATGAGTATTTCGGTAGCCATGCGCCGCGTCAAGATTACCGCCGTTCATCAATTCCTTTGCCACCGTTTGCGCATGGTAGGTCATATACCACTGGTCGCCAAGTTGAACCATCGCGTGATGATTGTTGCCGCCAACACCGAAATACGTGCTCGGATTCTTCAGAATCTCACCCTGATAAGTGAACGGCCCCATCGGGTTGTCTGAAGTCATATACGCGATATTGCCGTAACCGACCGTGTTACCATCAATTACGTTGTCATGGCTGAAATTAGTGCAATACGAGTAGTAATAAGTACCACCTATCTTGGCAATCCCGGAGTCCTCAAACATGGCAGGTGCGTCTATGGCCTGAGCCTCACCTTCGGTATGCAGCATGTCATCGGACAGTTTAATAACGCGAGCCGTGTTCGGATGTTCTTCCTCGCCTGTCGGAACACCACCTCCGTAATACAGGTAGCCCTGCCCGTCATCATCCACGAACACCGCGGGATCAAACAGCCAGACCACACCAGCGGATTCAGGAGTACCGCCCTTAATCAACAGCTCACCGGTTTCGTCCTTCCACGGACCAACAGGAGAATCCGAGGTCAGCACACCGATACCGCTGCCGCCATTGGCGAAATACAGGAAGAACTTCTCTTTACCGTTGATGGTCTTATGAGCGACGGCAGGAGCCCAGGAATTGCTGGCCCAGGTGGCCACCCCCTGTTCTCCAGCCACACGAATGTAACCCTCATTACGCCAATTGACCATGTCATCACTGGACAGAACATTGATGGTCTTTACTTGAGCGAACGAATTGTCCTTGATCTGCCCAGTACTGTCATATTCATAGTCATAATTCAACGAGCCATCAGCATTCACAGAAGTGCCATCACCCGTAGTGTAGATATATACGCGTCCGTTGTATTCCATAGCCCACGGATCGGCGCCATACCAATAATCGATAATCGGGTTTGAATAGTCGCCGAAAGCCTTGGCTGCCGTTGCCGTACCCGTAGTCGGCGGCACGAATGAGGAACCAGAATCCGAACCGGTTACGGAAATGTCGTCGACAATGAAGTCGGCATTGCTCGTGCCATACTTGTTTTCAATCACCAGCGAGGGACTGGTGAAATCACCACTACCACCTAACGTTCCAGTACCTGAAATTTGTGTCCACTCACCCGCTTTCGCCGTTCCGGTCGCAATCTGGTCACATCCGGAACCATTACCCGAACAAACAGTGATATTGAATTCACCGTCTTCCGTGGCCTTGACCCACATACTTCCGGTATATGTCTGTCCTTTTTCCACCTTGCCATCAAGAGACTGGATTGCACCAGCATCAGAGGATGTACGATCAGTAACGCTCAAGGCGCCACTGCCACCATGCACATCATCCGCAGTGACGGCAATGGACGATGCGGAGCTATTCCACACCGTTCCAGACTTCCAACCATTAAGATCGTCTTCGAATCCGCCGTTGACGACCAATTCGACGGGTTCATCGGCCGACGCCGCAGTCACTCCGATAGTCGCTGGAAATACAGCCCCCATGCAACACAGCACGGATGCAGCCGCAGCAGCAACCACACGACCGGTTTTCCTTGTTTGCAATATGTGAATGTTATAAACCATTCAGTTCCCTTTCCTGAATGATGGAGGGCGACTCCCCATTACCATGTTTGGTAGGCCCCGATGGTC